>Ga0105238_10005885_pt1 | contig 12150 bp, 8 predicted proteins | sample KBSC34metaG_FD_81526 | JGI IMG/M metagenome (GOLD analysis project Ga0105238, IMG submission 81526) | Corn rhizosphere microbial communities from Kellogg Biological Station, Michigan, USA - KBS C3-4 metaG | ecosystem: Host-associated > Plants > Roots > Rhizosphere > Soil | place: Michigan, USA... | reverse complement strand
GCCACCGGCGACGCAGAGAGCGCCGCGGCAAGTTGCAAGGGGGCGTACTGCCCATCCGAATTAGTCTTTTAGGCTAATCGTTGTGCGCTTTTCGCGCTCGGAGCAGCGCCCTTGCGAGCCGAAGTCTTTTGTTTGCTGGGAGCTTGATGTTCCGAACAAGCGGTCCCGGGAAAGATAAGGTGCAAAACCGGGTCTTGTTAGGTAAATAGGGTCAAGCTCAAGACGGATAACCCATTTAAAATGTGGTGCGGAGGGGGGGACTTGAACCCCCACGAGATTGCTCCGGCTAGCACCTCAACCTAATCGAAACACACGGTCCGACGCGTTTACAGCGGTTTAGGGCGATATTTCCGATCCCATCGGGTGCCATCGGAACTCTTAGTTGGCACAAATTCGTCACAAAAGTTCGGTCGGGAGGTGGTCGTTGTCGGAGGCGGAGCATGAGCCTACCGAACATAGACGCTCCACAATCGGATGATCGTTCCCGCAATGTGCCGAATGTACCGTGCGGCTTCGTCCGCAGCGGCGACGTTCTGACGCACCACTTCCCGGACCTGGTCGTCTCAAAACAGAAGCTCCGGCGTACCGACGCGATCGGCTGTGTCCGCCTGAGGCGGCAGGAGGCGAATCAGAATCTGGGGTTCGCTTCCCGTCCCTTCGTGTTATGCGGACTCCCGGTAAAGCGCCCGCACGCTGGCCAATTCCTGCACGAGCGCCGCAACGGCCACTTCTTACTCCAGGTGACGGGGCACCCTTCCTACGGACTGCCGTGGGGCAAGACCGGCTCGTCCCTCTCTTCCTCGCGACACTTGCGATTCGGCAGCAGAGCCGAGTCATTCGCTTTCGCAGTGCGGCCGAGTGGACACCTTCGGGATGCAACCGGGCGGCGCGCAGTATCGGCGCCTGATGGCTGCCTTCCAGCGGAGCTTCGGCGCCACCATCTTCTTCGGCACCGATACTCAGCGAGAGAAGGCCGCGGTAGTTCACCGGGCACGCTTCAGCTTCATGAGCGAAGCCCGCATCTGGTATTCACGAAGCTCGGAACAGGAGACGCTGCCCTGCGAATTCCAGAACGAGATCGTTCTGAGCCCGGAGTTCTTCAAAGAGATCCTCGACCATCCGATACCCACAGACATGGAAGCGGCGAAAGCATTATCTTGTTCACCGGCTGCTCTCGATCTGTTCACATGGCTGTCCTACCGATGTTTTGTGGCGAAAGGGAGAGAACGCGTACCGTTGTTCGGAGAGATCGGACTCGTCAGCCAACTCGGCAGCGCCGACTACCGTCGCCCGAGGAAGTTCCGCGAACGGCTGGAGGGGTGGCTGGACCTCGTACGCGCGCTGTGGCCGGAGTGTCCGGCGAGGATTGACGAACATGGAACCGGACTCTGGATCGACCGGGCCAACGCCGTTTTGACAAAGGAGGCCGTGAATGTCCTTCGATAACCAGAAGGCCATCTGGCCGATTTCGCTGGCGCAAATCGAAAAGACGGTTGCGGCGCATCTCGGACCCGGCCGTGTTCCGGGTAGCGCGGCAGGACCGTGCCTGAGCCGGCAGGTATCGATGTATCTGGCGAAGCACGTGGGTGGCTGGAGTTTGCGGAAGATCGGCCGTTTCTATAACGGCCGCCACCACACGACAGTTCTCCATGCCATCGCAAAGATGGAGCGGTTGCGAAAGACCGACGAGGCATGGGACTCTCTGATTGACGTGCTGACAGCTACGCTCACATCCGGAACAACGAACTGCAGAACGGGAAGAGGCGTGTCGTCGGCGCATTCTGAACTGATCGATGCAGTTGCCACGCGCGTAATTCATCGCCTGACAGAACTGATTCCAGAACGTCGGGAACAGGCAGATTCAAATGCGACGGTCGCGCAGCTTGGTCCGGCGAAACCTCAAGAGAGGATGGCCGGTCCTGGAACCGATTCTGCTCGACAGCCTGGTGTGTGATTCAGTGTTTCGCGTTCGGACCTGTCGCCGGTATCAAGATCTCGCCAGCGAAACGTTCTTGCACGCGTTTTTGCAGCGCCGCGGACCTGCGGGTCGATACAGTGAAAGCGTACCTATTCGCTATCGCGCGTAACTTGCGCTCGCTCGCAGACCTTCCAACTCAGTTCCACCGGCCGCGCGTCGCACAGGATCGCCCGGTCCGCCCGGAAATAGTGGATCACCGGAGGAACCTTCGATACCGCGACGTTCACCGACGCTGTGGCCACTCCACTGAATGGGATCGTGGCAGTCAGGGCCCTACCGCGCTTATCGACCACCCTTGTGACGGATTCGGAACGCCCAGGCATAATCGCAAGGCTTCGACGCGAGGTCCGGCACGGTAATCACCGCAGTGTCGCCGTCCAACCGCCACTTGAGTTTAGCCGGAACGCCCAACAGGGTTATCTCATCGCCACTGGATACGTTCGCCAGTCTGCTGCGCAGTTCCCGGCCCGGCCACTTCAAGGTTATTAGGTAAAGTGTCGCGCCATCTTTGCTGCGCGTGAAGCGGACGTCGTCGCCCTCGCGAAAAGTGCTATAAGGACGTGTCGCGTATATGGCCTCTCCGTTCACCTTCATCCACTTCCCGACGTCGCGAAGCCTCTCGATCACCGGCCTGGGCCACGTACCATTCGGCATCGGGCCGTAGCCTATCTCAAGATTTCCGCCCTTCGCCACAACGTCTACCAGGGTGTGGACAATCCACTCTGCGGGCTTGTAATTGTCGTTGGGCAGGTAAGAAAAAGCTTGAGCGCCAGGATGGATTGCCTGCCACGGGCTACCTTCCTGAAAGCCCGGAGGAATTTGCCGCTCCGGCGTATAGAAGTCGCCGTAGGCTCCGATTCCGCGGTTGCGGAGCAATACGGAAGGCTGCAGTTCGCGCGCCAACCGCGCCACACCCGAAGCATCATCCCCGGCTTCTTTGGGCCATCCAATATCGAACTCCAGCCCGTCGATGGGTCCATATCCCGTGAGAAGTTCACGGACCTGGTCTCTCTCCTGTTGAATGAACTTAGCCCAACGCTCCGGGTCGGACTCTTTCGTGAACTGGGCGTCGTAATGAAAGTTATTTGGGTCCCAACCGAACGCCGGGTCTTGCCAGTCTATATGTGAGTAGTAGAGGCTGATGCCAAGGGACTTCCTCCGCGCGGATGCCGCCAACTCAGCCAGCACATCCCGGCCGAATGACGTATCCATAATGCTGTACGGGATCACACATTTTTCGTAGTGCCCTTTGCCGCTGCGTAGACCTTCCGTCGTCAATCTTAGAGACTCGCGCACCGTTTTGGTGGCGTACATGGAAAAACCGTCATGATGCTTCGTCGTGAACGTAAAATACTTCATCCCCGCGTCAGCCATCATGCCGGTCCAGGCGTCGGCGTCGAAATCGGAGGGATTGAAGAACTGGTAAAGCGTGCCGTAGATGTGCCTGAACTCGAGTGACGAGAACGGCAATGCCCAGGAGGCATCGCTGCCCACCATGGAATACGGGCCCCAGTGGATACGCAGTCCGAATTTCCAATCCTTCCAGCGCTCCACCGCTTCCGGCGGCGCGTGTCGGTAGTCCGGTTCCGTTTTGCTGAGCCAAAGAGCATTTTCGTTAGCCCGGTAAATGTAACCTTCAGGAGCCTGAGCCGCTCCGCTAACGGCAAACAACAGGACGACCCATGCCGTCCGCATCAAGCGATCCTCATGGTCATGCCGCCGTCGATTGTCATGGTTTCCCCAGTTATGAAATCGTTCCCCGCGAGAAATGTGATTGCTTCCGCAACTTGCTCCGCCGTCCCTTCGCGATGCAGGGGAATTCGATTTTCGACGTTATGGCGCGCTTGCTCCGGCGAGAGGTGATCGTGAAACCGGGTGCGGATTATCCCCGGGGCGACACAGTTCACACGAATGTTATCTCCCGCGAGATCGCGCGCAAGTCCGCGGGCAAACTGCGGCAGCGCGCCTTTCACAACGCCATATGCGAGGGCGTTCGGGCAGCCCCGCAATCCCGCTACTGACGACACCAGGATAATGGCCCCCTCCCGCTTCGCCCGCATCGCCGGCACTGTCGCGCGGCAAAGATGAAAAACGGCGTGGACGTGAACGTCGAACGCGGCATACCATTCTTCCGGACAAACTTCCAGCAAGTTTCCAGCCGCCGCGGCGCCGGCGCTGTGCACCACAATGTCAGGGTCCCCCAAGGCGCGCCGCGTCTCTTCCACGCAGCGCAAAACGTCCTCGGGCCTGCCCATGTCCGCCGCGGAGAAATGCGCGTGCCGGCCCAATGCCGTTATCGCGCAAGTCACTTCCCGGGAGGCTTCGTCCTCGTGCCGCGCGCATATGGCGACGTGCGCTCCGTCTCTGGCCAGGCACAAAGCCGTCGCCGCGCCAATTCCGTGGCTTCCCCCGGTGACCAGAGATACCTTGCCTTCGAAGTTCATACGGTTAGTTTTAATGGCTCGCCGTCGGTCCGCTCAGCGCGGCGGCGAAGTCCCTGGTGAGCAGAGTCGGACACCAATATTTCTCTATGTGTTCGATCACCAATTCCGTGCCTTGGACGTGCGTCACAAACGGCCGATCGGCTGGATTGTACATGGCGTCCGTCAGATCGCGAACCAGGACGCACTCGATACCCCAGCGGCTCATCTGTTTGATCGCAAAGGTCCGGTTCAGGACACACATGTTAGTGTGCACACCCATCAGAAAGAGCGTTCGGATGCCCTTCTGGCGCAGCAGATTGTATATTTCGGTACCGTCATCGGATATGAAATCGTGTGGGCCGATCGAAAGCAATGGATTCTCTCTAGACCAGGCTTTGTGTTGAGTGTCGCCAGGCGTGTCGCAGCCCCCATCTGCGTCATCGATCGGGAGCGGAGGATCTTTAAGATCCAACTCCACCGGCGGATTCACCTTCGGCGCTTGGAGCACGGCTTTGCGTTGCGGGAAATCCTTATAAAAGTCCATCGTATCGGATGGCGAGTGAATGATTAAAATACCCGCATCCCGTGCCGTTCGCAGCATAGGATCCATTCGCTTTGCCAGCAAGCCGACCCTCTTCGTAGCGCCCGAGCACCAGTGCCTGTCCCACATGTCGCAGATCAGGATTGCCGATGTCGCGCGGCGGAAACTGTGATCGAGGGTAACGGCCTGCCACGAGTCGAAAGCTTTGAAAGGTTGCACGCGTCCGCGCAAGCGAACCGTGAACTCGCCCGCCGTCTGAGCTCCTTCGTGGGTAGCTGCCAAGGCCAGCGCTGCAACTCCAAGTCCGAAGACCGCTGTCACACATAATCTCATCTGATATATCAAACACCATAACCCACCTTAGTCGTACTGTCAAAGGTTTTGAGTGGAAGAAGTGCGTTTTGGCAGAAATCGGACCCTCTGACCGCCTTAATTGACATTTCAAAAGCCTGAATGGAATAATACCCAAGGGTGGCCAAAGTATCACGTTCTGGTAAACCTTCCACGTCTCTGCTTCCGCTCTCTGAGCAAGCGTATTTACTCATCCGCGATTCGATCTTGCGAGGGCAGGTCCACCCCGGCACGGTTCTGTCCCGGCGGAAGCTGGCCGAGGAGCTCGGAATGAGCTTCCTGCCCATCTCCGAAGCCCTGCAACGGCTGGAGGGTGACGGTCTGGTGGAGAGCCGCCCTCGCGCCGGTACGCGTGTGCGCATTCCGACTCTCGAAGAAATTCGCGGACGCTACGTCGTGCGCGAGGCGCTGGAGGCTCAGTCCGCCCGTCTCTGCTGTGAACGCGCCACTTTTCAAGAGCGCCTGGAATTGCGGCGTATGGCCGAGCAACTGGACACACTTTACGATCGCTCGGAACGTGGCGCGCACGACCCCGATTTTCAGTTCATCGTGCACACGCATCACCGGGATTTGCACATGCGGCTGGCCGATTGCGCGGGATCGCCCGAGTTGAAAGAGGCCATCGAGAAAAATCAGGTGCTGATCTATAACTGGTTTTACGATGTGGCGGCGGAACGGCGGGCCTTGCCTCCTAGCTTCCATTCAGATCTGCTGGCCGTAGTGACGGGCGACGACATTCTGGCGGCGGACGAGGCCATGAGGAAGCACGTCCAATACGGACAGGCGGATATCATTGCCAGGATCACACCGCCCACGCGAGAGTGGCGCTTGAAGCGCTAATCTTCCGGTGGCGTCCGTTTAGGCAGTCGCCACACCAGTGTCGCCGCGATCAATGGCGTCACGCCAAACATAATAAACACCGGGGTAAATGACCAGCGTTCCACAACGCTCCCCGTGATGAGACTAAACACCATCCCGCCGAAGCCCGCCCCCATGCTTGCGAATCCCCATATGGATCCCACGTTGTCTTTCGAATAGGCGTCAGCGGGCACTGACAGAAGATTCGCGAGGGATCCCGTATAGCCCAGCGCGGCCAACGCGACGAGTCCTATTGAAACCGGAGCGCTACGCACGAGCACGGCCGGAATCGCTGCCGTCATTAACAGCGAAAATACCAACACCCCCATGCGATGTGCCCGGTCTGGGGGAATACCCCGTCGCGTCAGTCTTCCCGAGAACATGCCGCCCATCAGATTGCCAATGTCAGCCGCCAGGAACGGTATCCAAGCGGTCTGTCCGATCTGCAGAAGAGTGAAGCCACGCGCCGTCCTCAGATACTGCGAGAACCAGAAAATGTAGAAATACCAGACCGGGTCGCTGAACACTTTGGAAAGGGTCAGTTGCCAAAGAAACCGGTCCCGGAGCAAAGCGCGGAGGGCCATCGGCCGCGGCGGCCTTTCTAACAAACCCCCGGCCCGTGGACGATACAACATCAACCAGAAAATCAACCAAATGAAGCCAGTCAGGCCGACAAAGGCGAAGGCTTCGCGCCAGCCGGAAGACAATACGATCCAGGTCACTAAGGGAGGCGCTATCACCGCTCCGATCGATGAGCCGCTGTTGAAGATACCAGATGCCAGCGCGCGCTCTTCCGGGGGAAACCATTCAGCCACCAATTTCACTCCCGCAGGCCAGTTCCCGGCCTCGCCCATGCCCAGCAAAAAGCGAAAGATCCCCAACGAAACCACCCCATTCGAGAAAGCGTGTAGAACCTCCGCCGCCGACCACCAGGCGACTGTGAGCGCATATCCGATCCGCAGTCCCAGACGGTCGATGATCTGTCCGGAAAGACCGTTCATCACCGTATACGCAAGCATGAACGCAAATACAATGCGCGAATATTCGGTCGGAGGCATATGAAAACGGTCCTGTAAGACAGGGGCAAGGACGGAGAGCGTCTGGCGGTCGAGATAGTTGATCAAGCTCGCCAGAAAAGCGAGAGCAATCAGGGCCCAACGGAGGCGAGAAAAACGGCCCGCACTCTTTGTGACGCTCGTAGCCTCGTCCGTGGTCCGGGGCATTTCGAATCTACTATATCAGTGATCCTCTTGAATCGCACCTGTGGCAGACATGTCTGCCGGGCATATGCTGGCGAATCTGAGCCTAAATCCGCTTTGCGCAAGGACCACCGCTAGCCCCCTGTGGCCCACACTCGGCTCAACTATTCTCTAGTGATATGTCAGATCAGGCGGATTTTTCTTGCTGTTTGGCGTGGACCAAAGTATACTTGCAAAAACGCCCTGATCTGATATGACAATGGCGATGCCGGTCGCCGGCGCCAATAGCCAGGGCGAAGGAGATAGCAATATGCGCACCGTGGTCGGCTCCCTGATGTTTGTGTTCCTTTCCAGTACGGCGCTCGCCCAGAACGCGGAATTGACCGGTGTGATTTTGGATTCCTCTGGCGCCGCCATCCCCGATGCGGCCATCGTCATCACCCACTCCAACACGGGCACGAAGCAGACGACCAAGTCGAACACGGAAGGGTACTATACGGCATCCTCGCTGATACCCGGTCCCTACGAGATCGTCGTCAGCTCAGAAGGATTCCAAACCGTTCACCGCGACGGGATCAACTTGCAGGTTGGGCAGCAGGCACGCGTGGATTTCAGCCTCGCGCCGGGAAGTTCCGCTCAGAGCGTCAGCGTAACGGTCGACGTAGCAGCCGTGAACTCAGAGAAAGTCGAGTCCTCGGTAGCCCTGGAGCCGAGAGTGCTGCAGGATCTGCCATTGCAGGTGAGCGGCGGGAGGCGGCAGATCGATACGTTCACTCTGCTGGTCCCAGGCGCCACCGGAGACGGTTTCAGCCACCGCTTCAATGGAGGCTCCGACTTCAGTAGTGAAGTAATGTTCAATGGTGTCCCGTTCGTGTTCTCCGAAACTCAAGGATGGCTGCAAAATGTTGAGCCTCCTTACGAGGCGGTCAGCGAGTTCAAGATGCTCACCTCCGTATTCAGCGCCGAGTATGGGCACGGCCAAGGTGTCGCCAGTTTCAACTTCAAGTCCGGCACCAACCAGCTTCACGGGCTAGGCTACGAGTTCCTCAGGAACGACGTATTCGACGCGCGGGGTTTCTTCGCTTCAGAGCGGCCCATCAACCGGCAAAACGAGTATGGGTTCAGTGTCGACGGGCCCATCGTAGTACCAAAACTCTACGACGGTAGGAACCGGACGTTTTTCGACCTCTCACTCGCCTGGTACAAGTTTCGTGGCGCACCGGACACCTCATTATTCACCGTGCCGACCAGCCTGATGAAGCACGGCGACTTTTCCGAATATGTAGACGGTAGCGGAAGCCTGATTCCGATCTACGACCCGAAGTCCCGTTCACCCTTCCCGAATAACCAGATTCCGGAATCCCGCGTCAGCGCCGTCACCAGTCAATTGCTATCCCTGATTCCAGACCCTACGCGTCCGGGACCCGTGAACAACATCACGGCTGGAGTGCGCAGCCTTCCCACCAACGATCTAGCGTGGTCTTTCCGGGTGGACCATAACCTTACGGAGAGGCAACGTCTCAGTTTCACATCCTGGAAGGATGACGTCGACTCTTCCTACATCCAAGGCAGCAACCTTGCAGGACCTTTGGGTGGTCTCGCCGCTTCTCCCTCAATCGTTTTAGCCTGGGTAGCCAACTACACCTACATAGTCAATCCAAACCTGGTGGCCACGTTGGGTGTCAGCTACAACAGCCAAAATAACCCCGCCAACAACGTCGCCAAGGATACCTCCATCCAGATCCCGGGCGAACCACTGGGAGTTGCCTATCCCGCCATGACCTTTACCGGACCGGCGGATGTCCCAGCGCAACTGGGAGGGGGCATGGAGGCCTCGAATAACCGCAAAGTCGGCTTGTCTCTCATCAATAACTACCTGTGGACCGTAGGGAAGCACTCATTGAATATCGGCTGGGAAATACGCCGTCCCTACCAGAACAATCTGCAGTGGTACCCTGCGGCCTTCGGTTTCTCCAACCTGACCACCTCCAATCCGAACAGTCCCAACTTCGCGAGCTACGGAAATCCTTTTGCCAGCTTTCTGCTTGGAATTGCGGACAGCGCCAGCTTCAACGGACCCCTGTATTCACGGCCCCGAAGTTGGTACACCGCCGGGTATATTCAGGATGATTGGAAAATCACCCGCAAGCTCACACTGAACCTGGGTTTACGCTACGACGTATTTGTGCCGTTCACGGAAAAATACGACTCCATCTCATACATCGACCTGCGCAAGGAAAATCCTGCGGCTGGAAACACTCCCGGTGCGTTGAGCAGGCTGGGAACCTGCGCCGCGTGCGTCGGAGAACACCAGATCGCCCAGATCCGGTGGAAGTATTTCGCGCCCCGCATCGGGTTCGCCTACTCGCCTAACCCGAAGACAGTGATTCGAGGCGGATATGCATTGAACTACATCGACGGCGGCGCCAGCGAGTTTGGAACCAACAAGGTAGTTACCGGATTCAGCAATGGCCTGACGACGATCGCGAACTACATCTCGAAGGACGGAGGTGTAACGCCCGGGTACGGCAGCCTCGACGCCCCTGGCCCGCCGCTCCTAACGCCTGCCTTTAACCCCTCCGCTGGAAACGACCAGAACGTCAATTATCTGGATCGCTACCAGGGACAGGTCCCGTATCTGCAAAATTGGATTGTAGGAGTGCAGCGCGAAGTCCAGGCCGGAATCGTGATCTCGGCGTCGTATGTCGGCAACAAGGTAACACGGATGCCATCAGGTTTGGAGAATTTAAACCAGTTGAACCCCAGTTATCTTAGTTTGGGGAACATACTGCTGGCAGACATTAATTCGCCGGAGGCAGCCGCGGCTGGGATCCATTCTCCATATCCAGGATTTGCGGGCAGTGTGGCTCAAGCGCTACGCCCTTATCCCCAGTACCAGACCATCACCAGCAATTTCAACGAGTCCGGCGCTTCTAACTACAATGCCCTCCAGGTTACAGCGCAGAAAAGGTTTAGCAAGGGTCTTGAATTTCTGGTGAGCTACACGTTGTCGCGAAATTACAGCAACACAAGCTCCGGCTTCAGCACCTTCAGCGCCCAGCCGGTAAACACGTATAACCGTAGAGCCGAATTCAGCCTCGCCAACTCCGACATTCCCAACTCCTTAGCCATCAGTGGGATCTACGAGCTGCCCGTTGGACCTGGAAAAGCGTTATTGAACAGGAAGGGCATTGCCGGTCATGCTCTGGGCGGGTGGCAGTTGGGATGGGTGACACGTTACCATAGCGGCACGCCCGTCGCGATAACTGCCAGCAACGTCCTGCCGCTCTTCAACGGCGGCAACCGTCCCAATTTGGTGAAGGGTCCCAATCCAAGCCTTACCCGCGCGAACTTCGATCCTGCGACGGCCCCCATCTACAATATCAACGCCTTTTCGCAGCCTTCCGATTACGGCTTTGGGGATGCGCCCCGCGTTATCGGCAGTCTGCGGGACTTCCCCTATTTGAACGAAGACGTCACGCTCGCGAAGGTATTCCACTTTAGTGAACGGGTGGACATGCAGTTCCGAGCCGAATTCTTTAACGTCTTCAACCGAACCATCTTCGGCGGAGGAGACACGGCTTACTCGCCAAGCAATGCGAATTTCGGTTATGTGGGCAGTCAGGCCAATTCCCCGCGCCAGGGACAACTCGGGCTGCGGCTAAGATTCTGAGGTGAAGAGAAACGTGCGGCGGGCGGCGATCGGCGGTGCGTCACGAAGGTCTGGACTGCGCTTGGTAACGAGCGTTTGTCTGCTGGTTTTCGGCCTCGGTACCGCTGTCGCCGAAATGCCCAGCCTGCGTGACGAAGACGATCTTACTAAGGCCGATCCGGAGAAAACTCAGCCGGTACTGGACGCTTATCGCCAAGCGCTTGCCGCGAACCCGGTCCCGCATGGCATCCATCTGCTGTATGGAACTCGCTTGTGGCAGTTGGGAGAAGTCGCCGAATCCAAACGTGCATTCCATCGGGAAATCATGGCTGATCCCGGCAACTTACGTGCGCGTGCGATGCTCGCCATCATCAAGGTACAAGAGCGGCACTACTCGGAAGCGGCCGAAGAGCTGCAACTCCTCATCGGGAAAAATCCCAAGCTGACGCAGATCTGGCATCCGCTCGGCCGCGCGCGGTTCGAAATGGGGATGTTTGAGGAAGCCAAAGTTTGCCTCGAAAACGCGGCTGCGGCAAAGCCAGGCACCCCGCAGATCGAGGCGCTGCTGGCCAAAACCTATGCTCATCTCGCCGATGTCCCCAAAGCGAAGTGGGCTTCCGATTTGTATGAGGAGTCCCGAAAGCTGCAGGTGTCCCGAGACCTGGCGGCAGCGGGCAAATGGGATCAAGCAATGCAACAGGTCTCGCAGTACCTCGCCGCATTTCCAACTTCGAGCGACGGGCTCTACGTGAAGGCCGGCATTCAGTTCAACGGTTATCGCAATCTGGATTCCGCGCTGGCTTGCGCTCGGGCCGCCATCGCGAGTAATTCCGCGAACCTGGAAGCGCGGAACTTGCTGGCGGTGTTGCTGTTGGCAAAAGGGGACTCCACGAGCTTTGTCCGCGAACTGCAGGATCTGATCGAATTAGATTCTCTGGATGCCCGCGCGCATTATTACCTGGGACGTTTTGAATCGGATGGCGGCCACCTGGAGGATGCTCGGACCCATCTGGAACGCGCCCATCTGCTGCAACCGAGCGACGAAGCAATCGGCGTGGCTCTGGCGCTCGCCTATGAAAAGCTCGGCATGAAGGAGCAAGCCGAAGCCGAATATCGAAGAGACGTCGACGCTCACCGAAACCAGCATT
>Ga0105238_10005882_pt1 | contig 12151 bp, 11 predicted proteins | sample KBSC34metaG_FD_81526 | JGI IMG/M metagenome (GOLD analysis project Ga0105238, IMG submission 81526) | Corn rhizosphere microbial communities from Kellogg Biological Station, Michigan, USA - KBS C3-4 metaG | ecosystem: Host-associated > Plants > Roots > Rhizosphere > Soil | place: Michigan, USA... | reverse complement strand
TCGATCACGTGTTCTTCCTGACCGCGAAGACGCCCGGCCGCGCGCTCGCGCTCGAGGCGGCGACGACGCTCGGCGCCGGTACGCCGGCGCTGCCGCTGCGCGTGCTGGAGCTGGTCGCGCGCGACAAGGCATGCGAGCATCCGGACCGCGCGTGTCACGGCGAATCATGTCCGCTCGCGCAAGGCTTCTACGACCGGCTGCCGGCCGCGCGCGACGCGGCGATCGGCGCCGGGCTGCTCGATCGCGCCACCGTGCGCGAGGCTGCGCTCGCGCACGACATCTGTCCGTATTACCTCGCGCAGGAGCTGGCGCGCTGGTCGGATATGGTGATCGGCGACTACAACTACTACTACGACGGCAGCGCGATGCTGCATACGCTTGCGCAGCAGAACCAGTGGCGTGTCGGCGTGCTCGTCGACGAGGCGCACAACCTGCTCGATCGCGCCCGCAGGATGTACAGCGCGTCGCTCGACCCGTTCGCATTCGCGGCCGCGCGCGAGGCGGCGCCGGCGGCGCTGCGCAAGGCGTTCGACCGGCTTGCGCGCGCATGGGGCACGGTCAATCGCGCACAGGCCGAGCGCTATGCGGCCTATCCGGAGATTCCGGGGCCGATCGTGTCGGCCGTGCAGAACCTCGTCGCGGCGATCGGCGAACACCTGACCGATGCGCCGCGCGCGAACGACGACGCGCTGCTGCGGTTTCATTTCGAGGCGATCCAGTTCGGCGTGCTCGCCGACGCGTTCGACAGCGCGTCGATCTTCGACGCGACGCTGCACGGCGAGCCGCTGCCGCGCCAGTCGGGGCTCGACGGCGTCGCGCCGGCCGGCCGCCAGCGCCGCATCCAGTCGACGCTGTGCGTGCGCAACGTGATTCCGGCCGCCTTTCTTGCGCCGCGCTACGAAGCCGCGCGCGCGACCGTGCTGTTTTCCGGCACGCTGAGTCCGTTTCATTTCTATCGCGACACGCTCGGGCTGCCGGCCGACACGGGCTGGCTCGACGTCGACGGGCCGTTTCGCGCCGAGCAACTGACCGTGCGCGTCGCGAGCCATGTGTCGACCCGCTGGCGCGACCGCGACCGTTCGCTCGAACCGATCGCGGACCTGATCGCCGCGCAGTATGCGACGCGACCGGGCAACTACCTCGGTTTTCTCAGCAGCTTCGACTATCTCGGCCGCGTCGTCGCGCTGATGCAGACGCGCCATCCGGACGTGCCCGTGTGGGCGCAGGCGCCCGGCATGGCCGAAAGCGAGCGCGACGCGTTTCTCGCGCGCTTCGACGCGGGCGGGCGCGGTGTCGGCTTCGCGGTGCTGGGCGGTGCGTTCTCGGAAGGTGTGGATCTCGTCGGCGAGCGGCTGATCGGTGCGTTCATCGCGACGCTCGGGCTCCCGCAGGTCAACGACGTCAACGAACAGATGCGGCGCGCGATGGAGGCGCGTTTCGGCAACGGCTACGACTACATGTATCTGTACCCGGGCCTGCAGAAGGTCGTGCAGGCTGCCGGGCGCGTGATCCGCACCGAGCACGACGAGGGCGTCGTGCACCTGATCGACGATCGTTACCGGCGGCGGGAGGTGCGCGATCTGCTGCCGCGCTGGTGGCGGATCGGGTGACCGTCAGGGGCGTATGGCGTGCGCGCTTGCGCCCAATCCCTACAGCACGTTGAGCATCGCGAGCGCGGCTTCCTGCAGATGCGGCAGCACGCGCCGCACGGCCGCATCCGTTGATTCCGTGCCGATCGGCATGTTCGTGCTCAGCGCGGCGACGACTTCGCCGTGACGGTTCTTCAACGGCACCGCGACGCCGCGCACGCCGACCTGCAGTTGCTGCTCGATGACCGCGAAGCCCGCGTCGCGCGCGTGGTCGACCTGTTCGAGCAGTCGTGCCTTGTTGGTGATCGTGTGCGGCGTGAACGGCGCGAGTTCGGCGTCGGCGAGCCACGCGCGGACGGCCTCCCGATCCGGATGATGCGCAAGCAGCACCACTCCGGGCGACGTCAGCGGCGCCGGCACGCGTGCGCCGAGCACGAAGCCGGTCGTCATCACGCGCGACACGCCGTTGCGGGCAATGAACACGAGTTCCCAGCCATCGAGCACGCTCACGTACGCCGACTCGTTCAGCGACGCGCTCAGTTGCTGCAGATAGGGCTGGACCGTGCGCGGCAGCCGCGCCGAATCGAAGTACGACCAGCCGACCCGCAGCACGCGCGGCGTGAGGCCGTACAGCTTGCCATCGGTGTACACGTAGCCGAGCGATTCGAGCGTCAGCAGGTAGCGCCGCGCGGCCGTGCGCGTGAGCCCGGTGCGGGCGGCGGCCTGGGTTGGCGTCATCCGCGCGTGCTGGCTGTCGAACGCTTCCAGGATCGCCAGGCCTTTTTCGAGGCCGGCGATCCAGTCGCGTCGGTCGAGGTCCGTTTTTTTCATCGGCGGGGGCAAAGGTGGGCGCGCGGTATTCGCGCAGATTTGGGCGATTATCGCGCGAAGTGCGGGGCGGCGCGACGTGCCGCGTTCTCCATTTGGCTAGCTGGGCGAACTTGCCGCGAGGATATACAATCATCTATGTATATCCATGGAGGTTAATATGCAGGTTGCAAAGTGGGGCAATAGCCTGGCGGTCCGCCTGCCGGCCAGCGTGGTCGATGCACTCGAGCTCCGCGAGGGAGACGACATCGAAATCGTGGTTGACAGCCCCCGCGTTTTCGCGGTGAGCCGCAAGCCGCGGCCCGACGAACTTCTGCAGCGGTTGAGGCGTTTCCGGGGCAAGCTGCCCGCTGACTTCAAGTTCAGCCGGGACGACGCAAATGAGCGGGATTGAGCCGGCGAAATCGTTCGTCGACAGCAATGTCGTGCTTTATCTGCTGTCCGAGGACGAGACCAAGGCGAATCGTGCGGAGGCGCTGTTCCTTCGGCGGCCTACCATCAGCGTTCAGGTACTCAACGAAGTTGCCAGCGTTTGCAGCCGCAAATTGCGCATGCCGTGGAGCGACATAGGGCAGTTTCTGGAGCCGATCAGGAGTTTGTGCCAGGTCGTCCCGATCACGGTGGACACGCATGACCTGGCGCGAAGGCTGGCGGAGCGGCACGGTTTCTCTTTCTACGACGCATGCATCGTGGCAACCGCTTCGATCGAGGGCTGCGAATACCTGTACACGGAGGACATGCACGACGGCTTGCGCGTGGAGGGTGGTCCGGTGTTGCGAAATCCGTTTGCCTGAGCGCCGACGATTTCGGGCACGCTGCGGAGTCATCCCGGGCGACGAAGGGGGCCGTTCGGTGTGGTCGCCTCGATCAGGCCAGCATGAGCGATGTCACTGGCGGCGAAACGGAAGGAGGGCGGGGAGCGGCCGCGCGTCGATGCCGCCGCTCAAACATGAAAATCAGGCGAACCGGATGCGGCGCGACCACTACGCGCGCCGCATCCGTACCAACCTTACTCGCCGCTCGTCCACTCGACGTTCGCACCGACCGAACGCAGGTTTTCGACGAAGTGCGGGTGCGCGCGGCGGATCGGCAGCGCGTTCATGATTTCCGAGCGGCCTTCGATGCTCGCGGCCACCATCAGCAGCGCGATCGCGACGCGGATGATGTACGGGCTCTCGACGCGCGCCGGCGTCAGTTGCAGTCCGCCGAACGTGATCAGCCGGTGCGGATCCGACAGCAGCACGTGCGCGCCGAACTTCGACAGTTCGCCGGACCAGCCGAGCGCGCCGTCGTACACCTTGTTCCAGAACATCGCGCTACCTTCCGCGCGCACGCCGAGCGCGATGAAGATTGGCAGCAGGTCGACCGGCACGTACGGCCACGGCGCGGCTTCGACCTTGGTCAGGATGTTCTGCGTGAACGGCCGGCGCACGCGCAGCGGGCCGTCGCGTTCCGCGCGGGACCAGCCGTCGCGGTGCGTGACGGTCACGCCGAATTTCGCGAACGTGCGGTCGATCAGCGGGAAATGCTCCGGCGACGAGTTGCGCACGGTGATGTCGCCGCCCGTGATCGCGCCGAGCGCGAGGAACGTCGCGATTTCGTGGAAATCCTCGGCGAAGCGGAATTCGCCGCCGCCGAGCTTGCCGCCGCCCGCCACGCACAGACGCGACGTGCCGATGCCCTCGATCGAAACGCCGATCATCGCGAGGAACTGGCAGAACTCCTGCACGTGCGGCTCGGACGCCGCATTCATCAGCGTCGACGTGCCGCTTGCTGCGGTCGCGCACAGCGCGAAGTTTTCGGTGGTGGTGACCGACGCGTAGTCGAACCAGTGATGGTTGGCCGTCAGCGGGCCGTCGGCACGGACGATCAGCGAATCGGGCGTGCGCTCGATATGCGCGCCGAAGCGCTCGAACACCTCGACGTGCGGATCGATCTCGCGCACGCCGAGCGTGCAGCCTTTCACGTCGTTCTCGAGGCGCGCGACGCCGAAGCGCGCGAGCAGCGGCGGAATCAGCATGATCGACGAGCGCATCGCCTCGGGCAGGCGGTGAACGGCCGGGTCGAATGTCGTGTTGCGATGGTGGAGCTCGAGAATGCCCGTCGTGAAATCGACCGACACGTCGCTGCCGAGCGTGCGGAAGATGTCGAGGATCTTGCGCACGTCGGTGATGTCCGGCACGCCGACGAGGCGCAGCGGCTGATCGGTCAACAGGCTCGCGCACAGAATCGGCAGGACGGCGTTCTTGTTCGCGGACGGCTGGATGTCCCCGCGCAGCGGAGTGCCGCCGTGGACGATGAGATTCGACATGATATGGGGGCGTATCGGTGACTGACGTAGGCCCATATGATGCCATTGGTCGGCGCGCGGCGTGGAATGTTCAGCGGGGAAAAGGGGCTTCTGCGTGCGGGATTGACCGTGTTTGACGCTGGGCATGCGAGGATTGCGCCCGACTGCCGGCAGACGGAAGCCGGTGCGAAATGGCCGGCCGCGTAGCGGGCCGGCCATGCGGTCATTGCGTCATTGCGCCGCCCGCATCCGCGCGGCGACCACCAGCGAGATCAGGCAGCCCACCGCGAGATAAGCGGCGACGAAGTGCCACGAACCGCCGGCCATGCTGACCAGCGCCACCGCGATGAACGGGGTGAACCCGCCGCCGACCACACTCGCGAACTGATAACCGACGCCCGCGCCGCTGTAGCGGTATTCCGCGCCGAACAGCTCGGTGAAGAGCGGCTGCTGGACGCTCACGACCATGTCGTGCGCGGCATTGGCCAACAGGATCGAGAACACGACGATCCACGCGATCGAGCGCGACTCCAGCGCGACGAAGAACGGCACCGCCGACACGAGGCCGATCACCGCGCCGATCAGGTAGATGCGACGCAGGCCGAAGCGGTCGGCGAGCCAGGCGAAGCACGGGATCGTCACGCAGCTCACCGCGCCGACCAGCAGGCCGATGTTCAGGAACAGGTCGCGCGACAGGCCCAGGTTCGACGTCGAATAGCTGAGCGCGAATGCCGTGACGATATACATCGTGAACAGCTCGGCGAGCCGCAGCGCGACGATCAGCAGGAATGCCTTCGGATGGCGCGTCAGCGCTTCGAGCACCGGCAGGCGCAGCTTGCGGTTGCCGTGCTCGACCTTCTCGACGAACTCCTGCGACTCGTCCATGCTCTTGCGGACCCACAGCCCGATCAGCACCAGCACGATGCTGAACACGAACGGCAGGCGCCAGCCCCACGACTTGAACGCGGCCTCGCCGAGCGTATGGCTCAGGATCGACACGATCCCCGTCGCCAGCACGAGCCCGACGCCGTAGCCGACCTGCACGCCGCTGCTGTAGAACGCCTTCTTCTGCTTCGGCGCGCTCTCGACTGCCATCAGCGCCGCGCCGCCCCATTCGCCGCCCACCGCGAAGCCCTGGATCGCACGCATCAGCACCAGCAGCACGGGCGCCCACCAGCCGATCGTCGCGAAACCCGGCAGCAGGCCGATCGCGACGGTCGACAGCCCCATCAGCATCACGGTCAGCACGAGCATCCGCTTGCGGCCGAGCCGGTCGCCGAAATGGCCGAACACGACCCCGCCGAGCGGACGGAACAGGAAGCCGACGCCGAAGGTCGCGAACGCCGCGAGCGTGCCCATGGTCGGGCTGATCTTCGGGAAGAATTCCGAATTGAATACGAGCGCGGCGACGATCCCGTACAGCAGGAAGTCGTACCAGTCGACGACGGCGCCGACAAAGCTGCCGATTGCGGCCTTGCGGGCCTGGCTGCGCGCGCGGGCGCCGGCGGCGGCGTCGAGGGTGTCGAAGGTTGGGGTCATGGCGAAGTCTCCTGGCACGGCGCATCGTGGAATCGTGGCGGCGCCGCGTCCGATGCTGCATTAAGTCGATGGGGTGAGCGGAGAATAGGGTGCGCGCGCTGTCACGGCAATGAGCCGATCGGTCAAAATGCGCGATTATCGTTCTATTCTGTGCGATTATCGAACGCTTTTCGGGTTTGCACTAGGCGAGGCACCGATATCCCGTTTGGCCAGGGTGTGCCGCCGTGAACGAACTGGTTAAAATCTGGACCATCAAAACGTCGCCCGGATCGGGCGGATGTCCGGCCCTCGCATCGGCCGGGCGTGCCGCGCGAACCTGGCGTCATCCCCATCGACCGCCCCCGGAGACTGGAATGCCCGGCAATCCCCACCCCCTGTCCAGCGATACGCCGCCCGTCGCCGATCCGGCCGCCAATCCGCTCGGGATGGCCGGGCTCGAATTCGTCGAGTTCGCGGCGCCGGTGCCGGACGCGCTCGCGCAACGCTTCGAGCAGCTCGGGTTCAAGGCGATCGCGCGCCATGTGAGCAAGAACGTCACGCTGTACCGGCAAGGGCAGATGCAATTCCTGATCAACGCCGAGCCCGAATCGTTCGCGGCGCGCTATGCGGAGGAATACGGGATGGGCGTCTGCGCGATCGGGCTGCGCGTGGCGAGCGCGCGGCGCGCGTTCGAGCGGGCGATCGAACTGGGCGCGTGGGCGTTCGAGGGCGAGCGGATCGGCGTCGGCGAGCTGAAGATTCCCGCGATCCAGGGCATCGGCGATTCGCATCTCTATTTCGTCGACCGCTGGCGCGGGCGGGATGGCCAGCGCGGCGGCGTCGGCGACATCTCGATTTTCGACATCGATTTCCGGCCGATCGACATCGCGACCGCCCATACCGATCACGATTGCGTGGGCACGGGCCTGCAGCAAGTCGACCACTTCACGCAGACGGTCGGCGCGGGGCGCATGCGCGAATGGCTCGACTTCTACCATGACCTGCTGCACTTCCGCGAAATCCATGAAATCGATGCGCACTGGCATGTATCGGAAGAATCGCGCGTGATGGTGTCGCCGTGCGGCGCGGTGCGGATTCCCGTGTACGAGGAAGGCACGCGGCGCACCGAGCTGATGCACGCGTATCTGCCGGACCATCCCGGCGAAGGCGTCCAGCACGTTGCGCTGTCGACCGACGACATCCTGGCGAGCGTCGATGCGCTGCGCGCGAACGGCGTCGAATTCATCGAGCCGCCGGCGCGCTATTACGACGAAGTCGATGCGCGGCTGCGCGGGCACGGCGTCGATCTCGACGCGCTGCGCCGCCGCGCGGTGCTGGTCGACGGCGAAATCGGCAGCGATGGCGTGCCGCGGCTGTTCTTCCAGACCTTCGTCAAGCGCCGGCCCGGCGAGATCTTCTTCGAGATCGTGCAGCGGCGAGGGCACCACGGATTCGGGGAAGGGAACCTCGCGGCGCTGGCCCGCGCCCGCGACGCGGGCTGAACGGCTGAACGGCCGAGGGGCGTGTCGGTAGCCGCGATCGCGGGGTCAGCCGCGGCTCGACCTCAACCCCCCACCGCCGACACGCAGTTCGGCGCCGGGTCGTCCAGGTGGACGACCTGCCAACGTAGCGCAGGCGCGCGCGCACCGCCTAGTCGGTCGCGCCGAGCTTGCGCGCCTGGCGGCGCATCCCGTCGAAGATCGCATCGGCCACGTCTGCCGGGAATTCCGCGGGAATGCGCGACGCGACGTCGGCGATCGCCGGTTCGGTGCGGGCGGCCACGCCGGCCATCGCCGCGCGGACTTCGTCTTCGGTCAGACCGACACGCGCGCCTTGCGCGATCCAGTGGCGCGGCTGGATGTCGGCGATCACGTAATGGCGATTCTTCCCGCATACGGCCATGGCCAGCCGCGCGCGTCGCGGCGGCAGCTGGTTGCGTCGCGTGCCGATGATCGGATGCGCGGACAGCACGTCGTACAGCGGCGTGCTCCGATACGTGTTGCCGGGCAGATGCGCGATGCTGAAATTCTTCGCATGGCCGTCGATGGCTGCGAGTACCCAGAACACGAGCTGCGTGACGAAGAAGTTGTTCCGGTCCTGCGCGGCCTCGGCGGAATTCGCGAGGATGCCCATGATCGTCGCGATGCCCGGGCCGCCGTCGGATTCGTATTTCGCGCCCGACGGCGTGCCGGTCGCCTGGCACATGTCCTCCTGCGGCAGCCGCAGGATCCACGTGCCGTCGCGCGACGGGCGGCGGTCGAAGCGCTCGACGATCAGCGCCTTCTGGTCGTCGAACCGGCCGATGTCGCACGCGGCCACCGGCAGCCCGTATGCGGCGACGATCTTCGAGCACAGCCATTCGTTCTCGACCGACGTGCGCATGTCGGCCTGCATGTTCCCGACGCGTCCCAGCGGCAGCTTGAAGATATGCGTGGTGGGCGTGCTGCCCGCCGGCAGCAGCCAGCGGTTGCCGTGGCGCAGCAGCGCGGTCTTTTCCTGCGCGCCGGCGATCGACAGACGCAATTCGCCGTCCGGTTCCGCATGGCCGGGCAGCGGCGCGGCGGTTGCGTGGCGCAGCACGTCGGCGACGGCTGCGTCGTCAAGCGCGGTGCCGGCGATCGCCTGCAGGTCGACCGGCGTCTCGTCGGGCGGCAGCAACTGCAGCGCACCGACGCAATCGCGGCCGATCGACGCGAGCAGTTCGAACGGCGCCGTCGAGCCGAGCCGGTAGCGCTGCGCGATGCGGCGGCGGATCGGCTGGCTGTCCGGCAGCAGATTGTCGAAGTAGTCGGCGACGATCGCGCCCTGGTGCGGCTGGTTGCCGGGCGTGAACGGCAGGGACAGCGACAGCGGACGCCCCTGCGGATCGTCGATCCACGCCGGCAGGTAGACGAGGCGCTCGACGCCGCGCCGGACTTCCCAGTATCCGACCGGGATGCCGTTCATCCACAGGTCGAGGCGGTCGTGGCGGGGGCGGCGGGCCATCGTCACCAGTCCTCCCGCTTGGGGTTGCGGGGCTTGCCGGGTGTCGCCGCGGCAGGTCGTTTCCGCGCGGCGGTGGACGGGGCCTTCGCGGCGGCCGGCGGGCGGACTGGTTTATCGGATAAGGCGGCCGAGCCGGACGAACCTGACTTGCGACCGCGCGCGGCCGCAGCACGCCTGGACACAGGCGCGGGCGCGGCGACGTCCGGCGCCGCTGCGTCGTCCGGCGTGCCCGGATCCAGCGTCAGGTGCACCCCGAGCACGTTCAGCACCTTGAAAAACCGTTCGATGCTGACCGCGGACGGATTGGCTTCGAGCTGCGCATACGACTGCTGCGTGACGCCGAGGCGGGCGGCGAGTTGCGCCTGCGTGAACCCCGCCGACTTCCGGAAGCCGACGAGGATCGGGCGCAACTGGCTCAAGGTCTGGACAGGGAATGCCATGGGCTCTCCGCGAAATGACAGGCGATCGCTTGTAATCGAAAAATACAGTCTATGGTATGTATCGTCAAAATACAAACCCGAGACTGTATTTCAGAAAAACAAACGATAGCCTGTCAGGCGGAAACTGACGGATCGATGCAACGCCGAGCGATGCGTAGGACGGATGCTTGGTCGCGCAGTCGACAACCGGATACAGCAGCAATTGGTGCGCGATCGCGATGCCCGACCCGCGCAACTGCAGCGCGGCGACCGCGGCCAGGTTGCCGCCCGCGCTGTCGCCGGCCACGGCGATCGCGCCGTTGCGCGCACCGAGATCGCGGGCACTGGCGGCAGCCCAGCGCACGGCGTTGCACGCGTTTCGTACGCCATCGAAGGCGGGGTTCGAATGCTTCAGCTCATCGCCCGGGAAGAGACGGCGAACCTCGTCACGACCCGCGCGTCGAACGGTTCGCCCACGCCGCCAATGCCGGCCATTGCGCGCCACCGCGGCGGATGAATCCCGCGCCCGTACGGATCACGATCGCGCCGATCGCAAGCGCGGCGAGATCGTCGAGACGGCCGAGGCCGACCCACGCCGCGCACATCGCCATCGCCGCCAGCAACGCGGACAGCGCGTCGGTGCGCACATGCCAGCCGCTCGCCTCGAGCAGCGCGGAGCCGGTTTCGCGCGCCTTGCGCAGCATCCAGCGCGACAGCGCGGCCTTGCCGGTCAGCGTGACGACGACGAGCGCGAGCGTCAGCGCGCCGGGCTGCACGACCGGCGGCGCATCGAACCGGTTTGCCGCGTGCCAGATCATCTGCACGCCTGTGGCGAAGAGCAGCGCGCCGAGGCCTGCCAGCGCGAGCGGTTCGTAGGTCGGGCGCCGCTCGGGCGGCAGCCGCGCGTCGAGCCGGCACGCGACGAGGATCAGCGCGTCGGCCGCGAGATCGATCGCCGCATGCGCGACGTCCGCAAGCAGGCCGGACGAATGCGCGGACCACGCCGCGACCGCTTCGGCCGCAAGCAACAGCAGGTTGATCGCGAGACTGGCGGCGAGGGCGCGGGAGGTGGCCGCATAAACGTGGGGCGTGGCGCGCGCGGTGCGCTGCATGGCGGATTCGTCTGTCGAAAGCGTGAGCAGCCTCGAACGCTACCGGTCGACGATGGCAGATACGTGACAGCAGCGGCTGAAGCTCCGCAAGGAATCGTGCCGATGTGATCGGTTGGTTCCTGCACGGCGCGCCGCGTCGGAAGCGCATCGAAGCGTGCCGGCGCGCACTACGGGGCGTCGTTGCCGACCGTGGCATCCGGCCTCGTCCGTAGCGGCCTGCCGTACGCCTTCGCGAGCGTCGCACCGCCCGCCGGCCGTTGACCCACATCAAGCGCCCGTCACCGGGTCGTGCGGACGCAATGCGCGACGAGTAGCCTTGAAATACGAAGCGCGCGAACACGATCGCGCGGTGGGGAGGCGAGCATGCTCGCGATGATGTTTGACGGCACGACACCGCATTTGCGCGAAGCGCGCATGCCGGGTCCGTCGCCCGCTGCCGGTCAGCTCCTGATCGACGTCCATGCGTGCGGCGTCTGCCGAACCGATCTGCACGTCGTCGACGGCGAACTCGCGCATCCGAAGCTGCCGCTGATTCCGGGGCACGAAATCGTCGGAACGGTGCGCGCGCTCGGCGAGGGCGTGACGGGTTTCTCCGTCGGCGACCGGGTGGGCGTACCGTGGCTCGGCTCGACCTGCGGGCATTGCGCGTATTGCACATCGGGCCGCGAAAACCTGTGCGACAGCCCGGGCTTCACCGGCTATACGATCGACGGCGGCTATGCCGAGCGCACCGTCGCCGACCATCGGTATTGCGTGCATCTGCCGCGGCGCTATTCCGACCTGGAAGCCGCTCCGCTACTGTGCGCCGGGCTGATCGGTTATCGAACCTTGCGCATGGCGGGCGACGCTCGCCGGATCGGAATCTACGGCTTCGGCGCCGCGGCCCATCTCGTCGCCCAGGTCGCGCATCGCGAAGGACGCAAGGTGTTTGCGTTCACGAAGCCCGGCGACACCGTGGCGCAGCAGCTCGCGCTATCGCTGGGCGCCGCGTGGGCCGGCGGCAGCGACGAAGCGCCGCCCGAGCCGCTCGATGCCGCGCTGATCTTCGCGCCGGTCGGTGCGCTGGTGCCGGCCGCGCTGCGGGCGGTCGACAAGGGCGGGATCGTCGTATGCGGCGGCATTCACATGAGCGACATCCCGGCCTTTCCGTACGCGTGGCTGTGGGGTGAGCGCCGTATCGCGTCGGTGGCCAACCTGACGCGTGCGGATGCAGTCGAATTCATGCGGATCGCGGACGCGATGCCACTGCAGGTCGAGGCCGTGCGCTATGCGCTGACCGATGCCAACCGCGCACTCGACGACTTGCGCAGCGGGCGCGTGTCGGGCGCCGCCGTGCTGGGCATGCGCGGTTGATCTCCTCGACGGAGCCAGGCGGCGCGATCAGATTTGCCGCAGGCCTTCCAGGTCGAC
>Ga0105238_10005881_pt1 | contig 12151 bp, 9 predicted proteins | sample KBSC34metaG_FD_81526 | JGI IMG/M metagenome (GOLD analysis project Ga0105238, IMG submission 81526) | Corn rhizosphere microbial communities from Kellogg Biological Station, Michigan, USA - KBS C3-4 metaG | ecosystem: Host-associated > Plants > Roots > Rhizosphere > Soil | place: Michigan, USA... | reverse complement strand
CGCCCTGTCGCTGCTGGCCGCGCCGGCAGACGGTCCGGTTCCGGTCAGCGACGCGGGGCCCATGCTCGATCGCCAGGCCCTGCGGCAGTACCGCCAGCGCCTCGCCGAGCTGGACGAGGAGCTCGACGAAGCGGAGGCCAGTCACGACGTCGCGCGCCACGCGAAGCGCAGCGCCGAGCGCGAGGCGCTCCTCAAGGAGCTGGCGCGGGCGACCGGGCTGGGCGGCCGGGCGCGGCCGGCCGGATCCCCCTCGGAGAGGGCGCGCCTCAACGTGACGCGAACGATCCGCTACGCCATCACCCATCTCTCGACCGCGCTTCCCGAGCTGGCGGCGCACCTGGACGAGTCGCTGGCCACGGGCGCCTCCTGCTGCTACGAGCCGCGTACCAACGTCGTCTGGACGACCTGACGCCGTTGTTCGATTCAATCGAACGACGGCGCCAACGGAATCGAACGCTCCTGGAGTGGGGGCCATTTCCCCCGCGCCAGGAGGAGAGTTCATGATGACGTCGACCGCAAAAATGCCAGCAAAGTCTGATGTATGTGCGAGCAACCAGGCTGTGGTGGGGAAGCTGTACGAGCTCTTCGGCAGGGGCGATGTCCCGGCCATCCTCGAGCAGGTCAGCGAGGATGCGCGGTGGGAGCACTGGGAGACGAACTCTGCCCAGGCGAAGGGGATCCCCTACCTCCGGGCCGGCAAGGGCAAGAAGGGCGCTGGCGACTTCCTGGCGTCGCTGGCGGCGCTCGAGATCCGGGACTTCAAGGTCGGGGACCTGATGGCGGGCGGCGACAAGGTCTGCGCCGAGATCGTCATCGAGTTCAGGGTGAAGGCGACCGGGAAGACCCTGCGCGACGAGCAACTCCATCTCTGGACGCTCGACGACCGGGGCCAGGTCGTCGGGTTCCGTCACTACCTCGACACCGCGAAGCACATCGAGGCCAGCAGCTAGTTCGCGGGCAACAGCTGCCGCGCGTGCGCATAGAGCTGCGAGAACTCGGTGCGGTCGCCGTCGCGGGTCGCTTGCGCCTGCACCACGGCGTCGATCTCGGGCAGGTAGGTCGGGTCGGCGAAGGGGCTCTGCTTCAAGATCTCGGCGAACGCCGCGATGCCAGCTGCCCAGCGAAGATCGGCGTCGCCGGTGCTGATGCTGTCCGCGCACCGCTCGGGCGGAAGCGAGGCGCTGACCTCGCTGGCCGGCGTCGCGTCGGTGGCGTCGAGCCCCTTCCAGCGCACCTTGACCAGGACCATGTCCGCCGGGGCGACCTCGGCCGGGACGTCGGTCGCAGGCCCGGTCTCGATGGCCGGCTGGGTGGGCTTCAGCGCCAAGGTCTGCCCGGCCAGCACCAGTTCATAAAGGGCCGTCACGCGATGACCCGCGCCCACCTCGCCGCCGTCGATGGCGTCGTTGCGGAAGTTGGTGTCCGCGATGGCCCGGTCCTCGTAGCCCAGCAGCCGGTAGGCCGTCACCTGCGCGGGATTGAACTCGACCTGGATCTTCATGTCCTTCGCCACGTGCTCCAGCGTGGACAGCAGCCGGTTCTGCGCGTAGTTGTCGGCCTGGTCGGCGCTGCTGATCATCGAGTACATGCCGTTGCCGGCGTTGCTGACCGCCTCCATCATCTGGTCGTTCAGGTTGCCGGCACCGAAGCCCAGCGCCGTCAGCGTCACGCCGGTGGCGCGTTTCGAGCGGACCAGCGCCAGCAGGTCCGCCGTCGACGACGGTCCGACGTTGAAGTCGCCATCGGTGCACAGCAGGACGTGGTTGATGCCACCGTCGATGTAGCCGGCGGCCGCCTGGTCGTAGGCCACGTTCAGGCCTCCCGCGCCGTAGGTCGAGCCGCCCGCCACCAGGCCGTTGATGACGTTGACGATCGTGTCGCGTTGGGCGACCGGCGTCGGCCCCAGGCGCACGCTGGTGCCGGAGGCGTACGTCACGACCGACACCGTGTCGGTGGGGGCCAGGACCTGCAGCGCATCGACGGCGATGCGCTGGACCAGTGGTAGCTTGTCCGCGCTCTGCATGCTGCCGGACACGTCGATCAGGAACACCACGTTGGCGAGGCGCTTCTGGAACGGCAGCGGTTTCACGGCCTGGATTCCCACCCGCAGCAGCGTCGTCTGACGATCGAAGACGTTGCGCGCCGCCGCCAGGGAGATCTGGAACGGAATCGCGCTGTCGGCCACCGGGGCAGGGTAGTCGTAGCTGAAGTCGTTGACGTAGTCCTCCAGACGGACGCTGTCGGGCTGAGGCAGCGCGCCGAGGTTCACGTCGCGCCGGAAGATGTCATAGCTGGCGGTGTCCACGTCCGCGCCAAACGTGGAGAGGGGGTCGTACATCGTCGCGATGAAAGGGTTCGTCCCCACGGCGACGTACTGATCGCCTGCGTTGGCCGCGCCGCCCGTTCCCCCCGCCGCGCTGCCGCCAGCACCGGCGGTGGTCGCGCCGCCCGAGCCGTGGGCGGCGCCGCTGCTCCCGCCCGAACTCGACGATGTGGGGCTCGGTGCCAGCGACGTGCGACCGCCGCTGCCGGCGCCACTACTGCTGGGCGGCAGGCCGGTGGGGCTCTGGCCGGAGCCATTCGATGGGGCGGTCGAGCCGCTGCTGCCCCCGAAATCGCCACAACCCATGGCTGCCAAAAGCGAAACGACCGACGACGCTGCGATGACTCGACTGATGTTCATGGCATACCCCCGCCCGCCGCCCTTGCACCTTCCGGACCGAGGGATTCGCCGCCGTGTTCGGGGAGAGCGACGCCATCGAGGGCGACACGATCGGGGCAGGAATGTCCGAGGGACACCGCGCGCGATTCGGACGGCGCGCGTTCTGTCCCGCAGCCGCCAGTACCCCGATCCGGGTCCGATTTACATCGGGCTCCAGCGCCGGTGCGTGCGGGTAGGGGATCCGGCGGAGGCGCCCCGGCTAAACCCGGGCGCGGTTTCCGTCGATGCCACCGAGGGACCGCATGTCCCGACGATGCGTCTTTCGGCAACCGATCGAATCATTCGCGAAGCCCACCAGCACGATAGTGCTGCGGTCGAGGCGGAGGACGAACGTCCTGACACCGAGAAGGTGACGTCGGCCCCGCTGGTCAGCCTGGGCTTCCCCAGCCCGCGCATGCCCACGCCCATCGGTGGTGGGGTCGACGTGTCGTTCGACGACGATGACGATGACGAGGAAGGGAAGACGCAGGTCGACGCTCTACGCTCGGCCGCCGCGCTGGAAAAGATGCGCGCGCTGCAGGAGGGCAACCTCACGCCGCCCCCGATGCTCGCCGGTCCGTCCGGCGGGTTCCGCGGTGTTCCCCCGGGGCGCCCCAGCGCGACGGCGACCGTGAGCCTGGTCTCGGTGCCCGCGCCCTCGGCGCCCGAGGCGTTTCCGCAGAGGACGCTGATGTTCGGCGCCGCCGTTCCCCGGAGCGTGCCCGCGACGCCGCGCCCGGTGCCGTCGTTCGACCAGCCGCCGCGGGAACCCGCCGCTGATTCCGGGCAGCGCCCGTCGCCACGCCGGCAGTTCGAAGCAGTACCGACGCCATCGCCGGTCGTGCCGGCCTCCATCCCTCGACGAGGCACCGTCGGGCGGCGCACCGGCTTCGCCCTTGCCGCCGGCACCGCGGTCGCGGTCACGATGCTCTTCGGGTCCTGGGGTGCGCGCGAACCGGCGCCCGCGGTGAGCGCCCGTCCGTCGGCGGAGGCGCCCGTGGCGATCCTCGCACCGTCCGGCGATTCTCCGGAGGTCCCTGCTGCCGGGATGGCGCCACCGCCTGTCCCCGCGGCCAAGATGGAATCGCCTGGACCGTTGCCCGGACCGGTCGTCGCACCGGTCGTCGCTCCGCCCGTCGACCCCCCTTCGCCAGGTCCCGCCGACCGCAGCGTCATGCCTCCGCCGCCGAAGCACGCGCAGGCCGCCACCAAGCCAGCCAGGGCCGCCAAGGCGCGGGTCGCCAAGAAGAAGGCCTCCGCGACGAAGCGGACCGCGCGCGCCGCCGGGTCGACCCATGCCGTCGCCGGTGGCGGGGCCTCGCCGGGCCGCCCCGCGCCCGGCGCCGCCCAGTCTCGCCGTCGCGCCGACCCCGACGACACGCTCCCCATCTCGGAGTGAGGGCGCCTCGTCGCTGGCAATGGTCGGGGCGCGGGTGCGCACCCCGGTTCAGTTCCTGCCCTGGCCCGTCAGGACAGCTTCCCGAAGAAAGTGTCCCGGATCTCGTCGGCGCGTTCGCTGACGCGTGCCTCGAGCTGTGGCCAGCGCCGGTCTGCCCGCAACGGAGCGATGACCGGACAGCGCTGCATCCAGAGCCGATCGTGCAGGCCGGCCGCCACGCTACCGATGACGGCGGCCATTGCACCCTCGTGCTCGCCGAGAAAACCCAGGACCTCGGCCTGGAGCTGATGGTAAAGGGGCCTCACCCGGGACGCCACGTCGGCATTGTCGACCAGCCCGCGCAGGTAGGTGCGGTGCGCATCGGCCAGTGAGCGCGTCGCCTGAACGTCGCGAAAGATGCGCGAGATCTGCATCGGCACCACGAAGCCCTGCAGCTCGGGGAGTATCAGGTGGTCGCGGCGTCCGTCGGGCCTCCACAGCGCGGTGCGAGCGCCCATGACGATCCGCTGGTACAGCGCCGTGGGCTCCACCACGACGGGGGCGAGCGCCGTGTCCACCTCGTCCCACTCGCCACACAGCGCATGGCCGCGGACCAGCTCCCACGGCGCCTGCGAGGCGGAGGGATCCAGCCGAGAAGCCAGCGTGAGGCGCTCCATCGCGTCGTGCGGATCGCCCACCTCGAGCAGCAAGATCCCGGCGATCTCCTGGGCCAGGCCGTGGTTCGGCGCTCGTTCGAGGGCGTTGCGGATGCTGTGCGCCGCGGCGGCCGGCTGACCGGTGGACATCTGGACCCGGGCGTTCGCCACCCAGGGCTCGCCCAGTCGGGGCGCCAGCGCGATGGCGCGCTCGGCCGCCTGTCGCGCCTTTTGCTTCGCCCCTTCGCTGAGGCGCGCGGCGGTGCGCGCGTACGCCGAGAGGAGCGACGGATCGTCCGGGGACAGCTCCAGCGCCTGCTCGAACAGAGCGACCGCCTTGTACGCATCTCCGTACCAGGTCCGGCTCGCCTCGTGGAGGCCGCGCAGGTAGAGGTCGACCGCCTCCGCGCTCTTCGAGGTGTCGCGCGCCGGCGGCTCCAGATCCGCGGTCAAGGCGCGCGCGATGGCGCCCGCCACCTCGTCGTTCATCGGCAGGATGTCGGCCGCCGAGCGAGTGAAGCGCTGCGCCCACAGCTGGAACCCGTCGGTGACGCTGATCAGTCGCGCCGCGAGCCGGATCTGGTCACCGATCTTGCGCACGGAGCCGTCGACGATGACCTGCACCCCCAGCGCGTGGCCGGCCTCCCGCGGATCGGCGTCAGGCGCCAGCTTGCTGGTCGCGCCCCGTGGGCGCACGCGCAGCCCGCGCGTCATGGAGAGGGTGTCGACCAGGTCCTCGGTGACGCCGTCAGCGAGGTAGGCGTCCTCGGGCGGACCGCCGTTGCGAAACGAGAGCACGGCCACGGTCCGGTCGCCCACCGGCGTTTGCAGCGACGGGGCGGTCAGATGGGGCGAGGACGCGGCGCTGGACACGTTCAAGCTGTCGGCCAGGCGGGCGAACGCCTCGCCGACCTGCGCGACATCCGCGGGCCGATCCTCTCGCCGGCGGGACATCAGGCTCGCCGTGAGCGTGGCCAACGCGAGCGGCACCTCGCTGCGCCGGGTCCGCGGATCGGGCGGGGGCTGGGTCAAACGCGCCGCCGCCACGGTGAACGCCGCGTTTCCCGGCCAGGCTCGCTCGCCCGTCAGCAGCTCGTAGGTGATGGCGCCCAGCGCATACAGATCCGCGCGCGCGTCGACGTTGGAGACCCCTTCCACCTGTTCGGGCGCCATGTAGGCCGGGGTCCCGATCATGCCGTCTCCCGTCTGCGACGAGTCCTCGAGCGCCGAGCGCGCGATCCCGAAGTCGGTGATGACGATGCGGCCGTCTTTTCCGACCAGGACGTTGTCAGGCTTGAGGTCGCGGTGAACGACGCCAGCCGCGTGCGCCGCAGCCAGCCCATCGCACATCGCGCCCAGCACCTCGAGCGCGCGCCGCAGGGGCAGGGCGCCGGTTCGCCGGATGAGCGAGGCCAGCGCTTCGCCTTCGACGTACTCCATCGTCAGGAACTTCTCGCTCGTGCCGGGGCCCGTGGCGTGCTCGCCGATGTCGAAGGTGCGGGCGACGTTTCGGTGCGTCACCCGCCGCGCCAGCCTGGCCTCCTGCCGGAAGCGCGCCAGCACCCCCGGAGCTTCCACCAGCTCGCGCCGCAACACCTTCAGCGCCACCACCTCGTCGAGTTCGCGATCGCGCGCCCGGTACACGGTGCCCATCCCGCCCGCCCCGAGCAGACTCAGGAGCTCGTACCGACCGCCGACCAGCTGCCTCTCCCCCGCGCCGGACGCGTCGCTCTCCAGGGGGCCGCGTTCGCCCCCCACCGCCAGCAAGTCGAGCGCCGCCGGGAGCGTGGCGATCCCAGCGTCACGGTCTCTGCGGTTGTCAACCACGGACCGAGAATATCAGCTTCGTCTGGGACTGCTCAGCGCCGCACGGCGACGAAGGGGCGCGAGTAAAGGTAACGGTAGACGCCGCTCGCGTCGGGGATGAAGGTCGCGGGCGTGCCGTCGGCGGCGACGAAGTTGTCGACCAGGGTCGGCATCAAGGGGAACGACCCCGTCGGATCGACGACCGGAATGTGGGCGCTGAGACCGGTGGGGCCGTTCGCGATGTCGATCTCTCCCAGGACGAAGGGATCGACGTACGTCCCGGCGTAGGCGGGGAAGCGTTCCGGCCGCGGCGCCAGGTCGGGCGGTGACACCGGCGCCGGCAGCGCAACCAGCGTCGCGATCGCGGTGACCAGGCTGGCGTTGAAGAAGGCGTTGTCGCCGCTGGCCAGGGAGATGAAACAGAAATCACGCTCCGGGATGCAGGACATGTTCGCCGAGTAGCCGGCCAGGGCGCCGTCGTGCGTGAGCAACTGGAGCGGGTAGTAGCCCGCGACCTCGCCGGGCTGCGCCAGACCGAACCCCGGCGTCACGACGACGCCGAAGCCGTATGAGGACGAGCCGCCGGATTCGGGCATGGGAACCTGGGCCGAGGTCATGGACTTCCACAGGTCGCGAGGCAGAACCCGGGAGTCGCCGTGCATCACGAACGCCGCCACCTTTGCCAGGTCGAGGACCGACGACCAGGCGTAACCGGCCGGGCGCCCCCATGGGTTGTCGTAGGAGTCCGGACGCACCACGGGCCCGACGCCCCCGGTTGCGCACGCGGGGTCGGCGGGGTCGCAGGTCCGTCCGTTGGCGTAGTCGCCGTCGGCCAGGACCTCTGACGCCAGGAAGAACGTGCGGTTCATGCCCAGCGGGGCCAGGACACGTTCGTGAAGCAGGCGCCGGTAAGGTTTGCGGGCCACCGTCTCGGCCAGCAACCCGGCCAGCATGTAGCCAGGATTCGCGTAGGCGTAGAAGGCCCCCGGCGGCGATTGCACGTACCCGATCTGGCCATAGCGGCCGGCGAAGAAGCTCGCCAGGGCGGCGTCGCTTCGTTCGCTGGCGGGAGCGTCGAGCTCCAGGTAGTCGTGAAGGCCGCTGTAGTGAGTGAGCAACTCGCGCACGGTGATGTTCGCCACGGGCGCCGGCGTGAGCTCCAGGTGAAAGGTCGGGAGATAGCGAACGACGGGCGCCTCGAGGTCGACCTTGTGGTCCGCGACCTGTTGCAGGAGCGCCACGGCCGTGAGCATCTTCGTGTTGGAGCCGATGCGAAACAGGGTCGTAGGACGAACCTCGTCGCCACATCCCGGGGTGGCGTCGTCCTTGCCGCGGGTGCCGTAGCCGCGTGCGAACGTCACCTTCCCCTTCTCGACGACCGCGACCGCGACCCCGGGCGCGCCGGACGCGATCCGCTCTGCCTCGACGGCCGCGTTGAGCGCATCGAACCGCGACGTACGTAGCGAGTCGGATGTGACAGCATCGTCCTCGCCCTCGCCGTTACATCCGCTCACGCTCAGGCTGACCAGGACCATCGCGAAGGTCGCCGACAGGCACCGTACCGCCGCGGTCCTCGCCGCCACACCTGTGAGATCGGCCGTCACCCTTCTTCTCGCGTTCATCGAGCTCCTCCTTCCCTCTGGTTCGTCACGCACGGAACAGACTCTCCGGCGTCGCTCGCGGTTGCACGAGCCGTTCCCGGCGCCCGAGCCGGCGGGCTCGCTCGCCGGCCGGTGGCATTGGCGATGCAGTACCGGACGGGGCGACGGTTGGCGATCGTGCCCGTCGCTGGATCGGGAATGGAGGACGTCATGAGAACCCTTCGCATCATCGCCTTGCTGGTCATCGGTAGCGCGGCCGCCGGCTGCGCCACCACCACCCGTTCATCGACGACCTGGACGGCGCCCCAGCCGGTGGCCTCCCAGTCGTGGGCCCGCCGGGGACGTGTCTCGTGGGTCCGCGAGGAGGTGGAACGCCGGGATGGCGACCCCGCCGCGGGCGCGGCAGCCGGCGCCGTGATCGGCGCCCTCATCGGCGGGCGTGGTCCCGGCATGCTGTTCGGGGCGGCGGGCGGGGCCGCTGTCGGCGCCGCAGCCAGTCAGGGGCACTCCGAGGCGCGCCGCTACGACGTGATGGTCCAGTTCGAGGACGGCTCCTGGCAGGTGTTCTCGTACGGCGGCTACGCGCCGTTTCAACCCGGAGAGTACGTGGTCCAGACGCCGCAGGGCCTGTTTCGCGGCTGAGGCTGTCGCCGGGAGGTGTGGCGCCCGCGCATCACCGTGAACGGCCGGGTCAGTGGTGGGCGAGAACGGCGATCCCCACGAGACGATGGTGAGGCCTGTTCACAATCGCACTGTGCCGCAGACCGTGGAGCCCATGAAGCCCCACCACTCGCCATCGGGTCGCTCAGCGATTGCGCGACGGCGCCTGCTTGGGGCTCGTCGAGAGAGCGACCTCGGTGACGGTCTGTGCGAAGTGGAACGAGAAGGTGCGCCCTGCGACGATCGCCTGCAGCCAGAGGAACCGGGCCCGGTCGGAGATCGGGATGTAGACCAGCCCGCCCACCGCCTGCCCTGGAAACAGCGTGTTGCGGCGAAGCGCCTGGTCGGACCAGACCGCACGCTGTTCCGCCAGCCGCGCCTGCTCCGTATCGGCGGCCGCCGCGGATGCACCCATCGCGTCCACCGAGCTGGCAGTCAGCAAGCCGGTCCTGCGGTTCGCCTGCCCGCTGCTGATCGCCGCGACGTCCGCCACCGCGCCGGCGACGGCGACCGTCCCCAGCACGATCTGCTCGTTCGTCGCTTCTGCCGCTCCTCGTGAGGCCTGGGTGTCGATTGCCGACAGCATCTGTTCGGGATCGATCACCTGTCGTGACGACTGACAGCTGCTGACCTGAAGGGTCTGGCAGGGGGCGAAGGTGATCCGCTGGGGCGTGACCTCGACCCGGCCCGCCGTCGCATTCTCGACCTCGACGCGCAGGGCCAGCCTGTCTCCCTCCTGGCGCTCGAACGCGGCGGCGACGCGAACTCCGTCGGCGTCCTTCTGGATCGAGGCGCGACCACTCACCCAGATGACGTCGCTGAGGTCCGGGTGCAGGCTGACCAACGGTTGCGGCGTCGCACAGCCCACCACAGCGACGCCCAGGACGAAACTGACCAGGTAGAGAGTGCCTCGCATGCGCATGGCGGTCGTGCGACGCAAGCAGCATGCCACCAACAATCTCAGGCGCGCCCGCGCCGGGGCGCGCGTCCGGTTGATTTCGGGGGGCGGGGGGGACGGAACGTCAGCCGGTGCGATGCTTCACTGCGCGCAATACTCGCGCACCACCGCCAGCAGGCGGTCGAAGAGCAACGGCTTCTGGATCACCCGGGTGACGCCGGCGGGGGCCTGGGCGGCCGCCGAGGTGTGGACGACCACCGGAACAGTGGCCAGCGCGCTCTGCTCGCGCAGCTTGACCACGAAGTCCCAGCCGTTCATCACCGGCATCAGCAGGTCCAGGATCACCAGACACAGGTGCTCGATGTCCGACAGCTTGGCGAGAGCATCTTGACCATGTTCGGCCGTCACCACGGTGTACCCGTTGAGCTCCAGCGCGTCGCGCATCATCTCGCGCAGGTCCTGCTCATCCTCGACTACCAGGACTGTGTGGGTCATAGCGTTCGGTTCTCCGTGGTGCTCATCAGGCCCCGGTGGGCAACTTGACGTGGAAGGTGGTTCCTTCGGCAGCGCTCGACTGCACCTCGATCCGGCCGCCGTGCGCGACGGCGATCTCGTTCGAGATGTAGAGACCTAGCCCGAGACCGGACGTCTTCGCGGTGCGGCTGTCGCGCTCTCCCCGTCGAAACGGGTTGAAGATCACCGATAGCAGCTCGGGCGGGATGGGGGGCCCTTCATTGTGGACTGTGACCAGCACTTCTCCGTCCTGTTGCTGTGCCTGAACCCTGACCGGTTTCGTGGGATCCCCGTGAAGAACGGCGTTGCCGACCAGGTTGGAGAACACCTGCTCGAGCCGGTCTCGATCCCAGTTCCCCATCAACGGCGGGCATGACAGCTCGATGGGGCGCGAAGGGTGGGCGGCGCGCAACTCCTCGACCACGATCCTGATGGCGTCACGCAGGTCGAACGGGGTGGGGGTCAGCTCCAGACCACCCGCCAGCCGGGTCCGGGTCAGATCCAGGATCTGTTCGATCATACGCGACATGCGCGTCGAGCTGCCTTGCATCCGCTCGAGGACGCGAATGTCAGTGAGGTTGGTCAAGCGCTGGCGCAGGATCCCGGTCCCCATGTCGATCGAAGCGAGCGGATTCCGCAGGTCGTGTCCCAGGATGGCCAGGAAGCGCTCCTGAAACTCCTGGGTGCGGGCCTTCTCCGCGAGCGCGGCCCGTTCTGCCGCCAGCGCCCGGCGCGCCTCCTCGGCCCGCCGGTGCTCGCTCATGTCCCTGGTGACCTTGGCGAACCCGATCAGGGCGCCGGTGGGGTTGTGCAGCGCCGTGATGGTGACGCTGGCCCAGATCCGCTCGCCGTTCTTGCAGATCCGCCAGCCCTCTTCCTCGAAGCGGCCCTCGCGGGTGGCGATGGCCAGCTCACGCTCGGTCTTGCCGTCCGCGATGTCTTCGGGCGGGTAGAAGATCGAGAAGTGCTTGCCGATGATCTCCTCGGCCGAGTAACCCTTGATGCGTTCGGCGCCGCGGTTCCAGGTGGTGACGTGCCCGGTGGGATCGAGCATGAAGATGGCGTAGTCCTTGACGCTCTCGACGAGCAGACGAAAGCGGCGCGTCTCCTCCTCGGCCTCGCGGCGCTCGGTCAGATCCCGGGTGACCTTGGCGAAGCCCAGCAGGACGCCCACGGGACTGCGCAGCGCGGTGATGGTGACGTTGGCCCAGATACGGGCGCCGTCCTTGCGAATCCGCCAGCCCTCTTCCTCGAAGCGGCCCTCGCGGGTGGCGATGGCCAGCTCGCGCTCGGTCTTGCCGGCCGCCACGTCCTCGGGCGGGTAGAAGATCGAGAAGTGCTTGCCGATGATCTCGCTGGCCAGGTAACCCTTGATGCGCACCGCACCCGGGTTCCACGTCGTGACGTGCCCGGTGGGATCGAGCATGAAGATGGCGTAGTCCTTGACGCTGTCGACCAGCAGGCGGAAGCGGTCGTCGCCATGGCTGTCGCCAGGTGAGGAGAGGGCCGACAAGCCCCGCGACGGGGTCATAGGGGCCGGCGCATTTCAATCGCCTGTTCGGCCACGCGAGCGAATCCGATGGCTACAGAGATCGACAATTTGGTGTTCGCCCGCGCGGGAGACTCTACAGACACCGCGGCAGTCTGGCCATCATTGCATGCGGCGGCAACCGCCCCCCGCACCGGGGCCGGAGGTATTGCCACGACTTTCCGGCCGCCAGGGCCATCAGGATCGCGAGCGATACCCACTGCGCGGTCGACAGGGACAGGGCGGCCCCGCGCTGCGGATCGCCGCGTAGAAACTCGATCGCGAACCGTCCTGTCGCGTAAGTGAACAGGAAGGTGGCGAAGGCGCGGCCGTCGCGGTGGCCGCGCGCGATGGGGATCGCGGCCAGCGCCGCCGCGACCAGCCCCAGCGCCACCTCGTAGAGCTCGGTG
>Ga0105238_10005880_pt1 | contig 12152 bp, 7 predicted proteins | sample KBSC34metaG_FD_81526 | JGI IMG/M metagenome (GOLD analysis project Ga0105238, IMG submission 81526) | Corn rhizosphere microbial communities from Kellogg Biological Station, Michigan, USA - KBS C3-4 metaG | ecosystem: Host-associated > Plants > Roots > Rhizosphere > Soil | place: Michigan, USA... | reverse complement strand
GATGGCGCCGTGCGGAAAGTAGAAGAAGCCCGTCCGTAGCTTGGGTAGCGCGGCGGTCTGAGCAAGGGCTGTGCCGGCAGGCACCATCGCGTCCAGGAACGGCAAGCCCAAGGTCACTCCGGCACCTTTTAGCACCGCTCTGCGCGAAATGTGTTTCTTCGTGATGAACATGATTTCTCCCGATCACCTAGCCGCAACCACATTCGGAGCGGCTTCCGAGGCCTGTTTACGGAAGGCGTCGCTATTGACGATTCCTAATACGATGGAAGAGAACTTGTAATTGTCTTTCGCGGCCCCGCGGACAATCGTACGAACCTGAGGCATATCGAAGTACTCCAATTGCCGATTGAGGCCGTACATCATCAACTTCTCCGTCACGGCCCTGACGAACGTGGCGGGACGAGCGGCGAGTTGCGCCCTGAGCTCGACCACACCATTGATCGCGACCCCATTCGGCAGTACCGTGCTGGCATCGATCGGGGCGTTGTTCGCCTGCTGGTCCGCTGTCCTCCACATTCCGATCGCGTCGAAATTCTCCAGAGCCAGACCGGTCGGATCGATCACGCCGTGGCACATTTTGCAGGTTGCCTTCCCACGATGTTGCTCAAGCCGCGCCCGGACTGTCTTTGGCGGCTCACCTGCCTTTTGCGATAGATCGGTTGCCGTGTCTGGCGGAGGAGGCGTCGGCGGCGTGCCCAGCAGTTTATCGAGCACCCATGCTCCCCGTAACACCGGAGAGGTGCGATCGCCATAAGAAGTCCGCATCAGCACGGCCGCTTTCCCCAGCACGCCCCAACGTTCTTTTTCCACCAGAGTGACCCTGCGCAACTGCGCGCCCGTGATTCCCGAAATGCCGTAATGGCGAGCCAGCCGCTCATTCAGGAAGGTGTGATCGCCAGTCAGGAGATCGACGATGCTGCGGTCCTCTAAAAAGATGCTGCTGACGAAAGCTTCGGCTTCCCTGGAGAAATCGCGGCGCAGTAAATCGTTGAATGCAGGGAACAACGCCGGGTCGGGCTTCACGGAATCGAGGCCGTCAAGGTTCAGCCACTTCATTGCAAAACTGGTGACCAGACTCGCGGCCTTGGGATCCGCCAACATGCGCCTTACTTGTTTTTCCATTGCGCCGGGTTTAGTCAATCCGCCCGCCTCGGCGAGCCTTAGCAATTCCTCGTCGGGACCGCTGTTCCAAAGGAAGAACGAAAGACGCGACGCCAATTCCAGATCGGTGAGAGCGAGTTCGGCGTTTGGCGCGCCCCCACGCCCGGCAACTGGAGTCCCCCAAATCCCCCGATAGAGGAAATTAGGGCTGGCCAGAACCGCCGCCACGATTTGCTCGATTCCCTGATCGAAGCTTCCTCCTCCTTTGCGCGCTGCGTAATAGAACCGCACGAGGCGGGCAACTTCGTCTGTCGTCACCGGCCGGCGGAATGCACGATGGGCGAGATTTTCCGCGATCTGCCTGGCGCAGGAGGATTCTTCTTTTACATTAGGGTCGCAAACGAAGATCAGGTCCCGGCTGGGAGTTCTGGAAACGCCCTTGGGATTATAGCGTCCGGAGACCACAATGCCATCGACAAGTTTGCTCCGCTGCCCGGGGGGCGCGCAAGAGCAGACTACGGTCAGAGCGTCGAAGAATGGGTCTGCGATATTGTGGTCGGACTCCACCCGTGAACGCTCGATGAAAGCCACCACGACATCGCGCACACCTGCTTCCACCTGCACGGGAATCTTCGCGAAACGCTCCATGATTTCAGCGCGTCCAGGGGGGCCGCGACGGTGGGCCGGCCAATCCTCGGGTCCGCCGATCGGTTTGCGAAACACGATCTTGCCGTCAATCATAATCACCACGGTGCTCTGATTCTCGAGCGTAGAAGCGTATATGCCCACCCCGAGGTCATTGATGGTAAAGCGATACTCGCCGTCGGCGGGGAAGTTGTGTTTGAACCTTATGCCGCCGCGCGTGCCCAGAGGCAGGGGCTCGTCGGGATTTGAATTGGCGGCAATTGTGTACTTTGTATTCCCAACACGAGGATTAGGACTGCCGATCGCGAGCTTCGCCACCTGACGCGCGGCAGTGATGTACTGGCTCAAGAACGAGGGGGATACAGTCAAAACAGCAGCAATGTTGTCAAAGCCGTCGACCTGGACATCCTGCGGCAGGACGTCCGTCGCCTTCAACTCCACGCCCACCAGCGCCTTCACCGACGTGGCGTACTCCGTGCGGTTCAAACGCTGGAGTTGAACATGGCCCGCCTTCGGTCCTTTGGCACGGGTGTCAAGCGTATTCTCCATCCAGCCGGCGAACGAATCCAGATCCTTCTGCGGAGGCTGCGGACTGCCGGGGGGCGGCATCAAATTTCCGCGTAGCTTGCGCAGCACTTTCTCCCAGACCTCCGCATGATCCGGAGCGGTTTGGAGGTCCAGGCCGTCCAACGCGAGGCCGCCGACCTTCGCCCGGTTGTTGTGGCAGCCGGTGCAGTAGGTATTCAACATCGCGCGATGTTGATCCGGCACCGCTGCGGAAGCCGCTTTTCCGGCAGTCTGACCCGCGGCCCTGGTTTGTAAGAGCGCCATAGAGCCAATCAAAGCCCCAAGAAGAGCACTCGTATAAAAGAGACGCTTCATGAATTGCAACCTATGTTCGATCAGCGTTTGCTGAGGTTCCGGAATCCGCTAAACCCACCTTTTTTTACCACAAATACCAACACTGAGGGGACTTGCCCGGTATACAGCACTAACGTGGACAATTCGGATCGAGGTTTCACCGACCCTGCCCTTGGCGTTGACATTGATCAACAACGGTGATCCAATATCTCTGGCCAAACGGCATATGGGAGGGGTACTATGCGTCTGTTCACACTTTCAGCGTTTTTTGTAGTGCTTGCAGCGTCGTTATATTCGCAAGGCGGGAGAGGAACGATTACAGGCACCGTTTCCGATCCAGCGGGAGCGGTTGTCGCCGGCGCGCCCATCCAGACTAAGAACGTGGAAACGGGCGCTGTTTATGATGTAACAACATCCACCACTGGCAACTATACGTTTTCCCAGTTGCCTGTAGGCACCTATGAAGTAGTCGTGTCTGTTGCGGGTTTCAAGAAGTATACGCGCAACAGCTTGGTGGTTGAAGTGGCGGCTGTAGTTCGTGTTGATATCGCGTTGGAAGTGGGCTCAGCCAGCGAGTCGGTGACTGTGAATGAATCGGCTCCCCTCTTGAAGACGGAAAGCGGCGAACTGAGTCATAACGTGCAGACGACCACCATGGATAGTCTCCCCATCCTCGGTATCGGTTCTTCTATCGCCGGCAGCGCCGGTATCCGCAATCCGCAGGCGGTGATGTATCTGATCCCGGGCGCATATGTGCAACAGAATGCGAACGTCCGGGTGAACGGCTCGCCGGGCAACACCGCCTCGTACCGAGTTGAGGGGCAAGACATCACCAACGGCAACCAAATCACTCAGGCCCAACAACAGCCGAGCGTCGACGCGATTCAGGAAGTGACGGTCCAAACCAGCAACTTCGCGGCCGAGTACGGGCAGGTCGGCGGCGGACTCCTGAATTACGCGATGAAGTCCGGAACAAACCAGCTTCATGGGAGCGTCTACGACTATGCCGTGAACGAGATCTTCAATGCAAACACGCCGTGGGTGAACACGAAAGCCAAGGCCCGCCGTCACGACTACGGTTTTACCGTGGGCGGACCGGTGGTTTTGCCGAAGGTTTACAACGGCCACGACAAGACGTTTTTCTTCTTTAACTGGGAACAGTACCGCGAGACGCAGACGGTCAACAACCTGTTCCTCACCGTTCCAACAGACGCTTATCGCCTCGGCAACTTCGGCACAGCGCTGACAGGGCGTAATCTGGGCACGGACCCGCTGACACGCGGAATCCCGGAAGGCGGAGTGTACGATCCCGATACGCAGCGCGCGGCTCCGAGCGGGCAGCTCATTCGTGATCTATTCCCCGGAAACCTCGTTCCGGCCCACCGGCAGGACCCTGTGGCGCTCGCGATCCAAGGCTTAATTCCCACGGCAAACCTGAACAAGAACCTGATTAACAACGCGTTGAATCCGTTCCCGAGCACGCGTCACACCCAGATTCCGGCGTTTAAGATCGACCATTCGCTCAGCTCTCGAGCCAAGCTCTCCTACTACTGGCACCGAACCAATACCGGCAGCGCGTACTCGGCGCAGCTCAGCGGCGCAGACGGCCTACCGGAACCGATCACTCAAGCCATGGGCACCTATACCACCGCGTACGTGCAGCGCCTCAACTTTGAATTTACCGTGACGCCGACTATGTTGTTTCACGCCGGAATAGGGTTCCTGGACAACAAATTTAACGACGATCCGGTGGTCACGAATTTTAATCCCGAAAAGGAGTTGGGCCTCAAGGGATTTCCAACCAACCGCTTGTTCCCCTACATCACCGGACTTTGTGCGGCCGGCTCCACCGGCTTCAACGCGTCCGGTTGTTCCGGAACCGGCGGCATGAAGTTCATGGGAACCATCCAGAACCGCTCACCGCTGGCCTATCAGAAGCCCACGGGGAACCTGAGCCTGACATGGGTCAAAGGGAACCATACGTACAAGTTCGGCGGCGAACTGCGCATCAACAATAACTTCTCAACCTTGTACACCTATACCAGCGGCAACCTGGCGTTCAGCCCGAATGAAACGGGCCTGCCGTACCTGCAATCGTCAACGCTGGGCGGCGGCACAGTCGGATTTGCATACGCCAGCTTCATGCTTGGGATGGTGGACCAGCTGCGGCAGTCTCCGATTCTGAACATGCATGTCGGGCAGCACGAGCTCGGATACTACGCCCAGGATTCCTGGAAGGTCACGCGCAGGCTGACTCTCGACTACGGGTTGCGCTACGACTACCAGACCTATTCGAAAGAAACGACAAATGCGCCGTTCGCGCAATTCGCTCCGGATATTCCCAACCCCTCGGCGGGCGGACGGCTGGGCGCTGTGCGATTCGAGGGCAATGGTCCTGGGCGCTGCAACTGCAATTTGGCGAAGAATTATCCATGGGCGTTTGCGCCTCGGCTGGGGGTCGCCTACCAGGTGTCTTCGAAGACGGTACTCCGCGGCGGCATAGGCGTCGTCTACGGGTCTCCCTCGGACGCCTATGGAGTGGTGGCCGGAGCGTATGCGATTCCCGTTTCCATCAGCTCTCCGTCGTTTGGCCAGCCGGTGATGACGCTGCGCAACGGCACCCCATTCCCGCCCCTGCCTTTCCCCAATTTCGATGTGGGTCAGTTCCCCCAACCTGGTTATGCGACGCAGCAGGCCCCGGCATTTTGGATCGACCAGAACGCAGGCCGTCCGCCACGCCAGATCCAGTGGAGCATCGGGGTTCAGCGCGAGCTGTCGCGCGACCTGGTGGTGGAGGCGACCTACGTTGGAAACGTCGGCGTATGGTGGGTCGCGCCGCACTACGCGAATCCGAACGCGATCACCCCTCAAATTCTTGACGCATATGGCCTGAGCCTGAACAACGCGGCGGATATTCAACTGCTCTCGTCGCCAGTGAATTCGACGCTTGCCGCGACGCGCGGCTTCAGCACCAAGCTTCCTTACTCGGGGTTCCCGACGACGGCGACGGTGGCGCAGGCGCTGCGGCCGTATCCGCAGTTCAACACCATCATCGCGGCATGGGCGCCCAGCGGAAACACTTGGTACAACTCATTGCAGACCAAGGCGACCAAGCGATTTTCTCACGGGTTGTCTTTCACCGCGATATTTACTTGGTCTAAGCAGCTGACGACATCGCCGGCCAGTCTCGTCAACAACGCGACCACAGTGGGCGACGGCGGAGCGCCGCGGAATGACGTCTTCAATCACCAGCAGAACAAGTACCTTTCGGGGTTCGATCAGCCGTTCGCGCTGACGATTGCGCCGATGTACACGACACCGGCTCTCAAGATCAACAAGATCGCATCGTTGGTCCTGCGCGATTGGCAGATCAGCGGACTTTTTGCGTACGCCAGCGGATTCCCGATTCTATCCCCCGCGGCACAAAACAACCTGAACACAGTGCTGCTCCGTGCGAATGGCGCCACTGCTCTCAGTTACGCAAACCGGGTACCCGGCGAGCCTCTGTTCACCCAGGACCTCAATTGCCATTGCTACGATCCGAACAAGGAGTTTGTGCTGAACCCTAAGGCTTGGACACAGCCGGCAGCGGGACAGTGGGGCACTTCCGCGGCGTATTACAACGATTACCGGTTCCAACGCAGACCGAATGAGAATCTGGGGATGGGTCGGGCGATCCGCTTGCGCGAAAGAATGGAGTTGAACGTGCGCATCGAATTCGCCAATGTATTTAACCGCGCAGAGGCACCCAATCCGGTATCCACCAATTCGGCGGCGACACAGCAGAGAAACAACCAAGGCGTGCCGACTGCGGGCTTTGGACAGATTTCCACGACAACCATCGGTGCCACCACACCCATCCAAACCCCGACCTCGCGGCAGGGTACAGTAGTAGCGCGGTTTACTTTTTAGATTAGTGGGTTTGCCCGCAGCGTCTTCGCCAGAAAGCCGTAACTAACGGCGCGAGGGATGCTCGGGACCCGTATCAAGGAAGGCGACTATGACCATCCGGTGCGTTTCCCTGACGCTGCTCTTGGCTGCGACGATGTTCGGGCAGCTCCCCCCAAAGAACGCAACGGGTGTCAGCATGGGTCACATTCATCTATATGTCAGCGACGTGGCTGCGCAGCAGAGCTTCTGGGCCACGCTGGGGGGTATTCCTGTAGCCAACGGAAAACTCGAAATGATCCAGTTTCCAGGTGTGTTCATTCTCGTACGAAAGGCCGAGACTCCAGGCGGACCGGAAGGATCCATCGTGAATCACTTCGGCATGACATGGAAAGATTTGCCCGCCGCAATAACCAAGTGGAAAGCTGCCGGTCTCAAGATCGAGCAGGGTGCCAAGCCGAATCAAGGCTTTGTGGACGGACCCGACGGGATCCGCGTAGAGTTTTCCAGTGATCCCTCACTCAAAACGCCGGTGGAGCTGAATCACATCCATCTTTATCCTCAGGACGTCCCCGCCATGCAGGCATGGTATGCCAAGGTCTTGGGCGGCGTTCCCGGCAAGAGTGCGCGAGTCTCGAGTCTGGGGCCGATCGATACCGTGGATGTGCCGGGCGTGACCCTGGCGTTCTCCAAAAGCGAGACCAAGCTGTTGCCGACTGCCGGACGGTCGCTTGAACACATCGGCTTTGACGTGCAGGATCTGCCCGAGTTCCTGAAGCGGCTGGAGGCCATGGGCATCAAGCCGGATGTGGACATCCGCCCGAGCAATTTCTCCCCAAAACTCCGCGTCGCGTTCATTGGCGATCCGTGGGGCACGAAGATGGAGATCACCGAAGGCCTCGCGCCGTAGCGCTTGGAGTGTCGAGGCCTGCATCAGCCACGGGGTTCAGCCCCCATGTCACTTAGTTTTTTGAGGTTTGCCAACGGCTCGCCACGATAAGGAATCCTTTTGCGGAGGCATTACTATTTTGGGGTCCATGAGAACATTCAGCTACTGCACCCTTGCTCTTTCGCTCATCATCGGAACTTCAATCGGACAGGATAAGGGTAAGGCGAAAAGCTCTCCGGGACCCAGGCTGACAATAACCAGCCCGGCGTTTCCCGACGGCTCGGAGATTCCCGTGAAGTACAGCGATTCCGAACTGATGCCTATTTCTCCCAAGCTCGAATGGAGCAATGTTCCCATGGGGACTAAGAGCTTCGTGCTGCTGTTTCACGATCCGGACGTGGCTTTCAACAAAAGCGCCGAGTCTGATGTGTTGCACTGGCTGGTGTGGAACATCCCCGGTGAATCGCGCGGTCTACCGGAGAACATTCCTCCGATTGCTAAGTTGCCCGATGGAACCATTCAGGGTAAGAACCAAGGAAACGTGGTTGGATACCGCGGACCGGGAGCCAATGCTGCAGGCCCGCGACACCATTACACGTTCGAGCTGTACGCTCTCGATACTAAGCTCGATCTGGGATCTGAAGCCAGCCGCACCGACGTGATCAAGGCGAGCAATGGGCATGTTCTAGGTAAGGCTTTGTATGTCGGCCGCTTCATGCGGCCAAACTAATCGTGCGCAAGAACACCGAAGATGAGGAGCCGGACTACTGCTCTTTAGCTTTTCCTTTACCCCGAGGCGTAGCCGCGCTCTTCAGATAGGCCTGCGATGCTGCTTCGTCTTTCAAGGGGAGGACCTTGTCCGGATCGATTCGCACCATGATGTAGCGAATGTGGTCGTCGATCTTAGTGAACCAGTGGCCGGTTCCAGCGGGAATCACGATTACGTCACCGGCCTTGAGCTCATGGGTAACGCCGTTGCGAATCGTAGACCCGCCGTTGCCTGGACCGTTAAATTCGCGAACTGTCTGTAAGTCGGCCGAACGCCGCGTCATGTCGGCGATATCGGGACCCGTGACCAGCGTCGCCGAGCCGTCGATCACGTGATACACCTCACTCACCAGATCGTGCTCGGCGACGGAATCGTTCTGGGGCTTGTCGAGTTTGCCCCGATAGACCACGCCGATGCCGATATTGGCCTTGCCGATACTTACCGCCCGTGTCTGCTGGTCGGTGAGATTGTTCGCCTGGGCCCGCGCAAGGTAAGCTTGAATTTCTTCATTACTCACGTAGCTCGCATTGCACTTATTGCAAGTCGGCTGCTGCGCCGAAAGCGCGAACAAGAGTGCGATTAACCCCAGCCCTGCCATTCTGATTGATTTCCGCATGAGAGTCTCCTACCTTTTCGGCCAAACCGCGCCTTGATCTTTCTTAGCCACTGCCGCCAGGCCTTTGTACATGAATCGTTGCACGCGTTGGCCGCGGTACGTCTCCGTGGTGTAGATGTTGCCCTTGGAATCCACGGCAATACTGTGCACGCCGTAGAACAAGCCGGGCTGGCGTCCGCCGTCGCCGAAACTGGTCAGCAGCTCGAGCGACTGGCGGTCGATGATATGGACCTTGTCGTTTTCCCCGTCGGCCAGATAGATGTACTTCTGCTGCGGATCTTTCGAAAACGCGATATCCCACACCGATCCCGAGCCGAGAGTCTCTTTGTTGTAGAACATCTCTTTGATGTAGGTCCCATCCGGCTTGAATACCTGTACTCGGTCATTGACGCGATCGCACACATACAACATGTTGTCGACCGACAGCTCGGCGCAATGCACCGGGTTTCGGAACTGCTGCGGCGGCGGACCGTTGGGATTGTACGGTCCCTGATCAACGTCGTCCGGACGTTTGCCATAAGCGCCCCAATGCCGCTTGTATTTCCCGGTATCCGCATCGAACACAATTACACGATGGTTGCCGTAGCCGTCGGCAACGTATAACTCGTTGGCTTTTGGATCGATGGTGAGTTTGGCCGGCAAACGCAGGTTTTCAAGATCGTTGCTGCCTTTGCTGCGGCCGGGCTTACCGATCTGCATCAGGAACTTACCTTCCTGCGTGAATTTCAGGACCATGTTGTCGTTAAACGACTGAACGCCGCCCACCTGGCCCTCCTCGAGCTTGAATTCCTGTTTGGCCTGTTTGGCCTGCTTGCCTTTGCCATCCTTGGTAGCCGCCTGGGCCGTTCCGCGACCGTTGCCGCCGATCCACACGTTCCCCTTGTAATCAACCGTGATGCCGTGGTTCGAATCGGGCCAGTCAAAGCCTTCTCCGGGCCCGCCCCAGTGATGCAGAAGATTGCCCGCTTGATCGAATTCCAAAACCGGCGGCGCGGGCGCACAGCATTGCGCGGTTGGCGGGGTCGTGGTGGCATGCACCTCGCCGGCTTCAAGCGACCCGGCGCGATGGATGATCCACACGTGATCCTGCGCATCCACAGACACCCCGATGGTCTGCCCAAGAATCCAATGATTGGGCAGCGGCTTGGGCCACAGTGGATCCACTTCGAAGCGCGGCGCCATGACGCTTGCGCCCTCGGCCCGCTTGGCCAGCACTTCCGACCCGATCCACAGTCCGCCGAGGGTCGCTACGAACGTAGCGCCCAAGTACAAGTTGCGTTTCATGTTCTCATCCCCTTCTGAATGCGTCCATACCGGGTCTATTACTTCCCATCTGCCCAATCGAAGCGAATGGCCAGAGCTAGTATATAGCAACGGTAATCGCGCGGGAACCAGGGTTTCATTTCGTCGAACTCACAGTCGCATGGTGCAGCATCAGCTAATCGAAAGAGCGACGTTAACCACGCTGACCGGCTGGCAATCGATAGCGAAATGTAGTATCGTACCCGGTGCGATCAGGAGACCACTACCATGAAAAATGTCGCGCTCATCGCCTTGGTATTTACAGCGGCCAGTTTAACTGCTGCTGCAGCAGATTTGCCGACTGGATCTGTGCCCGAAATCCGCTTTGATTCGGTTGCCGATTTTCTGAAGCTGCCGCCGGACATGCATCTGGGCGAGGCCTCGGGCGTGGCCGTCAACTCGAAAAAGCACGTCTTTGTCTTTAACCGGGGCAACACGAACGGTCCAGCCTACGGCGCGACCGCCGCGCAGGTGCTGGAGTTTGGTCCCGACGGCAAATTCCTTCGCGAAATCGGAAAGAATCTGTACGCCTGGTCTTTTGCGCATACTGTCCGCGTGGACAAGGACGACAACCTCTGGGCTGTGGACAAGGGATCGGACATGATCATCAAGTTCAACCCGGAGGGCCGCGTGGTGATGGTGTTCGGGCGCAAGAAAGAGGCTTCGGACGAAGCCGGACCCTGGACCCGCGTCACCCCGCCGCGCCCCCACGTCGACGGCCAGTTCCGCCAGCCGACCGATGTCACGTGGGATCCGGAGGGCAACATCTTTATTAGCGACGGCTACATCAATTCCCGCATCGCCAAGTACACCAAGAACGGTCGATGGGTGAAGTCCTGGGGCGAACGGGGAACCAAGGAAGGGGAGTTTAATACGCCCCACAGCATTGCGGCCGACGCCAAGGGCAACATCTATGTGGCCGATCGCGAGAATAGCCGCATTCAGGTATTCGATCACGACGGAAAGTTCAGCAAGGTTATCAAGATCGATATTCCGGCCCCGCCGGATGCCCAGGTCTGGCAAGGCAACGCTTTCACTGCCGCTAATCCGCCGGCCGGATCCAGGAGGCCAGGTTCTCCCTGGGCAATCTGCATTACGCCGGGACCCGGGACGCAGTATTTGTATAGTGCCGACGCTTATCCCGGCCGCGTGTACAAGATGTCTCTGGATGGCACGGTCCTGGGCATGCTTGGGAGTACCGGCCGGCAGATGAAGGAGTTCGGCTGGATTCATGAAATGGCATGCCCGTCGGAGAACGAGATCTATGTGGCCGAGATCCTGAACTGGCGTGTACAAAAGCTGGTTCTTCACCCGGCGAAATAATCGCGAAAAGCTATCTCGAAAAAAATGGTAAAACTGCTGAAAAACTCAATGCTCGCCGCGGCAGCCTGTGCGGTACTAGCGGTGCTGCCGGCGACTGGTCAAGCCCCTGCAGCTTATAAGGCGCCGCGACTGGTCGGCCGGCCTAACTTAAATGGTATTTGGCAGGCGATGAACAGCGCCAATTGGGATCTCGTGAGCCACGCGTCGGCGAAGGGTCCCCTGTGGCAGAACGGCGCTGCCGGCGCGGAACCTCCCGGCATCGGCATTGTAGAGGGGGACGAAATTCCTTACCTTCCCGCGGCGCTGGCCAAGAAAAAGGCAAACTACGCGAATCGACTTACGCTGGACCCCGAGACGAAGTGCTACCTTCCGGGCGTGCCGCGTGCCAACTACATGCCGTATCCGTTTCAGATCGTCCAGTCGCAGAAGGTCATCATGATCTCCTACCAGTACGCGGGCGCGGTGCGGACGATCAACATGGATAGCAAAACACTATCGCCGGCGGACAGCTGGATGGGCTGGTCTAACGGGCACTGGGAAGGGGAGACCTTGGTGGTTGATGTGACAGGCCAGAATGATCAGACCTGGTTTGATCGGGCCGGCGATTTCCATTCCGAGAAATTGCATGTCGTCGAACGCTACACGCCGCGCAGCGCCGATACTCTGATGTACGAGGCTACCCTTGAGGATCCGGACACGTTTTCCCGGCCCTGGAAGATCAGCATGCCGCTTTACCGGCATGTAGAGAAGAACGCAGT
>Ga0105238_10005878_pt1 | contig 12154 bp, 6 predicted proteins | sample KBSC34metaG_FD_81526 | JGI IMG/M metagenome (GOLD analysis project Ga0105238, IMG submission 81526) | Corn rhizosphere microbial communities from Kellogg Biological Station, Michigan, USA - KBS C3-4 metaG | ecosystem: Host-associated > Plants > Roots > Rhizosphere > Soil | place: Michigan, USA... | reverse complement strand
CAGCACCGCCGCGAGCAGCGCGTCCAGCGCCGCCGCCTCCAGCCCGAACGCCGTCGCGGGATGATCCACGTCGACGGCCGGCGCCGGAAACCCGAACAGCGGCAGAGTGAAGGTCTGCGTCCCTGCCGTGACGGCGAAGTTGGTGATTCCGGCCTGGCCCGACAGGCCCTGGCCAGGAGTGAACGCCAGCGTCGCCTCCAGCGCATCGGCCGCGATGCGCGTGCCCGGTAGCGCCTGCACCTGAGGCAACGGCGCCACGCGCAGGACCAACCGCTGCGCGCCCCCAAGCGTGGCCGCGGTCCCCCCGGCGACGGGCAGGTCGACCAGCAGCAGCTCGGACCGCAGCGACAGCGTGACGAAGTCGAACGCCACGTCGGCCACGAGGCCCAGCTGCAAACGCACGTCGGTCGCCGTCGCTGGCCCCGCGAAGAGGCTGATCGTCGCCGGCCCGGCCGCGAACAGGGGCAGCCGCCACGGATCGCTGACCGTGCCGGCGCCAGTGATGGGCGCGGTGACGCCGATCAGCGCGCCCAGCTCGGCCAGCATGTGCGACCAGGGGTGGGCCGCGTCTTCGAGCAGGCGCCGGTGCAGCGCCGCCAGGGCCGAGAGCGGACCGGCCACGAACGCGCCCAGGTCCAGCCCGTACGGGCGCGAAGGATCCGAGGCAGGCGGCACCAGCCCCAGCAACGCCACCAGGTGACGAGCGGTCTCGGAGGTGCCCAGCGCCGTGAGCAGGGCCTCGCGCAGCAACTCTTTCCCGGCGTCGGCGACGGCGTTCGCGCTGGAAAGATCGACCAGCGGGTGCACGTTGCCGTCGATGTGCACGTCGACCAGCTCGAGCACGGGCTCGAGAGACGTTCCCCCACCCCGCACGCCGCAGCGCACGCCGCGCACCGCGAACGCGCTGTCGGGATCGCCTACCAGCCACGCCTCGTCGGTCCCCGGCGCGTGCAGGAGAATGTGGTAACCGGGCAGCGCCTGCATCGGCGCGGCGCCGGCCAGCGGCACCACCAGCAGCGTCGCCAACGCCTCGAGGGCGGCGGCCGGCGCGGGGCCGGCGGGCGCCAGCGCGACCCGCACCCCGGCTTCCAGCGCGTCCGCATTCAGCGCCAGCGTCAACGACACCGCCGACGCGCCGGCGTCCAGCGCCAGCACCGGGATGCGCCACGGATCGCCGGCCGTGCCTCCGCCCGCGACCGGCGTCGCCTGTCCCGTGAACAGGCCGGCCAGGTGACCGAGCCACACCGGCAGTAGCCCCTCGCTGGCCAGGCCGCGCAGCCAGGTTCGCAACGCCGCCGGCCCGGCGATCAGCTCGGCGAACGGCAGCGGCGGAACGCCGCCGGCCATGCCCAGCAACGGCAGCAGGTGCTCGGCGATCGCGGCACGCGCCGGACCGGCGGGCGCCGACGGATCCGCTACCGCCGCACGCAGCAGCGCCTTCAGCAGGTCGACGGCGTCCGCCGACAGCGACGAAGAATCGAGGGCAACGTCACGCGGCCCTCGGCCATCCGCAGCGTCCATTCCCTCCAGCACCGCCGAGAGCCGCGCCGCGCCCGCGTAGCTGAGCGCCAGCGCCAGGCGCACCGCCGTGACCGGGACGCCACCGAGCGCGCGGCCCGGGATGGCCACGCGCAGCGCCACCTCGACGAGGCCATCGGCGGCCGGATGAGCACCGGCACCGTCGATCTCCACCAGCGGCACGGTGACCCGCGCCGAGACGTCGGGCAGCGCCGCCGTCCCGCCCTGCCACGCGGCCGCCACACCCCACACCGACATCCCGCCGCGGTCCCCGACGGTGAAGAAGAAGTCGCCCCCGGCAAAGCTCAGCAGGCGATGCCACGTCTCGCCGGCGGGCGCCGCCATCTCCGGATCCGCCGGCCGCAGCCGTTCCACCAGGCTCTCCAGCGCGGCCCGGCGCGGGGCGCTGGTCAGCACCTCGGCCACCCGCTGCATGGGCGCGCCGAACCAGCCCGGGTCCAGCGAACCGTCGTCGCGCAACAGCCCGAAGGCGTCGAGCACATCGCCGAGCGCGGGATCGAGCCCGGGCAGCACGCTCACGAAAGGGGCGCCCCCGGAACGCGCGGCCCTGGTGCGGCGAACAGGTACAGCGCGCGCTTGACGTGATCGACGGCGAACCCGCCGGGGGACCGGCCCTGGGCCGCGGCGTGGGCGGTGGCGATCGCCAGCAGGCTGGACCACACCGCCTGCTGCAACAGCACGCCCCAGCGCGCGACCAGGCGGGGATCGCCCGCGGCGTCGTGATCGGCGACGGCGAACAGACCGGAGGGGCCGGGGGCGCTCAACACCGGAGGCGGCACCGTCACCACGGCCGCGCGCGCCCGGCGTCCCGGCGGCGGGTGCGGCGGCGGAAGCGCCGGCTTCTTCACGGGCGCGGTGTCGGCGAGCGCGAGCGCGACCAGCATGCTCTGGCGGCCCGTCTCCACCGTCTCGAGCTCGATCGTCACGCCGAGCGCGCCCGGCGCGAACACCAGCCGCAGGCTATCCCGGTGCACCAGCACCTCGTCGCCGGCGTCGGTCCACACCACCGGCGCGGTCGCCGGGGGCGCGGCCGCCTGGGCATCACCCTGGGGGCGGCCCAGCAACTGCACCTGCAGCTCGTTCACCAGCGCCGCCTCGGCGAGGACGACCGGGGGCGAGGTCGGCGGAACCGCGACGGCGGTGCGCGCGCGGCGGATCATGCGCGACGAGAGCCCCCGAGAACAGCTTCACCGACAGCCAATTCCCATCCGCCGTCGCCGGCGGTCTGTGCGCGATCCGGTCTGCCATTGGCCCTCATCGCCATGCTCTCGCTTGTCGCCTCCGGAGATAAACACGGTCGGCGCACGACGCGCAATCGCCCGCGTTCGTCCTACGATCGACGGTCGCCTGTCGCGCGCAGCCTTTCCATTGCGGCGACGGCGCCCATAATCGATGGCACCTTGACCGCCGATGACCCTGCCTACGAAGATCAACCGAGGCGGATCGAAGACTACGCGCTGATCGGCGACACCGAGACGGCCGCCCTCGTCAGTCGCGACGGCGCGATCGAGTGGCTCTGCTTTCCCCGGTTCGACTCGGGCGCCTGCTTCGCGTCGCTGCTGGGCAACCGGAACGACGGCCACTGGCGTATCGCGCCCCGCGCGCCCTCGGTGGAGCCGCGCCGGCGCTATCGGCCGGACACCCTGATCCTGGAGACGGAGGTCGAGACGAAGACGGGACGGGCGCGCGTCATCGACTTCATGCCGGTCCGCGACGGCCGCCCCGACGTCGTTCGCATCGTCGAGGGACTGGCCGGAAGCGTGGAGTTCGACGTCGAGCTGGTGGTCCGCTTCGACACCGGCCGCGTGGTCCCCTGGGTCAGGAAGCAACACGACGCCCTGGTCATGATCGCGGGCCCCGACGGGCTGTGCCTGCGCACCGACGTCGAGCTGCGCGGCGAGGGCCTGGCGACCGTGGGCACCTTCTCGCTCGCCGCCGGCGAGCGCCGCGCGATGACGCTCACCTGGTTTCGCTCCCACGAGAAATTGCCGAAGGCGATCGATCCCGTACGTCACCTTCGCAAGACCACGGCCTGGTGGAAGAAGTGGTCGAACGTCTGTACCTACGAGGGGCCGTGGCGCGCGCAAGTGACGACCTCCCTCCGTGTGTTGAAGGCGCTGACGTACGGCCCCACGGGAGGGATGGTGGCGGCGCCCACCACCTCGCTGCCCGAGTGGCTGGGCGGGCCCCGGAACTGGGACTACCGCTATTGCTGGCTACGCGATGCCACCCTGACCCTGTACGCGTTGATGCTGGGTGGCTACCAGGGCGAGGCGGAGGCGTGGCGCGACTGGCTGCTGCGCGCGGGCGCCGGCGACCCCGGCAGTCTGCAGATCATGTACGGCGTGGCGGGTGAGCGGCGGCTGCCGGAATACGAGGCGACCTGGCTGGCGGGCTTCGCCGGTTCGAAGCCAGTGCGGATCGGGAACGCGGCCAGCGAACAGCTGCAGATCGACGTGTACGGCGAGGTGCTGGATGCCCTGTTTCAGGCGCGCCGCCTCGGCGTCGGGCCCGATCAATGGTCCTGGCCCTTCGAGCAGGCGTTGCTCGCGGTCCTGGAGACCCGCTGGCGGCAGCCGGATCGGGGCATCTGGGAGGTGCGCGGCCCCGAGCGCCACTTCACGCACTCGAAGGTGATGGCCTGGGTCGCCTTCGATCGCGCCATCAAGTCGGTCGAGCAATTCGCGCTGGAGGGGCCGGTCGACCGCTGGCGCGCCATACGCGACGAGATTCACGCTCAGGTCTGTCGAAGCGGCTACGATCCCGCGCGCCAGACCTTCACCCAGAGCTACGGGGCGCCGGCGCTCGATGCCGCTCTGCTGCTGATTCCCCTGGTGGGCTTCCTGCCGCCCGACGATCCCCGTGTCCTCGGCACCGTGCGTGCCATCGAGCAGGAGCTGGTGCATCAGGGGCTGGTGAGACGATACCGGACCGCCCAGGCCAGGGCGGTCGACGGAATCGGCTCCGACGAAGGGGTCTTTCTGCCCTGTAGCTTCTGGCTGGCCGACGTGTACGTGCAGATGAACCGGCGAGACGAGGCCGTGGCGCTCTTCGAGCGGCTGCTGGCCCTCTGCAACGACGTGGGCCTGCTCTCCGAGGAGTACGATCCCGAAGGCAAACGCCAGCTGGGCAACTTCCCCCAGGCGTTTGCGCACCTGTCGCTGGTGAACACCGCCTTCAACCTGTCGCAGCATCCCCGCGGCTCGGCCCTGCACCGGGCGGACGGCTCGCCCGAGTAGCGGGCGCCGGGCCCAGCTGCGGAGCCGGCCCGTGGCCGGTGAACGCAGAACCTGCGCCGCTGACCGGCTGATGCGCATTTTTTTCGGCGATGAACGGCGAAGGAAGGGCGTCCACGGCAATTGGCTGGCCAACACTCGATCTGCCCGCTGGCACGACCGCTGCTTTGGTGGTCGCGTGAATCCGACCAAAGGAGCGCAACGATGAGAACGATGCAGGCGGCAGTGTTTCAGCAAAAAGGAAAGATCGGCATCCGCGAGGTGCCCTGTCCCGAGCCAGGCGTGGGCCAGGCCCTGATCCGGGTCACCACCACGACGATCTGCGGAACGGACGTTCACATTCTGAAAGGTGAATACCCGGTGCGCGAAGGCCTGGTAGTGGGACACGAGCCGGTCGGTGTCATCGCCGCGCTGGGCCCGGGGGTGGAAGGCTACAGCCTCGGCGACCGGGTCATCGTCGGCGCCATCACGCCGTGCGGCCAGTGCCGCGCCTGTCTGTCCGGGGCACCGTCGCAGTGCGGTCACGGGGGCGACGGCTACGAGGCGATCGGTGGCTGGCGCTTCGGCAACACCATCGACGGCTGCCAGGCCGAGTACGTCCTGGTGCCGTACGCGCAGGCGAACCTGGCCAAGATCCCGTCCGGTCTGACCGACGAGGAGGTCCTGATGTGCCCGGACATCATGTCGACCGGCTTCTCGGCAGCCGAGCGTGGTCACGTGCGCATCGGCGACGCGGTGGCCGTGTTCGCGCAAGGCCCGATCGGGCTGTGCGCCACGGCCGGCGCGCGGCTGGCCGGCGCCTCGCTGGTGATCGGCATCGACAGCGTCCCTCACCGGCTGGACGTGGCCCGGCGCATGGGCGCCGACGTGGTGCTGAACTACAAGGAGCAGGACGTGGTGGCGGAGATCAAGCGCCTCACCGGCGGCGGCGTCGACGTCGCCATCGAGGCGCTGGGGCAGCCATCCACATTCGAGGGCGCGCTGCGCAGCATCCGCCCGGGCGGCGTGCTGTCCAGCCTGGGCGTTTACTCCAGCCACCTCACGCTGCCCCTCGACGCGTTCGCGGCGGGCCTGGGCGACCACACGATCGTCACGTCCCTGTGCCCCGGCGGCAAGGAGCGGATGCGCCGGCTGATGAACATCGTGGCCGCCAGGCGCTTCCCCTTCCGGGAACTGGTGACGCACCGGTTTCGACTGGCCGAGATAGAGGCGGCCTATGACCTGTTCTCCCATCAGCGCGAGGGCGTCATGAAGGTCGCCATCACGCCCTGATCCGAGGACCGGCCCCCCGGCCAGCGGTTATCGATGGTCACCTAACCCAGGTCCGGCGACCAGCGGCTCGCCGAGACCAGGTCGCGCTCAAACGTGACGCCCGGCGAGTGAGTCAGCGACCGCGACCACGACGGACCGCCAGGATCAACCCGGCTGCCACTGACCGGCGAAGTAGAAGAGGTTGTTCTGGCTGGAGTCGCAGAGCGGTTCACGTTCCCCCCATACCAGTCGTAGCTGACCGATTTGACGTTCGCATCATCAGTGTCCGTAGCCAGCAGCGACGACGTTGGCCTGCACGTCATTGTCGGCCGCATCTGACGGAGCCCCCATGGTCACCGCTCCTTCGAACCAGGTGCCCACCCCGCTGGCGGACCCGTCGCCGCCGGTTCCCAGGATGATGCCGCCCGTCTTCTTCATGGGCGTGTATCCAGGGGGCCGCGCCCCGTAGCCCCCGGTGGCGGCGTCGAACTTGACGGCAAGAGCGCCCGACTGCGCGTTGCCGGCCTTGAGCTGGAAGCATCCAGAAGAAACCAGGCTCGACGGGCACTGGCTGGCCGACAGGCCCTTCACCATCGCCGTGACGTACGAGAAGTTCACGGAGGTGTTGGTGGCGACCTTCGCCGAGCCGTTCGCGTAACCGAAGGAGAGACCGTTCTCGATGTCGACACCGACCCACGGGCCGCTCCCGCCGCCCGATTGTCCGAACTGCGTGTCGGAGCCCCAGTAGAGCGCCTCCATCGTCGCGGCGCCGTCGTCGACCCCGTTGATCTCGGAGTTTCCGTAGTCGAAGCAGCAACCGGCGTTGTGGTTCGTTCCGTCGAGCACCGCGTAGATCCCCTCCGCCTCGTCTCCGGTGGCGACCCCATCCGTACCCTCGTTCCAGGCCGTGGTAGCGGCGCTGGAGGCCCCCGTGTATTTGACCGTCAGCGTGGCGGTCGTCGACGCCGTGGTCTCCGTCGCCACGGAGTAAAACGGGCAGTTGTACGTCGAGCAGCTGGCCAGCTGTGCGGCGAACATCAGCGGCGTGCCCTTGGCGAGCGTCTGCGGGCTCGAGAACGTCACAGTCGACGAGCCGGAGGTGATCGACGCTGTCCCCGACAGCGCGACGCCCGTTCGATAGGCGACGTTGGAGCCAGAGGTTACCTTGATCCCGTAGACGGCATGACCGCCCACCGTGATCTTGGCGGCCGTGGCCGGAGCGGGTTTGCCTCCCTTGGGGAGCCAGTTCGCAAACCAGGTAACGCGAAGGTGGTTACGATGGGGGGACTGGTCGTAGATGACGGGGATGGTGCAGGTCGTGCCGGAGCAGAACGTATCCTGGGCGGACGAGTCGGCGAAGCCGCCCGTTGCCATGACGGCGATGTCCAGGGTGGTGTTGTCCGAGGCGCGACTGACCTGGTAGAGCGGCCCGCGGTAGCCCCCATAGAGGGCGCGAACGGTGCTGTGCGCGGCTGCGCACGGCGTGCCGGCGGCCTGGTAGATGTCGCAGGGCCCGGGCGCGCCGCTCGTCGCGCCGGCCATTCCACCGACCCCGGCGCCGCCGGTAGCTGCGCCCGTTCCCCCCGCCGCTCCGCCGGAGCCGCGTCCTCCCGAGGCGGGGTGCCCTCCCCCTGCGGCCGCACCGCCGGTGCTGGAAGCGCCCCCCGAGGCGGGCATACCCCCGGACCCGGGGCTTCCGCCCGTGCCGGAGGTGGCCCCCTGCGCGGATTGACCACCCGTGCCTCCTGCCCCGCCTGTCGCAGACCGTCCCCCCGATCCGACGGATCCGCCGGTGGCAGTCCCGCCCCCGCTTCCCGTGCTGCCGCCCGAGCTCGGCAGACCGCCGGTCCCGACGTTGCCACCGGAAGCAGAACTGCCACCCGTTCCTGGTTTTGCATCTCCGCCGCCGCCTGAACAGGCGGCCGCGCCCATCACGGCACAGAGGAGGAGCCATCTCGAGCGATCAAATCTTGGCGCGGCGGGGGGGACGGCCTTCAGTGATTGCATGAAACCTCGTCGAGTTTTGTGGCTGAGCCACGTGCTGGGTCACCGGGCGGGCAAGAGAGCGACGTCCACCACTTCCAGCTCGAGGAAGTTGCCGCTGTACGGCTGCTTGATCTGCGTGTTCTTCACGTTGGGCACGGTCATGGTGGTGTTGGCGACCTGGTGGTGGTCGCCATCGATGACGTAGAAGTCGATCTTCGCCTGACCGGCGATGGGGATCGTGACGGTGTAGTCGGTCTTGTAAACGGCGTGGGGTTGGCGATCGACGCCGTCGTAGTCCGTCGTGTAGTTCAGGAAGTAGGTCTGCTTCGGCGACGAGATGGTCATCGCGAAGATGTTGAATCCGTTGTAACAGCTGTCGGCGGGAGCGATCTCTGCGGGGACGGCGAAGGGGATGGGATAGTTGGCGTCCGTCTGCGGGGGGTGGATCTTGCACGCGCCCTGGCCCGGGCCGAGGTTCGTGTTGGGGGCCTGCGCGCTGTGAATCGTGGGCAAGCCGCCGGTGTAGAAGACCTTGCCGACTCCATCGAGCATGCCGCCCGTGTACCAGTAGCGTTCCGCGACGCCCACCACGCGCAGCTTCACGTCGTAGGTCGCGGTGGCGTCGCCGCCGAACTGCTTGCTGATGTGCTGGTTCTCGGGCGCGACGCCGGAATTCAAGATGTTCGCTGCGTTTTCGTCGCACGTGCAACCGGCGCAGCTGCCCGGAGCAGAGAAGCAGGGCTTGAGCAGCGCGAAGCCGTCCAGGACCTGGGCAGCCATCAATGGTTCGGTGGCACCGCCTTGGCCTCCACCCGGCGCGCCTCCATCGGCGGCTGGCGGAGAGCCGCCGGCGCCGCCAGTGCCCCGGCCGCCGGGACCGACCGCGCCCCCGCGCGCCCCGCCGCCTGCACCACCCGTGGCCGGGCTCGCCGGCATGCCCCCGGAGCCCGGCGTACCCCCGCCGGCGTCGGCGCCTCCGCTCCCCTGGCTGCCGCCGCTCGCCGCTCTCCCCCCGCTTCCCGGCGTGCCCCCACCACCTGTCACTATTCCGGTGCCTCCGGTACCGGTTACCCCGGTGCCTCCGGAAGCGGCGGCGTGACCCGGCGTCCCCCCACTCGCCAGCTCCGTCCCGCCGCCGCTCCCCGAGGCACCGCCTGTGCCGAGGGCCCCACCGGAAAGCGACGAGGAGCAACCGAATCCCGACAGCATCGTGACGACGAGGATCCGCCGCCCGTGCTGCGTCATGATGCTGCTCAAGCGACTCGTAGCCCCGTGAGCTCGCTGCTGGTCTGCCCGCTCCCTTTACCGATTGTCTTCAGGCCTGCGCCGAAGATATTCGCGATCGTCAGCAACGCCGAGGAGAGGTTGCCGTTGGTGGCGCGGAAGTGCTGATCCCCCTTCAGGGCGCCGCCCCCCTTCCCCAGGAACAGCACCGGCCACTCGGACGTGTCGTGGACCTTGCCCCACCCGGTGCATGACGTGACGTAGATCAGCGTGTTGTCGAGGACGCTGCCCGTCCCCTCGGTCATGGCCGACAGCTGGCTGGCGAAGGTGTTCAGCGCCGTCATCGCGTAGATGACGCCGGTGTGATAGCGGGTCTGGTAGCCCGTCGTGGCGTTGTTGCCGGCGTCGGTGTGGGCGATGGTGTCGTGGAAGTCTGCGTTCATGTCGCTGCTGATCGACCGGTAGTAGACGTGCGCGGCGGGCAGCGTGAACACGAACGTGGCGTTGTTCGTGATACCGGACGCCAGCGCCACCGCCAGCATCTGCGCCATCACGTCGTTCACCTTCATGGGCGCCTCGGACTTCGTGTCGCGCGTGATGCCCGACGTCTGCGGGTCGGTGGGGATGGGGATGGTGGACGTCGTGGTCCCCATGGCCGCCAGCCGCGTCTCGATCTGGCGAATCGCGTCCAGGTGATCGGACAGGCGTGACTTGTCCTGCGCGCCCAGCAACGCGCTCACGTCGGCCCCGTCCGCCAGCACCGCGTCGAGGATGCTCTTCTTGCTCTGGTTCACCTTCATCATCTGGGCGGCGTTGGCGCCGGTCGAGGTCCCCGTGAACATGCGGGTGAAGGCGGCGTGCGGATCGAACTCGGGGTAGTTGGGCGCGTTCGGGCCCCGGTGAGAACAGGTGTGCAACGTATTCTCGGGGCCGTTCGGAGTGGCGTCGCTGCAGCCGAGCTCCAGGGAGGGGAAGCGGCCCCCGGTGTTCACGCCCGCCACGATCTGATCGATCGACGCCAGCTCGGCCGAGTTGTTCGAGACGCTGCCGCCGGTGGTCGAGGCGGCCGAGCCCATCGGGTGGGGCGAGGCGTTCCCGATCATGTTCTTGAGGCCGCTGACCACCGTCAACCACGGCTTGACCGCCATCAGAGGCGCCAGCTCGGGGCTGAGGCTCCAGGCCGACCCGGTCCCCGTCACCGTCGGGTTCCACAGCGCCGGGATGATGCCGTTACCGAAGAACCAGGTGCAGTAACGCTTCGGCAGCGGCGCGCCCTGGGCGAAGGCCGTGCCCTTGTCGTTCAGCATGATCTCGAGGATGGGCAGTGGAACGGCGAGCGCCGCCCCGGAGGCGAGCGCTCCTCTGAGGACAGTCCGTCGGCTCAAACGCTTGGTGGGCATGCTCATTCTCCTGCTCAAGGCGAGGGGGGCGCCACGAATCGGAAACCGTCGCTCGAAACGATCTGGCGCATGAGATCGCGCAGGTGATAGCCGCCGGCCCGGAACGTCGACTTCAGCCCGTCGAGCACGGGCTGCTCCGTGTCCGTCTCGACGTGTCCCGTCCCGTAGCGGTACATGTTCTGGACCAGGCAGTCCGACACCTGCGGTTGGCTCGCCAGCACCTGGCCCAGCTCGACGGGTCCGTTGAACGTCGTGGTGTCCAGGGCCCCCGAGACATCGATCGATTGGCCCTGATCGGTGGACCGGTACTCGCCTATGGCGTCGAAATTTTCCAGGGTCAGCCCCAGCGGATCCATCAACTTGTGGCAGGCGGCGCAGCTGGCCACCGCCTCGTGCATGGCCAGCTTCTCGCGCTTCGTGTAGACGACGCCGGCCGGTGGATCCGGCAGCACGGTGTTCACGTTGGGGGGCGGCAACGGGATGGTCTGGCAGAGGATCGTCTGGCGAATGAACTTCCCGCGCTGGGTGGGCGAACCCTCCTCCTGGTTCGCGTAAAGCGACAGGAAACCGGGCGTGGTCAACAGACCGGCCCGCAGGCCATCCCCGGGAAGCGTCACTGCGGTCAGCGACGTGGAGGAGAGCCCCGTCGTCGGGAGTCCGTAGAGGACGGCCAGATCCTTCGACACGAAGGTGTTCTTGGTGGTCAACAGCTCGAGGGCGCTGGCGTTTCGATCGAAGACGATCGATTGCAACATCGCCGGGATCTCCTGCATCATCGCCGTCTGCGCCGCCGGGGTGTAGTCGGTGAACTTGGGATCCTTCGCCCGCGACGCGATCAGCTGCAGCTGATACAGCTCGGTCGCGAAGTTGCCGACGGACTCTCGCCCCGCGGTGCTGGACAGCAGGCGATCCGCCTGCGCCAGGATGGCGTCGCTGGTCTGCAGCGCGTTCTGGTCGGCCAGGTCCAGCAGCGTCGCGTCTGGCGTCGAGTTCGTCAGGAAGTAGGACAGCCGGCTGGCGATCTCGCTGCTGGTGTATTGCCAGAAGCCGTTGCCGCCGGCCGCAGGGGAAGGGATCCCGCGCTCCAGCCGGTAGAGGAAGCTGGGTGATAGGAGCAGGCCCTGCATTCCGGCCCGCATCCCTTCGTAGACGTCGCCCATGTTGGCGGCGACATTTGCGATGAGCGTGGTGTAGCGCGTGACCTGCGCCGAGGTGAGCGGCTGACGCCAGGCCAGCCGGCCAAACTTGGTGACGAAGGACTGGAAGCAGGCGGTGTCGGTCGCGCTCTTCGGCGTGCAGCCGAGCAACTTGCTGCGACGGGTGGTGTCGGCAAATGCTGCGGCGGTCGCCGTGTCGATGGCCGCCTGATACTCCTCGACGCCAGTGGAGGAGATCGACACCGTGGCCGCGCTGACGCTGGGGAAGCCGCCGATCGACCACGAGTCGGGCTCGAGATCGCCGACCGTCACCGGACCTTGCAGCAGATCGCGGAGCGAATTGCGGAAGGCGCTGGCGGTG
>Ga0105238_10005877_pt1 | contig 12154 bp, 13 predicted proteins | sample KBSC34metaG_FD_81526 | JGI IMG/M metagenome (GOLD analysis project Ga0105238, IMG submission 81526) | Corn rhizosphere microbial communities from Kellogg Biological Station, Michigan, USA - KBS C3-4 metaG | ecosystem: Host-associated > Plants > Roots > Rhizosphere > Soil | place: Michigan, USA... | reverse complement strand
GGCATAATCGGCGCTTCGATCGTCGACCAGTTCGATGGCTGCGCAAACGCCGTCGATGTGAGGCGCGATCATCTCGGCGGTACACGGCATGCCCGTGACCGGGACGTCCGATGTGATGCGGACGGCGATTTCAAATTCCAGGCCGACCCGCCCGAAATCCGAACGCCGGACGGTCGCTCCCGATCGATGCAGGCGGCTTGCGAGCACGACACCTGCGATGGGATGGTCAATTCCGCAAAACGCCTGCATCGGAGCCGACGTGAGCCCGACCTTGTAGCCCACGGCGTCGCCATGCTCGCCGCGGAGCAGCGCCACGTATTTCTGCTGGATATCGTAGGCGTCCGAGATCGTGGCGGGCGCCCCCAGTGGGCCGAGCGGCTTGAAGCGCAGGTTGGCCTTGTGTTCGGCAAGCAGCGCTTCGGCTGCGCGCCGGGCCGCGATATCCTCCATGGACGCTCTCCCTGTTTTGCAAATCCTAGCGCGTCAGCGGCTGCCGTCAAACAGGCGTGCGAAGGCCGTGGCGTTCGACCCCTTCGCCGATCAACGCACCTTCTCCGGCGTCGGCACCGGATCGTCGATCTCGGGAAAATTCTCTTTGCCGCGCGGGCGGGCATCAATGTGAAATTCGTGCCCGCTTCCTTCGAGCAGAGAAAGCTCACTTTGGCAGATGGCGCTTTGATGCATACTTCCGGCGTAGGCGAGTTAAAAACCGAAAGGCTTACAGCGCATTTCGCAGCACATGGCGGATGCCAGTCATCAGGAGACCTCCATGCCGGAGATCAACACCAGGTTTCTGTTCACGCTCGCTCTCGAAATTCAAGTATCCAGTCTCGGCGATACTCCCTACGGCCGCCGACGCATGTTTCATTTTGATGGCGGCAGCTTCGACGGGCCGAAGCTTAAGGGCAAGGTGTTGCCAGGCGGCGGGGGTTGGTCGCTGATCCGCCGCGACGACGTGATGGAGGTGGACCCGCGGTTGATCCTCGAAACCAACGACAACCATCAAATCTACGCGGCCTGGAAGGGACTTCGCCATGGTCCGAAAGAGGTCATGGATCGCCTTTATCAAGGCGAGATTGTCGACCCGGGAGCCTACTATTTCCGCACCACGCCTTACTTCGAGACGAGTTCAGAAAAGTACGGTTGGATGAACCGCATCTGCTCGGTCGCCAGCGGCTCGCTCTCTGCGAATGCACGAACGCTAGATGTTTTTCAGGTGTTGTAGCCGATGCATCAAAAGTCCGCTGTGAGGTCTTGTCTTGATGAACGTCCGGCGGAATGATCGCAGCTTTCAGATCGCTCGCGCCTGCTTCCGAACCTCGTTCGCAATCGGCCTCAAAAATTCCGGAGCCGCGTGGCCGACCAGACTATAGCCGACGCCATCGTCCGCCCAGGCGATGCCCCCGACATCGCCCTGCGATTGAGGCGTCATTGGCGCATTCTGGTCCGAGCCGCTCATCGGGCGCGTCAGTACGACAAGCCGACTGCCGTGATCATCGTCATACATGAACATCGCCGCCGGGCCGTGCTCGGTGGCGACCAGGCGCCCTCCCATCAGCCGGTAACCTGACGTGGTCAGATCCGGCACCTTAACCGGCCGACGCAGCCGGTCGGAGACCCATTGCACGAGTTGGGCACTGTCGGACGCGCGAACCTCGACGGGCCGGACGCGGTCCGGTGCGTAGATGCTATACGAAACAGCCGCCTCCTGGGTGAGCGCAACCAATCCGCGCGGCGACGCCTGCAATGCGCCGCGCACGGCCCAGCCGCCGAGACCGCCGATGCTCAACAGCAGCATCGCTGCCATCGCCCACCGGACCAGCGAAGGTCGCCGCGTATGCTGCCCGATGATGCGCGACAGATTGAGCTCCGGCGGCAGGGGTTCGTCGGCGATCGGCGCAAGAGCCGCGCGCAACAGCTTGTGATGATCGGCGAAGGCGGCGATGCGCTTGGCGATACCCGGATGATCACCCAGATAGGCGGCGACTTCCGCCTGCCGCTCCGGTTCGAGGACACGATCCACATAGGCGTGGAGATCATCTTCCGTAATCGGCCGATGGTTCATTTCACGCTCCGCATTGGCACAACATTTCCGGGCGCCGCCGTGACGGCCTCGATTTCCTGCTGCAGTCTTTCGCGCGCGCGGGAAAGACGCGACATCACCGTTCCGATGGGAACGTTCAGCACTTTCGCTGCGTCGGCATATGAAAGATCCTCGACTCCAACAAGCAGAAGCACGGCCCGCTGCTCTTCCGGGAGCCTCATGAGCTTATTCAGGACGTCCTGATACATGAGCTGGTGTTCCTGCGCGGCGGCCTCGCCGAAATCGCCCTCGCTCGTCTTATCAATCGTCACGTGCCTGCTGCGCGCAGTAGTTTTGCGAAACTGATCGACCGCGAGGTTATGGAGGATCGCGAACAACCAGGCGCGAACATCGCCGTCGCGCCGCTGCTGCCAGCGGCTGACGGCGCGCTCCAGGCAGTCCTGCACGAGGTCGTCGGCATTCGCGCGATTGCGAACGAGCGCGCGGGCATAGCGGCGGAGCGCGGGTATCAGCGGTTCGACCTGCAGCAGCATGTCCTTCATCGTGCGCTCCGCCTGCGGCTTGCCTCAATCTACCATCACTGGATTTGCACCTGTACCGCCTCTCCTAAGGTCGTTGCATCTCCGGGGGCAATGACCAGATAGCGCCGCCCTGAGCTTGCGGGATCGTTGACGATTTGCCGGATCGGGCCCGTCGCATTGACGATGGCCGATCCGGACGGATTGGTCATGAAGGCGGCTAGCGGCTGCAGGGAACCGCTTCCGTCCGCATGGTCCGCCAGCGCAAGCACGTATTTCTGCTTCGGTGTCAGGCCGGTGACCGACGCCTGCAGGACCTGAATCAGGCCCTGATCGAACAGCGAGACGCTGGTCGGCGCTTGCCCGTCCTTTGACCCATCCTTTGGCCCGAGCGCGAGATGCGCGGCCTGGCCCGCGACACCGAGCGCCTGCAGGTTCTGGCGGTCGTCAGGATCGGGGGCCGCGTTCGGAACATAGGCGATGGCCTGAGGCGCTTGTCCGATCGGGATGTTGGCGATCACCTTGTTGGTCGCCGTGTCGATCGCTGCGAGTGCGTCAGCATTCTCGAGCCCGACGTAGATCCGGCTGCCATCGCCTGAGGGCCATATGCCGTGCGGAAGATTACCGACCGGGATCGTCGCGGTTAGCGAGAAATCATCGGTGCGGAACACCTTGACCTGGTTCAAGCCGCCGATGGTGACGTAGGCGAATGTGCCCTTCGCGGTATGAGCGAAATTGACGTGGTTGGTGATCGGGCCGGTATCGATCGTCTTGATCAGATTGAACGGCGGCTTTGCGTTGAACACCTGCGTCTTGCCGATGTCCTTGAGCGTGAACCACACCTGGTTTCCGTCCGGCGTCGCGGCAATGTTCGGGCAGAACGGGCTCTCCTGCTTGACCTTCGCAATGATCTTGTGATCGGCCACGGAAACGACGTCGGTCTCCGGGTTGAAGGACGAGCAGATATAGCCGTATTTGCCGTCGGGCGAGAAGATCTGCATGCCGGGACCGCTGGGCGTGATGATGCGGGTTTTCTCCATGAACGTCTTGGCGTCGAGCACAGAGATGTAGTTCTCGCCGCGCACGGTGACCCAGACCTCCCGCTCGTCGGGCGTGAAGAACGCTTCATGCGGCGAGCGGCCAATATAGGTCACATGCTTCACGGCGTTCGTGGCGGTGTCGATGAAGGTCACGGAATTCGACCCGATCGAAACCACCGCAAGCGTGCGATGATCAGGCGAATAGCCCAAGCCATGGACGAGAACCTGACCCTTGTAGAGCGGGCTGAAATTGGCTGGCTGCACATCCCCCAGCTTGATTACGCCGAGGAGCCTGTTATCGACCGGGTCCGTCACCGAGACCGTATTCGAGAATTGCTCCGCTGCGTAAACGCGGTCGTGATGGCTGATCGGGACATCGGGCGCGGATAGCGCGCCGGGCGCCTGTCCTGCCCATGCACTGCTACAGGTCGCAAGCATCGTGCCTGCAAGGAGAAGGCTCTTCCATATCGTCATGTTTTGCTCCTACTTCTTCATGCCCGTGGACATGTTCATCTGCATGCCCGTGTGATGGTGTTCGGTTGCTTCTGTCGCCGGTTGCTGTTGCGTCGGGGCAGGCGACGAATTCGTCACCGTCTCGCCGATCGCGAGCTTCATGGCGGCGATCTCCTGCATCTGGTCGACGATGATCTCTTGCGCGATGCGCCGCAGCTGCTCGTTCTTGCCGTAGCGCAGTTCGCTGATCGCCATGTCGATCGCGCCTTGATGGTGAGGGGACATCATGGCGACGAAATCGCGGTCGATATCGCCGGTCGGCTTGATCTCCATGTCGTTCATCATCTTGATCATCGCCGCCTCGTTCTCTTTCAAGAACGGAGCCTCGTCGAGAACAGCCGCCGCCGCCGGCTGCGCGGTCGGGTGAGCTTCGTGCGCAAGCACATGTGAGGGAAGGGCAAGCGCGATAAGAAGGCGTGCGCCAAAGACCACGGTTCCTGGACCTGGTCTCGGAAGCTTTCCTGACAGCGCTGTCGCGACGCCGCAAAACGATGGCCGATGCATTGTGATCTCCACAGCTGGTTGTTGCGGATGTGACGTGTGGAGGCGCGTCCTATTCCATCGGGCCGCCCAAAACTCTGGAGCAGTGAAGCGCAAATGTTGGAAAGTGTAGTAATTGCAAAGGCAAAGGGCTGCCAAACGGCCTGATCACATAAGCGTTAGCGTTGCTGGCGGGCGTTGGAGACAATCCCGCTTCCGATAGCCACGCGGAACAGGGCCGAGATTGGGAACTTCTGGTTTTGGCCCATCCCGTCACTTTGCGCATCGGGTACAAACGGCCGTTATCGAAGCAAGAGCGGACTACCTCCGAGGCATTGCGTGAGAAATCCTAGGCTCTCGCGGATTTGCGAATTGGAACGTATGGCAGACTGCCTCATCATAGGGGAGGCCATCTTCATCGGCCGCGGCGCGCCATTCTCGGGCAAAGCAGAGCACTTCCGCGCCCCGGCTTTTCGCGCCGTGCGATTGTTGTAGGATAAAAGTATCGCTCAGCCTCGTCTCAACGTCTGATCGTGCGGCTTGACGGCTTTCGCGAGAGGAGAGCAGGCCGTTGTTTCAGTGATGGGCCGAAACGCTCTTGACGCACTCGGACAGCAAATCACCGGACGCAGAATGGCTGACGTCACCCAGACTGATGATGCCGACCATCCGCTTGCTCTTGTTCATCACCGGCAGCCTGCGGAGCTTCAGCTTCTCCATGTGATGCACCGCCTTTGCGAGGTCATCGTCCTCCCGGCAGCAATGGATGCCTTCGGTCATCACATCGCGCGCCATCGCGCGGCCAGCATCGAAGTTGTTGCTCGCAAGCCCTTTGCAGACGATGTCGCGGTCGGTCACCATCCCGATCAGTCGGTCGTCTTCCCCAATCGGAATGCAGCCGATGTCATGTTCCCGCATCAATTTCGCAAGTTCGGTGACAGGTGTGTTGGGGCTGACCCAGTCGACACCCTTGTGCATCACGTCTTTGACTTTCATGGCGGACCTCCGTTACTGGAGTTTCAGGTGCACTTGATGCAATGCAGCACAGCTCCCGTTTTCTCAATTATACAACCGATCGGGTGCGACGGCACCAGCGCCTCAAGGTCGCAGAAGAAAACATCATTCCTGCGCGATTGCACCAGACAAACGCCGTCGCTGTCGCTGTCACCTTCCTGAACATTGACAGCGACGTCGCGGCCGGGGTTCCCGGCCAACATCGCAAAGGCCATGGGCCGCGGGCATTCGACGCGAAGCCCAGGCTGTCAATGTCAGGTTTCACCGAAGCCTGTGTATGGCGCCCGCCAACCCGCGGAGCGCGGCGGCCGGCGCGCGCACTACGGCTGCTCTAATGCGGCTTCCGGGCTTGCAAAGGTTCGGTGCCCGGATGCAGACTGTGAGCGCTTGATAGGTGTCAACGTCTGCGGTTCCGGCGCCCGATTGGTAATCACGGTCGCGCACGGAACAAGAAGGAGAGTGACGCCATGCGAGAAATCGAAATCCACGACTATGCGCGGCAGTTGCTGGAAGCACACGGTGCCCGGGCAATCGCGGAGGCCGCTCAGAAAGCCATTAGCCTCGAACAGCAGGGCGATTTCGAATTGGCCAAAGACTGGCGGCATATCGAAAACGCCATAAAGCTTATGCGCGGGCCGCACCAGAGCTGAAGCTGCCGGCTCGCAGGTGACGGGATTTGCTTGAACGCGAGCATCGCCATGCCGCATCGAAGCCGGTTGGCTTTGCGGAAGCGGGGTGCAGTCCGTCCCGAACCGCCGCGACTGGAGGGATCGGACGGTAATGTGACCTTCAAGACGCCGCTCTCGGTTGCAGGAGTGAAGCCATGGTTCCGAATTGTGTCACGGTCGAAGATGTCCTCAAGGCGATCAAGGACGAAAAGGTTCGGATGATCGATCTGCGGTTCACCGACTTGCCGGGTGTCTGGCAGCATTTTTCCGTCCCGCCGAGCGCGGTGAATGTCAACGCCCTCGACGAAGGCATTGGATTCGACGGTTCATCGATCCGCGGCTTCCAGGAGATCCAGGAAAGCGACATGCTGGTCGTTGTGGATCCGACGACGGCCTTTCTCGATCCGTTTGCCCCCACAACGACGCTGGTCCTGATCTGCAACATCAGGGACCCGATGACCGGTCAATCCTATAGCCGCGACGCTCGCTACATCGCCCAGAAGGCCGAGACTTACCTGAGGGGCACCGGCCGAGCCGATACCAGCTACTTCGGCCCGGAGGCAGAATTCTTCGTATTCAACGACGTGCGCTACGGACAGGGCATCAATTACGCCTTCCACGAAATTGACTCCAGCGAGGGCAGCTGGAACACCGGCAGGAAGGAAGCGCCGAATTTGGGTCACAAGCCGCGCCCGAAAGAGGGATATTTTCCGGTTCCTCCGACCGACAGCATGCAGGATCTCCGCACCGAGATGGTGCTGACGATGGAGTCGCTGGGAATTACGATCGAAGCCCATCACCATGAAGTCGCGACCGGCGGCCAAAACGAGATCGACATGCGCTTCACCACGCTCACCCGCATGGCCGACAACCTGATGATTTACAAATATGTGGTGAAGAATACCGCCCGCCAAAAAGGCATGACCGCGACGTTCATGCCCAAACCGCTGTTCGAGGACAACGCCTCGGGAATGCACGTTCATCAGAGTCTGTGGAAGGGCGAGACTAATCTGTTCTACGGCGAAGCGGACTACGCCCAACTGAGCGAGCTTGGCCGCTACTACATCGGCGGACTGCTGACGCACGCCTGGGCGCTATGTGGATTTTGCGCCCCAACCACGAACTCGTATCGCCGCCTGGTGCCGGGTTACGAAGCTCCGATCAACCTGGTCTATTCCCAGCGCAACCGCTCGGCCTGCTGCCGGATTCCAATGTATTCGCTGAGCCCGCGGGCGAAACGCGTCGAATTCCGTTCGCCGGATCCCTCGTGCAATCCCTACCTCGCCTTCGCCGCGATGCTGATGGCCGGCCTTGACGGCATCAACAACCGCATCGATCCGGGCAGCCCGATCGACAAGAATCTTTATGACCTGCCGCCCGCCGAGGCGAGGCAGGTGAAATCGACGCCGGGATCGCTGGACCAGGCGCTTGACGCGCTCGAACGCGATCACGCGTTCTTGCTGCGCGGCGATGTGTTCACCCGCGACGTGATCGAAACCTGGCTGGAATACAAACGAAAAAAGGAGATTGATGCGATCCGGCTGCGCCCCCATCCTCACGAGTTTCATCTCTATTACGACATCTAGCGCATGTTCGGGCTGCGATGAGAACGAGCTGCGGACCACGTACGCCGGTATCCTCGTTGCGTGTGAGCAGCGAACCTCGTGGCCAACGAGGCGAAGCTGCTCGAGCCGGCCAACGCTATTATCGCATTCAATTGTCACCTGCCCCAGGGCATGCGGGTCATTTGCCTGACGGGGCTGGGCAAGAATAGCGAGCGTTTTCGGGAGTTGGTGGCTGCCCTCACCGTCAGTCGGACGAGGCAGCTCGATGGCCTTCGCGCTCGGGATCGCCTTCCATCGCGTCTTCGCCTTGCGCGTCCGCCGGCGCCGATGCGCCGCGGAATCGAATGACGATCGCGATGATGTCGACATCGACCTTGAGCAGATCGAGATCGCGCGTCATCTCGCGCAATTCCTGACCCTTGCGGGCAATGTCCTCCGAGACGTCGATGGCCATGTTGCGCTCGGTGACCCCGCCCGAGCTGCCGATGAACATTTTGGCCTTGATCCACGCCAGCCGCGCCCGGTGGGTATCGCGCGTGAACTTCTTTTCGACGAATTGTCGCCGGGCTTCGACATAGGCCGCCAGCAATTCCATGTCGGACATCTTGTACAAAGCTTCGGCTGAAAGGTTCATGGCACCGGCCTGAGGCTTGTTGAGATCATGGTGGACTCGCCAGGCGGACGCGCCCGCTCCCCCCCGCAATTTCGATCAGAACCTTGTCCCCAGAATATTTGACGCGCCGCCACTCTACCAAGTGGAATCTTTCAGCGAAGTGATGCTGCAATGTCGGCGATCGACCTGAACAGGATGAGCGGATCGTCCTTTGAGGCAATGAAACCGCGCCGCCTCCAAAACGCAGCGGCTTCGACGTCAACCGCGTTGACAACCAGCGCGCGGCCTCCGATGAGGTCTGCGGCCGTGACGCAGCGCTGCAGTGCATGTTTGAGCAGGCCCGTGCCGATTCCCTTGCCAATCCAATTCTGATCCGTCGCAAGCTGGCCCAGCATTAGGCAGGGGACAGGGTCAGGCGGCTGGCCAGTCCGGATAGACCGCGGCAGTATGGACGGCACGATTGCCGTTGGCGCGAGACCATAATAACCGATCACGCGATTGGCCTCATGAACGACAAGAACGGCGTTAAAGCCCCTCTGCTGGTTGGACAGCGCTCGCGTTCTGAGCCAGCGATCGAGCGACGGCTTGCCGCAGGAAAATTCCGCGAGATCATGGGCCGCCGTCAGCAGCTCGGGGCCGGAGATTGCCAAACCTCAACTCCCGGGTTTTGGCCTGCGAGCCTCCCATGGCGCCTGGCGCCGGAAGAGTTCAACGATTTCGGGTACCGCTGTGGCCGGCCCGGATACTGCGGCCATGAAAGCCTTGAATCCGGCAGGACTCATCCGAACGGGCATCGTCTCCATCAGCACATCCTCAGCCGCACGTACTGCCGCGTCGCGCACGAAGTCCGTGCGTGAGCGGCCGCGCAGCGTTGCCGCCCGATCGATGATAGCAATGTCAGCTTCGGGCAGCCGCATCGAAAGCGGGTGCTCCTTGCGTTCAACCGGCCGGGACATGAGGAACCTCCATGGTAGCAACTATAACATTGTAGCGCATTTTGCAATACGACCAGCAGGCGCTGTTGTGAGAAGGTCTCAGCGTTCGTTTAGCTTACCAGATCCAGCGCAGCCAAATTGTTTCGTCACAAGGTGAGCGTCGCGCCTCCCGTCGCTCCCTGCATCTGTTTTTGCCTGGACGGCAAATCAGTCATTTGCCGATCCAGCCCCTCCGCGAAAAATATCCGCTTCTCCGCCGACCCAAATCAACTCTAGAACTCCCGCCATCCCGTCCCACACAGAGGGGCGTTTCGCGATCGTCACGGACGTTGGAGCGGGATGCGGTGGACGCGGCAGCGTCGGGCGCGCATCGGCAATCGCAGGGCGGCTCCAACGGGGCTCGTGAGCGATCAAGCGGCACGCAGACGAACGGCGCTGTTTTCGCCTTCACTGAAGCTTTGGCGGACTGGTCCGTCGAAGCCTTTGGTGCAGACGGGTCGCGGACGGCAAAGCCGTGTGGACCTGGCCCGTTGCTGGTGTCAAGTCGGCGGAGGTTGACTGAGCCCGACTGGGCCCCGCAAAACCTTAATCCGCCAACGACGGCGACAAGACGAATTCGCTCACCGGGGAGAGCTGCGCAGGGAAGGCCGGGTGTTTCCGGTGAACCTGTGGTGATTACGCTCGCGTGCTTTGTTTTATTTCGCACGCGAGGCCGCGGGTGCAGCGGGCACCCGGCTTTCCCTGCGCCCTCTGTTATCGGAGGGACACGGCTTCTCAAACCTCGGGCACATCGCGCCGCGAGAACGCGAATCCGTGTTTTAACGTTATCTACGACGCTGGTGAGGGCCTCACCCCCTTGGCTGCGGACCGCCAGATGGCCTTGGGGTACACGGACGTGCGCTCGACGGAGGGTTTCAGGCGTGGCAGAGGGCGGGCCTTGAGGAACAGCGGAGCGTATTCGGCCAGTTCATGGGTATCGTCCGGCGCAATACGGTTCTTGCGAGAAGCCAATCGGCTCGCCAAATGAACAGCGAACTTGATGGGCCATCAACCACAGGCGAACCCCATGACCGTCCACGAACGCAACATCTCGGCATCGATCGATCCCATAAAACTCGACCGTCTGGCCGAAGTGGCCGTCAAGGTTGGATTGCAGCTCAAGCCAGGACAGGACCTGCTGCTGACGGCGCCCGCGGCGGCGCTGCCGCTGGTGCGGAAGGTCGCCGAGCATGCCTACCGGGCTGGTGCAGGGCTTGTGACCCCGATCCTGTCCGACGAGGCGGTCACGCTGTCGCGCTACAAGTTCGCGCCGGACGACGGCTTCGACCGCGCCGCCGGCTGGCTCTACGAGGGAATGTCGAAAGCGTTTGCCGCCAACACTGCCCGGCTGGCCATCGTCGGCGATAATCCGATGCTGCTGTCCGGCGAAGACCCGGTCAAGGTCGCACGCGCCAGCAAGGCCAATTCGATTGCCTATCAACCGGCGCTGGAAAAAATCGTCAATTTCGACATCAACTGGAACATCGTCGCCTATCCGAGCCTCGCATGGGCGAAGCAGGTTTTCCCGCAAGACGAAGAGGACGTCGCGGTGGCAAAGCTTGCCGACGCGATCTTCGCCGCCTCGCGCGTCGATAATGATGACGCCGTCACCGCGTGGCAGAAGCATAACGCGACGCTGCGCAGCCGGACCGAATGGCTGAACGCGCAGCGCTTCCAGGCGCTGCAATACTCCGGACCGGGCACCGACCTGACGATCGGGCTCGCCGACGGCCATGAATGGGAAGGCGGCGCCTCGAGCGCCAAGAACGGCATTATCTGCAACCCCAATATCCCGACCGAGGAAGTGTTCACCACCCCGCATGCCCGGCGCGTCAGCGGGCACGTCGTCAGCACCAAGCCGCTGTCGTATCAGGGGTCGCTAATCGACGGCATCGCGGTGCGATTCGAGGAAGGACGCATCGTGGAGGCAAAGGCCGCGCGCGGCGAAGAGGTGCTCAACAAGGTTCTCGATACGGATGAGGGCGCACGCCGGCTCGGCGAAGTGGCGCTGGTGCCGCATTCCTCGCCGATTTCGAAAAGCGGTCTGTTGTTCTTCAACACCCTGTTCGACGAGAACGCCGCCTGTCATATCGCGCTCGGCCAGTGCTATTCGAAATGCTTCGTCGGCGGCGAGAAGCTGACGTCCGCGCAGATTGCGGCGCAGGGCGGCAACAAGAGCTTCATCCATATCGACTGGATGATCGGCTCGGACAAGATTGATATCGACGGCGTTGACGCCGACGGCCGGCGCGTGCCCGTTTTCCGCAAGGGCGAATGGGCCTGAGAAATTTCTCCCCCCTCAGCGCAGGTGACGGGGCCACCAGGCCATCAGCCAAGTCCAAGCCTGTAGAAGTCCGCCGCCGTCCTGGAGAACAACGCGGCCTTCTCCGGCTCGCTATATGACGCGGCGATGCGCTTGAACGCGTTGAAGATCACCTGATAGCTGCACTGGCCTTTATCAGGCGGAAAATTGCTCTCGAACATGCAGCGCGCGGGACCGAAGGCCTCGATGCAGGTCTCGATATAGGGCCGCCACGCCGCGGCGGCGTCTTCGGAAGATGGCGGCATCGGGCGTTGGTGAAAATCATAACCGAGTAGCCGCATCGCCAGTCCGCCGAGTTTTACAACGACATTGGGACATTTTGCGATTTCATGGATCGAGGCCTTCCAGCCAACGAAAATCTCCTCGCGCCGGTTGGCATAGCTGCCGACGCCGATCGGACCG
>Ga0105238_10005876_pt1 | contig 12155 bp, 12 predicted proteins | sample KBSC34metaG_FD_81526 | JGI IMG/M metagenome (GOLD analysis project Ga0105238, IMG submission 81526) | Corn rhizosphere microbial communities from Kellogg Biological Station, Michigan, USA - KBS C3-4 metaG | ecosystem: Host-associated > Plants > Roots > Rhizosphere > Soil | place: Michigan, USA... | reverse complement strand
TTCTGACCTCGTGCGTGGAATCAACGACGCGCACAAGCGACCACTGTGAAGGGCTGGAGCTGTGCTCGCAAGCGTGCCCGGTCCTGCCTGATTGGGATGGGCAGATAACAACTCTCAAATCCACCCTTCGCGCATGGGGAAAGCTTTACGAGCAGTGCGAATCAAAGCGCCAGATATGCGCGAAATGCGCCGGAGTGAATTAAATGAAAAGCACGGTTCGCAATTTCCGTTTATCGGTTCCACAAGTAAAGGTAGCCAAGATTCAGCACGTCAAAGGCTCAACGCGCGCAAGTCTTGACTCGCCGGTAAAGACTTCACAGCCCAAGCCGAAAGTGTACAAACCCAAACCATTTTTGAATTACTGATAGGAGAAAGGACGATGCCTGTTTTTGACGGAACAGCCATTTTGGCTGTTTATAAAGGCCTGACCGCTGGCACTGCTGCGGATGTATTTTTGCCTATTCCGAGCGGTGGCAAGCCGGTTATTTTCGACAAAGTGACCACTACAAATGCGTCTGCAAACCTGTCCACCAGCACCGCGACCATTGGTGTAAACACCAAAGCCGCCGCTGCCGGAACAGCGATTGTCACGGCTGCCACTGGCACTAATACAGGGCTGACGGCGTCATCGAAGTATACGGATTGCACGATTGCCGCAAGTGCGGACGCGCTCACTTTGAGCGTGGCAGATGCGCCAACGACGCTCAACGGCGCACCAAATGCCACAGCCGGTGTGTGGATTCGAGTGGCTGGTACTCCAAACGTCACCGCGACGCTTGATGTTTACGTTGCTGGTCGGGTGCTGACGTGAGGCCGTTTAGCCAGCCCAGCATTCTCCGAATTATCTAGGGAAACCCATCCAACAGGTTGGGAATTCGGAAGCTTGGAACATCTGACGGAACAAATATTTAAGGACTGATAGCAGTGGCGTTCAAGAAAGGACAATCAGGAAATCCAGCGGGCAGAGGATCGGACAAGCCATGGAAGCGCGCACTTGAACGTCACGCAGCACAGAACCCGGACAAGCTGGCCAGGCTCGCAGCGGCGACATTCGATAAAGCAATTGAAGGGGACATGGCTGCTACGCGCGAAATAGGCGACCGGCTCGATGGCAAGCCGGCGCAGGCGATTGAGATGAGCGGAAGCCTAGACAGCAAAACCGCATCGGAGTTGACCATTGAACAGCTGCGCCATATCGCCGCAGGAGGCAGCGCAGGAGATTTTGCGACGGATCGCAGCACAAAATCGCTTAATTGAGTTCACGCAGTACACGTTCCCTAAGTTCCAGCCGGGACAGCATCATCGCCAGATAGCGGACGCGCTTGAATTGGTAGAGCGCGGCGAGTGTGACAGGCTGATGATCTTTGCCCCACCTCGGCACACAAAATCCGAGTTGGCCAGCAGGCGTTTTCCAGCGTGGTATCTGGGGCGGCATCCAGACCGGCAAGTTATCACTACGACATACGCCGGAGAGTTCGCGCAGGACTTTGGCCGCGATGTTCGGGAGATTGTCTCCGGGGAGGAATTTGGGAAGCTTTTCCCTGACGTATCTCTCGCGGCTGATTCGGCAGCTCGTGGCCGTTGGCACACGAATTTTGGAGGCGTTTATTTCGCTGTCGGTGTTGGCGGGCCTATTACTGGGCGCGGCGCTCATCTGGCTTTGATAGATGACCCTATAAAGAACCGGCAGGACGCCGAAAGTCAACTGCTACGGGATCAGGTGTGGCATTGGTATACCTCAACGCTTCGCACGCGTTTGATGCCGGGCGGCGCGATAGTGCTGATATGCACTAGATGGCACGAAGACGACCTGGCCGGGAGGCTGCTGGATCGGGCCACCCGTGGTGGCGAACAGTGGAAAGTTGTGTCGCTGGAGGCAATCAACAGCGCTGGTGAGGCGCTTTGGCCTGAGTGGTATCCGCGCAGAGAGCTGGACCGTATCAAGTCCAGCATTGGGCCGCGCGACTGGCTGAGTCTGTATCAGCAGACGCCGACCGCAGAAACCGGAACGTATTTCCAGCGTGAATGGTTCAAGCGCTACCGCGATGCGCCGGAGAAAATGAATTTCTACGTCACAGCGGACTTCGCTGTGAGCGCAGACGAGGGAGATTACACAGAGGTAGCGGTTTGGGGCGTGGATTCTCTGGATAACTTGTACGCTGTGGATTGGTGGAGTGGACGCAAGACAGCGGATATATGGATTGAACGAATCCTGGACTTTGTAGAGCGGTATAGGCCATTCGCCTTTGTGGGTGAAATGGGGCCGATTCGACGTGCGGTCGAACCGCTGCTTGAGAGACGGATGCGCGAGCGTGGCGTGTTCATCGCGCCAACTTGGTTGCCGACAACAGCCGACAAGACAGCCACGGCTCGCAGCTTCCAAGGCTTAGCGAGCATGGGGCGCGTGTATTTCCCCCAAAACGAATGGGCCGAGCGTGTGCTTGACCAGCTCATGCGCTTCCCTGGTGGGCGTTATGACGATGCGGTTGATGCGTGCTCACTGTTCGGGCGGCATATTGCCAACACTTGGAAGGCGCGTGGCGAGTCACGAGACACGCCTAAGCTTGAGGATGTATGGAACTTGCCAATGAAGATTAAGGATTTCAGGAATAAATGAGCGCTTTGCCGATGTTCGTGGAATAAATGTCTAAAGCCTACTTGCGGGACAAATGGCTAAAGCGCTTAGCGGATGAGGACAAGGCCCATGCTGCGTGGCGCAAACGAGCAAAGAATGCAGATGATGCTTTTTGCGACTACCGCGAGGAAGAAACAGGCCCGTTATTCCCGATATTCCCAACAACGATCAATCTTATTCATGGGCGTATTTACGGCAATCCTCCCAAGCCTGACATCCGAGCGCGCTATTCGGCTAGCTCGCAAGCCCCACAAGCTCCACAAGCGGCGCCCGGTGGCGCGGTGGCTCAAGATCCATCGCAGGCTGGAGCGCCAGCCCAAAACCCTGCTCAATCGCCAGATCAGCAGGCAGTACTACCACAACAGCTACAAGATCAAAGCGCCGATGACAATGCCCTAGCCATCTGCGTTGAACGCGCACTGCAATATACGATTGACAGCACGAGCTTTGACCGCGATGCGCATATGGCGGTGCAGGACTTCCTAATTGCTGGGCTGGGTTGCGCGAAGGTTGAGTTGGACCAAGAGGTAGAACTCATCCCAGTATCTAACCCTATGACGGGTGAGCCGTTGCTGGATGAGGAAGGCCAGCCACTTCAAAAGGCCGTCATTACTTCGCAGACATTGAATCTGCGCCATTTCCACTGGTCGCAGTTCCGATGGGAGCCGTGCAAAGACTGGCGGCAATGCAATTGGGTTGCATTCGATCATTACCTGACGAAAGAAGACATCGAGGATCAGTTCGGGGTAAAGATCGAATACACCGGCTCTGGGGGCGGTAGCGAAGGCGAAACGACCGCTACAGGTGTGCGCGCTCCATTGCGTGATAAGTACGAAGGGACATACACAGTCCATGAGATTTGGGACAAGCGCAAGAAAATGCGCTATTTCCTTAGTGACTGCTACGACAAGCTTCTGGAAGAAAAGTCGGACCCTCTCGAACTGTCCGGGTTCTTCCCATGTCCATTGCCTATGATGAGCAATGTGTCGGGCAAGGAAATGCTTCCTGCCCCGGATTATTGGCAGTACGAATCACTTATCAAGCATATCAACACGCTTGCCAAGCGCATTTTTGAGATTACGAAACAAGTTAAGGACATTGCGTTTTACGATCAATCGTTCGGTGAGCTTAAGGCCATCAACGAGTATAACGACGGCACATTTATTGCCGTGCCGAACCTTTTGGATCGGTTGCGCACTTCTGGCGCTCAAGCGACTACAGAAAGCGTTGTATGCCAATTGCCAATGGCAGACAAGGTGGCCGTACTCAAGATTCTTAGCCAGGAGCTTGAAGATGCCAAAGCCAAGGTTTACGAGATAAACGGCATTGCCGACATCCAGCGTGGTGTAAGTAACGCCGCCGAAACTGCTACAGCCCAGACGATCAAAAATCAGTGGGCCGATATCCGCACTGGTCAGCGTGTGCAGACAGTTGCATTTTTCTTCCGCGATGTGTTTCGCATCATGGCGGAAATTATTAGTTCCAAGTTCATGCGATCGCAGATTCAGGCTATGACCGGGATTTTGCTGACCGATCAGCAGATGGAAACGATGCGCAGTGGATTGGCTGAGTCCTACGCCATTGAGGTGGAATCCGATTCCACCATGGTGCAGAACGATTCGGCGAACCAGGAGGCGCTCAATACTTTCCTCCAGACATTTATGCAATATCTACCGCAATTGTCGCAAGGCGTTCAGTCTGGTGCGGTTCCGGCCGATCTTGCCCGTGAAGTGCTGATGAAGATCGTGGGCACCATGAAAGCTGGCCGCGACTTCCAGCAGGCTGTGCAAACACTGCCCGACACAATGCAGCAGTTGCAGCAGTTGACCCAGCAGAGTCAACAGGCGCAACAGCAGGCCCAGCAGCTTCAAGAGCAAAATCAACAGTTGCAACAGCAGCTCCAACAGACAAACGACCGCAAAGAGGCGCGCGAAGACGCCAGAACGCAAGCCGATGTAGCCTCAAAGAACGCCGAGACGGCAATCAAGTCCGCCGATCTAGAGAAGCGCGCAGCCGAAGCCAAGACGGCGCAGGCCAATGCGGTGAGCGCGGCGATTGATACCTCGATCAAAGCGCGACATGACGTAATGGAAGGCGTGGCTACAGGAATTCAGTGATTGCATACGGAGACGGCTTTAAGCCTTGGCTTGAAGCCAAGCTCGGGACTACGTGCGCACCCGGCACCACGTTCATTGGCCGCATCAAAGATGGCCAACCCGTGGTTGCTGTTGGGTTCTGCAATTACCGCTACGGCGACGACATCGAGCTAAGTGTAGCCGCTGAGCCAGGTTCCGGAACGGCTGGGCTGCTGGGCTGTATTTGGGCCTACGTGTTCGAACAATTGGGCTGCTCGCGCTGCACTGCACATATCCGCGATGACAACGCGGCGAGCATTCGATTAGCAAAACGCCTGAAATTCAAGCACGAAGGAACGTTGCGCAAGGCGCGCGATGGCCACGATGTGCACATTTACGGATTGATACGTGAGGATTTATGTCTAGCTCTCCGAAACCGCCGAAGCCAATAGACCCTACGACGGTCATTAACGCGCAGACGCAGGCGAACCGGGTTAATCGCATCACCCCGTATGGGTCGCAAACCTACGGCCCCGACGGTCTGACGACAACCTTGAGTCCGGACATGCAGAAAGTGTTCGATCAGGCAATGTCATCGTCAACGCAGAAATTAACCCCATTGCAAAGCCCGCAGGGTTTTGGGGATTTGCAAAGTTCGATTCTGAACAAGGTACAGGATCATTACAACCAAACGCCGGGACAGAAGGGCACGCAAATGCAGCAGATGGGCAACGCTGCTGGTATCCAGCCTATGCAGTTTGGGCACCCTAATAATTTCGGGATTCAGCAGATCAATGGCCAAACGGTAAATCCGGAATTCAATTCAATGCTGAACACCATTTGGGGGGCTAAACGCTAATGGCGACCCCAGGTGCAGGGCGCATTCCAATGCCAATGGTGCCAGGCAGCCAACAGCCGGGTGTACAACCGCCTCTAGGTTCTATACAGCCGCATCCGTTAACGGGTGGTGCAACTCCAGACTTGCGCCCAAATGGCCAGTATGCCGATCCTGCGACACAACAGGCGGCGATGGCTGCGCACCGGCAAATTTATGGGCAACAGCCGAGCGCTACGCCACCACCAGCTCCGGCCAACCCATTTGCTGCTGCTGTACCTGGTGGATTCCCAACAGCGCCCAGTCCGTTCTTTGGCAACCAGCCGCCGCCGACGACACTTACTGAAATCCTGAAACAACTGCCTCAAGGCTCTCCGAGTCCAACGAATATCGCGATTTCGCCCGATATTATGAACTCGATGAGTAAATACACCGATGCGGCATATCAGCAGGCCACAAGCCGGCTTGACCCGCAATGGGCGCAGCAGTCTCAGCAGATGCAGCAGCAGTTGATTAACCAGGGCCTACAGCCAGGCTCAGCTGCTTACGAAAATGCGATGCGGGACTTCAACAACGCCAAAAGCGATGCCTATTCCTCTGCTCGTAACCAAGCCATGCAACAGGGCTTGCAGGCTCAGGGGCAGGCGTTTCAGGAGGGGTACGCGGGTTCCAATCTAGCCAATGAACTGGCTAAGGCCCAGTTGGGAGCGAACACCCAGATTGGCTTAGGCCAGTTGGGAGCGAACACTCAGCAATACTTGGGCGGTCTTAATTCTGCCTCTGGAATGTTTAATAGTCTCGTCGGTGCCGACGCGCAGAAAGATGCAGCGGCATCCAATGCTGCTGGTATGTCGAACGCGGCGGCTGCGAATGCGAATGCATCCATGCAGAACGCTAAGTTGAATAACGCCACGACCCAACTATTGGGTATGGGCAATTTAGGCCTGGGGTATGACCAATTGCAAAACCAGAACATGAGCACGCTGGGCAATCTGGCGCTCGGGTACGGTCAGTTGCAGAACCAATCCAATCAGAATGACTTTGGCAACTTGATGGGGCTGGCGCAGTTCGGAAATCAGCAGAACATGTACAACAATGCTCTGCCTGGAATGCAGCTTGGCAACGCCATGACCATGCTTGGCATGGTTCCGAACAGCGGCCCCGCTCCGGTCGATGTCACTGGTGCATATGGCCTGAACCAACAAGGACAGAACTTGAATTATCAGGGTCAAGTGGCCAATGCGAACGGCCAAAATCAGATGATGGGGGCGCTTGGAAGCGCAGCCATCATGGCCATGATGATGATGAGTTCGCGCGACCTCAAGGATGACGAAGGCGAACAGGGTGTGCAGGAAACGCTAGATGCCGTGATGTCGTTGCCGCTTCATCGTTGGCACTATAAAGGTGACGATCGATCACACATTGGCACCTTCGCCGAAGACTTCCACGAGGCACTAGGGTTGCCTGAATCTCCCGCAATAAGCGCAATTGATATGTTTGGAGCGTTGCTAGGAGCGGTGCAGGCTATCGGTAAACGGCTTGAAAAACTCGAAAGCAAAATATCCTCAATTGGAGAATTGAATGTTTAATTTCCCACCCCCGGCAATGCCACCAGTAGGAGGCGTGCCGCAACCAGGTCAGCCGCCTCAGCAAGGCCTGCAGTTGCCGAACTCGCCGATGCAATTGCCGTTCATGCCCAACCAACCGCTTAATGCTCAAACGCCAATGCAGATGAACGACATGAGCAAACTGCTGCCGGCGGTAGGCGCTCTTACGCCGCAACCTGGCTCCCATCCGCCTCCTATGTCGCCTCCTGGGGTAAATCCTTTGGACTTCATTGGAAAAATGCTCCCGCAGAATGGAACACCAGGACCAATGCAGCGCCCGCCGATGACGCCGAACAGAAACGGTTTTCAAGGCACCATTCCGCAAGGCCCTAACTTGGGTTCGCTGGGCAATGCGCTGTTGCAACAGGGTGGATTGCCTCAGGGCAATCAGCAGACCATGGCACGTCGCGGCAAGGGCAAGGATTACAACGCGCAATGATCGATCCGAATACCGGGCAGACCATTGTCGGTAACGACTTGGGCAGTTTGGGCCAAGCGTTTTTGCAACAAGGCTATATCCCTAATTCTGGTGCGGCTGGCATCGGGACGCAGATGCTAAGCACATACATGTCTCAGATGATGCCGACTTGGTTGCAGCAGCAGCAGTTGGCGGCGAGCCTAACACCAGGCTCTAGCGGATACGATTTTAGCCAAGGAATGCAGCAGCCGGCGTTCAACCCTTCGGACTTTGGAGCGGGTAGTTGATATGGCTGTTGATCCAGTAACAGGCCAAACAGTAATACCGCAGGGATTTGAGCAGAGATACGCGGGGTTTTTCGACCCAGCGGCGGTGGGTCAACTTCAGTCCGATCAATCGCACAACCAAATGCTTGGACAACTCGGCCAGTCTCTTATGCAGTCCGGGTATGTTCCTAATTCTGGATTCGGCGGCGCATTGGCTCAGATGACGCAAGCCATGATTGGCGCGTATATGACCAAACACGCCCAAGACCAGATGGCAGATATTTATTCTCGTCGTGCTCAAGCCGAGTCTCAGGCAGCGCGTGCCGCGCATGAACAAATGCTCGCGGACAAGGCGTACGACACGAATGAATCTATTCGCAAGACTGCCGGAGAAAAGGACGCCGAAGAGAAGATTAAATTGGCCAATGCCGAACAAGAGGCCAAGAACGCAGCACAAGCGGCTGGCCTTAAATCTCAGGCTGAATTGCCCTCGCAGATGGCCTTGGAAAAGCAAAAGGGTGGTTATCAACTGGAAGCGGCGCAGATTTCCGCCAATGCGGCTAACCGTCGCGGCTATGTTGTACCTGATGCGAATGGCAACAGTGTTGTCGTATCGCCACAGGGTCAGGTCATCTATCAGGCCACCACGCCCGGTGGCGGGAAATTGACGCCAGCTCAGGTTGAGCTAAACAAGGCTGATGAGGGTGCGTTGCAGCAGTTCAACGTTCGCCAAGGCGGCGCAAAGCAGCTTGATACCAACTTGCGGCAGTGGGCGGCTAAATACACTGGAGCAGACCCGGAGGCCGTAGCCAAAATGACGCCCGCGCAAGTTTCTGACTTGGTTCGTAAGCAAGGTCACGGGCTTGCCAATGCCTTGAATTTTACCGATCCCAACGGACTGGACGCGACTGCCGCAGACCTGGCCATCAACGCAGGGACCACCAAGCGCGGCACTGTTACGGAAGAGATTCTGAAAACCGAGCGCGCGAACACAGTAAGCCGGTTCAACACGCCCGAAAAGAATGCGAGCATTATTCAAAATCACTTCAACGATATTCACGAGCTTAACCAGCAAATTCAGGACACAACCAATCGCATTAATTCAAGACAGCCGCCTGGCGCTGGCCGTATCCCGGCTGCCTCAAATGGGCCGCAAAATCCTGGCGTAGGCTTCTCACACGCTGACATTTTGGCTGAACTGCAGCGCCGTGCTGCGGCTGGGAATGTTCAGCAGGACATGACCCCGCAGTAATGGATGATATTTCGCAAATCCCCACCGAACAGCTTATGGGGATGCTCGGTAACGATTTGTCAAAGATCCCAACCGAAACGCTACAAGCAATGCTGCCGCATGCGCCTAAGGCAGAAGACAAAACAGGCCCGGCTGCATTCAATCCAGTAGCTAAAACCTCTGGAGGCGAAAACCTCCTAGCTGGTATCGGGCAGGGTATGACAGATGCGGCGGCGGGCGTAGGTCAATTGTTCCTGCACAGCCCCATTGCGCAAATCGCGCAATCGGTTGGCGGTCACGATATTGCTGGCGCATTTGACAAGCGGGTTAAGGACAAGGCGGAAATAGACAAAGCCTTGCTTGATACAACTGGCGGCAAGTTGGGCAACATCGCCGGTAATGCCATATTAACTGCGCCGCTTGCTGGCGCTGGAGCGGCGGGGGAGGCCGTTGGATTCCTACCAAAACTCGCGCAGGCCGCAAAGTTCGGTGCTACTCAAGGAGGCATTGCTGGCGCTGTGCAGCCAGTGACAGGGAATGATTACAGCGCCGATAAGACCGCGCAAGTCGCTGCCGGCACCGCGAGTGGAGCGGCGCTTAATGCTGGCGGCGCTCTTGCTGGGAGCGCGTTGACTAAGGTTCTACCTGGTAATGCGATCGGGTCTGCGCTTAATGCCATTTCCAGTGCCGCAAATAAGTCTCAATTCGCCAAGGACGGAGAAGCGTTAGCGGAGCGCACTGGTATCGAACTTACGCCAGCACAGATCAGCGGCGGCAAGGCGCAAACGCAGCTAGAGAACCTTGCTCGGCAATCTATATTTTCGAGAAACCAGGCGTTTGCAGCCGATCAAAAGATTGCGCAGCAGTGGACAGATTATGTTGGGCGGGCGCTTGACGGTATCTCACAAAGCGGCGGCAATGCTGCTGATGTTGGCGAACGTGTGCAAGGTGTCGTCAAGAGCGCAGTAAATGATTTAACCGCTAAGCGCGATGCAGCAGCTAATCAGGACTACGGCCAGATTAGGGATTTGCTCAAGGGCAAGCCTGCCGTTGTGCCACAGAACTACATGCAAGCTCTTGGCGATTTGTCGCAAGAGTATGCGAGCGGGGCGCTTCCTTCCGGAAGCGATTACAGCAAGCTTGCGAGCACGTTGGCCGATATGCGGGACAAGGGCTTGCAGAATGCGGACCTATCGACGCTGATACAGACGCGGCGCTATCTATCGCAGGTTGCGGGCGGACAGGTGAAGTTGGCCGGCGATGTTGGCATAGGCCCGCAGAAGCGCATCGCGTCCACGTTGTTGAGTGCTATTGACCAAGACTTGGACGCCAGCGCACAGAAGATCGGAGGACCTGTTGGCGACATGCTACAACAGGCCAACGCGCGCTATCGCCAATCCTCTCAGCAGATTGAAGGTTTGCAGCAGAGCGCTTTAGGTCGGCTGGTAGGTCAGGACTTCACCGACGCGTTAGGCAATGGCACCTTTAACAAGGTGCCCGGCGAAGTAGTCATGCAACGCTTGCAGAATATGACGCCTTCTCAGATTTCGGCGACACGCGGAATTATGGAAGCGCATGACCCGGACGCATGGCAAATGGTCAAACGTGGCGTGCTAGAGCAAGCACTTGGCAAAGCCCAGTCCGCAGCCCCCAGTGAAGGGGCCAACGCTATTGCCGCGCGTCCTGGGGTGTTTGTTAAGGCCCTTGGCGATGATCAAAAACTCAGTGCAATGTTCGACAAAAACGAATTAGGGCAAATTAATGACGCTGTTGCCGCCGCCAAACGCATTGCCGACAAGACAGGCACTAACTTTTCCGGCACCGCGGCGGCGGCTGAGGGTTTCGGGATTATGAAGGCTATTGGCGGCCTGATTACCGGTAACGTTTCCGGAGCTGCGGGCCTAGCGGGTCAGGCGATTAGCATGCGCTCGGTCGCTGGGATTATGGCTAACTCGCAAGGGCGGGCGGTTATTCGGCAAATGTCTAGCCTCCCGCCAGGTTCCGAGCGGTTCCGCGAACTTGCGTCCAAGCTGACCGCCATAGCGCAAGCTGAGGAAATGGGCCAGCCAGCTAGTTAGGGCGATGCCGACAAACGCAGAGCCAACAGCTGCGCCGTAGTACCACTCCCGATGCTTCATCAATGCCAACGCGGTACAGGTCACAAGATACGGCCCGCCACGATTGGTTACGTAACCTAGACAGGATTCCATGCCTACCTACCAATTTCGCTGTCCCGATTGTGGGACGGTGCGGGAGCTATTTTGCCGCGTTTCCGAGCAGGAATCCAATCGCCCGGTTTGCTGTAACAAACCCAGCGAAACGCTCATTCAGCCCGCTTACGGATACGTGCAAGGTGAATGCCACTACCGCTGCCCGGTGACACAACAGGGGATAACGAGCTGGAGACAGCGCAAGGACACGTTTGCGCGATACAACTTGATCGACGCCAGCGACATGAACCCAGCAAAGGAAATCGCCAAGGCTGAAAAGCGTAAGGAAGAAAACGACCGATTAGCGCGGCAGATGCCGCACTACCACGAACATCCGCCGCTGTAAGCGACGACCCCAAGCCCCGCGAGGGGCTTTTTTTACGGAGAAAAGTAAGTGAGCGAAACAACTGTAGGTGAAGCCTTAAGAGAAGCAAATGCCACTCTTACGAGCGAGTCCCGACAGTCGGATAAGTCTGACCGTTCGGAATCCAAAGAAACCAGCGAAAAACATGAAGCCGTCGATGACGACGACTTTGGTGCTCCTGGGTGGACTAAACAGTGGAAAAAGAACAGTCGCGAGGCTCTACGAAAGCTCGCACGCATGGAAGGCAGCGACCCGGAAGCATGGAAGCAGGTTTATAGCGAAATTGAAGATCGCTATGACTACACCGGCAAACAGCAGGCGGAATTCAACAAATACCGCCAACGCTGGGACCAGTACGACGCGGTTATCTCCCCGCTAGAGCAGCAAAGCGCGTTTATGGGCATGTCGCCCGTGACTGCTTTGCAACAGATGTCCGCCGTGAGCAATTTACTGCGACAGGACCCAGACCAGGCATTGATGTGGCTCGCGCAGCAATTCGGCCCGCGCGATGCCA
>Ga0105238_10005872_pt1 | contig 12161 bp, 14 predicted proteins | sample KBSC34metaG_FD_81526 | JGI IMG/M metagenome (GOLD analysis project Ga0105238, IMG submission 81526) | Corn rhizosphere microbial communities from Kellogg Biological Station, Michigan, USA - KBS C3-4 metaG | ecosystem: Host-associated > Plants > Roots > Rhizosphere > Soil | place: Michigan, USA... | reverse complement strand
GTCCCGCGCCCGCTTCGATTTCCGCTGGGAGGACCAGTTCAATCTCGGCCTCGATCCGGAAACCGCGCGGCTCTTCCACGACGAGACGCTGCCGAAGGAAGCCCACAAGGTCGCGCATTTCTGTTCGATGTGTGGACCGAAATTCTGCTCGATGAAAATCACCCAGGACGTGCGCGACTATGCCGCGACGCTCAATGATCCAAATTCGATCGGCATGTCGGTCTCCGGCACCATCGAGGATGGCATGGCGCAGATGTCGAACAAGTTCCGCGAGATGGGTTCAAGCGTCTATCTCGACGCGGAGAAGGTGAAGGCGAGCAACCGGGCGCTGTGAACAGCGGTGCGGCCGGCGCCATTCCTGGCAACCGGCCGCACGTCAAGACCGTCTCCGCCGACGGCTACAAGCTTTCGATCTTCGTGATCGTCTTCTTGCCACCATTGTCGCCGATCGCGAATTTCACGCGATCGCCGGCATGCAATTTCTCAAGCGTGCCTTCCGGCGCCTTGAAGACCTGCTCCGTGGCGCCGCCATTGCCGCCGCCCACAGTGGCATCCTGATTTTGACGGATCGCAATCACGCCGTGGACGCGATCGACAATGGTCAAAATCCCGATTGACATCCCCTCAGCCGCCGCAGCCTGCTGCGCAGCGTCCGGCTTTGCCACCGCGGCCGGAGCTCCTGCTGGGGTGCCCGTTCCCTGCGCGAGCGCAAGCGTAGGCATGGCAAGGAGTGCGGCGGCGTATAGCGGCCCTTTCCAAACCCGCTTCACATGTTTCATCTTGGCCCATGTCATCGCGGCCTCCTGCTTTCCCGTCCGACCATAAAGCCCGACCGAAGCGAATTGGTTCCGCGGGCGGAGGAAGAGTTCCGCCCTGTTACTTCAAGGTGATCGCGAGCCCACTAAGGTCGAGATTGGCCATCAGGCCCACCTGTTCGCCGGAAAGTTCGAGGATCGCGCCCTTTTGGTTGGTCAGCACAATCGCGCGAGCGCCCCCTCCCACGGCGAGGCCCGCACCGGCCGCGCCATAGACTCCGGCGACATCGGAGGGCCGATTGATGTTGTGAACACGGCCATGCAGGACGGTTCGCGAGCCGCCGAACACCAATCCGTAATCAAGGCCGCCCGCCGACAGACCATAGCTGCGGCCGCGAAAATTCAACACGCCTCCGCCGCCGGAGCCGCCGATTACCCACCCGGCCTTGTAGATCGTAAGCGTCACCGTGCCGCTATCGGCGCGCGCGGCAGGAGACATCAGGATGGCGGCAAGCGCCGCCAACATCACCAGCCACCCGCGAGCATCCTGTGAAATCTTCATGAACCGGCTTCCCCTAGAACAACGACTCATTCGCTGAGTCGGCCCATTGTAGCTTACGGAGGCGTTGGGAAAAGCGGGATTGGCGCGGTTGTCGCCGATCAAGCGAACCGAGCGCGGGAGCGTTCCCTGGCTTTTTCTGCCTCAACTTCCCGGTCGCGCGGCGGAGCCGAGGTGTTCAGGGACGCGAGAAGCCGACGGGCCGCCTCGGAGACCTCGTCGACAGCGCGCTCGAACACATCGGCATTAGCCTGCGAGGGCCGCGCGAACCCGGAAAGCTTGCGCACGAACTGCAGCGCCGAGGCGCGGACCTCGGCATCAGTTGCCGGCGGCTCAAAATTGAACAAGGTGCGGATATTGCGACACATCGCATGCCTCCTATAACTGCTTGAGCCCCAATCTGGCGCCGTGCCGGATCAATGCTCGCTTTCGAGCGCGCCGACATGCTTCTGGGTGTACAGCTCAAGTCCGATCCGCCCGATCAGGTCGAGTTGGGTCTCGAGGAAATCGATGTGGTGTTCCTCGTCTTTCATGAGACTTTCAAATAGATCGCGCGAGACGTAGTCCTTGATCTCGTGGCAATAGGTGGCGGCCTCCTGGTAGAGGGTGCGGGCAGCGACCTCGGAGGCCAGATCGCATTCGATGATTTCCTTGACGTTCTGACCGACGCGAAGCGGATCAAGCACCTGCATGTTGGGAAAACCGTCGAGGAACAATATCCGGTCAGTAAAGCGATCGGCGTGGGTCATCTCCTCGATCGATTCCTTGCGCCACTGCTTGGCGAGGTCATGCAGACCCCAATGGTTCAGCAGCCTGAAATGCAGCCAATATTGATTGATGGCCGTCAGTTCGCTGCGCAAACCCTTGTTCAGATAATCGATGACCCTGGCGTCGCCCTGCATGCTTTCAAATCCCGTTCACTAGCGCCCACGAGGCCCGGAGCGCTTCGCAAGATGAATTCTAGAACGGCGCCGGGCAATGATCCAGCCAGGTTCCGGGTTCTCCGCAACGGAACACGGAATTGCGCGACCAGTCGTTTGGCTGGAATTCCGCGCGGCCGAGACCGCCAATTCGCGGCCATCGCGGGCAAAAATCAGGCGATGCAAGTGTCCGAGTAGGCCGCCAGCGCCTCATCGAGAATCGACTTGATCGTCCGCGCGCATCGCCCGCACTCCGCGCTACAGCCAAGGCAACGATAGACCTGCTTGGCGTTGATGGGCATGTTGTCGGCCGAAACAACCGCGCTTCGGACATCTTGGTCGGAAAGGACGTTGCAGGAACAGACGATCATGAAACGAAATGCCTTCGGTGACGGGCCATCGATAGGGGACACGATCAGGGGACGCAAAAGAAAAAGCCGGGTTTTCGAGCTATTCCAAATTGGCTTCCACTAGACTGGATCGCCGCCGGAGGCAGCCTGTTGCGGCAGATCAAACTCTGCAGCTGATCGACCGCTCGGGAGGGCGGAGGAGGGCCGATTATTGCACCGCAAGAGATTAGCGAATTGGCTTTTTTACTGGAAATGCGGCAAATGCGTTCATTGATCATTCAACCGAAATGTGGAACTTTCGCGAAGCTGCTCCCCGGGCTCTGATCGGTCAGGATCAGCTTCGTTTGAGAAAGGGTTCGGCATGAGAAAGAGTTTGATGGCTGTGGCTGCCGTGGCCGCGCTGGCGGTTTCGGCCTTGGCCGCTCCAGCGCACGCCCAGCGCGGCGTCGGCGCCGGCATTGCAGCTGGAGTGATCGGAGGCGCCATCATCGGCGGCGCGATCGCTTCCCAGAACGGATACTATTACGGGGGTCCCGGCTACTATTATGCCCCCGCCCCGGGCTATTATGGCGGCTGCTACTGGCAGCGCCAGCGGTTCTGGGATGGCTATGGCTGGCGGGTTCGCCGGGTTCGGGTCTGCGGCTGATCGTTCATTGGCGTCCCTTCCCAAAAACCAGGTTTTTTGGGAAGGATGCGGGCTTTGGCCAGAAAAAACCGCTTTTCCAACCCAGTAGCCTGACCACGTTTACCTTCGTTTGACCATTGTGCGCTTTCTAAGAGCCCAGTGGTTGCGAATCTGGCGTGTGAGTTAACTGCTAACCTGGCGCTGACAACAGGCGCCACCTCCAGGAGAGTCCGCCCATGAAGAAGACATTTGCCGCCTTCGTTGCCGTCGCCACGATTGCGGGTTCGGTGTTAGCCACGGCTCCCGCCGCACATGCCGGTAGCGGCGATGTGGCAGCCGGCGTGGCCGGAGGCCTGATTGGCGGCGCCCTGATCGGCGGCGCGATCGCCGCCAGCCGCCCCGCTCCGGTGTACGTAGCTCCTGCCCCGGTTTACGTCGAAGAGCCTGCCTGCCGCTGGGTTCGGGAACGTTTCTGGGATGGCTACGGCTGGCGCATTCGCCGCGTTCAGGTCTGCGATTGATCCAAACTGCATGATGAGTTCAAACCCGGCCGGTCGGCCGGGTTTTTTATTTGGGGGCGGGCTGCGTCAAATTCAGCGCTGTACCTGCATGGCGCGTAAGAGAGCCTCGCTCGGCCAACAATCGACCTTGAGCCCGGCTGACTTTTGATAGGCGCCGAGAGCGGCGCGCGTCTTCATCCCCGCCTTGCCGTCGATTTTGTCGCTGTAGAGGCCGATGCGCGTGAGGTTGCGTTGCATGGCTTCGACATCTTTGGTGCGAAGCTGGGACGAAGCCGACCACGGCCTCGCAAACCCCGGCGAATTGCGCATCCGGTCGCTGAGATGCCCGACAAAAAGCACGTAGAGATCCGAGAAGTTATATTCCTTGATGACGAAATAATTCTTCGTTGCCAGAAACGATGGGCCGTAAATGCCTTCCGGCTGCAACAGCGAGGCCGGTTCGGCCAGTTCTGCGGCGCTCAATGTCTGCCCGCGAACCGGCCTGAATCCGTCGCGGAGCCATTCGCTCATCGGCCGCGTCACTTCAGGAACGCCCAACGTGCAATCGACACCTTGAGGCGGGCGCACCTCATAGGCCCAGCGGAGGCCGGCCCGCCACCCCTTATTAACTAGCTGCTGCGCGGCGGAGGCCAGCGCATCCGGCACCGAGTGCCAGATGTCGACGTGGCCGTCGCCGTCCAGATCGACCCCGTGCTTGTAGAATTCCGAGGGCAAGAATTGAGTGAGCCCGGTTGCGCCTGCCCAGGACGAGCGCAAATCCTGCCGCTTCACCACGCCATCGTTGATCAGCTTCAACGCCAGGATGAACTCCCCGCGATACTGATCCTTGCGTCGCCCGACATAGGCCTGTGTAGCGAGTACCCGCAACCCATCATAAGGCAGGACGTAGCGGCCGAAATCGGTTTCCCGTCCCCAGATCGCGAGCACCGTTGTGCCGGGCACGCCAAAACGTTCTTCAATCATATCGAGAGAGGCGCGATATCGGGATATCAGGCGTTGGCCTTCCGCGGCGAGCCTGGCGATACTTGTTTCGCGGATATAATCAGCCGGTACCTGCACGAATTCCGCCTGTGATGGCGCACCCGTTGCAGGACGCCCGGGCAGGATCAGGTCAGGCAATCGATAGTCTGGCTCGAGCGCTCGGGTCTCGGTGTCAAACGTCGCGCGCGATACACCCGCGGTCTTTGCTTCAGGCCACAACGCGACAAGAAATTGCTGAAAGCCGGGATCTGCAGCGCGGGCGGGAGGCAGCACTGACATTGAGGCCATCACCCAAACGCTGATCCAGCGCATCATCGAGATCAGCCGAGAGCGATCATGAAAGCCGAGCTGCATGGGCCGTGTGCTGATCGTTTGGATGGATAAATGGTCGGAAAGGGCGGCCTACTTAGTCGCAACGATGAAAATTCGCGGAAAGCGCAACAACACTTTGCCGTCGGCCTGTGGCAGATAGCTCGCGGCAAGGCGGGCGGTGTATTCAGCGATATATTGCTTCCGCTGGGGCGGATCGAGCGGGTCGACAAAGGGACGCAGGCCAGTACCCTTGACCCATTCCACGATCGCGGTGACGTCGTCGAGCACGTGGTTGTAAATGGCGTGCCAGACTTCCACCCGCGCACAGAGCGGCTTCAGCGCATCGTAATAGACGCCGGGCTTCGGTACCCCGTCGCGCACGCGGGCGCTTTCGGCCAGGATATGGCGCCACGGTTCCAGATGCGCCACCTCGCGCATCATCACGTGGCTGGGTTCGTCGAGATTGTCAGGCATCTGCACCGCGAGCACCCCGCCTTCGGGCAACGTCCTCAAGAGCCGTTGCATCTGCCGCAGATGGCCGGGCACCCATTGAAAGATCGCGTTCGCGAACAGAACATCGGTCCCTTCGGGCGGAGCCCAATGGGCGATATTGGCCTCAAGGAAGGTATGACCGGGCAGCCGTTGCCGGGCCTTCCGCAACATGTCGGCCGAAGTGTCGATGCCAATTACTGCGGCCTGCGGCCAGCGCCGCACCAGCAATTCGGTCGAGTTACCTGGCCCGCAGCCGATATCCACCACCTTGCGAGGCGCCGCGAGTGGTATCTGCGCCAGCAGATGGGCGGCGGGACGCGTCCGCTCGTCTTCGAACTTGAGGTATTGATTGGCGTTCCAGTCGGCCATGTCGGCGTCGTCACCTGGTCAATTTCTTGTACTTTACACGATGCGGGATGACGGAATCCTGTCCCAATCGGCGCATCTTGTCTTTTTCATAATCCTGGAAATTGCCCTCGAACCACTCGACATGGCTGTCGTCTTCGAAAGCAAGGATATGGGTCGCGATACGGTCGAGGAACCATCGATCGTGGCTGATGATCACGGCACAGCCGGCGAAATCCTCCAGCGCCTCTTCAAGCGCGCGTAGCGTATCGACGTCGAGATCGTTGGTCGGCTCGTCGAGCAATAGTACGTTGGCGCCCGACCTGAGCATCTTGGCCAAATGCACGCGATTGCGTTCGCCGCCCGACAGTGATCCGACCTTCTTCTGCTGGTCGGCGCCCTTGAAATTGAAGGCCGAACAATAGCCGCGCGAATTGACCTCGCGCTTGCCCAAAAGGATCAACTCGTTGCCGCCCGAGATTTCTTCCCAGACCGTCTTCTTTCCGTCGAGGGAATCGCGGGACTGATCGACATAGCCGAGATGAACGCTATCGCCGACGGTGATCGTGCCCTGATCTGGCTTCTCCTGGCCGGTGATCATCCGGAACAAGGTGGTCTTGCCGGCACCATTGGGACCGATCACGCCGACGATGCCGCCGGGCGGCAATTTGAATGTGAGATTGTCGATCAACAGCCGGTCGCCAAAGCCCTTGGTCAGCCCGTTGAAGTCGATTACGTTCTGCCCGAGGCGCTCGGCCACAGGAATGATAATCTGCGCCGTCTGGGTCTGCTTCTCGCTGGCCTGCTTCAGAAGCTCCTCATAGCGCTGGTAGCGGGCCTTTGACTTGGCCTGACGCGCCTTCGGCGAGGCCGCGATCCACTCCTGCTCTCGCGCCAGGGTGCGTTGATGCGCCGCCTCCTCGCGGCCCTCCTGTTGCAGACGCTTCTGCTTCTGCACAAGCCATGAGGAGTAGTTGCCCTCATAGGGGATGCCGCGGCCGCGGTCGAGTTCCAGAATCCATCCGGTGACGTTGTCGAGGAAGTAGCGGTCGTGGGTAACGATCAGGATGGCGCCGGGATAGTTGCGCAAATGGCCTTCGAGCCAGGACACGGATTCGGCGTCCAGATGGTTGGTCGGTTCGTCCAACAGCAACAAATCGGGCTGGTCGAGCAACAGCCGGCAGAGCGCGACGCGGCGGCGTTCGCCACCGGACAGTTTGGTGACATCGGCATCATCGGGCGGACAGCGCAGCGCATCCATCGCCTGGTCGACCTTGCTGTCGAGGTCCCACAGTCCAGCGGACTCGATCTCGTCCTGCAGTCTGGTCATTTCGTCGGCGGTCTCGTCGGAATAGTTCATCGCCAATTCGTTATAACGATCCAGAACCGCCTTTTGCTTGGCGACCCCGATCATCACGTTTTCGCGAACCGTCTTGGCAGGATCGAGCTGCGGCTCCTGTTCGAGGTAGCCGACGCGCGCGCCCTGCGCGACCCAGGCTTCGCCGGTATACTCCTTGTCGATACCGGCCATGATGCGCAAAAGGGTCGATTTGCCGGCGCCATTGACGCCGAGCACGCCGATCTTGGCATCGGGGTAAAACGACAGATGAACGTTATCCAGCACCTTGCGGTTGCCGGGATAGGTCTTCGTCAGACCCTGCATGAAATAGACGAATTGACGGGCCATCACGATCCCTGGGCGATGAGGATTTATGGAAATTGCTGCTGATGTAACCGCGTAGCCCTCAAAGGGCAACCGCGCCGAGGATGCGCCTTTTTTCTGGTCAGTTCAGCCTGCTGCCATTCCGCCAGGCAAGGGGGCCTCGCGGGTTAACGCACTTCGGCCGATGTTTTCTATCCGTTCACCAGTATCGCTACGGATAGCGACAATTGAAACCATCTTTTAATGACTGGCGACCGAAGCTGATCCGCGAGTTCTCAAAGCGCGACCGAGGCGACCAAAATCGTGGATACAGAGGCAGGTTCGTCATGGCGATCGTAAGCCCTTCATCTCTCTCCGCGGCCGCGGCGAAGCATTCCCGCGAGCCTTCTGATGTTCTCGGCGAGGTCCGAAGCTTTTGGCGGCAGTTCGTGGTCAAGGCGTTCAATCCCTATCGCCCCGAACTGCATTATATGCGCGGCCCCGGCCCTGCTTGGCGCGCCAAGCACCTGAAGTCCTCTGTTCCGCGGTCCTAATTAGCCAAGATGCGTTTCGGCTCGCCAGGCACAGCAGCACATCTGTTCGGAAACACCCGCTTGTAAAGGCGTGATCCGCGAAGGCCTGCCCCGTCGACAGTGGGCTTGCGCTTGCATCTGCACCGCGCCAGCATGAGATCATCCACCGAACCTCTGTGCCCGGATCTGCCTCATGACTCGATTGCGCTGCGCCATTCTCGACGACTATTTCAACGTCGCCCTCACGATCACGGACTGGTCGAGCGTGTCCGATCGGCTGGACATCACGGTGTTCAAGGAACCGTTTGCCACCGCGGAAGCGGCCGCCAAGGCCCTGGCTGATTTCGAGATCGTCTGCGCGATGCGTGAGCGCACCGTTTTTCCGCGTTCGGTATTAAGCGCGCTACCAAAGCTGAAGTTGTTGCTGACGTCAGGGCCCAAAAATGCCGCGATCGACATGGAGGCCGCCAAGGAGCGCGGTATCGTGGTTTGCGGCACCGTGGCCGGCGGTAATCCGACCGCTGCGCTGACGATGGGCCTGATCCTGGAATTGACCCGGGGCATCGGCCGCGAAAATGCCCGCATGCACGCCGGCGAGCCCTTGCAGAAATTCCTTGGGATCGAGATTGAGGGCAAGACACTCGGGATTGTCGGTCTCGGCAATCTGGGCGCCCGCGTGGCTGAAATGGCCAAGGCGATGGGCATGCGGGTCATGGCCTGGAGCGAGAATCTAACATCCGAACGCTGTCAGGAAGTCGGCGTTACCCAGGCCACCCGGCAGCAATTGTTTGCGACCGCCGACATCGTGACCATCCATTTAGTGCTGAGCAACCGATCCCGTGGGCTGGTCGGGCAGCAGGAGCTCGGTTGGATGAAGCCTACGAGCTACCTGGTAAACACTTCGCGCGGGCCGATCGTCGACGAACCCGCATTGTTGCAGGCCCTCAGGCAACGTCGGATCGCGGGTGCCGCGCTTGACGTGTTTTCCATAGAGCCCCTGCCTGTCGATCACCCTTTGCGCGGGCTCGACAACGTCGTGCTGACGCCGCATCTCGGCTACGTCACCGAAGACAGCTTCCGCAAACACTACCAGCAGATGGTCGCCAACATTTCAGCCTGGATGGATGCCGGAACGCTTTCGCGCCGGTTGGCCTGACAGCCAGCGGTTCTGATGTCATCAGAACCAATGCTCAAGCTGTATCTTGAAGCTTTCGGTCGAGATCGCGACCCGATCGTGTCTAGCGCACCGTGACCGGCGCGGGCAGCGGGGGCACCACGGTTGGACCTGTCACCGGGGATGCCGGCGCGGGGGCCGCCCCGGGCGCAGGAGCTGTCGGCGCGGCTGAGGCGGTTGCCGTACCCGGCGCGGGACCACCCGGCAACACCACGACCCGCGTACCGACCTTCACCCGGTCAAAGAGATCGCTGACGTCTTCGTTCAGCATGCCGATGCAGCCGGACGACACGAATTTGCCGATCGTTGAGGGCTGGTTGGTGCCGTGAATGCGATAAACCGTCGCCCCGAGATACATGGCCCTTGCACCCAACGGATTGCCCGGACCACCGGCCATAAAGCGCGGTAGGTAAGGCTGGCGATCAATCATCTCCGACGGAGGATGCCAATCGGGCCATTCGGCCTTGCGGGTGATCTTCTGCACGCCGGTCCAGGTGAACCCATCACGCCCGACACGGACGCCGTAGCGGACGGCACGGCCGCCGCCCAGCACGTAGTAGAGATAGGTGTTTGGTGTATCGACGACGATGGTGCCTGCCGGCTCCTTGGTGGCAAAGGCCACTTCCTGACGGCGCAGATTGGGTGGCAGCGTCGTGGGAGCAACGTCGGGCTGCTCATCGGGAGGCAGCGAAGCCAAAGTCATTGGCCGGCCGTCGCCGCTCATCGGCGGCTGCTGCGGGGCTTGCACCGCGCCGGTCACCGCACCTGGACCATTCGCACCGATCCCCTCGGGCGGCCGCAAGGCACGGTCTTCGCTGGGCGGATAGACAATGCCAGCCCCTGGAATGCGATTATCGTTGCCGCCCTGACCGGAGTAAACGGTCGGCGACGGCGTAGACGGCCGACCGCCATAAATCACGGGTGGACCGTCGACCCTGCCGTAACGTGGATCATCCGGCGACAGGATCGGCCCGGTCGGCTGCGCGGGAGATGCGGCACGATCGGAATAAACCGGCGCGTTCATCGGCCGGCCATAACGTGGATCATCGGGTGACATCACCGGACCCTGCGGAACAGGGCCTGGTGGCGGCAGCGCGGCGGAATTTTGCGTATCCGGGCCGTCGTCCTCGTCGAGTATATCGAAATCGGCCGGACGGCGACCATCTGCCGACGGGTAGGCGGTACCAGGGGGCGCAGAATAGACCGGGCCGGGCGCGCCCGGATAAGCTTGAGAATAGCCACCGGGATAGCTTTGGGGATAGCCTTGGGGATAGCCTTGGGCGTGGGCGAGCGAACCCATCGCCACACCCCCAGCCATTGCGGCACATATCGTCAGGATGTGCTTGATCATCATCGCTCTTATATAGTCCCCAAGCCGACACCGGATCGTTAACGGGCAGATGGCCGAAGATCGCGGCGCATTCAAGACAAATTCGGCGAAATCGCCCCTGATCAGGCAATTTGTGATGAAGGCTTGGAATCGTTGCTCCGGCGCCTCACCCAAAGGAATGACGGCCTTTGGCGCCCCTATTCGCCCGAATTTTCATCAACGCTCTCCGCGCTTTGCGATATCGTCAATGGAAGCCTGATTCGCATCGTGTTCGCGACGAGCGAGGGGCCCGAGTTCCCGCGTATCGATCGATTCCAATCGCCCGGTCAAGGCCGGGCCCAGGGCGGAACTTACGTCCATGCTCCCCGGTTTTCGTTTTCTGCTCGCCGCTATCGCGCTCTCGGTAGCGCTTCCTGTGTTCGGCCTCGGCGTAGTCTCGCTGTTTCACGCGGCCCAGCAGGATTTCGCAGGCAATGTCGCGTGGCATTCGCCGCCTGAAACGCGGTGGACGAAACCGATGCCCACTCCGGTCCTGGCCATGCTGCAGGTCGATGCGCCGGCTGCCCGCACCGTCACATCCGATCCCTCATCACCGGTGCCCCCGGTTGGCGAGAGCCCCGTCAATTCGGCAGCGGCGCAGCCGGTTGTGCCGGCGAGCTCAGGATCAGATTTCGCCAAGCCACCTGCCCAAAGCTCCGAGACACAGGTTTCCAGCGATCCCACATCCGATAGGCCGGCTTCCGGCCCTGCCGTCACGCCCAGGGAAAGCAAAGCCGACACACCGCCTTTGGCCGCCAATCCAGCCGCCGCCGCAACCGAGGCGGTTCAGGCCCCGCCTGCGCCCCCCGCCGAGACTGAGGCTACGAAGCCTCAACAGACGGCCGAAGTGGAAAGCACCCCCGCTTCCGGCACGACCGGGCCTGTCAGTGATGCCGATCGTCCGGCACCGGTAGCGGTTGCCGCTTTAACTCCGCCATCCGCTTCGCTCGCTGCCTCTACTCTCGTTACCGCAAAGGCCGCAGCAAATACCAAGCCGACGGCCGCACAAAAGCCGGCGCGCGCCAAGCGTGTCGTCAGACGGCAGAGGCGCGTGGTCCACGCCCGGGCCGCCACTCCTGCCGTTCAGCCACAGCCGTTCCAGCAGGCGAGCGATCCCTTCGCTCAGCCTTTCGCACAGCCCGCCGCCGGGCATCGCCTCCGCTGATTGAGAGACTCGCGATCAGGCCGGACCGGTCGCCACAGGCGGCCCATCCGGCAGCCCCCACTCCGCCCATGAGCCGTCGTACAAAGCGAGCTTTTGGGCGCCGAGACGATATAGCGCCAAGGTGAGAACCAGCGCCGACACGCCGGAGCCGCAGCTCGTCACGGTCGGTTTCCCCAGATCGACGCCGGCGCGGCGAAAAGCGGCGCGCAGTTCATCCAGCGGCTTCATCGCTCCGGTATCGGGATCGAACAGATCGGCGTAAGGGACATTGCGGCTGCCGGGGATGTGACCAGACCGCAGCCCTGGCCGGGGCTCGGCGACACGGCCCTCGAAGCGCTCGCCGGATCGCGCGTCGATCACCTGTTCGGCACCTCTGGCGACGTTGTCGATCATCTGCTGGATATTGCGGACGCGCTTC
>Ga0105238_10005871_pt1 | contig 12162 bp, 7 predicted proteins | sample KBSC34metaG_FD_81526 | JGI IMG/M metagenome (GOLD analysis project Ga0105238, IMG submission 81526) | Corn rhizosphere microbial communities from Kellogg Biological Station, Michigan, USA - KBS C3-4 metaG | ecosystem: Host-associated > Plants > Roots > Rhizosphere > Soil | place: Michigan, USA... | reverse complement strand
GATCGATTCGGCCACCGGACGCGGGATACGGGTCGGGAGCGGGGCGATCGCCGTGCTCGTCGCGGGCGGCACCGCCACCTTCAACAACGTCGACGTCGGGAGCACCCTGGGCACCCGCTCCGGGACCCTTCACGGCTACGTGGTCTACGGCTCGGGCTCACCCGCCGCGCTGGGGGTGACCCTGAACAAAGGCACCATCCTGGGGGGGAAGGCCATCGGCGGAGCCGGCATCGAGGCCTACGGCGGTCTGGTGACCGTCAACGGGACCCACATCACCGGCGGCGCGGACTGGACCGGCGTCACCGTGCAGAGTGCATCGTCGGCCTGGAGCGCCCCGGCGGGGACGGTGACCCTCACGGGGACGGCGGCGGCCAGGACCGTGATCGACGCTGTCGCCCTGGTGAACGCCACGACGACCGTCGGCGTGGTCGTCGGCAACGGGAGCTACGAATGCAACTCGGTCATCGCGGACGGCATCGCGCCGGCCTCGCTGCCGTCGCTGGCTGTCGCGGATCACACCACCATCACGGGGTTCCTCGACGGCCTCACCGTCAACAATGGCCGGGTGATCTCGCACGGGACGGACGTCAGCGTCACGGAGAACCTGCGCGACGGCGTGCAGGTCTTCTCATCGGTCAACGTCCCGGGGACCGACCCGACCGATCCGCTGAGCCGCGTCCTCATCGACGGAGCCTCGATCACCAACAACGGGCGGCTGGGAGTGCTGGTCCGCGACGTCGTGCCCGTCACGATCAACAACGCCAAGATCACCGGCAACGGCAGGCCCATCGTCCCCGCTGCAGCCATGATGGGCAGCGGCCCGACGTTCCCCGACGGAACCGGCGGCGTCGATGTTCAGCGGAGCCAGATCACCGGCAGCACGGCGTTCCTGTTCACGCTGTCGAATAGCCGGATCAGCAAAAACAACGGCTGTGGCGTGACCCTATCGGGCGGCGACGACGATCTCGTCAACCGGACGAGCGCCGAAGGCGACGGCCAGCGGTTGTGCGGCGTCGGGATCTTCGGGCATCAGGGTCTGCAGGGCCTCGTGCCTGGTCCGCTTCCGTCGGGCCCCGGCCTCGAGCCGACGGGGATGTTCGGCGGACCGACCGACCGGGGCGGCAAGGTGTCGGCGACGATCGTGAACAACTACATCCAGAACAACTCGGGGGTCGGCATCTACATCACGGAGGCGCGCGACGTGGAGCCGACGGCGGAGGGGGCCGACGACGTCACGGAGGCGACCATCCAGGGCAACAAGGTCACGGGCAATCTGACCTCGGTGCCGGCCGCGGGGACGGAGCCGACCGCCGGCGGCATCTATGTCGCCTCCTCGGATTTCACCGAGGTCCGGTGCACGGGGGAGGGGTGTACGCCGGAGCTCGACACGACCTCGGGGACCGACGATCTCGGCTGCGACGACGTCGCGACCGTCGCCGGCGGCGTCAAGGTGCACGAGTCCTGCACGCGCGTGCGGATGGCGACATTCCTCGGGAACACGGTCGAATGCAACGGCCGCGCACAGCTGTCCTACGCCATTCCGCAGCGTATCTCGGGGTCGGCCAATGGGTCGGCATGGGACATCAGCAGCGACGGTACGCTGGTCGGACTGACGCTGGCCGACCGGTGCCAGGCCGCCGCGGCTCCCAATACGCTGGCGGGCTACGCGCCCACCGTCCAGTCGCTGGGCCTCGCCATCCCGGGCAGCGCGACCGATCCATTTCTGGAGCAGAGCCTCGTCCACGTCCTCGCTTACGGGGTGCAGTGGAACACGTCGACCCTGGGCGCGGGGACCGACTACTCGGCGTCGCTCGCGGCGGCGCCGCAGGGCAACGGCGACGCCACCGCGTGGGGCATTTGTCCTGGCGCCCGGGCTGTGACCTGTCCCATCGGGGTTACCCCGTAGCCTTTGGCGGGGCGGGGGCCCACCCGCTTCCCGAGCGCGATCCGGATTCCGCGTTGGTCATTTAAAGCGAGCCTTCTTCTGCGCCGATTGTTCGGGGCGTGGATCCGGACAGATGCCGCGCTTTGATGGGGATTGTCTGTGGGGCTTCGTTGTGGCTCGCGGGTTGCGGCAGTCCCGCCGTGGGCGGACCGGACGCCGCCGTCGGCGGACCCGACGCGGGCTCCGCCGGTAGCAGCGTCGCGACCGTTGGCAGCAGTGGTCTCGCGGCGGCGGGGGAAAAGGGGCCCGGAAATGGTGGGGCTTCCGAAATCAGCGCCGCCGTCGGCGGCGGCGGCAAGGCTGCCTGCCCCGCCGAGTCGCCGTGCTCGCCCGGCGCGGTCCAATGCAGCGACACGGGGCTTCCCCAGACCTGTGTCACGGGCGCCAACGGCTGCCCGTTCTGGCGGGCGGGGGAGCCCTGCTCCGGGCATCAGGCCTGTCGCGCGGGGACCTGCGCGTGCACGGACGATCCACGCTGCGCCGGCGGGGCCGGTGAAGGCGACTTTTGCCCGACGGCAGGCGGTTCGACCTTCGGCCATTGCGCGGCCGACGGAACCGGCTGCCTCTTCGTCTCCGCCGTCGCGAACGCCTGCGCGGAGGGGCAGCGATGCGACGCCACCGGGGTGGTCGCGACCGGCGCGGCCTGCGGCTGCCCCGCCGATGGCTCCACTCTGGGGACGGGGTGTGCCGCCTCGAGCTTGAACGAGATCGCCGCCGACGGGGTCAACGGAGCGATCGTCCGATGCCAGATGGCCGGTTCGTGCCCGTTGTGGAAGCTGATGGTCGACTGTGACGGCCAGAGCCTCACCGCGGGCACCGTGGGCTGTCAGAGCGCCTGCGTTTGCAAACCCGCCGTGGCCACTGCGGTCTACGTCGATCCGGCCCCCGGAGCCGCGCCCTCGCTTCTGCAGGGCGGGCCCACCGGCGCCCAGTACCCGGCGGCCTGCCGGTTCCCCAGCGTGCGGGCTGCGCTCGATCACGTGGCGACGCACGCGGCTGTGAACCGCATCGTGATCTCGCACCAGGCCGCTCCGCCCACCGCCGTGCACCTGGGGGCCGCCACCGGCGAGTCCTTTCCGGTGACGCTTCCGGCAGGGGTCAGCCTGTCGTCGAGCGACGGACCGGCCGCCGATCCGGCGCTGGTCGTTCTGGACGTGGGCGGGGTCGCCTCCGTCGGTCCGGCCGTGGTCCTGGGGGCCGACACGTCGGTGGTCGGCCTCACGATCGACGCCGCCGGGGCGGCTGGCACGCCGAACGGCGGTACCAACGTCACCAGCGTCGTGACTTGCATAAGCGACACCGCCATCACACCGGTGGCGGCCTTGGATCACGTCGTGATCCGGGCCAAAGCCGGTCAGACGGGCGTCATGGCGAGCGGCCCCTGCTCGCTGGCCGCGACGGGGGGGGCCGTCCAGGGAGCGAGCGTGGGGGTCGACGTGGCCCGCAGCGCCGCCGGGCTCCCCGACGTGGCGGCCTTCAGCGCCGTCGACCTCTCGGTGACCTCGGTATGGCCCGGTTCGATCGGATTCCGCGTGGGCGCGGGCCTCGACGGCGGCAGCCGATCGAGCTTGATCCTCTCCCGTCCCGTCGTCGAGGTGGCGGGCTCGGCTCTCGTCGTCGCGGGCGGGGCGGCCACGCTCTCGGAGGGCGTGCTCCGGTTTACGGCGGCCACCGCCTCCCCCCAGAACCGCGGCCTCGTCGTGTCGGGCGGCTCGGCGGCGCTGGACCGCACCGCCGTGACCATGGTCGAGCCGTCGACGGGCGCCAATGTCATCGGCGGGGCGATCTCGGGCGGCGAGGTCGTCCTCTCCGGCGTCAGCATCGTCGGGGCCGGCCGTTTCACCGGCCTCGAGATCTCGGGGGCAGCCGACGTCAGCGTGACGGGCAAGGCCGATGCCCGCGCTCGAGTCGCTACGACGCTGACGTCTTCCTCGGCGGACCCTTCGAACGGCCTGGTCCTGGTCGCGGGCGCCTCGACGGCTCAGGCCAGGCTGACCCTGGCCGGCGCGGTCGAGGTCAGCGGTTTTCACACCGGAGTGGTCGTCAACGACGGTGCCTTCGAAGCCACCGGGGCGGACCTTTCGATCGCAGGCAATCGTGGTGACGGCGTACGGTTGCTGTCCGGCAGGGCTGGGCCGTCCGCGTCGCTCGACGGGATCGGCATTCACGACAACGGCGGGACGGGGCTGGTGGTGCGCACCCTCGTCCCGGTGGCGGTCTCGGCGTGCGCCATCGAGGGCAACGGCGCCGACGGCATCGACGTGCAGCGCTCGCAGGCAGCATCGCTGTCGGGTGTGGCGCAGCTGACCGTCGACGGCTGCCGGGTGGCCGCCAACGGAGGCCGCGGGATCGCGCTCAGCGGGCGGGGCGCGGGCCCCGGCGCGCCGGCTGGAGGCAAGGTGGCCGTCCACCTGACCAAGAACACCATCAAGGGGAACGCGAACGTGGGCGTGTTCGTGTCGGAGGCCGCCGACGCGATCGACGGCGAGGACGTCACGGAGCTGTGGGCCGAGGACAACGACGTCTCTGGCAACTCGACCCCCTCGGTCCCGCCGACGGTGATGGCCCGGTAGCCAGATTCACGGGAACGGGAGGGCCGAGACCGGGTCGACCTGGTGCAGGACGACGCGCCTGCCCGTGAATGACGGCGGGGCCTTCCGCCGGGCGGCGAGGGGGAGGAGAGCGTGAAGGTCCCGGCACGGAACGTGGCGCGATGGCGCGACACGTTTCGTCGACTGCGCTATCCTGCGCCGTCAAATGCGGAGCCCCCTCTCGACGCTTCGACTGGTGGTGGCGATCGCCGTGTGTGCGTTCGCTGGTTTCGGGGTCGCGGTTCAGGAGGCCAGGGCGAACGCGCCGATGGTCAAGTACTTCGGCATGCATCCGCTGTCGCCCCACCAGGGCGAGTTCTGCTACATCGATGCGATTCATTCCCATCGGTTCGTTCCGGTGGATATGCGCGTCTATGTGACCGTGAACGGGGGCGGGACCGAGGGTAGTGGACAGCTCTACGTCGGCGATCCGGCGTGGCTCGGTTATGAGGGTCCCAAGGTCGGTTACTATGGCCCGCATCCGCTGGAGGTGCCGCTGGCGCCCGAGGCGGGGCGGCTTTTCTGCTACATCTCGGGAGCGCACTACCACGTGACCGCGCCGTCGCCGTCGACCAGCATGGTCCTCAAGGACGGCGTTTACTGGTACCTGGGACCTCTTCCGCCGGCCGACGTGCAGCGGTCCTGGATCAACGAGGTGCACGCCATCAAGGCCTATGTGCCCCCCAAGGTCGACCCCTCGGCGGCCCCACCCGGTTACCGACCCTTCAATCCCGGGTCGCTCGCGGCGACCCCGTCGGCGGCGCCTGGCGGGGCGGGGGTCACCCCTTCCTCCCACGCGAAGGCCGCCGGCGGGGCGGGTGCGTCCGGGACGGCAGCGTCAGGTAAAGTGAAGGCTGCGGGCAAACCGGCCGTCGGAGGGACGCCATGACCCGCGGGCTCCCCGCGGGTCCTGGGCCGCTCGCGCGCTGGTGGCGGCGCTCGGCGCCGCTGGTCGTGGTGATCGCCCTGGTGCCGGTCATGGTCATGGGGTGCCGGCGCTCTCACGTGGCCGGGACTCCGTCCACCGACATGGTGCTCGACGCGTTCCGAGACTCGGGCCTCGACGTCGCCGGTGTCGCCAACGCCGAGGCGGATCCCTGGGGGGCCGACCTCTGCTCGTCGGGAAAGATATCGGGCGTCGATGTCGTCATCTGCGAGTTCACGAGCGATGCGCAGCTCGGCAAGACCCGGGCGGACGCCGTACGCGATTGGGACTCGGTGAACGTCGATACGGGCTTGGTCGCGCAGAACCAGCGGACGCTGCTCATCGTCGTGGACCGCGGCCGGCAAGATCCGCACGGGCGAGCCATCAGCAAGATGGTCACTGCCTTCAAGCGGGTGCAGTAGCGGCCGCGGGGCGCATCGCCCGGGGCCCTGCCGTCACAGATCGATCTGCGCGAGGACGAACTTCATGTTCGTCTCGTCGATCATGTGAAGGGAGCCGCGCGTGTTCTCGGGGAACATGCCCGGCACCTGGCCCCACCGGCTGCGCTCGACGAGCACGAAGGCCCGCTGGCCGCGGTGGCGGCTCACCCACTCCTTCAGGTTCTCGACGTTCTTGTCCCCGAGGAACACCGTCCGTTCGGGCTTCGGTCCCTGGTAGATCTCGTTCGCGGTGTAGAAGTTTTCGCCGCGCCAGTACATCTGCCAGACCAGCAGGCGCTCGGCGGGGGACCGGCGCGCCTGGTAGTACGTCGCGATCAGGTGCTTTTGCGACCAGAATGCCGCCGTGGCGGGCATGTAGTGGTCGAGGAGGTAGCCCGTGAAGATCACGGCCACCGCCCCCAGGGCCGTCACGGCGATCCACCGTCGGCGCGCGCGCAGCAAGAGCAGCGCCCCGGCCGCCGCGAACGCGGCCGCGAACACCACCAGCCCCGGGCGGAAGTCCAGCGCTTCGGGCCACGGCCGGCCTTTCGGCGCGTTGACGTAGTCGTACGAGAAGAGCCAGATGAAGTGCTGGGCCGCGTTCTTGGCCCCCGCCAGATCCAGCGTCACCATCGCCCACGACCCGGCGCCCAGCAGGGCCGTCACCGCCGCCGCGCGTCCGGTGGGCCGCACGATCAGATCGTCGAGGTAGCACGCGATCGCGATGGCCAGTCCTGGCAACGCCGGCAGGATGTAGTGGTGAAACTTCGTGACCGAGAGGGACACCAGCGCGTAGGCGGCGACGAACCAGACGGCGCCGAACCAGGCCAGGTTGCGCCTTCCGAGCTCGCGGACCGGCCGCATCACCGTCGCCGCCAGCGCGGCGGGCGCGATCCCGATCCAGGGAAGGAGGCCGTAGCCCAGCTCGCGCAGGAAGTACTCGAACGTGCCCCGGTCGCCGTGCCGACCGAGGATCATCCGCCGCCAGTGGTTGTCGCCGTAGAGCTCGTCCCAGAACGGAAAGCCGTGGCGGATCAGCATCGCGTGGTGCCACGGGAACGAGACCACCGCGCACGCCACCAGCGACAAGATGACGCCGGCGCCGATCTCCGGCCGCCGCAGGCGCCCCCAGCTCCACGTGAACAGGAGGTACGCGAGAAAAACGAGGACCGGCAGGCCGAGGCCGGCGAGCCCCTTGGCCAGCATGGCCAGGCCACAGAGCGTCGCCGCCAGGATCAGCTGCAGCGGGGCCTTGTGGCGCAGCCGAGCCGACCAGCGCAGCACGGCCCCGAACCCCACGACGTAGGGCAACATGACGACGGCCCCCGGCACGGTGATGGTGAAGCGCCCCAGGCGCAGCGGCCACGAGAGCTGGAACATGTTCGCCACCAGCTGGGGCACCGTCGCCAGCGCGAAGACCGCGACCGTCGTGTAGTAAAGCGGGTGGCGCGGAAAGGAGAGCCCGCGCCACGAGGCCCGGGGCAGCTCCTCGTCGCGATCGTCGAACAGCGCCAGGAAGCCGAGGGCGAGGGCCATCGTCATGGGGCCCACGAACGGCATGTCCGTCATGGCCTGCCGAGCGATGAGGAAATAGAGCGGCGACGTCGCCAGGACGAGGGCGGCGATCACGCCGGCCCGGCGGCCCGCGAACCGAGACGCGCACAGGTACACCGCCCAGATTCCGAGCACTCCCATCAGACAGAAGGGGAGGCGCATGGCCCACTCTGCCCGGGTGCCGAGCGCGATGCTCGCTCCGTCGGCGTGCCCCAGGCCGAAGAGGTGCATGAACAGGCTCATGATCCAGAACGTGAGGACCGGCTTCGACCAGAAGTGGTCCGGATCGATGGGGGAGCCCGGCCACCACAGGCTGATGGCGTCGCCGCGGACGGTCATCTGGCGCGCCACCTCGCCGTAGTGGGTCTCCCAGGGGTCGTAAAGGCCGTAGGTCCCCGCCAGGGGCACGTAGAGCAGCAGCCCGAACAGGATGACGCCCAGGCTCATCTGTCGGTCGCTGAAGCGGTCGAAGAAGCCGGGACGCGCGGGCGCGGGCCGGGCAGCGGGCGGGTCCACGGGGTCGGTCACGAAGGCGGTCATGCTATTCGGCGGCCACCGGCACTTCAAATCCGGCGCGCGACGGTGAGCGAGGCTGGACGGTGGCCCGGCGTCGACGATCGGTTAGTATGTCGCGCGTGTCCCCGACCCCCGATGCGTCCCTCTGAAATGGCAGCCCGGCTGTCACACACGGACGCCCGCGGGCAGCTGCGGATGGTGGACGTCGGGGCCAAGCCGGAGACGGCCCGCCAGGCCGTGGCGTCCGCGGCGGTGAAGATGGCGCCCTCGACCCTGGCGCTGGTGATGGGGGACGGCGTCGACGTCATCGCGGTTCCTTCTCCCAAGGGGGATGTCCTGGCCACCGCGCGGCTGGCCGCCATCGCTGCGCTCAAGCGCACGGCCGAGCTGATTCCGCTCTGCCATCCGGTGCGGGTGGTGGGGACCGACGTCGCGCTCGACGGGGACGCGGGTCTGCCGGGCGTGCGGATCCGGGTCACCGTGCGCGCCTTCGATCGTACGGGGGTCGAGATGGAGGCGATGGTGGGCGCCGCCGCCGCCGCCCTGACCATTTATGACATGGTGAAGGGCGTGGAGCGCGGTGTGGAGATCACCGCGGTCCGACTGGAAGAAAAGAGCGGCGGCCGCTCGGGGACCTGGCACCGCCATGGTGAACACGGTGGACCCGGCGAAAATCCCGGCAGGGAAACCGAGGGGAGCTCGCGCGCATCGAATTCGAACCGAAGACCGAGGGCGGCCAAGGGCCAATCCAAGGTTCACGTCAAGGCTGCCAAGGCACAAAGAGGCTGAAACCACATGTCATTCGACCACGCGAAGATCTGCATCATCGGCTCCGGACCGGCGGGCTACACGGCCGCCATCTATGCCGCCCGCGCCAACCTCGAGCCGACGCTGTTCGAAGGCGGCGCCGCGGTCCTCGAGCCCCTGACCCTGCCCGGCGGGCAACTGATGATCACCACCGAGGTCGAGAACTATCCGGGCTTCCCCAAGGGGATCCAGGGGCCCGAGCTGATGGTGCTCTTCAAGGCCCAGGCCGAGCGTTTCGGCACGCGGGTCCGCACCGCCGACGTCACCGCGGTGGACCTCTCGGCGCGCCCCTTTCGCGTCACCGCGAGCGATGGGGATCTGCTGGCCGACGCGGTCATCATCTCGACGGGGGCCTCGGCCAAGTGGATCGGCCTGCCGTCGGAGAAGAAGTTCCAGAACTATGGCGTGTCCGCCTGCGCGACCTGCGACGGCGCGCTGTTCAAGGGCCGCGAGCTGATCGTGGTGGGCGGCGGCGACACCGCCATGGAGGAGGCCACCTTCCTGACGCGGTTCGCGTCGAAGGTCAGCATCGTCCATCGGCGCGACGAGTTCCGCGCCTCGAAGATCATGGTCGATCGCGCGCGCGAGAACCCCAAGATCCAGTTCGTCACGAACGCCGTCGTCGACGAGATCCTGGGCGAGCTGCCACGCCCCGGGGTGACCGGCGTCCGCCTGCGCGACACGCGCACCGGCGAGCTGCGCGAGGTGAAGGCGGGGGGCTTGTTCGTCGCCATCGGGCACGAGCCGAACTCGCAGATCTTCCGCGGGAAGCTGCCGATGGACGCCAACGGTTACCTGCTGACCAAACCCGGCTCGACCGCCACCGAGGTGCCGGGCGTGTTCGCGTGCGGCGACGTGGCCGACCACGTGTACCGCCAGGCCATCACGGCGGCGGGGACCGGCTGCATGGCGGCCATCGACGCCGAGAGATTCCTGGCGCACGGGTGACGCTCGCTCCGCTCGCTCGCGGGAGGGGCTTTGCCCCTCCCACGGGCCCACCCCAGGATTGTTGGGGAGTGAGCCGGCGCGGCGAAGCCGCGCCTCCCGTTGGAAAACTCGCTCGCGAGCTCGCTCTGGCGGTGCGGCAAAATGAGCGGCTGCGGGAACCGGACGGGTGGGGGGATCTGGCATAATCGGGGGCCGATGAAGGACGAACGGAAGGGCCAGGGCGCCGAGGCTCGGGCCAAGGCTGCGGCGGAGGTGGCTGCTGCTGCGGAGGCGGCGGCCGAGGCGGCGGCTCTGGATGCGGCCGTCGAGACGCTGAGAGAGGACAGCGCGCGGGTGGTGGCGGCGGCGGTCGAGCCGGCACCGCCTGTGAGCGAGTCGGCGCCGGCTGTCGAGGCGCCCTCGTTTCCGGCACCCTTGGCGCCGGAAGCGCCCGCGCCGGTTGCGCCGCCGGAGACGGCGGCGCCCGTCGCTGCGTCCGTCGACGAGACGACCGATGTGGTGGACCTGCTGGCCAAGATTCACATCTTTGCGGGGCTGCAGCCGGCGTTCCTGCGCCGCATTGCCGCGGTGGGGACGCGCGAGCAGTATCCGACGGGATCGGCGGTCTTCACCGAGGGCTCGGAGGGGGACAAGATGTACCTCATCCTGAGCGGGGCCGTGCGCATCAGCCGCCAGGTGCCCGGAATGGGCGAGGAGGCGCTGGCCGTGCTCCGCGCCGGCAACTACTTCGGCGAGATGTCACTCATCGACGAGTCCCCCCGCAGCGCTGACGCCAAGGCCCACGAGAGCTGCGAGCTCCTCGTCCTCAAGAAGGACGACCTCGAGGACCTCCTCTTCGTCGACCGCGATCTCGCCTACGACCTCCTCTGGAACTTCGTCCGCACCCTCACCAGCCGCCTCCGCGACACCAACGACAAGATGACCTTCCTGGCCGTCACGAACCGCTTCTGAACGTCTTCCCATCCGTCGGTCACCGGCTTCGCGGAGGCCACCCCGCGGAGCGAAGCGAGCGCGGAACGCGAGCGGCGCGAGCGGAGGGGGCATACCCCTCCAGCGAGTCCACAGCGGCCCGCTGCGCTCGTCGAGCAGATCCGGGTCTCCGCCGCGAGGACCCGAGCGCAGAGGGGTATGCCCCCTCCGCTCCCGCCCCCCAAGGTCCACGCGACCGGAGCGAAGCCCGACTTGTCCTCCGCTCCTCGCTAGCCGCTGCGCCCGGCCTGGTAGCTCGCGATCATGTGCTCGATCATCGCGTTCAGACGGTCGTGCGGCACCGGATACTGAACCTGGCGGCCGTCCTTCACGTCCCGCTCGATGGCCGCCTCGACCGCCCGCGCCAGCGCGCGATCACACGCGTACAGGTTGACTTCCTCGTAGCCGCCATGGGACAGCGGCGTGAAGTTCGCCGAGCCGATGTCCACGCGCTCGCCGTCGACGACCATGGCCTTGCCGTGGACCATGCGCGGATGCAGGAACACCCGCAGGTTCGGCGCGTTGCCCGTGCGCTCGAGGATCTCGTTGCAGGTGCGCAGGTTCAGATCGCCGAGGATGTTCGCGCGAGAGGACGTCAGCAGCGTGACCGCCACGCCCCGCTTCACCGCGTTGACGAGAGCGCGCGCGCACGCCCGGTCACCCAGGTACGCCATCTCGATGGTCAGACGCTCGCGCGCGTCGTCGATCAACCGCAGGCGCTGCTCGCCGAGCGAGTCGTCCTCGCCGCCCGTCGCCGTGAACGAGTGCAGCAGGAAATCGAACGCGCGCGCCGGATCGAACGGCGCTCGCCCGTCGTGGCGGTCCGCCAGGCGGCGCGCGGCGTCGGCCCCGGCGATCTCAACCATGAAGTCCACGTTGTCTCGGCGCGAGTCGTTGCCGATGCCCATGCCGCCAAGGATCACCGTCTCGTCGTCGAAGACATACAGCTTCGAGTGATCGAACCGCTTCTCGTCCCGGTGGACGGTGACGTTGGCATGGGCGCACAGCTCGTCAGCCAGGGAGCTCGGCCGCTGTCGCAGCGAGCCCCATTGCCGGTAGACGGCCATCAGGAACCAGGTCTGCAGTCGGACGCGCGGGGTGATGTGCTTGTGAAAGAAGCTCTGCTTGTCGCACTCGAAGTACTCGTAGTGCATCCCGACGCGGTCCTTGAAGATGACCACCTTCACGCCCCGTTCGGCCGCCCGCAGCAGGGCCGCCCCGACGGCCTGTCCGGTCTCGTCGTCGCGCCAGCTGAAGCTGCGGATCAGGATGGTGCGGCGGGCGGCCTCGATGCGCTGGAGGATGCGCCGGAACGCGCTCTCGCCGTCCGACAGCAGGTCATAAACGACGGCGCTGTCGGCGGCGGAGGGGGCACGTTGCTGGGCCGCGGGACCCTGGGACATGGGCCGTCGGTCTAGCACGTCCCCCGGCTGAGTGGCCACCCGGCCGGATCGTGAGCTTTCGGGG
>Ga0105238_10005870_pt1 | contig 12163 bp, 13 predicted proteins | sample KBSC34metaG_FD_81526 | JGI IMG/M metagenome (GOLD analysis project Ga0105238, IMG submission 81526) | Corn rhizosphere microbial communities from Kellogg Biological Station, Michigan, USA - KBS C3-4 metaG | ecosystem: Host-associated > Plants > Roots > Rhizosphere > Soil | place: Michigan, USA... | reverse complement strand
TGCACCTCCACATGCAGGTCGATGCGGTCGAGCAGCGGTCCCGACACCTTGGCCTGATAGTCCGCCGCGCAGCGCGGGGCGCGGGAACAGGCCAAAGCGGGATAGCCCAGATGGCCGCAGCGGCAGGGGTTCATCGCCGCCACCAGTTGCACGCAAGCTGCAATGCATGTGGACTGAAAAATATTCTACCCAAAATCCGCAGAAATCTGCGGTTTCAAAGGGCATTCCAAAGCGAGCGGCCAAGGGACAGTAGCATTTGGGCGGACCCCAAAAACGTCAGTCCGCCAATGACGATAATCTCAGTCCAAAACAGCAGGCGTCTCATGGCCTTCGCGTATAATGGGAAATGCTGATCGTGCGCGCATAAATACGGCATGAGATTTTACGAGTTCACCACGACCAAACCCAAAAAGGACAAGAAGCCACGCAAACCCCTAACGCCAGAGCAATCGCTTCAGGCAGCCAAAAAGCGCGAAGTCGATGTGGCGAAAAAGGCGCTGCAATCCGTGAAGGACCAGCACAAGCGCCGCAAGGAGATGGAGCGCGCCCGCAAGGACAGCTACATTGGGCAGCTACAGAAACGGCAGCGATCGAACTGACCGCTAATCGGCCTTCAATCTGGAAGGCAGACTCCCATTCTACCCACATATATCCATCAAACACGATGTCGATGCCGTTTTCAGACACGAGAATTTACTATGTAGACAATTCCAGATCAGGGCGTGGCCCACTAATAGTGAGCAGACGAAAATGAAAAACGCCCCCACGGCAGGCCGTGAGGGCGTCTTATCGACCGTCACCGTAAGGCATAGCGCCCTCCGTGGGTGATATGTGTAGCCGGACTAGCGCGCCGGCATGCGGCGTTTATGCAGCAGCTTTCTTCGCGAGCAGATCAGCAGCAGCCTTCTTCATTGCCGCAGCGATTTCCTCAGGGCTGACGCCACTTTCCAGAAGCGTGTGAACGCTATCATCGACCTGAACGTTTGCACTTACGGAACGAGCATTGTCCGCCGTGGCATCACGCTTTTTGTCCTCCTGCGCCCTAACCTTGTCCTCATCCTTCTTGATCTTACGACCACGGGCAATGACGTGCTTCTTGTACTGCGCTTCCTCCCAAGCATCGTAGCCCACTATAAGCAGCCTGCTGCCAAAGACCTTGAAGGTTGCTTGCCCATATTTGACGCTCTCAGGTAGATCGTCAGGCTTGATGGCATAAAACACGTCATCACTGTCCGTGCTTTCACCGCGCTGGATGAAGCCCTTTTCGTGCTTCAACTGCTGGGCAATCACTTCCTTTGATTTAGGCTTTGCGTGCTTGGCACGATCCGCCTTTTCGCAGGCCAGCAGGGCACTGTATGTCACTGGCTTGCCTGCAACGGTGTCCTGAAACTTGAACGTCTCAATATACATCGCTGCGCCATTTGCTTTCACCTTGTTATCGTGCAGGTGACGCATAACGTTCCCATATTTTTCAGCAGAGCGATTGCGCTGAAATTCCAAGAACGTGTCTTTTCCATCAGTCTTTTCCTGCCAACTACCGTAAAGCAGAGTACAAACCCAGATCCAGCTATTCCGTATTTTCCTTCGTTCAAGAGCATTGGCCTGATTAGACATTTCACATTCTTCAATCAGTGCTTCCAAATGCTGCTTATTAGAACTGTGTAGAAGCGTTAGTGCGATCTGATATGCTTGGGCTACCTCATTGTAGAGTGCGCGGCGCCCCTTAAGACCTAAGCTCGCACGCTCTCTTTCACCGTGCGAAAGCGTCGCAATGCGGAAGTGATTGACGATATAAAGCAGGTCTTCATATTTTTTGTTTGGCCCAAAGCGCGAGTGCTTGGGATCAGACAAGACATCAACCATAAATGGCTGACCTTGATCGTTAGTGTCCATATTGATTTCAGGGAAATCACATTCACTGGCATCGATCTTAGCTACGTCAGTCATAATTCATATACTCCAGACCAGTTTGAAATCCCGGCAGTGCCCGCTGGCCGACCCAAGCATCTGCTGTCCGACCCCTTGTGGCGTCGTTGAACATTGATAGCGTTGGGGTATCCTGATATGTGATTATCTTGGTGATATGCGATAAATCAGGATAACCTCACAATGGCGAAACGCGGCAAAGCCCGATGGATCGACAGCGAGCCAGACGTCATTCGTCATGGTGATCGCTGGATAACCTTCGGCGTGATGAAGCAGGTCGCAGCGTGGTTCGAGTTCCTGCGTTTCAGCCCAAGCTACGAACTGGCGCGGCGGCATCGTGCCGGCGAACTTTCTCCCGACACATCATTGCCAAGGGATTTCGGCACCGTGCTGGCTGTCTATGACGACCTCGGTGACGTTTCACGCGAGATGACGGATTGGTGGCTGGACGGCGCTTACCGTCATTTCGGACAAGGAGGTAAAAGGCCCAATGTCGTTGGCTTGGGGACGGCGAGCAGCGGCAATCCTGAATTTGAGAGGATCACGACCAACGTGGAGCGATACCGCCAGACCGAATGGGTAGAGCAAGGCGAAAGGACGGTGATGGTTGTCGCCATCCCTATCGGCTTGCCCAAGGCGCAGATCGCCAAGCAGGTTGCGCTATTGGTGGAGGAATATCCTGAGGTTGACCGGATTCTGTCGCCTCAGGCCCCCAAATACCAGATTACGGGCAAGAAGCTCGATTGGGACAGCATTTACCGATATAGGCGTTGTCTGGATGCCAAGGCGGACATGGCGGACGCTACGTTGTGGCAGATCGGCTTTCGGGCGAACCTTAGCTCAACCTATACCAAGCTGCTCAATACACCGAACGAACCACCCCCCAAGCAGGCCGAGTATCGCCAAGCTCTGAAGATCCTCACCAGTCGTGGGCTAAATCGCGGCCACATGATCGCAGAGAACGCTGCTCGCGGGATTTTCCCCAAATATTCGGTTTGTCAGGAAGCGGTTCCCTTGGATTGGGATAGGATCAGGCGGCAGCGGGAAATACGAGCCATTGATGAAATCGGAGATATTGAGCTAGACGCCGGGCCTGAGTTCGATCCGATCTGGAAGCAGGATTCTCACGGCAATTGGTTTGACGCCTCCGCAGAGGCGCGGGAGGAGCCGTGATCGCTGCAATCCTTGAGGGCCTCAGCTATTATTTTGTCCTGATGTATAAATATAATTGAAGCAGCGGACTTTGGATTTGCCTGTGTGCTTCGACACAGCCGAGCCAGTTTGTTGCTACCAAAGACGTTCTAGCCCGATGTGTGTTTCCAAAGTCCGCACATCGGGCTTTTACATGGCTGCATATATGAACCCCTAACCCGGACGAAGACGGGAAGGATGAGTGGCTCACGAGGTCACAGTGCTGGCAGCGGCGCAGAGGAAGGAATGGCGCATAACCGGGGCAACCTGCAGATTGGCGTTTTGGCACCTCGATAAAAAATGCGATCCACGAATGACCTGTCTACAGCCAGAGGATTAGATTCTTCGCCCCACGGGGAACGGCGTGACTGAGACAGAGATCAGGTAAGAGGGGGACTGCCCATTTCTCCCAGTGGTAAGGACGCAGGAAACGTCTGCCTTTTAGGACCATTGATGACCTGCACGCTGACTGGATGCTATTGTATTGGTCCCAGCCAGCCACCGCCGCACATAAGATGACAATCTCCACCATGGGCAAGGCCGATAAGATCGGCTGACCGGACAGCGACAGGGCGACCCCGCTGCATTGGATCACCAATGTGATTGAATACAAAGTGTTGACCGCGAAGAACTCAAGCGAATGTCAAACTCTCATCCCCCTTCCCATATGGACCGACATTCTTCGGTTTTTATGGGAGGGGGGATAGAAGTATTTCGGCTCAGGTGCCTAAGCGAATATCCATTGCTATCGCCGTATTACCAATCCGCCGACCAGAAGAAGATAATTCCATCCAAACATAGCAGCAAGCACGGCGAACCAAGCGAGCAGGGCGAGTTTGGAGAGCGGCGCTGCTGATATTGGATTTGCCGAGCGACAGCGATGGGAAAGCCAAATGAACGGTGGACTGCCCACTACTAGTGAATGCCGCACAATCCCATACACCGATCAGCCTTCGGTCAAAAACTTCGCTGACAGCGAATAAAGTTCTGGACACGTCCGCCACGATCAGGCACCTAGATGATGTCGTTGGTCATAAAGGGGACTGCCATCATTCATTGAAGGGTGACCTTCGCGGGGGGTGTGAACCTCCTACCATTATGGCCGTGTCATGCGATGCGCGTGGCGGCCACGGGCGGCCCCCGATGGCGGGGGACCGCCCAGGTGATCAGGGTAAGCACGTTCCTTCCCCACCTTCCTAGCCAGATGGCAGAGCCACCATTCCCGGTGGTTGGTGAAGAAGGAAGAAGTCGATGATTCATCGGGATGACGACAAGGAACGTGGGCGGTTGAAGCCGGAGAATAAGCCGAAGTGGGCGAGCCGTTTGGTGAACCCGCAGACGCTGAAAGTGATACTGACGGTTGGGCCTTGGATTGCGAAAATCCTGCGTCTGGCCATTGAGTTGGTGAAGCTGCTCAAAGGATGATCCGCCACCCTGCATTACATTTTGGATTTGTTAGGAGCCAACATGCTTGGTGAAGCCCTCAGGCTCATTCGCGTTTATCACGACCTGAAGCAGAAGCAGGTCGCCGAGCGGCTTGATATTTCCACTTCGTACTTGTCTGAGATTGAGAAGGGCCATAAGACGCCCAGCTTGGACCTGATCCAACGCTATTCAGATATCTTCGGACTGCCCGTTTCCTCGATCATGTTTTTTGCCGAGAGCGTGGAAGATGGAGGCGCGTATGATCGCGCCCGTTCCTTCGTGGCTGGCAAGATGGTCGGCTTGATGCAGTTCCTTGAAGCGCGTTCGGGCCGTGTCCATGCGGAATAGGCCAACATATGCGCTGAACCAGTCACCGCTATACAAGATGCGTAGCCGCTCTAAACTGGCTGCGCTGTTGGGCGTTATGGGAGCAGACCTGCGCGCGCTGTCAGTCGGCGACACGCTCTATACTGAGTTTGATATCCCGAAGAAGTCGGGCAACGGCGTCAGGCACGTCGAAAATCCATGCAAGGCGTTGAAACGCGTCCAGGCGAAGCTCGCGAAGATACTGGCCCGTATCAATCCGCCAGAGTTCCTTTTTTGCCCCGTCAAGCGACGTTGCTATGTCACCAATGCGGCGGTGCATCGGGGTAATCGCGTCGTCCAGTGCCTCGACATTCGCAAATTCTTCCCCAGCACCCCACAACGGCGGGTCTTCTGGTTCTTCCATAGCGTCATGCAGTGCGAGCGCGACATCGCTGGCCTGCTCGCGAACCTTGCCTGTTATCGGGGGCATTTGCCCACTGGGTCGCCTTTGAGCCCGATTATGGCCTATTTCGCCTATTACGACCTGTGGGCACGCATCGCCGCGTTCTGCAAGGAGCGGGGCTATGCCTTCACAGTGTATATCGACGACGTGACCATCTCGGGCACGCGGGTGCCAAAGGCCGATGTCTGGCAGGTGCAGAGGATGATTCACGGCATGGGCCTGCGCTACCACAAGGAAAAAACCTTCGTGGACCAACCTGCTGAGATAACCGGCGTCGTAGTTCACGACGGCAAGTTGGTTGCACCGTTTCGCCAGCATAAAAAGATGCACGAAGCGCGGGCGTTGCTCGCGGCGGCGGCGGAAGATGATCGACAAGCGCTGCTGGGACGGGTCGCGGGTATATCTGGCCAGATTCGGCAAATAGCTGCCAAGAATTGAAACGGACCTTGCTCGTCGCAGAGGCCTGCGCATCGGCTCACTATTAGTGAGTGCCGCATTCAGGTAGTCCCTGTCGTGACAGTCGCATTCCGTGCTGCGCCTGTCACATTCAGGTCGATTTCCACCAAAAATGACATCAGATGGTCAGGCTCCAGACCCGAAAGTGACAGGAGCAAACATGATCGTCGGCTATGCACGCGTCAGCACCACGGACCAAAGCCTCGATGTTCAGATGGACGAGTTGGCTGCTCATGACTGCGACCGCATTTTTCAGGATCAAGCCAGCGGCACCAGCAGGGCACGCGCAGGGCTGGTGGAAATGATGCAGTTTGTCCGCGAGGGCGACACCATCGTAGTCAGTAGGCTCGACCGCTTCGCCCGCTCGCTGACTGACCTGTTCCAGCTACTCGACGAACTCAACCGCAAGAGCGTTGCCTTCCAATGCGTCCACCAGTCAATCGACACGAGCAGCAGCACGGGCAAGCTGACGCTGGCGATATTGGGTGCCGTCGCGGAATTTGAGAACGACATTCGCAGGGAACGGCAACGTGCTGGCATTGCGAAGGCCAAGGCCAACGGCATCTACAAGGGACGCAGGGCGGGGATTGATGCAGAGCGGATCAAGGAATTGGCCGTTCAAGGGATGACGGCAAGCGCGATTGCCAGTGAGCTTGGATGCCACCGACAATCGGTCTATCGGTTATTGGCTGCATAAAGTGGATCTGTGGAAGCTGACGGAAAACACCTGATTTTCGCGCATAATTGGAAAGGCTGGTAAGCAAAATGTTGTTCCGTTAGGTCACGGACATGGAAATCAGACTGGCCCAGCCCAACGAATTCGAAGCTATCGCTGCGATTTGGTATGCAAGCGCTCTCCAGATGGATGGAGGCGCACCCACCCTTGATGACCCGAGCACTTTGCCAGCCCGGATCATCGCGAGCATCGAAAATGGTTGGTGCCTGAAAGTTGCCGTGGTGGACGGCCATATCGTTGGCCTACTTGCGACCATCCCTGCGCAACGCATTCTCGATCAGCTTTTCGTCGCACCAGACGCCCAACGCCAAGGCATTGGCGCTGCACTGCTCAATGAAGCTAAGCAACAACTTGTGACAGGGTTCACGCTTCGGACTCCCGTGACCAATGTATCGGGGCACCGCTTCTATGAGCGCCACGGTCTGCGGGTGGTGAAGGATACAGCCCACCCAATCACTGGAGCACCAGTTCGCTGCTTCGGATGGAAGCAATAACGACCGCCCTAACGGCAATCACATGAATCGCGCACCCCAGTTCAGCATTCGCGGTGGGCGGCCATACCAACGCAGATGCCCCCTGTCGGAAACCCTACTCAGGCCGCTGTCGCTGTCGGCAATCCCTGATGCAACAGGCTGGCGACCCAATTTAAGGGCGTTGCCGCAGGCTGCTGAATAGTTCAATGTCGCAGAATGAGCTACTTTTTCCGATCTTTATCAACGCGGTCGTTCTGGAAGTATGCCCTACTGACTCCCGCCGGGGCTTCCCGCGTGTTCGCCGCTGTAGGCGTCATATGGACCTTTATCGAGCTACTCGACTTTTTCGGCATCTATCAGCAAGCGCAGTATAGCAAATTCGCTATCATTCCCGTCCTTGGCGCAGGCATCTTGTTTGCTGTGGCACGAGTTAGGCCCGTCTCACGCATCGTGTACAAGATACATGGTCGTGACCTAGCGATAGAAGTTAAGGTAGGTGATCTACTAGACGCAACAGGCGGTGTAGTCATCAGTACTAATACGACGTTCGATACTGATATTGCTAGCGGCCTTATTTCTATGAATAGCATTCAAGGTCAATTCGCTAATAAGTTCTTTGAGGGCAATACGAATGATATTGACACTCAAATTGTAAATAGCTTGGCTCAGCAACCCAGCGTTCAAATCAACCGACCTTTTGGAAAACAGGTCGAGTACGAGATTGGGACTGTCGCCCAGGTTAATTCACATGGGAACGCATATTACTTTCTAGCCATGTCTAAACTCAATGAGCAACGCAATGCCTATTCAAGTGTTGAGATGATAGACACCGCGCTTAGGCAGCTATGGCCGTTTGTTCGCAATCAAGGCGAGATGCAGGACTTATCCATCCCATTGCTTGGGACTGGTCGAGGGCGGGTAGGTCTTCTGCGAAAGAAGATGATTGAGAAGATAGCCCAATCGTTCGTAGACGCATCGCGGGATGCTCCATTCGCCAAACGGCTGATAATATATGTGCACCCCAGCGACGCCGATAACTTTGAGATCAACTTATTTGAGGTGAGGGACTATCTCTCTCAGAGCATACACGCGTAGTTAAAGGGTAATACCAAAGCTTCTGTGAGCCTCCGCAGAATAGTAACCCAAGCCGCCGCCGCTGGGAGCCTTGGTCAGATTGAACTGGCCAATGGCATCATCGATCGCGGCTCGCTTAAATGGGATATGGATAGCTTTAGCGGTTCCATTATCAATCCGATCAGCAAGCGCCTTGGGCCATAGTGGCCTAAGCGCAGTCGGATTAAGAATGGATGTGTAATCCGTATAAGTCACGATTAGCGGTATGCGACAGTTATCGACAGCGTAAGCAATTTCATATGGCACAAAATCTGTGTCATTCTTTGTGGTCTTACCTACTATTAAAACCATATTTTTAGAATCATCAAGGCGCAGGCGAAGACTATTCATAATCGTTGCCTTAGCGGCACCGTCTCTAACAGCCTTCTGCTTGTCATGGCTGTTGACGAACCTGAAGTCTGTCCCGTCATTCTCATGCCACGCTTTCAGCATCCGATAATATCTAATGTCGGATGCCGTAGGGTCTGTTTTGCCCTCGGCATGAAAGGCGATGTAAGTTCCGTTGCGGTAAGCCATGTTCCCTCCCTGTTATCAGCAGTTTGGGAAGTCTGTTGAGACGATGCAAGGTTAGATCGCAAGGTTAGCTCTGAAGCGGCTACGAACATGCTGTGACGGGCTTTGGGAACCTGTCCGCGTTCTCATATTTCGATCGTTTGCGTGACGGTGGCGACGGGTAACGGGAAACAGGTGTTTTCCGTCAGTGTCCGCTGCCAGCCTCCCCCACACGACGACATTTCATGATGATCGCTTTTTCATCACCAGCGGGCACTCCGAAAGCCGGTTACAAAATCCCGTGTCAGACGATCGGGCCGTTTTCGGTCGACCGCCTGAGCGACGATGCCATCGAGTGCCCTTGACCATAACGGCCAAGGAGTACGGAAAATGTCGATTCTCAAGACCCTCAAGTTGACCGCCGCCATCCGCAATGCGGCCCTGACGCCTGAGCAGATGCTGCGCGGCAAGCTGGTCAGCTATCTCGACGAACAGAAGGCGCTCGCGGAAGCGGAAATCAGCGGGACGCCCTTCGTCGCAACCAAGAAAGTTACGCGGAAAAATGCGGAGGGCGAGAATATCCGCGTCGATGCTCCGCGCCATGTCCGAAAGGGCTGGTTCGTGGATGCAGAGGGCAAGATGTTCTTCCAGATTCGCTACGGCAGCAAGCCGCTGGAGTTGACGAAGGGCATGAACGCCGTGGAGGTCGAGAACCTTGCAGAACTGCCCAGCCTCATCGCCTCGCTCATCGAAGCCATCAACGCTGGTGAACTGGACGTGCAGGCAAAGGCTGCAAACGCCGACCGCAAGACCCAGCGCAAGGCCAAGCAGGTTACGGCCTGATGCAATTGGCTGAATAGGGCGGGCCGCGCGTCCGCCCTGTTGACGACTGAGTATGGGTGACCTGTCTCATTGAAAATATTACGCTAAGTGACTAGCGCATGTTGTGTCTGAAATTTGGCGAAGCCTGATGCCTAACGAAATATCATCGGTCGAAATTGAATGTTTTGAACTTGTAGCGGATCATAGGTACAAAATTGCCGCATATAGATTACCCTCCTCTTTCAACCACTGCCCCGACCTGCATGAGGATATAGACTGCCGCGATATAGCGGTCCCTAAGGAACGTGGCGTTCTCTGGTGCCATGTGCATTATGAGGGGCAAAATCCCCCGGTAGCCCGCGGGATTTTCGGCGCTGGAAGCAATAGCATCCAGTGCGATGAGGTGCATGTTAACAATGGGCATAGGCGCAGAGGTATTGCGACTGCACTCTATCAATTAGCCAACATAATATTTGACGACATAGTTGTAAAAAGCCCTGTTGTGATTGACGATGGCCCCCTTTTTTGGGGAACAGATAAAGTGAAAGATTTTCGTTCACTTCACCTTCTCACGAACCCACTATTAGTGAGGTGAGCAGATCGCCAATGCCGACACGATAGCCGTGGCGATCATATGTGGCATTTATTGTGGGATCGTACCACCCTGCTGGCGATCCATTGGCGGAATAGCCCTTGATCTGCCGCCCTACCCGCTGCCGCCATCCCAGCAGTTTCCCCGAACTATCCCGCAAATTTTGCCGCATTCCAGCCTCCAATTTCGAGGCTATCGATCAAACGCCGGTTGTTTCCCGCGTCGATCTGGGATGGCTGGTGGCATCCCACTAATAGTGAGAATGCCCTGTCAGGGCTGCTGAACGCCGAAGACGCATTTCACGCTGTCGCGCTGCTGGGCAGGGGCAAATCGCCTTCGTCGGGCTGGAGAGCACACGACGCACGGATATTACGCTGCTCGCCAAATCTGTTCCCCGTCCAAAAGCGTCCCACTCTCATCAAACCGCCACCACGTGTCCTCGTTGGCCCATATGATGAACGTGTTGCAGGCGGTGACTTCGATGCGGTGTAGCAATCGCCTGAGCGCCATATTTACGCGACCGCGAGCATAAATCCGTATATCGTCGTCCTCACTGACCAATTCGGCCCGCAAGCTCTCCACCAGCAACATATCATCGTCACTGGATGGCTTAGACGTTTCGACGGCAAGCTGCTTCTGTAGATACTCAATGGCTTGGGATTGCTCCTCCACCTCACTCTCAAGGGCAGTTGCTCGTGCCACGAGCGCCTTGCTGCCGCCATCAGCGATTGCGTCAATGATGTTATCCAAACGGGTTTGGCTGGCATCTTTCTGCCTGCCAAGCTCAGCCAACTTTTCACGGAGTCCGGCAAGTTTGTGATTTTCAGCCTGTTTGGCCACGAGGCGTGGCAGAAGCTCGTCCAGCACGGTTGTCTCAACCACGTCATAATTGAGAATCGTGGGATTTTCGCATGAATGTTTCCGTCTGGATCGGTCGCACCGCAAACGGCGGTAGGTTTTTCGACGGTAATTGACCACTTCGCCGCTTACCTTTTTATAGGTTTGGACCGTATCGGTCGTATGCTCGAAATGGGCACCACCGCCGCACTCGTCACAAAACACCATCTGCGTGAGCAGATTGCGGTTCTGATTCCTTGACCGCTTCTGGTTGCTCTTCCGCATACACAGCGTGGCTTGCGCTTGGTTGAACTTTTCAGCGGAAATCGCCTGCGGATAAAAGTCTGCTGCCAACGTCCGCCCATCATTGGTGACGTATTCGCCCAACACGGTTCGCTTGGTGAGAAGGCGATAAACATAGCTGTAGAACCAACCGTTCTTGGTTCGGTTCTTGAACTGATTCCAAACAGGTTCGTCACGATCGTTGAGCAAGGTGACTATACGATGGATGCCCATGCCGTTGATGTAGAGATCGTATATCTCGTTCAGCACCTTCGTTCGATGTTCGTCCAGAACATACGCGCCATCAACCCGATTGACCCATGTGGGCGTATGCGGGATCGGTTTTGTCTGACTGCCCTCCGCAATTGCTTCGAATCGCTTGTCCCAAGACGCCTTCGTGCGGCGGCTCTTTTTGTCGCTTTCCTCAAACGCCAACTGAGCTTTGATGATGACGGAGAACAACTCCATCATATCGCCATTGTTGCCAGCCTTGTAGCAATAGCCATCGTGGAAGGTGGCTACATCAACGCCTGCCTCATTGAGCGCCCAGATGAGTTGTGCTGCGGCCTTCGCGCCTTGACGGCTCAATCGGTCGATGTTTTCGACTATGAGCGCCTTGTTACGGTGGAGGCCGTTACGGGCTTCTACCTCAAATTCGTATAAGGCAGCCCCCTCAGCACGATTCTTCGCGTGAAAGGCACTCTTACCTTCGTCCGTGATTGTTTTCTCAACAGTCCAACCACGAGCAGTAGCGAACTCGATACCCGCCGTTTTCTGCCGCTCTAAGCTGTAGCCCTTGCTTTGCTCAGTGGTGGAAAAGCGGGCGTATATGATCGCAGTTTGAGCCATTGGGCTGTCCTATCGCCGCAAGCGTTAGGATTTTGTCTACGTGCATCGCAACATGGACCCGCGCCGGAAAGGTCACATGCGCATTGGCCCGCGCGACGGTGACTTCCCCCGTCTCCAGCGGCTGCCGCAGCGAATCCAGGACGGTCCGCTGGAATTCGGGCAGTTCGTCGAGGAACAGC
>Ga0105238_10005869_pt1 | contig 12163 bp, 9 predicted proteins | sample KBSC34metaG_FD_81526 | JGI IMG/M metagenome (GOLD analysis project Ga0105238, IMG submission 81526) | Corn rhizosphere microbial communities from Kellogg Biological Station, Michigan, USA - KBS C3-4 metaG | ecosystem: Host-associated > Plants > Roots > Rhizosphere > Soil | place: Michigan, USA... | reverse complement strand
TCTTGCGCGAAGCCGCCGCAGGAATGAGTGTGCTTGCATCCCAGAGCAGTGCTCCAATAGATCCATTGGCTTGTACCGGCAGAGCCAGCAACGTGCCGCTCCAGTCACGGTTGAACTTGGCTTGGTAGACGACTGTCGTGCCGACTTGGACGCTCGTTGAGTTTGTCGACAGAGCGGCTGACGATCCGGAATCGTCGGAGATCGCTAGCAGTGCATTTTTAAAGGCTGCGCTCAATGCCGCAGGGTCATTAGCGTTAAAGAACAGTCCTCGGCTATTGATTGCGGCGTGCCACAGATCGGCCACGTTTGCTGGATTGTTGGCTGTAGTGTCTGCTTTCGGCCATGCCTTTGTGCCAGACACGAGGTCGGCATAGCTGCCTGAATAAGTATCGCCGCCCCATGTCAAGCCGGCATCTTCTAGGAAGCCCGAAAGACCCAGTCCGATGGTGAAGTTCACCATGTGCTGCCACTTGGCGGGATCATTCTTCGCGTTCCAGTACTGATTGTTCGCCGTCCCGGTGCGATCGCGATAGAGCGGAAGCAGGTTGTTCGACAATGTGCTGCGAAGATCCTGACTCCAGTAATAGAACGCGATATCGGCTAGCGTGTCTGAGTAGCTGTCTTTATAGGGTGAAATGGGGGTGTACTGCGTGACGTCCGATTCGGGCTGACCAGAAACAACAGGGAGCGCAGTATTCGCGCCGTCTTTATTTCCAAAGCTCAACGCGGTGTTCCATTCGCCGTCCGTCATCATTACGTGATAGTTGCGACGGCATGCGAGTTCGCCGGAATTCGACGTCGTGAGATCGTTGTCGTACGGGCTGTTTTCTCCGCTCTGCTTGTAATATTCACCAACTCTCTTCATTGCGGCGGGCAGTGGTGTGCTGTTGGCAGTGGGTAATTGCGCCAGCCAAGCGTAGAAGTCTGATTTATGAGTTCCAGAAAATGGCTTGATGGCGTTGCTCCACTGTGGAGAGCCTTTTCTGCCTTTACAACTTGAGGTCGGGAGTGTGTTGCACGTGTTCAGTGATTGCCACGCCACACGAACCGAGGAATCCAAATCAGCAAAAGCGAGAGAGGCCGCTGTGCGGGTCGCTAAGTTTCGAGTGCGAGCGAACGTAAACCAATTTGCAAAGTTTTGCTGTTCCGTAGCTGGCGAACTACTGGTAATAAACTTGATGTCGTAGCAGGAGTCGGTATCGACAGACGTTGCCGAGCAGCCGCTCTTGCTCGCGTTGAACAGGTAGTAATAAGCCGGATAGGACGCCATGCTCGAAGCGGTGGTGGTGACCCCGACCCCTAAACAGTTTGTATTCACATTACTGCTACTGCACGATTTCGCTATCGGAGCGTTCGTCCACACTGTGCCGTTCTTGTACTGACATTGACTCGAAGAGCATCTGAAGTGGGATGTATCTCCGCTGGCCGCATGTCCCATGAATGACTCGTTTGCCGTGCTTCCGCTCAGTTCGAAAGCCGCATCGGGCCGGTAGTCCTTTGAAAGGTCCACCCAACCCAAACTTTGATCGAAGCCGTCTTTGTACGCATGCGTAAATGAGGTTGTTAGAGCAGTTCCATTTGCGTCCTTGGCTACGGGATAAGTGATATTGGGGTTGTAATACAAACCATTGTAGGTTCCTGACTTTACGCGCGCATTGTCCAAGAACGAACAGTCCATGTTATTGCCGCTGCACAACTCCGGGACGTAGGCGCGTTGCATACTTCCGGAATCGTCAAGCGTTACGGTAACGTTTGGTGGAACGGCAACCGTTAGGAATAGTGGCGAGTCTGCTAGCGTTATCGTTGCTTGAGCGGGCGCGGACATCCAGACGATGCTTGCCACACTAAGAAGCAACGCGGTCCTGTTCAAATATCGCATGACGTTTTTCATGTCGATTCTTTCCGTTAAGGTGTGTAGCCAAATTCCGCTTGAACGATCACGACCGAATCCGTCGTGCCGCCGACAGCGCGGGCGGTAATTCGATAGATTTGCGTCGAGCCCGAATCAGGTTTGCGTTCGAGTACGAATTGAGGTTGCGCAGCGACCGCTCCTGGTCCCGTCATAGGCAAGCTTTGCGTGGGTGTTTGCTTTGCATCACACGGTGCGGCCGGAGTAGTCGCTGTGAAGCACGTTTCCCAGTACGTACTGCTATTTGCTTTGCTTACATCGTAAGCAGAGGCGCCGGCGCGAAATGCTGCGTTAGATAGGCGTGTTTCGGCGTCCCGTACAGCTGCTTCTGCGGCTTGCAAAGCCAAGTCTCGATTGCGGGTATTACCCGCCATGCGTTCTTGCAGGCCGGTAACGTTGGCGACCGTGACGCCGAGCATCGCCATGATGACGAGGAAGATCAGCGCGACGAGCAAGCTAGCCCCGCGTTCGTGCTTGGCATGGCGCATGCTATGGTCGCTCATCATCGGTTCCTAAGTTTGATGACGTGGGTGAATACTTTTCGCAGGCGTTTGTCCGTCGCTGTCGTTGTCGTGCCGTTGAAAGTGTAGGTTTGCGCGCTCGGCGCAACGTTGTTGTCCACCGTACGCATCAGCAAACTCACTCGCACGCTTACTACGCGATTCCATTTTTCTTGGGCGTTTGCTCCCGGTACTGCTCCAGTGTTGATTTGGTCTCCGCGTAAATAAGGATCTCCGCCTGCAGAGTCCACTTCGCCATCCTCGGGGACAGACGTATCTACTCCGTAAGAAACCTGGAAGTCTTCGACGCCCTCGATCAGCTCTTCGGCAGTCGGTGTCGCGTTCACGCCACTCGGGGAAAGTTTGTAGAGAGACGGTACGCCAGCTGGGTTCATGGCGACGTAGTACGTCGTAGCGCTCAACCGATACAAACGGGAGTTCGCGCTATAAGGATAGGCAACATTCCCGGAACCAAGATTAACCGTTGAATTGCCAGGGGTCCCGCCGGCGGCATGACTGATTGTCGTGCCCGTGACAACACCAGCCTGGAATACAGCTGCATGGCTGCAATCTGTTGCAACCATTAGTTGGCCTTGCGTCACGTCGTGAGCTTGGGTCAGCGTGAACTTCGTAGAGTCATCGCTCTGTACTATGTATTCCTTAGCGATATCTGCACGTAGCACCCTGAGTGCGTCACTATATTGGGTGACTCCGGTCGCACCATCCTTCTCGCTGCTGACGATGGGCTGATCGATAACGTTTTCGTACCACGTCGTGGAGTAGTTGTTTAGCACATTGACGCTATCGGTATAGCCGCAACCCGTGGTGCCCATCATGCGTAAGTCATTACCGATAACTTCAAACGCGTAGCGTGCGCCTTCCTGCATCTGTGCGATGGCATCTTGCGATCGATAGGTTTGTACCGTTCCCAAATAAACCCAACCGACGGCCGCAACGACTGCGAGACCTAGCGTCATCGCAATCATGAGCTCGACGAGGCTGAGCCCGATCATTCGGATCTTCATGCTGCCTCGACGCGTGATGGAGATTCCGGACGCTACTTTCATGCTCATAACCGCGATTCGGTCGTGAACGAATTGTCGTCGCCGTTCCATAGAATGACTATTGTGACAACGCCATTGCTATCGACTGTGACCGTGCCATCGCCGCCTGGAAGGACATTCGCCAGGGTGTTCTTCCATTCAGTGCAATCAAACACGGCCATGGTGTTGCCGACTGCACAAGCCGCAGGGGCTGCGCCCAAATCTGCGTTGTACATGTACCCTCGAGCTGCTGTTTTGTTCGCTCGCATGCGATCGAGGATGTCATCCGCCAACACCGTGGCCTGACTCCTGTAGTACGAGTTATTCGTGTTCTTTAGGCTCGTGCTCATCAGTCCTGCCGTACCGAGCAACGCTATGGCCAAGATGATGATCGACACCATGACTTCGATTAATGAAAAACCGGCTGCGCTACGCATGATCAACCTTCAAGGATTTGTGCAGCTGGCAATATTGCCCGTGTCGCTGTTGGGTATTCCGTCATTGTCGGTATCCGTTCCGACACGGGGGCGCAAGCGAGTCACGATCACTGCTCGTGCTCCAGTGGTACTGCTGTCGTGGCATACAGCAAGAACGCCGGTGTGATTTGCGCCACCGTCAGCGCCAAAAGTGATGTCGGCGGCAACGCTCGCGTTACCTGCCAGCGTGTAGCCACTAGTGAGTCCTTCGTGTTTTTTAAGAATTTGATTCGTCGAATCGACCGACGCGGGATTGTGTCCAGCCGGATTCTTGAAGATTATCCAGCCGTCGCTCCACGATCCTGAACAAGATGTTCCATCGCTGCTTTTGCAGATGGAAACGGGCGATCCGAGTCGTACTGCTTCGCTACGTGCATAGTTGATTGAAGCAATGAAGTCGTTCGTATAGGTCGTGATACGGTTTCTGGTGGAAAGCTGTTTAAAGCCGGGAATTGCGATCGAAAGCAAAATGGCGGCCACCGATATCGTGACCATGAGCTCTATGAGCGTAAATCCGGCAGTTGCTTTTTGCTTTTTTTGATAAGAAGTGAAGCCGCGGCCCTGCCTGGGGACCACGCTGCTGCCATCTGGGTTAAATGCCTTGTCGATGGTTATCTGCATGGCGGCGAACTATACGGAGTCGCGAATGCTGTGACCGCGGAATCCGATTAGTGGCTTTCGGCAGAGGATAAGCGGCGAGCGGCTTGGAAGTGGCCCTGCTAGAGGTGTGAAGTGGATCACTCAACGCCCGCCGACCAACGAGAAGACAGGTGAGTCAGTGCCGTTTCCTGCTCACGAGAGTTTCTAGAAACTAATTCCGCTCAAGGGCTGGTTTTTGGTGATCCGACTGGCTAGTATCTGTATATTCATACAGTCATGGCTCAGCCGAAGGACCCTAGGAATGTCCGAACTCACCCCCCGCCAGCGCCAAATATTGGAATTAATCCAAGAAACCCTTGCCGAAACCGGCATGCCGCCGACGCGGGCGGAGATTGCGGCGGCGTTGGGGTTCAGGTCGCCGAATGCCGCCGAAGAACATCTGCGAGCCCTTGAAGGAAAGGGGGTGCTGGAATTGGTGCCCGGGGCGTCGCGGGGAATTCGGCTCAAAGATTCTCTACGCGAGCAATTGGGCTTGCCGCTGATTGGCCGTGTTGCAGCAGGCAAGCCCATTCTCGCGGAAGAGAATGTCGAAGCGCGGTATCAGATCGATCCGAAGCTGTTTCAACCGCGGCCGCATTATCTGCTCAAGGTACGCGGCATGAGCATGAAGGATATCGGCATTCTCGACGGCGATTTGGTTGCAGTACATCGCACGCCCGAGGTGCGCAATCGGCAAATCGTGGTTGCGCGTCTGGAAAACGAGGTGACGGTGAAACGTTACAAGCAGGAAGGTTCGGTCGTTTGGCTGTTACCCGAGAACGAGGAGTTCGAACCCATCCGCGTCAATCTCAAGGAGGAGTCCTTGATTATCGAAGGCGTGGTGGTCGGTGTGTTGAGGCAAGGTAAGGCCAAAGGAGTGTTTCATTAAAGAGTGATGGGTGGTTAGTGAATATCTGTTAGCCGAAGCCCAGTAGTACACGTTTATGCAATACGCGCTGTATTCAGCGCGATCGTCACAGCCCACTTCATAAAGGGGCTGTACTGAAAGCCGTTGTCTTTTTCGCTCATGTCTTCCGCCGATATACGAGTTGATGAGTTACTGCAAAACCCGCAGCTTTGGAGAGCTAAGGGCATCAATGCATCGGCACCCTCGTTACCCACAGGGTTTGATGTACTCGATGAGCGACTTCCGGGCGGGGGCTGGCCCACTCGAGGGTTGATCGAGATTCTGCTCGATAGTCCCGGCAGCAGTGAGCTGAATGTCTTGATGCCGTTGCTACGGCAACTGTGTGGTGTCGAGAACAATTGGCATGCATGGATTGCACCGCCTTACGAGATTTACCCACCCGCTCTACATGCTTGCGGCATCAGTATCGAACGCATGTTGGTCGTGAGGACTTCGCAAGCGCTCTGGGCCATGGAGCAGTCCTTACGCTCCGGCGCTTGCCGAATCGTTATCGGCTGGACCAATCGCGCGCGCCTGCAGGGGCTACGGCGTTTGCAGTTGGCAGCGGAACAAAGTCGATCTCTAGGAATACTGTTTCGTCATTCGAGGTGGCGTAAGGAGTCTTCACCTGCGGTGCTGCGTTTATTGTTGGAACCGATTCCTGCCGGTCTTCGTGTCAGCATTGTCAAAAGTCGCGGCGGACGAGGAGGGCAAGTCGTCCTTCAAATGGTGAGTAACGGTTAGTCGAATGCGGATCATTTCCGGCTAACGAGTGTTCACTGACAACTGTTCACTCTGCAAGCATGGCCAAAAAAACGCTGGATCTTTTTCCAACGGAAACTGCCCGGTTCGTTCCTGCGGCGGCTGTCAATGCCGAAAAACTGTATCCGCATGCTCCGTTGCTCAATTCGGTTCCGATTGCAACAGCCGATGCTCGAATCAAGCCGGTGCATCGTCGCTTATGGTTGGCGCTCAACTTTCCTTTGTTGCCGTTTGCACCGGATATCGCTATGTCTGCCACGCCTGCCGTGACGGTCGAAACCGCAGGCAACACAAAAATAGTGCTCGCGGCCAACATAGCTGCTCAGCGATTGGAGATCGTGCGCGGAATGCGCCTGAATTCCGCCTATGCATTGGCAAACCACCTCAAAGTATTCAATCGTGATCCTCACGAGGAGCGTCGTGCACTCGAGCGGCTTGCGGCCTGGTCATTGCAGTACACCTCTTACGTTAGTGTCGAGGCGCCGGATGCATTACTCCTCGAGGTGAAGGGTAGCTTGCGATTATTCAGCGGTGCACGCGCGCTACGGCAGAGAATGTTTTCGCAATTGAACGAGATGAAAATCGTTGCCACGACCGCAATCGCGCCCACTTCTCTAGCCGCTGTGTGGCTTGCTCGATCGGCAGGACCCTACCCGAACATTCCAAACCTGACACTCTTGTCGAGATATCTGGAGAAGTTGCCCTTGAGTTGTCTGCGTTGGCCGGAAGACATCTGCAATACGTTGCAGGACTTGGGCATACGCACTGTGGGTGAGTGCTTGCGGTTACCCCGGGATGGATTCGCTCGCCGCATGGGCATCTCTCTTTTGCAAGAACTCGATCGAGCAGCCGGTCGAGTGGCTCAGCCGCGTTCACGATACGTACCCCGTGAAATATACAAAGCTCGTTGCGATTTCGAAATGGAAGTCGAAAACACGCTGACGTTGAGGAATTTGCTCGATCCCATACTCGATGATCTGGAATCATTTCTGCGCTCGAGGACGGCAGGCATACAAGCGCTAAAGATTGTGCTGCGCCATCGGGAACTTGGGGACACTCGTCTCATCTTGAGATTCGTAACGCCCATTCGTCGAAAACGGCATGTCGAAAGCGTTTTGTCTGAAAGGCTGGAGCGTTTAAACCTCCCCGCGCCTGCGCTCTCGGTTCGAGTGAGGTCGGGACCCTTGCAGGAACTTCATTCGCAAACATTGAACGAGAAACTATTCGGCATTGCAGGAGAGCAAGCGCCGGAAGGCATCCCGCGGCTCATTGAAAAATTACGTGCGAGGCTCGGCGAAGATGCCGTTTATGGAGTGTGCCAAACGGAAGACCATCGACCGGAGCAGGCGTATAGGAAGACGAACTTGCGGACTACGGTCCGCGGTTCGCAGCCCCACAGCCTACAGCCCACAGCCTTTAAATCTCGTCCTCTCTGGTTGTTGTCTCAACCTGAAGCATTGATGTCAAATCAAGGTGCCCCGTTTCTCAATGGTCCCCTGACACTGGAGCGAGGCCCCGAACGCATCCAGGGAGGATGGTGGGACAGCGCGGATATGAATCGTGATTACTACGTGATGCGTGATCGACGAGGAGTGCGACTGTGGATTTTTTGTGAGCGCGGAAAATGGTTTTTGCATGGGAAGTTTGGGTGATGTATTCCGAACTCCACTGTCTCACTAACTTCACGTTTCTCCGCGGCGCATCGCATGCGGATGAATTGGTGTCGCAAGCGGTGGAATTGGGCTATGAGGCGCTTGCGATTACCGATGAATGTTCCGTTGCGGGCGTCGTGCGTGCATTTTCGGCAGTGCGTGAGCAGGAAGAAAAAGGGAATCGCCTGAAGCTCATCATCGGCAGCGAGTTTCGTTTTGAAGATGGGTTGCGGTGTGTGCTGCTTGCGATGAATCGCGCAGGGTACGGTCAGTTGTGTCGATTGATCACTCGCGCTCGACGTGCGGCGGTGAAAGGGAGTTATTTGATTAAGCGAGAAGATGTATATGAGATGGGGGCCTCCTTCCTCTCCTATTGCCTTGTGCTGTGGTTGCCTGATGCAGAAGTGGATTTCGAGCAAGGTCGTTGGATGCGCGAAGCATTTCCTGACCGATGTTGGATCGCTGTCGAATTGCTGAGCAGCGGGTCGGATGCATCTCGATTGCAGTGCTTACAAGAGATAGGACGAGAACTCGGCATGCCGCTCGTTGCAGCTGGCGATGTACACATGCATGTGCGTCAGCGGCGATTTTTGCAGGATACCTTGACGGCAATCCGGTTAGGCGTGCCTCTGAGTCAGGCCGGGTTTCATCTCTATGCGAATGCCGAGCGATATATGCGGCCCATCCCTCGGTTGCAAGAACTCTATCCGGAAGCGTTGTTGGCGGAAACCGGACGCATTGCCGCTCGCTGCACTTTTTCCCTTAAAGAGCTGCGCTATGAATATCCCGAAGAGGTCGTGCCGCAAGGGCAGACACCGTCGACGTATTTGCGTCAACTCACGGAAGAGGGCATTCGCAAGAAATGGCCTAAAGGCATCGATGCAACATCGCGTGCTCAGATCGAGAAGGAGCTCGAACTCATTGCGAAGCTCAAATACGAACCGTTTTTTCTCACCGTATACGAGATCGTCCAGTTTGCTCAGAAAGAAAAAATTTTATATCAAGGCCGCGGTTCGGCTGCCAACTCCCTGGTTTGCTATTGCTTGGGCATCACAGCCGTGTCGCCCGAACGTTCGAAGCTATTATTCGAGCGCTTCATTTCCAGCGAGCGTGACGAACCGCCCGACATCGATGTCGATTTCGAGCACTCACGCCGTGAAGAGGTCATCCAACATGTCTATGAGAAATATGGCCGTCATCGCACGGCCATCGCCGCAACGGTCATTTCGTATCGGCCTCGCAGTGCCATTAGAGATGTGGGCAAGGCGCTGGGGCTGGATCTACTGCAAATAGACCGCTTGGCGCGCACCATGCAATGGTGGGATGGCGGCAAGGTCGATGGATCGCGCATTCGCGAAGCAGGCTTCGATCCGGCGGCGCCTGTCATCCGCCAGCTCGTTTATCTGACGAATGAGCTGGTCAATTTTCCGCGACATCTCTCGCAGCATGTGGGCGGTTTCGTCATCGCGCGAGGGCTGCTCGAAGAATTGGTGCCCATCGAAAATGCGTCGATGGCCGAGCGTACCGTCATCCAATGGGACAAGGATGATCTCGAGGCGCTCGGGTTGCTCAAAGTCGATGTGCTTGCACTCGGCATGTTGACGGCCATTCGTCGTTGTTTTGGCTTGGTCGAAGCGTTTTATGGCCGCAAGCACACGCTCGATTCCATTGAGGAAGGCGACCAGCGCGTCTATGACATGATTTGCGAGGCCGATGTTATCGGCGTGTTTCAAATAGAATCGCGCGCACAGATGTCGATGCTGCCGCGGTTGCATCCGCGCAGTTATTACGATTTGGTCATCGAGGTTGCCATCGTGCGTCCCGGCCCGATTCAGGGTGACATGGTGCATCCGTATTTAGAGAACAGAGACAAGCAGAGGCAGGGAGCACTCGACATCGTTTATCCCAGCGAGAAAGTGCAAGAGGTATTGGGACGCACTCTAGGCGTGCCCATATTTCAAGAACAAGTCATGCAACTTGCCATGGTGGCTGGGGGATTCACCGGGGGCGAGGCCGATCAACTGCGTCGCGCCATGGCGTCATGGAAACGTAACGGCGATCTAAGTCGCTTCGAAACCAAATTACGAGAAGGCATGCTTCAGCGGGGTTACACGGAAGAGTTCGCACGGCGCATCTACAGACAGATCCAAGGCTTCGGCGAATATGGGTTCCCCGAATCGCATTCGGCGAGCTTTGCATTGCTCGTCTATGTGTCCGCATGGCTGAAATATTACTATCCCGCAGCATTCACGGCCGCGCTGCTCAATAGTCAACCCATGGGGTTCTATGCGCCGTCACAATTGGTACAGGATGCACGGCGTCACGGAGTTGAAGTGCGGCCGGTGGACGTGTGTGCGAGCCGCTGGGAGGCGACATTGGAAAAGAAAGAAGATGAGAGCGCAGCGCTGCGTTTGGGGCTGAGTCTGGTCAAAGGCTTGAGCGAAGCGGCCGCCGAGCGTATTGCAGCGGCGCGCGCTATGCGAGCATTCTCAACAGTGCAAGAGGTTGCAAAGCGAGCCGAATTGGATCGCCGCAGTCTCAACGCGCTCGCCGCGGCAGGCGCTTTTGCAAGTCTTGCCGGTAATCGCCATCAAGCTGTGTGGGCGGTGAGCGGTATCGATGAAGGCACCTCTTTGTTGCCCGATATTTGCATTGCAGAAGCAATACCGTTACTGAGGCAGCCGCGCGAAGGGGAGGACATCGCTGCCGACTATCGCAATTTAAGCCTCACCTTGCGTCGCCATCCTTTGGCGCTGTTGCGCCCCCGCTTGAGCCGCGAGCACGTGCTGTCGGCGGAAGAATTGCGCACCGCTCCAGCGGGAACGGCGGTGCGAACGGCGGGATTGGTCATCACACGGCAACGTCCCGGCAGCGGTAATACGATCTTCGTCACACTGGAGGATGAAACCGGCAGTATCAATGTCATCGTGTGGCAATCGATCGCCGAACGACAACGCGCTGCATTGTTACGCTCACGTCTCATGCAAGTCACCGGCACGTTACAACGTCAAGACAAAGTCATTCACGTCATTGCCACGCGCTTGCTGGATCGGAGCCGCTGGTTGGGAACCATCGCGGCGAAGTCGAGAGACTTCCACTAAGGCGCTAGCGCCTTTTCTTCCTCAGCTCCCCGTCGTCGCCGATGTCGTAATCATCGAAATCGGAGAGCAGTTCGGCCGTGTGCTTTTCTTCGCGATATTTTTCCAGTCTGCGCCACGCCGGCTCGCCGGGCTTCGGGCCCGACTTCTTGCGCTTGTCGATATCTTCCATGAGATATTCGATGTCGACGTCGTCGCCGCTGCCGGCGACTTCTTCGGCTTCGTCATCTTCGAACTCTTCCGAATCTTTCTCGCTCATCGACTGGCCTCAAGCGAAGCTGCCAATACGTTCACGGTGGCGAATATATAGAGGGAATTTTTGCGACCTGCAATAGCCCACCGAACGCCGTGTGATCGAGTACCGCTACCTACCAATCAACTCATTCAACTGGAAGATGGGCAAAAGCATCGCGAGCACGATGAGCAATACGACTCCGCCCATCACTAGAATCATGATCGGCCCTAGCAGCCCGACCACGGCGCCCAAGATGGCGTCCATCTCGCGTTCCTGATTGCTCGCGGCGCGATCCAGCATCGTCTCCAGTTCACCGCTCGTTTCACCGCTCGAGATCAGATGAATCATCATGGGCGGAAAAATACGCGCCATGCCGAGCGATCGCCCTATAGGAGAGCCTTCGCGCACACGCGTGGCAGCCTCTTCCACGGCATCGCGCATAGGCAAGTTGGTGACGACTTCACCCGAAATGCGCAGTGCATCGAGTACGGGCACCGAACTCGATGTAAGCGTCGAAAGCGTGCGCGCAAAGCGCGCCGTATTGTTGCCTCGAACGACTTTGCCGATCAGCGGTAGTTTGAGTAACACACGATGAAAGCGCCGTCGAGCGGCGGGATCTCGCAGCCAGCGCATGAATAGAACGACGGCTGCAATGATTGCGAGTAGCAGCGCAAAGCCGTAATGGCGTAAGAAGTCCGAAAAACCAATCAGTACTTTGGTCAACATCGGCAGATCGTGTTTCGCGTTCTCGAACTGTTTCACGATCTTCGGCACCACGAAGGTGAGAAGCAGGGCCACGATGCCGGCGCAGACGATGAACAATAGAATGGGGTAGAGCATCGCATTCAACGTGCGGCTGCGTAACTGCTCGCGAGTTTCCGTGTAGTCCGCAAGGCGTTCGAGCACGGTATCGAGATGGCCCGACTGTTCGCCTGCCGCCAC
>Ga0105238_10005868_pt1 | contig 12163 bp, 23 predicted proteins | sample KBSC34metaG_FD_81526 | JGI IMG/M metagenome (GOLD analysis project Ga0105238, IMG submission 81526) | Corn rhizosphere microbial communities from Kellogg Biological Station, Michigan, USA - KBS C3-4 metaG | ecosystem: Host-associated > Plants > Roots > Rhizosphere > Soil | place: Michigan, USA... | reverse complement strand
CGCCGCACGGGACGCCGCACGGGCCGCCGCACGGGACGCCGCATGGGCCGCCGCATGGGCCGCCGCATGGGACGCCGCAGGGGACGCCGCATGGGCCGCCGCATGGGACGCCGCAGGGGACGCCGCATGGGACGCCCTTAAACCGACCCGGGACGCCCTTCAGACGTCGGCTGGCGAACTGATCCTGCGCATGTGTGCGCTGACCGAGGCAGCATAATGCTCCACCAACTTGCCCTCAAGCCAGCTACCCCCGCCCAGGTAGCGCAGCGCTCCTATAGAGTAACCTACCAGCCGCAGCCCGATTGGTCGGCACGGCGGGGTCTGGATTGGTCCGTCCGTCGCTATGGCGAGGGCAATGACTGGACCTTTGCTGAAGGCATGGAGAGCCTGCACGTCAGCGAGGAGCGGGCACACGCCTTCGGGGAATACTGGAACGCACATGGGCGGGTGATGCCTGATGTGCGGGGGTTTGTGTCGTGAGCCACCTAGTCAGCGAAGCCGCTGCTGAGCGGGCAATTGTGACGCTCAAGCGCGCCATTGAGGCGGCCGAGAATAGCAATCAGGCTGGCGAGGACTTTGTTGTCGCAGCCGCAGCCGGTCAGGTGCTGCTTGAGGCGCTGATCCTCTGCGAAGACATCATAGATGATTTCGTGGGCCACCTGTCGCCGAAAGAGCAGGAGGCCGACTCCGACGTTGGTGCGGCGTTGGCCAAAGCCCGCTCCGCGATCGACAAGGCGCGAGGTGACGCATGAGCCACTTCCGTCAGCCCAATAAGAACCTGCTGTTCCCGACAAGTCCTCGGGAAGCATGGCTTCGGCGCCATTGGGTAGCCCGCCATACGGCGTGGCTCACAGAAACGGCAGCCCACTGGAACGCGATCCGGGAAGCAAGGAGCGCGGAATATTTCGCTCGGAAGGACGCCAACAGGGCCGCGTATCAGGCGCGGCGGGAGATGAGCAATGGGTGACTGCAACTGCATCGCGGTGTTCGACGAAAAGTTGGCCGCTCACAATACCCGGATCATGCTGCCGATCATGCTTGGCGCCGACCAAACGCCGCGCCCGATGATCGTAACGGACCAGATCAAGAGCGGCCGAGGCCAGAAGAAGGCAGTTGGCGTGTTCGCCACCTTTTGTCCGTTCTGCGGCGAGCCTCTCACGGGGACTTCGGCATGAGCGCCAACTTCTGGAATAAGATCCTAGCCGACCATGCGGCTGCGTCACTGCGCGGCGATGGATGGACCCGCGACTGCCCGAAATGCGTCGGCAGCAAATTTGTCTGCGACGTCCACAACCCGAACGCAAAGCGTGATGCGCGGCGGGAGGAAAGAGCATGACCCGCCCCAGATACGATTGGCAGGACGCCAATGTCCGCCATGCTCAGGCTTTGCGTGATTTGGACGCGTATGCTTGGGCACCCCGCCGCCTGAACTTCACCGCCAACATACTCTCTGGTCTCGCAATGGCCCTGCTGATGGTGGTCATTGCTGTTTGGGAGAATTGGCTGTGATTTGCCCTGGATGCGGCACCAAAAACATGGAGCATGCCTATGCTCGCACGGAAAATCCGCCGTGCGCAACATGGCCGCGTTGCCCGCGTTGTAACGAACCCAATAACCCTGACGCCAAGTATCTGGCCGGCGTTGAATCGAGCATACGCGATGAATTGGGCATCTGCTATTGCTGCGCCATTCGAGAGAATACTGCTCGACAGTACGCCGCGGGCAAGCTGCCTAACCTGCTTATAATCAATGGCGCGACATACTCTATCGATCCTCGAAACACGGTAAACCTTGGGGCGCCAGATCCATCCCCCCGCACGCCGATGCGGGGAATGGCAGGGCGCCGGTTCGACTTTGAGAGGCTGGATGGATCGCCGCCCAAGAGTTGCTATTCCTTGTGGTACGGCAGCACTGTTGACCCGGCATGTCGCGACCGGATGCCAGATAACGCTCGTTTCCTGAACGGTGCTGAGCGCTGCGAAGTCGGCCACACAACCTGCTTCAATCCCTCCACCAATCCCGCCGCCGTGGGCTCTTCTAAAGAGCGGCACAACCAGCGCCAGTCAGACACGGATGGCTCGCGCAAGGATATTGGGCAATGAGCGACACCCCGAAAGTGTACGCGGCCATTGCGGCTGTCACCTCTGCCATGGCTCAGGAAGGCATCAGCAAGGGGCGCCGCAACCAGCAGCAGGGCTACAACTTCCGTGGCATCGACGACGTATACAATGCGCTGTCGCCGGCCCTCGCGAAGCACAACCTTTGCATTCTTCCTCGCGTCCTAAGCCGCGATGTCGTCGAGCGCCAGACGGCCAAGGGCGGCGCTTTGTTCTACGTTACGGTTGATGTCGAATTCGATTTCGTCTCGGCCATTGACGGCTCGAAGCATACCATCCGCACCTTCGGCGAGGCAATGGACAGCGCCGACAAGGCGACGAATAAAGCCATGTCGGCGGCCTACAAATATGCGGCGATGCAGGCCTTCTGCATTCCGACAGAAGGCGACAACGACGCTGATTCCACGACGCACGACGTGGCTGCACAAGCATTCGTGTCCGAGGATCAGGTTATGACCCTCCAGGCGCTTGCTGAAGAGGTTGGCGCCGACGTTCCGAAGTTCTGTGCTTATCTCAAGGTCAAGACGCTCTCCGCGACCCCGGCTGCGCGTTATCAGCAAGCCGTCGCAGCTCTTGAGGCGAAGCGCCAGAAGGCGGCGGCATGACCGACGATATCGAACAGCGGTCGGATGATTGGTTCGCGGTCCGGTGTGGGAAAGCCACCGCCTCAAAGATCGCCGACATCATCGCCAAGACCAAGAGCGGTCCTGCCGCGTCACGGGTAAATTATATGGCCCAGCTTGTCAGTGAGCGCCTGACTGGCGTTGCGGAACGCGGCTTCTCGAATGCGGCCATGCAATGGGGCTGCGACTTCGAGGCTGACGCCAGGGCGGCCTACAGCTTCCGGGAAGACGCTGACGTCATTCAGGTGGCGTTCGTCGACCACCCCACGATTGCCATGTCTGGCGCGTCTCCGGACGGGCTGGTCGACGAGGACGGGCTGGTCGAGATCAAATGCCCGAACACGGCCACGCATATCGAGACGCTGCTCTCTGGCGCCGTGCCTGAGAAGTACCGGACGCAAATGCTCTGGCAGATGGCGTGTACGGATCGGAAGTGGTGCGATTTCGTGTCGTACGATCCGCGCCTGCCTGAGCGCATGCGGCTGTTCGTAACACGCGTGCATCGCGACGAGGCGGCGATTGCGGATCTGGAAGATGCGGTTGCCGTGTTCCTCAAGGAAGTAGCGGACAAGGTTTCCGCCCTGCGCGCCATTTATGATCCCCAGCCGGCCAATGACGAAGCCGACAATCTCGTCAATCTCTTGAGGGCAGGATAACTGTGCAGATCATCTTCATCACAGGCAATTTGGGCAGCGATTCTGTTCTGCGCTCTACACAGGGAGGCGATCAGGTCCTCGCCTTCAATGTTGGCGTCAAACAGGGCTACGGCGATAAGGCGACGACCAATTGGTATCGCTGCAACGTCTGGGGCAAGCGCGGCGCGTCGATCCAGCAATATTTGCTAAAGGGCGTCAAGGCCACCGTTCATGGCGAGCTGACTATCGGATCGTACGAGGGCAAGCCTCAATTCGATGTCCGCGTGAATGAGGTTGAATGGGATCGCCGCAACGGCGGAGAGCAGCGCGACACACCACGTCATGCCGCCCCGGCCTTTGACGATGACCCGGATGGCGTTCCATTTTGATGTTGCCGCCCCGGATACCAAAGAAGGCGAAGCGCGCCAGCCGGTGGAAGTCTCAGGCACACCGTGATTTCGTCCGCTCACATGCCTGCTGCAAGTGCGGCAGCATGTCGGCGGTGGAGTTTGCGCACGTCCGCTTGGGCTCCGGGGCGGGCATGGGTCAGCGTCCGGGCGATTTCCGCGGTGTGAGCCTTTGCCACGATTGCCATACCGGCGCGGCCTTAGCGCAGCACAATGTGGGCGAGCGCACCTTCTGGAAAGGGATCGACGTCGAGGGGCTGATCATGGCCTTCATCAAGGCCTCGCCCCGCCGTGCCCAGATCGAACAGGAAATGAGGGAGCGAAACCTGTGAGCCACATGGACCAAATCGACGAAGCCATGGAACGGATGCGCTTGGCGATGCAGGACAGCGCACGCAAGCAATCCGAGGCCTCCCGCCTGGATGAGCGCCGGAAGATCATCCGCGCTCAGCTCGTCAAGAAATTCCGCGCCGACGGCAAGGCTGTTGGGGAATCCGAACAGCTGGCGATGGCGACAGAGCAGTACGAAACCGCTGTCAACGAACATTACTTGGCGGATTTGGAGGCTGGTCTCGCCAAGGCAGAAGCCGACTTTCTCAAGATCCGCTGGGAGACGTGGCGCACTCGGGCCGCGAACAAGCGCGCGGAAATGAAGCTGTGAGCCGGTTTGCAGCAATAGCCGCGTGCGTCATCGCCTTTTGTTCGATGATCACAGCAATAGCCGTGTGGGGTCACTGATATGACGAGTGAACAGGTGCTGCGGGAGGCTGTGATAAAGCTTATCCGAGCGCACGACGCATCCTCGCTAGATCCGAACGATATCGACTTGGAGAATGCAGAGTTGGATGCGTTCGGCGATCTCCGCGCCGCTCTCGCCAGCCATCCCGCCGCTAGTGATGGTGAGGGGGTCGAAACATTCGCTGTGGTTCAGCACGCTATTCTGGATCCTCGTTCGTATACTCCACGCAACTGGAATGAAGTGGCTTACGAACCACTATCTCGCTGGCAGGCGCGCGCAGTTTGTATCGCCATGTCCGCCCTCACCGCCAAGCAATCCCCCGCCCCTGAGGGTGTGGAAGAGGCGATAGCGCGGACAGGCCGTAGCGCGGCGATCGAACAAATGTGTGACGCCGTCCACGACGCCATGAAAGCAGCCTTCATCGCCGGATGCGAGGCCGCCCACGAAAATTACCAGGAAGATCGCGACCCTGATTTTTCTGAGGCGGCGAGCGATTATGCAGCCAACGCCGATTTTACGGACGTGAACAACGCCATCCTCTCCCTCCTGCCGCAGGAGAAGGGTAATGGATAACACAGCGAACGCCGTAGATCACCCTCCTCACTATGGTGGCGCGGATAACCCATATGAGGCCATCAAGGTTATCGAGGCGTGGGAGCTTGGCTTCAACCTCGGAAATACTGTGAAATACATCTCTCGCGCAGAGCACAAGGGCGCGCCTCTCCAAGATTTAGAGAAGGCGGCTTGGTATCTCGCACGCGAAATCTCCAACAGGAAGGGTGTGGCGTGATCAAGGTTCTTGACAATGGCTATGTTCGATTGGTCGATCATATGGGCGGAGATCTCTCGATCGCCCGCGCGGCGCGCGTCTCCTATGATGCGGCTTGGCGAGCCGGCGAAGATGAGGGAAGCGATGAGCGGTTGATCCGCTACCTTTGGCGCAACCATCACACAACGCCCTTTGAAGCTGTGACGCTGACCTTCGAGGTCCACGCGCCCATTTTCGTGTTCCGTCAATGGCATCGGCACCGCACATGGTCGTTCAACGAATTAAGTGCCCGATATCGCGAGTTGCCCGAGGAATTCTATATCCCAGCCGCTGATCAGATCCTCGCGCAAGCCCGGAACAATAAACAGGGCCGGGATGGCGAGTTGGACGCCGGGACGGTTGAGGCCGCGCGCGATGCTATGCAGAAAGTCGGCACAACGGCATTCCTCGCTTACCACTCCATGCTGGAGGCCGGCGTGGCGCGCGAGTTGGCCCGAACCGTGCTCCCGGTGAGCACCTATTCCACCATGTTCGCCACGGCCAATCTCCTCAACCTCCTCAAGTTCCTGACGTTGCGGTGCGACGCTCACGCACAATACGAGATCCGCGTGTACGCGGAGGCAATGCGGGAACTTGCGGCCACCGTAGCCCCGACCGCACTTTCAGCTTGGAAGAGCGCGATCGGAAATGCCGATCAGGTGCCAGCATGACCAACGCATCTACAAGCGAGCCTTTGATGCCGAGCCAGAGGGCGATCGAGCGTGTAGCGCAATTCCTTCACGATGAAGGTGGGTTCGATGAGTCCTGGTCAAACCATACTTGGCCAGAGCACCCGGACGACACAGGCCAGCGCGACGGGGGGTTCGTCAAAATCGTGCCTGTCGATGTGCAGGCGAAGTTTCGAGATGTCGCGCGGCGCCTTCTTTTAGGCCACCCGTCCGCCGCCCTCAAGCAAGCAGCGCCCGCCATGACGCGGGAGGCGGTGGACCTTCTGAAGATGCTCGTGGCAGCAGACGACGAAGCGAAGCCCAACGGCATCATGGATTGCATCGATAACGACGGCCATCCTTACCAAAGCGCAGGCATGGCAGGGCTGATCGTACACGCCCGCATGCTGGCGGATCCGCATCCCCTGGTCGCCCTCACCACCATAGCTAAACAAGAGACGGATAGCGTGCGGGAGGCGGTACGGCGCGAGATTATAAACACGCCCGAGACGGCTGATTTCATGGCCGCCGTCCCGCTGGAGGCCGTTCATCAGCGCGAACGTTGGGGCTCGTCGCACGACGCAGGAAAAGACCCGCAGGATTGGTTTTGGCTCATCGGCTATCTGGCTGGCAAAGCTTTGCGCGCGGCATCCGATGGGGACGCCGACAAGGCCAAGCACCACACTATCAGCACCGCTGCCGCGCTCGCCAACTGGCATGCCGCCTTAACCGGCGCGGACACGTCCATGCGACCCGGCATCGAACCTCCCGCAGCACTCAGCACGGACCCCACGTCATGAGCCGGGTAGTCGATCTGCGGCCCATCACGCGCGACCAGGCGAGGGCCTTCATCAAGGCTCACCACCGCCACCATGGAATCCCGGTCGGTTGGCTTTGGCTTCATGGCCTGCACGATGACGATGGCGAAGTCGTTGGGGTGGCAACTGTGGGGCGGCCGGTCGCTCGCGCGATAGATGATGGGCTGACAAGCGAGGTGACGCGCTGCTGCACGGACACTCAACCCAACGCGCCTTCCATGCTCTACGCCGCCACGGAGAAGGCTTCTCGGGCCAAGGGGTACCGGCGCGGTCTGACATACCTTCTGGCCAGCGAATGGGCTCGCTTCGAACACCGCGATACGGGCAAAATTCGCATCGCCAGCAGCGACGAAGAAGATGACGCGCTTGCCGCCGATCCCGATTGGAAACGCATCGGCGGAGCATCCGTTCGCGCTTGCCAGTGGCGCAAGCTTTGGTGGGTGAAGGGGCGCAGCTGGGACACGCCTGGCCGCCCGCGCTCTGATAAGCATCCGACCGGGGACAAGGTAGCCGTTGGCTGGGGCGCATGGCCTCCGCGTGATGGGGTGCAGTCATGACCGATGTGGAGAAGATGGCTGCCGGGCTGTCGGAGGCGGACGTGCGACTGTTCGTCAATGCGCGGACATATCCGAGCGGGGTATGGTTAGGCGGCCCATGTAAGCGCCTCTACCCGCTTAACCTATGTCGGCTCACGGGGGAGCTGACTATGCTTGGAATCGCCCTCCGCGACCATCTCCGCGCACAGGAGGGTGAGCGTGGGTAAGAATAAGGACTTAGTGCGCGACTGCCGCAACTGCGCTGGTACTGAATGGGTTTGCGAGAACCATCCTGATCTGCCGTGGGGAGGGCGAATCAGTCAGGAGACAGCATGCGAATGCGGCGCTGGGATGCCTTGTGGCGCGTGTAATCTTGAAATGGCCAGCTTGGGCTTTGTCTATCGTCGCGAAAAAGCGATCGTGACTTGGCTTCTAGAACTGGAGCCAAGCTATTCCGGCTGGAACGACCACGACGAACATTTCGATACAGGCTGGAATGCGGCCATCATGTGGGTGGCTGACCAGATCGGCAGAGGAAAGCACTGGGCTGCCGCGTCAGCGATCGAAACGGGAAGCGATGCGACCGGAACGGGCGCAGCCGAAGGCGAGAGCGCGATCGGCTGCGCCGAGACGCCCGGAGGAATTATCCATGAATAACAAAACACTCCCGGTAGAGCAGGTGGATATCAAGGCGGCGCAAGAGTTTATATTCCTGTGGAATAGGGATCTTGCCGACAGAGACGAACTTGTCAGGCTGTTCGCAAAGCACCGCATACAGGTAGCTGAGGCGGTGAGAGAAGCCTGTGCCAAGGTGTGCGAGGATCAGGCGCGAGACTTCCTGTCTTCGCAATACGCAACACCGCAGCCTATCGGATCGATCCAAGAGCGTTTCGCTTGCCGTGAATGCGCCTCCGCCATTCGCAATCTCGACCTCTCTACCATCGGGGGGAAGGTAAATGGGTAAGATCGAGAAGCTTCAGACTGAACGCGACGAAGCCCGTTCGATCGTCCGCGACATATTTTGGATGGCACGACGGTATGCAGACGGCCGCCAGTCGTACGCGGTCGGGATGTTCAACGACGCTATCCGCAAGGCGTTCGACGGCGGCTGGCTGGAAGACAAGTGCGTCGATGAGCCACGGTACGCCCGCGACGGCATGTGGTCGCATGAATGGATATCGCAGGCGGAAATTATCCGCGCACAGGTCGCCCGCATCTCAGAGCTTGAAGAGGGGCTGAGACCGTTTGCGGAAGCGGCGCAATGGATCACAGAAAACAAGCCCCATTGGGACCGCGACCACGCCGAAGTTCAGCTGGAAAACTTCCCCTACACGCTTGGCGTAGGATGGCTCCGCAAAGCCCATGCCCTGCTTTCAAAGAGGGGGATGTGATGGGGGACATCTTCTCTCTCGCGAAGAAGATGGAACGGGCAGCCCGCAACGGAACCGGCTTCACGGTGACGGCGGAGGAAATGCGGCTGCTTATGGCCGCCAGGGTCTATGACGTGATCCAGAACGTCAAATCAGAGGAGTTGCGGGCGAAGTGTCTCGGGCAGGAAAATACACGGTCGGAGACTACTGGCTCGACAAGCGGCGAGACGGAGCCTCCCCCGACGTCTGGCAAATCACCACCTATAAGCCGGGAAGCCGCCAAATCGTATATCGCAGCACTAAGTGCCGCAGCCTAGACGATGCCAAGGGCGCGCTCCATGCCTATGTGGATGAGCTGCGCGCTACCAAGCCGAGCACACCGGACGCGCTCAAGGTTGTGCCGTCCCTCATCACCTACTGGAAAGAGCACGGGAAGAAGGCTGAGCGCCCCGATGCGATCGCCTGCTCCCTGCGCCTCTTCATGGGGTTTCTCATTCAGGACGAGGCTGGCGTGGATCTGACCATCTCGCAGCTAGACCGAGCCTTGTTCCAGCGCTTCATCGACTGGCGGATGGGTCCGCACGAATATGAAGTCCCATGGTCCGGAAAGGTCTACGTAGGCGCCAGCAAGGGCGTGAAGGGCGAGACGGTCAATTCTGATCTGGCCCGCGTTGCCGCTGCGATAAACCATCAGGTCGAATGGGGTCGTATTCCGATGGCTCCGAAGGTGCCCAGCGTCGAGAAGCGCCTGCGCTCCGAGCCGAAGGATTTTCGCTATTCGATAAAGCAGATGGGGGCGATCATGGCGGTTGCATCCTATGATCTGGGCATGTTCCGCTATCTGGCGCTGCAACTCTCCACTCTGGTTCGCCCTGAAGCTGCCTTAGGGTTCGATCCTCGCCAGCAATATGACGCTGATACGGGTTTGATCGACCTCCACCCGAAGGGCTGGCCGCGGACGCGCAAGCGCAATCCAATCGTGCCCGCGGTCGAGGAATTTAAGCCGTTTCTGGCGGAATGGTCGAAGGCTGGCGCGGAGATCGTCGGTAGCCGCAAGGTGGCGTGGCGCACAATCCGGCGGGTGCTGGACCTACCACGTGAAGCAGAGGCTAAGTCGCTGCGCTATTCCGTGGCGACCCTACTGCGCAACAAGTACCGGGTGCCGCACGACCAGGTTGAAATGCAGCTAGGCCACCGCGTGCTCAAGGCCGTGACAGAGCGCTATGCCAAGTTCGACCCCGACTACCTAGCCGAATCAAAGACGGCGCTGTCCAAGGTGTGGCAGGCAGTCATGCACGAAGCTGGACAATGGCATGCTGTCCATCTGCTGTCCAAAACGGGCAACGGGAAGTCGATTGTGATTGACTTTCCGACCGAAAAAACTGAGAATTTCAGCCGTTGGAACGGTGGTGCCGCCTACAGGACTCGAACCTGTGACCCCCGCATTACGAATGCGATGCTCTACCAGCTGAGCTAAGGCGGCCCGCTGGAAAGGGCGCCGTTACCAGCGCTTATCCGGCCTGACAAGGCGTGCGCGCAGGCTTTCTTCATCCTTCCTAAACTTCCTCGGGCGCATGGCTTGTGCCCTATCAGGACAGGTGGTTTTCATGGCCAGCGCACAGGCGATCGCAACCGCAACGCATTCCGGGCTCGGTGACGAGCCGATTTATGCTTTCGGCCGCGAGCGGCGCATGCATGCGCGCGCCTACGATTACTGGGTTTCGCTGCTGCGCGGACGACGCATGCCGCGCCGAAGCGATCTCGAATTCGATCGGCTGGCACCGTTCGCCGATCGCAGCATCATGGTCGATCTCCCGCAGGACGGCGGCGCACCGGTCATCGCCCATCTCGGCCGCGGCCTGTGCGAGGAGGCGGAAATCACGGCGGAACACCCGACCGTCGCCGACGTGCCGGAGGGCAGCCTGATATCCGAAGTCCTGCGCCGTTTTTCCGACATCACCGCCTATCAGGCGCCGGTCGGGCTGGAAGCGGAGATCGAGGATCGGCGCGGCGGGCGACTGCTCCATCGCGGCATCCTGCTTCCCTTCGCCGACGAGCAGGGCCGCCTGTCCGCCATCTTCGGCGTGGTGAGCTGGAAGCAGATCGCCGTGATCGAGGACGCGTTCGACATCGTTGCCGCCCTCGACGACGCCATGTCCACACCCCCGAGCGCGAACCTGATCTGCGCCTGGGGCGACGGGCCCAGCGCATCCCTGACCGCCGCGGCGTTGCCGCCGCAGCCGCTCGACCAGCGGCTGGCGACCGCCCGCACCTGGGCGGCGCTTGCCGAAAGCGATCGGACGCGCAGCGACGTCAGCCTCCATGCCGCGCTCGGCGCCGCTTATGATTATCTGCTGTCGGCCCGCGACGAGACGCTGACGACACGCAAATCCATTCGCCTTATCTTCGGGAAGCATCTGGGGCGGCTCGATCGGATCCGTTACGCCTATACGCTGGATCATGCGCACCGGCTCGGCATGGGCCCAGGGCGGGTGCCGGCCTGGCTGGATGGTTATGCGGGCGGGCACGTCGCGATCGCGCTGGCCGAGCGCAAGATAAGGCGGGCAGAGCGTATGGCGTCCGCCGACGAGGCTGGGCAGGATGACAATATTGCGGCTGCGCCATCCGGCGGGATCGAATTCTCGCTCGATCAGGATATTTCCACCTTGATCGGCCGCCGCGTGCCACGCGGTTTCGAAATGTCCGAAGCCGCCGACGATCCTCGCCAGTCCATTATGGGGCAAAAGCGAGTCGGGGCGCGCTGAGGAGCGGCTTGCCGCCCCTGTCACACAAGCGCATATCGCCTGCGTTAACCAGGATATAAGCGCACGAGGCCCTTTTGCTCATCGTGCCGGAGAGCAGGATGAACCATAGCAATCTCGCCACTTCCCCGCTCGGGGACGAGGCAGAAGCAGCCATCGGCGCGGCCCTGGTGGAAGGCGCGCTACCCGGCGAAACCGATAATTTCAGCGAAACCGCGCAATCCGAAGCCGCCGCCTTCATGGCGAAAGCGGCGGCGCGGCGCGAACCAGGCCACCCTTCCGTCGCGCTCGAGCCCGGCGGCGGGGATGGCGTGCAGCGGCGGATGCGGCTGGGCATCGTCAATGACGACATGCCGTTCCTGGTCGATTCGATCGCGACGGCGCTGGCGACGCGCGGCATCGACATTCACCGGTTGCTGCACCCGGTGTTGCCGGTCCGGCGCGATTCGAACGGAATGCTCTCGGCCGTACTGCCGGCCGGGACGAGCGGCGAGCGCCGCGAATCGATGATCTACATGGAGGTCGACCGCGTCGACGCCAAGGTTCGGCGCGGGCTGGAGAGCGACCTTGCAACCGTGCTCGCCGACGTGCGGGCCGCGGTCGAGGATTGGCCGCGCCTGCAATTCGCGCTGCGCGACGCGGCCGAAAGCCTGCCGGACGGCGAAGGCGCCGCGCTGCTG
>Ga0105238_10005867_pt1 | contig 12165 bp, 8 predicted proteins | sample KBSC34metaG_FD_81526 | JGI IMG/M metagenome (GOLD analysis project Ga0105238, IMG submission 81526) | Corn rhizosphere microbial communities from Kellogg Biological Station, Michigan, USA - KBS C3-4 metaG | ecosystem: Host-associated > Plants > Roots > Rhizosphere > Soil | place: Michigan, USA... | reverse complement strand
TGAGCGCCTCGCGCGCGAGCGCGCGGAAGCTTTCCTGCTGCCGGTCGGGTTGCGCATCGATGTATTGGACGACGACGCGCACGGCGTCGCGCAGTGTGGAGTCGCGCGGAGCGCACAGATCCGCGCTCGCGAACTCGATGTCGTCGACGACGCCGTTGCAGTTGCCATCGAGGAAGTGGAACGGCGTGTTGCTGACGAGGAATTGCCGGCAGCCCGGCATGATGTATTCCGCCGAATCCATGTCTTCCTCGGCCGACGCCGGCTGCGTCGCCAGGATCAGCGCCGCGAGCACGGCGACCCACCCGAGCTTGATAGCGTCCCTGTTCATTCGGCCGTGCCCAGCAAGCGCCTCGGTCAGTCCGTTTGCGGTCGACATCGCGATCCTGCGGCGGCGCGCGTGGTGATGCGAGCTTCGATGCATCCAAAATGGATGCAATCCGCGAACCGGACTGTCGGTCCTTTTATCGGCGCCGCGCTTTGGGGCGGCTCTGAATCGTTGTGAAACGTTCTGAAACCGCAGGGGCGGCGCTCGCACGCACCCGTGTGGCGGGGCGTTTCGGCCTCGATCTCGCATTTGTCATTCGCGGGTCCGCGCCCTTGCGGGCGATCTGCGCCATTGGCTAACGTCAATGGTCACCGGTTCGGCCCGAGATCGTCTTGGCGGGCGGCCCGACAGGGAGTTGCGTCGTGAACAAGCTGGAATACTTGCAGGCTCTCAAGTCGATCCGGGATTCGGTGCCGCCGGAGCGTCGCGATAATTTCGATCTGCAGTTCGGCGGGCGCGAAAAGGACCCTGCGGTGTCCCTCGTCCTGAGCTTCTACCTCGGGCTCTTCGGCGGCGATCGCTTCTATCTTGGCCACGTCGGCCTTGGAATTCTCAAGCTGATCACGCTCGGCGGCTGGTTCATCTGGGTGATCATCGACTGGTTCCTGATCATGGGCTCGACGCGCAAGCAGAACATCAAGATCGCGCAACAAGTCAGGCAAATGGTCGGGATGTGAGGCCCGTCGCAGGGCGGATTAGGCGCGAAGCGCCGTAATCCGCCGGCGGCCTCGCGTTGGTTCGGTGGGTTACGCCGCTGCGCGGCTTTGACGCAGTACGACTAATCTAACCCACCCGACGACTCGTGCCGCAGCGGAATCATTCGGCCGCGCCGACGAAACGGCGCGCCGCCGGGACCAGCAATGTCAGCAGGCGGCGCCGCTCGACGGTGATCTGCGCCTCGCATGGCGTGCCGAGCGTGATCTTTCCGCCCGGCCCGTGCGACGACGTGAAGCGATAGCCGGTCGGGCTCGCGGCGTCGGTTTCGAGAGCCACCTCGACCTCGATGCGCGGGCCCGCAGTGAGCACGCTCGCGACGAGCGGCGGGTTCTTGAGCTTCCGCTCCAGCGCCTCCGCCGAGACCGGCAGCGTCGCGACGTGCATGACGCGGCCGATGAGGCTGCCATAGTCCTCGCGCCGCACGTTCGCGGGCTCGAGCGTCACCCGCATGCCGGGCTGGATCCGCTTGCCGTCCCCGAGCGGCAGATAGAGCGCAGCGGTCAGCGGCGCGGCATCGGCCGCCGCCGGAACGATAGTCAGCAGCACGGCGCCGCGCGCAACCGCCGCGCCCTCGTCGAGGCGGATCTCCGCGACCGTGCCGTCGACCGGGCTCGCGATGTCGGCGTCCTTCGCGTCGCCGTCGAGCCGGGCCAGCACCTGACCCGCGGTCACGCGCGCGCCCGGCGCAATCAAGATCCGCGCGATGCGCCCCTCGCGCTCGGCGAGCGCGTTGCGTGGCGGCGTCGGCGCGACGAGGATGCCGCTCGCGGCGACGCGCACCGGCACGTCGATCAGGATGGTTGCGCCGATCGCTGCCGCAACTGCGATCGCGACCGCGAGCAGCAACAGCCAGGACGACGCCGGCACGATGCGCGCCGCGACGTTGAGCCGCTCGGGCGAGGCGACACGCTCGAGCGCTTCCTGGCGGAACAGGCTCTGCGCTGCGGCGGGCGAAGGATCGTTCATGGCTGCGTTCCGCTCAGTCCGGCTTCCTGCCCGGTCGCCGCGGGCGCTTGGCGCCGACCGGCAGGTCGTGATCGGTGAGCGGCCGCGACCAGGGATCCGTGCCGCCGGCAGGGCCCGGCTCGCCCCTGCCGCCGACCAGACGGTCCAGCGCCGCGTCGTCGAGGTCGTCGGAACGATCCGCCGGGTTGCTCCCCCGCCCGCCCGATGTCTTCGGCTTCTTCGATCTCGGCGTCATCATTCCGGCTCCGCACAATGGGATCATCACACAGAGCGCGGCGAGGCGCGCAACAGAATTGCATCCATATTGGATGCAGTTTTTCCCGCCTGGATGATTGCCTCCACTATGCTCGGGCGCGAAATCGTCGCAGCCGTTCGCGCCGCCAATCCGACACGCCGATGCCAGATCGCAATCCTGACGCTCGACGGATCGATGGTGCACCGTTCAGTCGGGGATCGTCATGAGCTGGATAGAAGCTGTCGGCTATCTCGCCTCGGCGCTGGTGTTCGCCACCTTCTGCATGTCCTCGATGATTCCGCTGCGCATCGCGGCGATCGGCAGCAATGTCGCATTCATCGTCTACGCGGCAGCGCTCGGGCCGCTCTACCCGGTCCTGATCCTCCATGCGATTCTGCTGCCGATCAATGTCTGGCGCACGGTGGAGATGCTGCGGCTGATCCAGCGTGTGAAGCACGCGGCGAAAGGCGAGCTTTCCGCAGAATGGCTCAAGCCGTTCATGCGCGAAGCACGGTACAAGGCCGGCCATGTGTTGTTCCGCCGCGGCGATCACGGCGACGTCGTCTACATCATCCTCGGCGGCCACGTGGAAATCGAGGAGCTCGCGCACATCGCCGGCGCAGGCGACGTGGTCGGCGAAATCGCGCTGTTCGCGGACGCGCATCGGCGCACCCAGACTGCGCGCTGCCTGAGCGATGTGGAGCTGCTCGCGATCGGCGAAAAGGACCTCGCCCGCCTGTGCTTCCAGAAGCCCGCCGCGTCGTTCTTCCTGTTGCGTCTGATCACCAATCGCCTGGCGGCGAATGCATCGGGCAGGGTGGGAATCGCGCAGACCGCGCTCGCCGGGGCCGGCGCATGAAGGATCAAGCGATCCCGCTCTCCCGAGCCGTCGCGGGGCCAGCGACGTCGGCGCCGGCACCCCCGCTGCCGGCGCGCGTGCTGCAGCGGCTCGCCGGGAATATTTCGGCGAACGTGGTGCTGCTCGCGATCGTGCTCGGCGGCCTTCCGCTCGCCGTCTGGCTCGATCTGCGGCAGCTCTCGGAAACGACCTTGCGCACCCAGGTGGATAGCCTCGCGAGCGTGATCGGCACGTTCCGCACCTATTACGCCAACAGCGTCGTGGCGCGCGTGGTGGCGCATCCGGGCGGAAGCGTCGCAGCCTCCAACTATCATGAGATTCCCGGCGCCATTCCGCTCCCGGCGACGCTGTCGCTCGATCTCGGCAGCGCGCTCGGCGGCACGACCGCCAACGAGATGGGCTATCGCTTCATCTCCGACTATCCGTTCGCCAATCGCGCCGCGCACCCGTTCGACGAATTCGAGAAGCGGTCGCTCGCGCAACTGCGCGAGAAGCGCCAGCCCTCCATCTACCAGGTCTCGGGATCGGTGCTGGAGCGCCGCGTGCGGCTGATCACGCCGATCGTGATGGAAGCAAGCTGTGTCAGCTGCCACAACTCCCATCCCGACAGCCCGAAGCACGACTGGAAGATCGGCGATATCAGGGGAATCGAGGAATTCACCGTCGCGCAGCCGCTCGCCGCCAACGTCTTCGCCTTCACCTACCTGCTGCTCTACTTCGTGCTGGTCGCAATCGTCGGTCTCACCTGGATCGCCCTGCAGCGCTATCAATCCGCGATCATCACGCGGATCAATCGCGAGCTTGGCCGCGCCAACACGTTCCTCGGGAGCATCGCCGACAAGCTCGCCAAGTATCTTTCGCCGCAGCACTACCAGAGCATCTTCAGCGGCGAGAAGGACGCGACGATCTCGACCGAGCGCAAGAAGCTGACAATCTTCTTCTCCGACGTGGTGAACTTCACGTCGACCACCGAGGACATGCAGCCGGAGGAGCTCACCGGCCTGCTGAACGAATATCTGACCGAGATGTCGCAGGTCGCGATCCGGCACGGCGGGTCGGTCAACAAGTTCATCGGCGACGCGATGCTGGTGTTCTTCGGCGACCCGACCACGCACGGGGCGCAGGAGGACGCGCGCGCCTGCCTGCGCATGGCCCTCGAGATGCAGCAGCGTCTCGCCGAGCTGAACGTGAAATGGCGCAAACGCGGCATCGAGGAGCCGTTCCGCAGCCGCATGGGGATCAATACCGGCTACTGCAATATCGGCAACTTCGGCAGCGATCAGCGGATGGACTACACCATCATCGGCGCCGAGGCGAACCTCGCCGCGCGCCTGCAATCGATCGCGCAACCGGGCGGCATCGTGATGAGCTACGAAACCTTCGCGCTGGTGAGCGAGATGGTGCGCGCGCATGCGCTCGAGCCGATCACGTTGAAGGGCATTGCGCGCCCGGTCGTCCCCTACGCGATCGAGAGCAGCGAGTCCGACGGCGAGGCGAAACAACCGGTCATCACCGAGCATACGCCGGGACTGGACCTGTTCCTCGACGTGCACGCCGTCGACGCGGCTTCGGCCGTGCGCATCACCCGCGCGCTCGAGGGCGCACTGCTCGCGCTGAAGAAGGCCGCGCCGCAGAGCTGAGAACCGTCGCTGATCTGATCTTGTTGCGCGTCAGCGCTGCCGCATGACCTCGTCGATGCGCTCGCGCAGTTTGGCATTGTGGCGGATCAGCTGGTCGAACTGCTCGCGCTGCAGCGTCAACAGGATGCTCGGCGTCATCGTCTTGACCGTCGCATTGGTCGGCACGGCGGAGACGAGCGACATCTCGCCGAAATGGTCGCCGTCCACCAGCGTGGCGAGCTCGCGCGTTTCGCCGGCGTCGTTCACCTGCGTCACCGCAAGCTTGCCGCGCACGACGACGCAGAACTTGCTGCCGAGCTCGCCCTGCCGGATCACGATGCTGTCGGCCGGCACGTGCTCGGTCACGAGCTGTGCGCTGATGGTCGTCGCCGAGGCGTCGTCGATCGTGTCGAACAGCGGGATCTGGCGCAGTGCCTCGAGCGTGATGCGGCCGGTGCCGCCCGCCGCCGAGACCGAAACGCCGGCCTGCCGCCGCCACAGCGCCGCATAGACGCCACGGCGGGCGAGCAGCTCCGCATGCGTTCCGGACTCTGCGAGCCTGCCGCGTTCGAGCACGAAGATGCGGTCAAAATCGCCGACATCCTGCAGGCGGTGCGTCACCGCCATGACGGTTCTCCCCCCCGCGACGCGCGCGATCGTCTCGTTGATCGCGGCGGCCGCGGCCGGATCGAGCGCCGAGGTCGCCTCGTCGAGCACGAGCACGGACGGATCGCGGATCAAAGCGCGCGCGATCGCGACGCGCTGGCGCTGGCCGCCGGAAAGCCGCTCGCCGCGCTCGCCCACCACCGTGTCGAAGCCGCTGGCGCCGAACAGCGAGGGATCGAGCTCGGCGGACTTCGCGGCGGCGTCGACCTCGGCGTCCGATGCGCCGGGCCGGCCGAGGCGGATGTTCTCGCGGATGCTGAGGTTGAAGAGGAAGCTCTCCTGAAACACGATCCCGAACTGATGGTAGATCGAGTCGAGTTGCACGGCACGCAGGTCGTGGCCGTCGAACAGGACCTGGCCCGCCAGCGGATCGTAGAAGCGCAGGATCACCTTGAGGATCGTGCTCTTTCCGCTTCCGCTCGGGCCGACGAAGGCCACCTTGAAGCCGCGTGGAATGTCGAGCGAGATGTCGTGCAGGACCGGCTGGCCCGCCGCGTATCCGAAATTCATGTGGTCGAGCGCAATGCTGCCGGCAAGGCGCGGCAGCGGCTTTGAGCCCGGCAGCTCGACGATCGACGGCTTCTCGTCGAGCAGCTCGCGGATGCGGCGCATGCCGGCGGCCGCCTGCAGCAGCGCCGGCACCGCGTAGGAGACCGTCTCGATGTGCAGGTTCATCGTGACAAACAGGGCATTGAACGAGGCGAGCGACCCGACGCTGAGCGCGCCGTTGAAAGTCATGATCCCGCCGACGACCAGCACCATGATGCCGAACGCCATCATGGCAAAGTTCGGCGTGCGCTCGGTCTGCGCGCTGAGGAAGGCAAAGCGCGCCGCGAGATCGGCCAGGCGCTTTCCCTGGCCGATCAGCGCGTCGCGCATTTTGTTGGTCAGGCTGAAGGCCTTGATCACCGGCTGGGCGCTGAGATTTTCCTGGATCGCACCGGCGAGCCGCGCCTGCTCGCCGCGCAGCTGATAGCCGGATTTGAGCGCACGCGGGCCGAGGATGCGCGGCCCGATCAGGCACAGCGGCATCCCGGCGACGCCGACGAGCGCGAGGCGCCAATCGAGGAAGAACAGCCCCGCCATGGTGAAAGCGACGTTGAGCAGAGCGGCGACCGCGTCGCGCACGCCGTAGTCGAGGCCGTATTCCACGGCGCTGAGGTCGGTGGAAAAGCGCGCCAGCAGATCGCCGAGCGGCGTTCTGGCGAAGAAGCCGAGCGGCAGGGACTGCAAATGGCGCAGCAGGTCGCTCCGCAGGTCGTTCAGCACGTTCGCGGCGAGCCCGGCGTAGAGATAGTCGCGCCACACCTGCGCGGCGCAGATCACGAAAAAACACACGACGAGAACGCCGCTGATCGCGACCAGCATCGTCCAATCCTTGGGAACGATCGCGTAGTCGATGAAGAACTTGAGGCTGAGCGAGAGAAGCGTGGTGCAACCGGTGCCGACCGTGAGCAGCAGCACGAAGACGAGCGCGTTGCGCCTGTAGCGGGCGACATATCTGAGCAGGTCGCCGATATGTTTCCGCAGCCCGCCCTCTTCGGAGACCGGCGTGCCCGTTTCAACACCTGCGCTCAATGTATCCCCCATTTTGGTGGCAATCGTCCGTCGGATTGCCGCGCGGATCCAGCTTGAACGTGTACAGTTCCATGCTCGGCACGCGCCGGCAGCCGCGCGAAACGCGTCATCGCACGGCCTCCAAGGGTCACTCAAGATAATTACATCCATTTTGGACGTAGTTTCGCTCTGTCGCGCCCGGAGCCTCCGTTATGTTGGCAAATCGGATTGCCGATCGCGGCACGCCACGCCGCATCGGCCGTGTATCCGAAAACGAATGGAGCCACGATGGCTGCCTGGAACAAGCACGGACGTGATCGCGCGCGGCTCGGAACGATTGCGTGCCTGGCTGCCTTTGCCGCCGCCACAGTGTGTCTCCTGCCGCAGGCGCTGGCCCAGACGCCGCCCGCCGCGCAGGGCGCCGCCTGCGCGTACTACAAGGTGAACACCAGCCTGTTGAACGTCAGCAAGGACCCCAACGGCGTGATCTACAATGACGCGCTGATCGACGGGGATGCGGTCTGCATCAGCAGCAGGACGAACGTTGCCGGCGTCGAGTGGGGCTTCATCGCTCACAAGCTCGAGGGGCCCACGACGCGCGTGCCGGTCGAAGGCTGGACCGAGATGCAATACCTGCAGGCGGTGCCAGAGGCGGTCGCACGCACGCCTGTCGCGGCACCCGCGCCGCAGGCCGCTCCCGCCGCCGGCAAACAGGCCGCACCGGCGCGCCCGGTCGCGACCGCGCGCGCCGAGGACATCCTGCGCTTCGACCAGCCAATCCCTTTCGGCCCGTTCCCGGTGAACGGGCACTCGCTCAAGGAGATGATCGACAACGTGCCGCTGTTCTCGCCGGTCGAAGGACTCGATGAATCGCTCTGGAAGAAGAAGTGCACCACGTGTCACGAGTGGAACCAGGACCGACTCTGCCAGCAGGGCGCGACCTACGTGCAGACGCCGCGCAACGTGTTGCGCGTGCCACATCCGTTCGGCGGCGCGCTCAAGATCGCGCTGATGCGCTGGGCCAAGAGCGGTTGTCCGTGAGTGGTGCGGCGAGCCGCTTCATGCCGAACTCGAGCCTTCGCGCGCCGCTTCTTCTCGCGCTCATCCTCGCGGCGACCGGCGCGCACCGCGCCGGCGCCCAGGATTTCCTGAACCAGGACTGGGTGCTCGATCCGGCCCGCTCGCACATCTACCTGCAGACCGAAAAGCTCGACAAGGTGATCGAGCGCGATCAGTTCACAGCGATCGAAGGTGGCGTCAGGAAGGACGGGCGCGCCAGCATCAAGATCGATCTCGGCTCGCTCGATACCGGCATCGACCTGCGCAATGTGCGCATGCGCTTCCTGCTGTTCGAGACGTTCCGGTTTCCGTCCGCCGAAATCACCGCGCAGCTTGACAAGACCAAGCTGCAGGGGCTCGGCGCGACCAAACCGGTCAACTATCCGCTCAAAGTGAAGGTCGGCATGCACGGCCTCGAGCGTGAGATCGAAACCGCGGTCTGGGTCACGCGCACCGGCGACACGACGGTTTCGGTCGCAACGATCAATCCGATCGTCGTGTCGGCCGAGAGCTTCGAGTTCACCCGGGGCGTCGCCAAGCTCGCGGATGCGATGGGCGGAATACCGATCGTCCCGAGCGCGTCGATAACCTTCGAGCTGACGTTCGGGACGGGCGCCGTCAAACCGGAGCTCGAAGCCGCGCGGGCGGAGCGCGAGAAGGCGCGCGAGCAGGAGGCGGCCGCGCCGATCACGAATGAAGGCTGCGAGACCCGGCTCAAGGTGATGACGGAGACCAATGCGATCTACTTTCGGACCGCGAGCGCCGAGCTCGACCGCAAGAGCGAGCCGCTGCTCGACGCCGGCGCCGACTTCGCGGGGCGCTGTCCGTCGGTGAGATTCGTGGTCGAGGGCCATACCGACAGCATCGGCACCAAGGCTTATAACAAGCGACTTTCCGAGCAGCGGGCGCAATCGGTCGTCAAATATCTGACCGCGAAGGGTCTCGACGCAGCGCGGATTCAATCGACCGGATATGGCGACACGCGTCCGGTCGCCCCGAACAATTCCGAAGCCAACCGCGCCAAGAACCGTCGGATCGAGTTCAAGGTCCACGCCAACTAGAGCGCGACGAAATTGGATCAAGTCAGTGTCGGCCACCGGCTGCTCCGGCGGTCCGCCAACCCAGGGTGCGCGTTGCACGGACCATGACGGCGTATCGCCTGGTTAATGCCGCGCGCGGTCTGGCTCGGGATAAAATGCATCCATTTTGGATACAGCATCTTTTTAAAATCACGCCGCGTTGCGTGCTTGATCGAGAGCAAACGATAGCCTGAAGGCCGATACATCCGTTTTGGATGCATCATTGCTCGCGCTTTCTTGAGTGCTGCAGCAAGGTCCGATCGCCGACCGCTCGCGCGGTGTTTCGGCCTGGGAGAATTGAGATGGCGTGGAAACACGAGACTTGCCTGGCTGGCGGCCCATGCGCGTCCAACACTGAACGTCGCGTTGCAGGCCTGCGCACTCTGCTCCGCCGACCGCTTCACGTCGCCGCAATGGTGATGGGGCTCGTCCTCGCCGCGTTGTGCGGGTCTCCCTCCGCCATGGCGCAGGCGCCCGCGCGCGTCGCGCTCGTGATCGGCAACAGCGCCTATCCAAGTCCGCTTGCGACGCCGCGCGCGGATGCGGACGCGGTGGCCGAGACCCTGCGAGCGGCCGGCTATGACGTCAGTGTGGCCTACGATACCAGCAAGGCGGACATCGGCGGGGTGCTGACCGGCTTCCTCGGCAAGGCCGCGAATGTCGGGCAGCAGGGCGTCGTCTTCTTCTACTACGCCGGCCAGGCCGCACAGTTCGACGGTGAGAATTATCTCGTGCCGGTCGACGCCCAGATCAACAGCGCGAACGACATCCCGACGCAGTCATTGCGGCTCTCCGAGGTCGTCGGCGCGATGGCGCAGCTTCCGGCCGCGGTACGCATCATTTCGCTCGATGCCTCGCGCGATCACGGCTACGGGCGCGGGACGCAGCAGCCGGCAGCGCCCGGTCTTGCGATCATGCAGGCTCCGGCCGGCATGTTGATCGCGTTCTCGGCAGCCGCGGGCCAGACCGCGACCGACTATCAAGGCAAGAACAGCCTCTACACCGCCGCGCTCGCCTCGACGATGCGCCGCGGCGGCGCGGAATTCGACCAGATCTACAAGGCGGTCCGCGTCGAGATCAATCAGGCGACGCAAGGCCAGCAGACGCCGTGGTCGGCTTCGGCGCTGCTCGGCGACGTCGCGGTGTTTCCGCGCCAGGCGCACCAGCCCGCCCCGCCGCCCGGCGCTCCGCCGCTCCCACCGCGCGGCCGCACCGGCGTGACGAAAGCCCTGCTGGCGCGCATCGCGCCGGACTCCGCCTATCAGCTCGCGATCGAGCAGGACAAGCTGCAGATCTATCAGTGGTTCGTCGAGCTCAACCCGCAGCACCGTTTCGCGCCGCAGGTCTGGGACATCATCAATTCGCGCCGCGAGGCCCTGCTTTGGCGCCGCGCGCTCGTCTCCAACCGCGCCCAGGGCTATTGGAATTATCTCAATCGCTATCCGAATGGGCAGCACGCCGCGGAAGCGCAGGAGCAACTCGATCGCCTCTCGGCCTCGCGCACACCGCCGGACTCCTACCGTCCCGAACCGATCGACCTGCCGCAAGGCTACTATGACGAAGCGATCGGTGTTGGCGAGCTGGTTCCGACCGGCCAGACGCGGCCGTCGTCGGTCTGGGGCCGTGAACCGGTCGACGTCCTGACGCGGCCGCTGCGGCCGCGGGAAATCTTCAATCCGAATGTTCAGCCGATCATCATCGCGCCGGTGCCGCGATTTGATCCGGGCGTCAGCATCGTGACGCCGATCACCCCGCTGCGACGGCAAGGCGAGGACTGCGTGAGCCAGGGCACCTGTCCGGTCATTACGCCGGGGCCGGGCCCGAGCAACAACCCGACGCCGTCTTTCGTCACACCGGGTCCGAGCCCGAGCAATAACCCGACGCCGTCGGTCGTCACGCCGGGGCCGGGCCCGAGCAACAACCAGACTCCGTCTTTTGTCACGCCGGGTCCGAGCCCGAGCAATAACCCGACGCCGTCAGTCGTCACGCCAGAGCCGAACCCGAGCAATAACTCGACGCCGTCAATCGTCGCGCCGGGCCCGATCCCGAACAACAACCCGGCGCCGTCGATCGTCATGCCAGGTCCGATCCCGAACAACAACCCGACACCGTCAATCGTCGCGCCGGGCCCGATCCCGAACAATAACCCGGCGCCGTCGCTCGTCACGCCGACCCCGCTGCCGAACAACAACCCGACGCCGTCGGTTGTCACGCCGGGCCCGAACCCGAACAACAACCCTGTGCCGTCGCTCGTCACGCCGAACCCGCTGCCGAGCAATAATCCGACGCCGTCGATCAGTACGCCGGAGCCAAGCCCAAGCAACGCCCCGGCGCCGTTGATCAGCACGCCGAGCTCGACCGACAACAACCTGCCGTCGAGCAACAACGCGGGGTCCACGCCGCCGGTGCCGGACACCAACACGCCGTCGACGCCGAGCACGCCGGACAACGCGCCGGCTAGCAACAACGCCGGGCCGGCACCGAGCACGCCGGACAACAACTCGCCGTCGAGCAACAACAATCAGAATCAGGACCAGAACCCGAATCAGAAGGGCGGTTCGAACGCGAACCAGAAGGGTGGTTCGAACTCGAGTCAGAAGGGCGGCGCCAACGCTGGCCAGAACCAGCAGGGTGGTTCAGGTACGAACCAGAGCCAGCAAGGTGGTTCGAACACGAACCAGAAGGGCAGTCCCAACGCAGGTCAAAACCAGCAGGGCGGATCAGGTGCAAGCCCGAACCAGGACCAGAAGGGTAGCGGGTCGACTCCAACTGGGAACCCAAACCAGAAGGGTGGCGGTTCGACCCCGAACCAGAACCCGAACGTGAACCAGAAGGGCAGCGGCTCGGCTCCGACTCTGAATCCGAACCAGAATGGTGGCGGCACAACGCGGAGCCAGAGCCAGACCCCGAACGTGAACCAGAAGGGCAGCGGCTCGGCTCCGACTCTGAATCCGAACCAGAGCGGCGGCGGCACGGCCCCGAACCAGACCCAGACCCCGAACGTGAACCAGAAGGGCAGCGGCTCGTCTCCGCCTCTGAATCCGAACCAGAGCGGCGGCGGCACGACCCCGAAGCACAGGCCG
>Ga0105238_10005866_pt1 | contig 12165 bp, 8 predicted proteins | sample KBSC34metaG_FD_81526 | JGI IMG/M metagenome (GOLD analysis project Ga0105238, IMG submission 81526) | Corn rhizosphere microbial communities from Kellogg Biological Station, Michigan, USA - KBS C3-4 metaG | ecosystem: Host-associated > Plants > Roots > Rhizosphere > Soil | place: Michigan, USA... | reverse complement strand
TTCGACTTCGTCGCCGGCGAGATGAACGGAAAGCGAACCCTCACCCTTCGCTTTCCGCAGCGCGAGCACGTCTTCGTCGAGAGGTAGCGCCTTCGCCGTCGACGCTCGTCCCCGCGCGGGGACAGTCTGACGCGCGAGACGACACCGCTCCCCGGGAGCGGGGGGTGACGCCTCAGTGTCCGAGCAGATGCTCTAGACGATGACCGAGACCCCGGCGGGCCTCCACACGGCGCAGGAGCAGATAGACCAGGATCGCCAGGTTCAGGATCAACGCGGCGATCTTGCCGGAGCTGAAGTGCTCCACCGATTCGTAGATCTCGATGGGAATGAACGACGCGGTCACGATCACCGTCAGCCACTCGGCCCAGCGCTGCCTGGCCAGCAGGCCCACCCCTTCCACCAGAAACACCGCCGCGTAGCAGAGCGAGGCCACCGCCAGCTTGTGGGCCAGGTCATCGTCGACCGACCCGAGCTTGCCCAGCAGCCGCGACAGGACATGGCGCCCCGGCGAGATCCCCATCCAGGCGACCGCGTGCCGGGCGCGATGGGCCAGTTCGCTCGGATGGGCCACCAGGCCGGCGATCCCGAGCGCGATCAGCAGGGCGGCCTTCAACAACTTGAAGGCCCCGATGACCGCGACCAGACCGTCGCTCCGCTTGGCCATCATCCCAACATGGGGGCGGCGACCCTAGATGCAAGGACGTTGCTAGTTGATCTTGACGATGGCCCCGGTGATCTCGGTCATCGCCGCGCCCGAGATGCTGACCTTGGTCCCCGACATGGTGGCCCCGGCCGCCGACAGCTCGGTGCCGGCGTTTCCGCCGCTGGTGGTCACCTTCTGCCCGCCGGTGACCACGATGGTGCCGTCCTTCTTCAACGACAGCGATGACGACCCGCAGGTCAACTTGATCTCGTCGGCGGCGTCCAGCGTGGCCACCCCCGCCTTGAATGAGATGGTGCACTTGCCGTTGGTGATGGTGACGGCGTCCTTGAGCAGGATCTTCTGCGAGCCTTGATCGACCTGGAACTGCTTGTCGGCCACGGTGTTGTACTCGCCGTGAACGGTCACGGTCTTGTTCGACCCTACCACGGTCAGGGTGTCACCCTTCTCGACGGTCTCGGTGCGGCCGGCGTGGTATTTCCCGGTGTGGGCGCCCGTGATCTCGATGTCGTCGGTCTTGGCGACCTTCATCTCCCGGGCGTCGTTGAAGGTCTGCGTCTCCTTCTTGGTGATGGTGGAGGTGCGGGTCCCCGTGACGCTGATGGTCTCGTTGCCGCCCACGCTGACGCTGCGGTCGCCGTTCACGGTGATGGACTGGTTTCGCTTCACCAGCGTCGATTGATCGCGCTCCGCTTGCAGGTGCAGCTCCTCGGCCCCCTTCTTGTCCTCGAAGCGGATCTCGTTGAAGTTGCTGGGACCGGCGCCGACGGCGCTGCGGCTCTTGATCCCGCTCTGCGTCTTGTTGGTCGGCAGCTCGTAGGGGGGCATGTTGTCGTTGTTGTAGACGCGCCCGGTGACCAGAGGCCTGTCCGGGTCACCCTCCAGGAAGTCGACCACGACCTCCTGGCCGATGCGCGGGATGTGGATGCCGCCCCACTGCGAGCCGGCCCACAGCTGCGACACCCGCACCCAGCAGGTGAGATCCTCGTTCTTGGTGTCGGCGTCGTCCTTCTTCCCCGGCCGCTCCTGGCCCAGGCGCTCCCAGTAAAAGCGCAGGTGGACGCGGCCGAACTTGTCGGTGCAGATCTCCGACTTGTCGTCGACCGTCTTCTTGTCGCCCACCACGATGGCGGTCTGGGGACCTTGCACGATCGGCTTCGGCGTCTGACGCGCCGGCCGGAACTGCTGCTTCAGATCGAGCAGGGTGTAGGAGGCGCGGAAGATGTCGTGCTCCTCGTCCTCGCCCGAGGCGGTGTCGTGGGTACGGATCTCGTAGTGGGCCCGCACCACCTGGTACTCCCGGTTCTGGTCCAGGCGAGGCAGGTCGGTCATGGTGAAGATCTGGCCGATGCCCAGGGCGCGGGTGGTGCCCTGGGTCTCCACCAGCTCGTACTGCGTGCTGATCTCGTCGACCCGGATCTTGGCCAGCGCTTCGCCCACGCCCAGGTCCAGATAGCCACCCGGGTAGTCGAAGTACGCGCCCCGCACGGTGCGCTTCGGTTTGTCCTGCTCCAGGGGGGCGCTCGACAGCTGATCGCCGCGCGGCTTCTGGAAGTCGAAGTCCTTCATCGCGTAGCCGGCAGGCTGGACCTCCTGCGAGACGCGCCACATGTCGAAGTGGTCGATCGCGTGGCGGCCGCTGCTGGTGGTGGGCAGGTAAGGGACCGTGCCCAGCGCGTACTTGTCGTGAGCGGCCTGCGCGTCGGCAAAGACCAGCTTGTGCTGGTCCTGCTCGTGGCGGAAGTAATAGTAGATGCCCGCCTCCTCCATCAGGCGGCTCACGAAGTTGAAGTCGGTCTCGCGGTACTGCACCACGTAGTCGTGCGGGGCGTAGCCGGGCAGCGCTCCTTCGAACTGAGCCTCCGGGTAGTACCCGAAGATGCGCTTGACGATGTCGGGCACGGTTTGGGCGTTGAAGATGCGGCAGTCCGCGGTCCGGGTCAGGAACCACAGCCAGGGGTGTACCGTGGCCCGGTAGACCGCCGAGTCACCGGAGACCCCGCCGTAGCTGAACCGGCTGACGTAGCCGTTGAAGTAGCGGAATCCGCCGTCTCGCAGGTGGACGGTGACGGTCACGCTCTGCCCCAGGACGTCGGTCAGCTTGATGTTGACGTCAGGGCTCAGCAACTCGAGTCCGTACTCGAACAGCCGCCCCAGCTCTTCGTAGCCGCTCATCGCGCGCAGGTGCATCTCGTGGCCGCCAATCGACGACACCGTTACTGGACCGATCGAGCTCATCTTCGCCCCCTGTTTCGCGTCAGATCGTTCCCCGTCATGGCCGGCTCACCAGATCGTCGTCACCGATGAAGCACCACAGCCGCCTGGGAAGCGGTTCGGAAAGCTGAAAATGAAACCGCAGCTGGTCCCCGCGCTGCTCCAGGCTGTGCCGCGCCGGCGGCTCCAGGCCGCGACAGCCGATGGCGCGCACGTGGTGGAACGTCCGCTGCCACCACGAGGGGGGCGGGCGCGTGACGACGACCTCACCCTGCACGGCGAAGTCGCGCGGGCGCTGCCACTCGCCGAGTGGCCAGATCTCGTAGCGAAAGAAGTTCAGGAAGCGCCCCTTCTTCAGGTACCCGTGATCGCGTTCGTACTGGCCCAGCGGCTGCCGATACGCGATCGCGATCAGATTCTCGCCCGCGGCGACCGGGGCCACGAATCGAGCCTGGTACACGGGCGGTGGATGATCCGCGTAGCCCATTCGTTCCTCGCGAGGCACGTCGTCGTCGTGCAGCGGCTCGCTGGGGCCGACGGTCACGGCCAGCGGGGTGGCCGCCCCCACGCGCGCCGTCACGCGCTCGGGAGTCGGCAGGATGAACGCCAGGGCCAGGTCGGCCGCTGCCGGCGCCGACACCCGGTACTCCGCCGCGACGTCGCAGGCGGCGTCGTCGCAGGTGAACGTCAGCCGCTCGCCCAGCACCCGGACCGGGGCGGCCTGTGCTGCCGGGACCAGCGCGCCCGAGGGCGCGCGGGGCGTGACCTGCGGCGCCCGGATGTTCGCGCGCACCACCTCCGGCGCGAGCGCCGCCGACAGTGCCACCATGGCCAGCGCGCAGACGGGGCGCATCGGCTGGCGCCGCGTCACCGGCCCGCCGCCATCCCGTCCTCGCCGCGCCGGCGGAACCGAGTCAGTACTTGGCGGCCACGTAGCCATAGTAGTTGTGCGAGAACTGGCCGAGCGACAGCGGTGGGACGCTGGGGACGTGACGTTTGCCGTCGCCCCAGGTGTAGACGTCGAACGAGATCGTCGAGGCGGTGATGTCGACGTTCGACTGCAAGACCACCCAGTGGTCGGGGGTCGTCGAGCGCGAGCCCTGGTCCGCCGCGGACAGCAGATTGGCGTTGATGAACAAGCACACCCAGTAGTCGTCCCGGTACAGCCGGTCGGCCTCGCGGATGTTGCTCTCGGCCTTGCCGAACACCAGGTTCGTTTCGTTCACTACCTTCGAGAACCCGATCTTCTTGAACCAGCCCTCGAGGTGCGAGGGGAGCGTGATGCCCGCGAACTCGTCGTCGACCGACTGGTAGTCGAAGAACCAGTTCTCGGAGTCGCGCAGGCTGGCCAGACCGATCCAGTCCGCCGGCTCGATCTTTCCCTTGGGATCGTAGTTCTTCAGGTCCTTCTCGGCCTTGACGTACAGCTGCGCGAGGTGGGCTTCGCCGTGCTCGTACAGCGCGATGATCAGCTTCGCGTAGGCGACGGGATCGCGCGTGGCCAGGTTGAACAGCAGCGCCGCCGGGCCGCACAGGCTCGACCCCGCCTGATTGATCAGCGACGGATGATCGATCCGGGCCGTCAGGCCCCGGGCCACGTCGGCGCGCACGATGTTCTTGAACGCGCCCGGGCCGGTGCGCCCCGCGAACGCGGCCACCAGCGCCTTGGCGCGATCCTGCGCCGAGGGCGGGGTGGGCGTCGTCGGCGACGAAGTGAGCCACTGGCGCATCACCTCCGTGTCGGCGGCCGTGCTGGCGCCGAGCGGCCACGCCAGCGAGGCGCCCGTGCGAGGGAACATCGAGCCGTTGGGCGCGTGGCAATTGCCAGGACAGTTCCCGCTGCCTCCCATGGGGCCGGGGCGTGTACCGCCGCTCACGACGCTCGCACCACCGTGAACGACCCCATGAATCGTCGCTATCACGCTGCGCGATTGAATGTCAACCTCGCGGTTGCAAAATACCCCCTGGTCGATTGTGACCGTCGATCTCGCGTCGCCTCGACGGTGCCGACGACCTGGCGATCAATCGGTGATCAGCGCAGCGCGATGCCGTGCTTGTCCTTGATCAGGTCGCATAGCCTGACCACCCGCTCCCATAGATCTTCGCCGGGGGCGAGCCACGCCGGATGGAGCGAACGTATCTCCGCCTGATGGGCAGCGATCCCTGCCCGAAGCGCGTCGGAGATCCGCTGGACGTCCAGCGGAAATATCGGCCGACGACTGCGGATGGTCAGGTAGGCTCGAAAGAACTCCAGGGCGCAGTACAGTCCCTCGGCATCCCCGGTCGCGTGGAGCAGCGCCTCCTCCAGTCTCGCGGGCACGCTCGCATCATCACGGGACGCCGCCTCCAGCCCGTTGCGGATCATCGCGGACCAGTTGGTGGGGACGGTCGACGGCGCCATGTACTCCTCGGGGATGGAGTACGGAGAGTCGCCGCGCAGCACCAGTTCGAGGTCGTCCGCCGCCAGCGCTCGCTCGACCGCGGACCGGGCTCGCTCCGCTACCGTCATGGCGCCACGGTCGTGACGGTGGTCAGCGCCGTCGGCGTCGGATGGATGACTGCCTCGGGCTGACCTCCGCTCGTGTAGCCGCCGTATCTGAAGTTGTCGTTTGCTCCCCTCTCCAGGCCTGAAGGGATCCTGAAATTCGACATCGCGTTGTCGGGGACATCGACGCGCACCAGACCACCTCCGTCGGCGAAGTGTCCCGGATCGAATCCCAGCGCGTGTTCTATGTGGCCGAGGTCGCCCCGGGAGTCCTGGAAGATGGCATCCATGCGCGCCTTGGTGGTGATGAACTGCCCGCTCGGATCACCGGTCATCGGTTTGCCCATGGCAAAGCTCTCGTACTGGTCCTTGGTCATCACCCAGGATCCTCCACCTTCGCGGCTGAACAGCTCGCGATGAAGCTCGGCATTGGCCTCGTAGCCGACGCGGGTGTCGTTGACGGTACAGCCGGCCAATCCCAGCGGATCGATCTGCCGAGTGGAGTCCGACACATAGCCATAGAACCGAAGAGAAGCATGATATTTCAGGCGATCGCGGGAGATGTAGCTGCCGGCCGCGGGGTCGTAGTATCGGTAGCGATTGTAGTAGAGGCCGGTCTCCGGGTCTTCGTACTGTCCGGGCCAACGGAAAGGACAGGCGCCGCGCTCGCCCTTGACCTCGCGCAGGTTGCCGTACGCGTCGATGTCGGCGGACCACACCTCGACGCCGGACGCGTCATACATGGCCCGCGGCGTGCCAAGGTGATCGACGACGATGCCGCAGCGGCTGTCGCCCACCAGCTTCGCGAGCGGCGCGAACGTCTCGGGATCGAACAGCCAGGTGATGGGTCGATCGGCGGTGCCAGCGTCGCGGTCGGGGATGGCCCCCGGCGGCGCGGCTTCCGCGGGAGCCCCGTCGCCCGGGGGGCCCTGCGCGGGGCGGGCCGCCTGTGAGGCCTGACGCCTGCGAGCGATCGCTTCGTCGACCGCCGTCTGGGTCTCGGGCGCCGGGGCGCTGGCGACTCCCTCCTCGTCAGTCCGCTCCACCCACTCATGCAACGGCACGTTGCCGTCCCAGATCCATCGGGTGGTCCTGTCTCGAAATCTCTTCCAGAGGCGCCGGCCCAGAGCGTCGTAGCCGAACTCGACAGCGTCCCCGTCGGGGCGAACAACCTTGCTCAGCATGCCCGCGCCGTCCCACTGATAGCTCCACACCCGCCCCGGCGCCTCCACCGTCCCGCCGCCGTCGAGCTCGCCGTCGCTCCGCGCAGACGCGCTGGCGTCGAGCTCGACCTTCTTGACGAGGTTTCCGTCCAGATCGTACTCGTACCTCGTCACACCTCCGCTCTCGTTGCGCGCCTCCAGGAGCTGGCCCGCCGGGCCGTACCGGCGATCGTTCCGGTTCGCCGTGCGATACAGGTTTCCCACCGCGTCCGGCACCCGCCAATCGACGCTGCCGTCGGCGTAGGTCGCCGCCGACAGAGAGCCGAGCGCATCGTGTTCGTAGCGCGTCGGACCCTTCAACACGTCGACCAGCTGGTTCAGGCGATTGCTGACGTCCCAGGTGTAGTGCCACGCTACCGTCGAGGTGCTCGCCGACCAGAGGACGTGCGTCTTCGGCCGCCCCAGGCTGTCGCGCTCCCAGCGCGCGGCGATGCCTCCCGGGAGCGCCCGTTCGAGCTCGAGGCCGATGTTGTCGCGTTGAAAGCGCGCCTCCCAGACGGCGTCGCCGGACGGCCCGCCCGGTCGCCTGTCTCCGGGCGACGCTTCCGAAGCGCCCCTGGTGCTGGCCCGAATCCCCACGACGTCGCCCATGTCGTTCCGGTCGATCCGCTGGTCCAGGCCCCGTGACGACCGCAGACGCACGCGCATCCCCAGCACGTCGTACAGCGACTCGACCCAGTCGTCGCCGGCCAGCTCCTTCGTGACCCGGCCCAGCTGGTCGCGTTCGAAGGTCACGATCCCGGCTCCGTTCTTCGCCTGGATCAGCGCGCCGGCCGCGTCGAAGGCGTAGTCCTCTCGGCCGCCGTCCCAGTGATTCACGCCGGTGACCCGCCCCACAGCGTCGTATTCGTACGTCGTGGATCGGTCGTCCTGGCGACGAAGCTCCCTCACCCGTCCCGCCAGGTCGCGCTCGTACCGGCGCGTGACGGAGTCGAACCCGGTCTCCTTCACCACCAGGCCCGTCGGTCCCCGCTCCAGACGGTAGACGTGCCCGTGCTCGTTCTTGATGCCGATCAACCGCTCCTCGAGGTCGTATTCGAACTCGACGGTGGTGCCCGCTTCCGTCCGCGCGTGCAGGCGGCCCAGCCCCTGGTAGGTGAAGCTGACGTCGTGCTGCCGGTCCCGCGCCGACAGGACGTTGCCCTCGGCGTCATACACCAGCTGGCGCACGTTGCCGTCTGGTTCGCGCACGCGCGTGACCCGACCGCGTCCGTCGTGCTCGCGGACCTGTCGATTCCCCTGGGGGTCAGTGGCCACCAGACAGGTTCCTAGCCGGTCGTGCGCCCACCGATTCTCCGCGCCGTTCGGAGCGCGGAATGCGATCAAGTTCCCGGCGGGATCATAGGTCAGGGTGGTCCTGTGAGCGCCCGGATCCATCACCGCCCTCAGGCGATACGGAGGCGGAGGCGCATCCGCCGGGCGCCCCCGGAAGGCCGCCACCGTCGCCGCCTGGGGGTCGGGCTCCCAGACGAACCGGACGCTGCGATCGAGCGGATCGACGCGCACGATCAACAGCCCCCGCCCGTCGTATCCCCATTGCCACTGCCCTTTCAAGGCATCGACGGCGAACACGGGCTGGTTGCGATCATTGAACTCGACGCTGACCTCGGCGCCGTCGGGCAGCGTGAGCTTCGTGCAGTTCCCCCGCGGGTCGTACTCCCACTTGGTCTCTGCGCCCATCGCATCGGTCTCGGACACCTTGCGATACGCGCCGTCGAAGACGTACTTCGTCTGCCCACCCAGGGCGTCCGTTACCGACACGACCGCGTTGTCGGCGTTCATCTGATGGATGGTCTTGTGGCCGTATGAATCCTCGCTGATGGTGACGTGGTTGACCGTGTCGTAGATCAGCTTGCGCGCGTAGATGCCGCCGTCGCCCCAGGTCTTCACGCAGCGGGCGTCGGGGCCGCCCCCCTCGTAAACGAAGTAGAAGGAGAGACCGATGCGGTTCGTCTCGCGCACCAGCAGGTGGCCCTCGTAGGCCATGCGGAACGGGTTGCCGAGGGCATCGTGGACCTCGGTCAGATCGCCTTGTGACGAGTACGTGTAGCGCACGTGCTCGACGAAGCCGCTGCTGGTGGGGTGGGGCACCAGGATGCGCGCCAGGTGTCCGGCGCGATCGCTCTCCAGCCGGAGCTCGCGGCCGCCGGAGTCGATGATGGTGTCCAGGTTTCCGGCGTTGTCGTATCCGAACGAGATACGGTTCCCCGCCCGATCGCGCAGTAGCGTCAGGCGTGCCAGATCCCACCGCGCCCGTCCCGCAGGCACGATCGGCATGCCGCCGGTGACCCGGCGCCCCAGCACGGCGCGGAATTCCCGCGTGATGCCGTCCGCGCTGACGATCTGGTAGTGCGCCTTTCCCAGCATGCGCAACGTCAGCCGGTTGAAGCGATCCCAGTGCTCGTTCGGCTGCAGCCAGTCTGGGCGATTGGTGACGTCCGCCGGATAGAACTCGATCTCGCGTCCGTCCTCCGCGCGATAGACGACCCTGGTCGTGCCCTGGTCGCCCTCGGGTTCGATCCAGACCGCCTGGTCGTACGAGTGGCTCCACCCCCACCCGAGCACGCTGTCGCGATCGGACCAGCTGGTGGCGTAATTCCGCTTCAGGGTCAGCGGCAGGGGCCCGGGCAGCTTCAGATCGACGGCGGACGTCAGCATGCGGCCGCTGGCGACGTCGACCGGGTGGCCCGTGGTGTGGCAGACCAGCTCGTGGAAGAAGTTGGCCGCCCGCCCCGGGCCCAGGGTCTTGCCGATCAAGCTGTGCAGGACGTCGGCCAGCGGCTTCGTCAGCTTCATGAAGAAGGCGCGGGCGAAGTTCTCGATGGGCGGGATGGGCAGGCCGCCGATCAGCACGGTCGGGACCCCCATCATCACGGCCCCCATGCAGGGCGGGGCGCCGGGATCGGTCCCCATCAGCGCCGCCACCGCGGCCTTGGCCGCGTCGGCCGCGGTCTGGGCGGCCGCCATCGCCATGGCCATGCCGTTCGGAGCCGCCGCCGCGTTCAAGAGCCCCACGGCCGCGGCGAAGCCGGTGCCGATGGCGCTGAACTCGCTGGGCGTGGCGGCCCCACAGTGCTTGGTCATGTCGCCCATGCGCGCCGCGCGCGAGCCGCCGATGAAGACGCTGCTGGAGCCGACGGCGATCTCGAACGGCGGCGCGAACGTGCCGCAGGTCATCGCCAGCCCCAGATCGCCGGCCCGGGCGGCCGGGATGCCGCCGATCAACACGGACATGCAACCACCCACCGAGACCGGTCCCAGGCTGGGCAGCGGGATCGGCGGCGCGGGCGGGACCGTGCTGGGCGGGTGCGGGTGCGTGTGCGGCGTGCCGATGTGGGGCATGCCCAGCACGGCCGCCGGCAGCGCGGGGTACGGGATCAGCGACGTCAGCGCGCCGATGCCCATGTTGAACATCTCGACCGGCACGTCCATGTTCAGGATGCCCAGCACCCCGTTCACCACCGTGGCGACCTTCTGCACCGGCGTCTGGTTGGGCAGGTCCTGCCACGGCTCGGCGGCCCGGTTGACGATGCCCGCCAGCCCGTCCAGCGCCACGTTGCCGGTGGGGCTGATCAGCGGGTGAGGGGGCTCGGGCGTCGACGAGGCGGGCGACGCCGCCGAACGCTCGCGCGGCGCCACGCCCCCCGCGTGTCCGCTCGCCGGCCCACCCGCGTGTCCGCCTCCGTGTCCCGCCGGCTCGCTCATGCCGGCGCCTTGATGGGCGCGCCGCTGCGAACGGCGGCCAGCTCGACGTCACAGGCGCGCTGATCGGCGGCCATGCGCGCCGATCCGAACGTCTTCGACATCTTCTCCAGCACGCTGGCTAACCGCTCGCGGTAGCCGGCCTTCCGGCACACGTCCGCGGCGGCTCGCCACGACGCCATCGCCTCGCCCAGCAGCTTCTGCGCAATGCGCGCGTCCCCCGTCTTCTCCAGCGCGTCCGCCTCGACCGGGTGGTTGCGCAGGCTGACCGCCACCTTGCGCGCGATCTCCAGGTGCTCCTCGGCGTCCTTGTACTGCTGCAGTTGCAGGCTGGTGTCTCCCGCCGAGAAGGCGAGCGACATGATCAGCGGCAGTCCCTTGGTGTCGATGGCCAGCGTCAGCCCTTGCCCGTAGCGCTCGCGCGCCAGCGGAACGCGTCCGATGCGGCGGAGCACATCGCCCACGCCCTGCAACACGAACGCCTGCATCAGCGGGGCTTCGCTGCGCCGGTAGTAGTCGTAAAGGACCTGGTACTTCGCCACCGCCTCGTCGAGGCGGCCGTAGGCGTAGTCCAGCGCTGCCAGCTCGGTCAGCATCTGCATCCGCTTCGGCTCGGGCGTGGTGGGATCGGCCACCTCGCGCGCCATGGCGTCCATCAGCGCGGGCGGGCTCAGCTCCGGCTCGTAGACCAGCACGGCCGGGTTCTTCATGCGGCGCAGCGCGGGGATCAGCACCGGGGCGGCGCCGTCGTCGCGCACGATCAACCGCACGCGGGGCCAGGCCGGCTCGGCGACCTCCGGCAGGGCGCCGTTCGGCAGGACCGCCCCCAGCGCCTCGGCGTAGGAGGCCGGCTTCTCGACGCTCTGGGGGAACAGGCTGATCACCAGCCGATGCTCCAGGCCGCCCGGGACCAGGCCGGCCGCGTGGGCGATCCCGGCCCGCAGGCGGCGCGCCGGCGACACCCGGGGATCATCGCACTCGGCGGGGAAGGCGGGCCAGGCAGGCTGCCCGTCGGCGACGCGCAGCTGGTTCACCGGCTCGAGCTGCGATCGCAACGCCGCCAGCGTCGACGACACGTACGCTGCCGCGTCCCCCGTCACCGGCTGCGGGAACAGCCCGAAGACGTGGGCGGGCTCGCGCTGATCCAGCGTCTCCACCATCTTCAGCAGGTAGATCAGCTCGACGTTCGTCGCGCGCACCACCAGCGCCTGGTAGCGATCCTGGTGAACGAAGTCCGCCAGGACGTCCTGCACCTCTTTCAGCCGCGAGAACATGATCGGCGTCCTGTCACTCGCAAGGCATCGCGCAGCCCATGTAGTCCACGCGGCAGCTGGGGTCGATCTCGTACCACTGCTGGCCGCCGTACGTTTGCGGATGCGCCCGCACCCGCCGCGAGGACCAGCGAAACGTCACGCTCTGGCCGCATCCCTCGACGCGGGCGCGGCGGGGGTCTTCCTCCCGATGGATCGTCAGCGCGTCCTGGCCGCAGGTCAGCCGCGCCGCCGCCAGCTCCAGCAGCGCGGCGCGGTGCTCCTCGGCGGCTGGATGGCGCGCGTCGTAGCGCGTCTGCAGGTAGCGAATTCCGAAGAAGAACACCGGGCCGGCCACGAACAGGATCAGCAGGAATCGCAGCGGGGAACTCCGTCGCTCCGTTCCAGGCGCCCGCCAGCTCGCCGCATGCTGGGCACGCTCGGCGCGATACCGCACCAGCCACCGCTCGTAGAAGACGTAAAGGCCCGCCGAGACGATCACCCCCACCGCCAGCCCCTCAAGATTGGCCACTGGAAGAGGCGGAGATCATTTGAGAGTAGAGGAATTCGGCGCGGCGTAGCTCTTCGAAGCCACGGCCGAGGACCTGCCAGCCGGGAGGGCCGTTGCTC
>Ga0105238_10005863_pt1 | contig 12169 bp, 14 predicted proteins | sample KBSC34metaG_FD_81526 | JGI IMG/M metagenome (GOLD analysis project Ga0105238, IMG submission 81526) | Corn rhizosphere microbial communities from Kellogg Biological Station, Michigan, USA - KBS C3-4 metaG | ecosystem: Host-associated > Plants > Roots > Rhizosphere > Soil | place: Michigan, USA... | reverse complement strand
TGTTGACCACGGTCGCAACCGTCGACAGCACGATCACCTCGCGATCGAAGCGCGTCGCGGTCGCGGTGAGCTCCTGCGCGCGCAGCGCCGCGCGGTTCTTGCCCCAGATGTCGATCTCGTAGCTCGCGTTGAGCACGGCGCTGAACTTGTCGGTCGGCGCGACGCCGTTCGCGCCCGAGCGCTGCGCCGTGCCGCTCGCGGTGATGAGCGGCAACAGCGGCGCGCCGGCGATGCGCGTCGCGGCGTCGGCCTGCTCGATGCGCGCCACCGCAGCCGCGATGTCGAGATTATCGAGCTGCGCGCGCTCGACCAGCTCGGTCAGCTCGCGCGAGCGGAACGCGCGCCACCAGTCCGGCGCCGGCAGCGCCGCATGCGGCTTCACGCCGGCCGCCGCGCGGTAGGCCGGCGGAACATCGACGACCGGCGGCGGAGCGGGATCGGCCGCGAGCCAGCAGCCGGAGAGCAGCGAGCCAAGCGTCAACGCGAGCGCGCAATGCCGGCGCGCAGCCCAGCCTCCCACCAGACCGCTCGGCAAAAGCAAACGCAACGTCGAAATTCCCCGTCCTCTCAGCGCGTACTGGTATTGGGTCGCGATGGCGGCCATTCGGCGAGCTTGCTGCGTCCCTCGTGCGACATGGCTTGCGCCCCCGCGGCGATGATCTGCTGCATGGCAAGCTCGTAGGCGGGGCGCGCCGCGCGCGCCGCGCTGAATGCCGTGCCGAGCGCGGCCGGGTCGAACGGCTCGGCGCGCAGCGCGGCCTGGACCCGCTCGAACGCCGCATTGAGCGCGTCGCGCGCGCCCTCCGCGGCGCCGGCGCGCTCGCGGAACGCGGCGCGCAGCTTTTCGGCATCGGCTGCCGGCAGCGGCGCCGCGAGCCGCTCGACCCGCGCAGCCGCGGTGCGCGCCCGCTCGACCGGAGGGAGTTGCGCCGGCGCGATGTAGTGGCGCGCCGTGAGCGCGCCGGCGGTTCCGACGAAGAACAGATTCAGCGCGAGCGAGCCGATCAGCAGCAAGCGCGATGCGCGATCCTGACTGTCGAGGGTGATCATCGTCATGGCCGGATTCCCACATCGGGATCGAAAACAGCGTTCGCGCTCGTGGCGCCGTCGTCCGCGGACGTCGCGCGGGTGAGATCGAGATCGGTCGCGATCCGGGCACCGACGCTGGAGAGGCCGATCGTGACGCCGAGCACGGCCGCACCGGCGAGCGCCGCGATGCGCGGCCAGGCCGGCGCGAAGGCGAAATCCGTGAGCGCGCTCGGCCACCAGGAGCGCGGCGCGGTCTGCGGCGGCAGCGCGCGCGATTCCAGCCGGCGCGCGATGCGTTCGGCGGCCTCCTTCGCTTCGCGCGGCTGCATGACGCGGCGCAGCGCAGCCTCGAGGGCGGAATCGTCCTTCATGGACTTCTCCTAGCCGAAATCATCGCCAAGCGCCGCCCGGAGCGTCCGCCTTGCGCGGACCAGCAGAGCCTCCAATCCGGAAACGGACGCGTCAAGGACCGCGGCAGCCTCGGCATTGCTGAGGCCCTCCTGATAGGTGAGCACGATCGCGGCGCGCTGGCGCGCCGGCAGGGCATCGACCGCGGCCGCAACCGCATGGTCGCGCTCGCGCCGCTCGAGTGCGGCGCCGGCGTCCTCAGGGTCCGCTGGGTCGCCGGCGGCGGACAACGGAAGGTCGGCCGGGCGGCGCTTCGCATTGAGGCAGAGATTGACGACGACGCGATAGAGCCAGGTCCGGAACGCGGCTTGCGGCCGCCAGCGCACCGCGTTGGTCCAGACCCGCAGCAGCGCATCCTGCACGATGTCTTCGGCCTGCGCATCGCTGCCCACGATGCGGCGGGCCAGGCGATGCGCCGGGCCGGCGTGGCGGCGCGCCAGCGCGCGGAACGCCTGCTGATCGCCTCCGGCGACACGCGCCATGAGGTCGTGGTCGGACAAGTCCACCGTGGCTCTCGGTCAGACATCATGGCTGGCAGCGCGCATAACACCATTCTGAACCGCCCAACGCATGCTGTCCCGTGGGCTCGCGTCCCCCCGTCGCGCAAGGGTGTGGGAAACACCACATAGGATCTGCGTTCATCATTCATTGAACACCCGGCCCCGGCAAACCCTGCGCCTTCGCTGGACTTTTTTCGCCTCCCGTGCGATTTCACCAATGACGCCAATAAGATAGCGACATCATGCTGGATTCATTGAGGAATTTCATCTCCGAGCTGGCCGGCGGCAACAAGCATCCGGGGCGGTTCGAGGAGAACGATTACCGCCTCGCCGCGGCGGCGCTGCTCGTTCATGCGGCAAGCATCGACGGCAAGGAAACCGGCGCCGAACACGACAAATTGCGCGCCATCCTCAAGTCGCGATTCGCGCTCGATGACGCCGCGACCGACGAGTTGATCAACGTCGGAACCGCCGCCGAGCACGAGGCGGTGGACCTCTATCATTTCACCAGCCTGATCAATCGCACGCTCGACGAGAAGGGCCGTCTCGCGATCGTCGAAATGATGTGGGAGGTCGTGTTCGCGGACGGCTCGATCAACGAGTTCGAGGACAATCTGATGTGGCGGACCGCCGACTTGCTCGGCGTGTCGTCGCGCGATCGCATTGCGCTGCGCCGGCGTGTCGCCGGCGAGCACGCGGACGCCGAGAGCGATGGTAGTCAACGGTAACCGGCGCTAGAGTCGCGCTCAGGCGGGGGGCCGGCGCGATGTCGATTTTCAAGCCTGTCACAGTCGTCACCGGGGCCTCGGGCGGAATCGGCGAGGCGCTCGCACGCGTGTTCGCCCGCAACGGCCACGAGGTCGCGCTGGTGGCACGCCGCGAGAAGGAGATGATCCTTCTTTCGACCGAGCTCGCGGTCTCGTGCAAATACAAGCCGCACGTCATCCCCGCCGACCTGCAGCGCTCGGACGCGCCGGCGCGCATCGCGCACGAGTTGCTCGGCCGCGGGCTGGAGCCGCAATTCGTGATCAACAATGCGGGCTTTGGCCTGCATGGCGCGGCAGCCGAGCTCGATCGCGCCGAGCAGCTCGCGATGCTCGATCTCAATGTGCGGGCGCTGACCGACCTGTCGCTGCGCTGGCTCGACGGGATTGCGCGCCACAAGGGCGGCATCCTCAACGTCGCCTCGGTCGCGGGGTTTCTTCCCGGCCCCGGCATGGCGGTCTACTACGCCTCCAAGGCCTACGTGATCTCCTTCACCGAGGCGCTCGCGCGCGAGCTCGAGCCGCAAGGCCTGCGCGTCACGGCGCTTTGCCCGGGGCCGGTGGCGACCGAATTCCAGCTGCGCGCCGGCGTCGACAACACGCCGCCGCCCTGGTTCCTGCGCCGCACCGCCGATCAGGTCGCGCAGGCCGGCTATGACGGCTTCATGGCCGGCAAGCGCCTTGTCATCCCGGGCGCCGGCAACAAGCTGATGAGCTTCCTGCCGCGCCTGCTGCCGCGCGGCACGATGGTGCGCATCATCGATCGCTACCAGCGCGGACGCGGCCGGCGCGCCGAGAGCTGGAAGAAGCGGCCCAAGGCTTGAATCGAAAAGGCTTGAACCAGGAAGCCGTGATCCGAGCGCGATCGCGAAAAGACCTGCCCCGGGCTTGATCCGGGGTGGAAGCCGGCTTTCGGACAAGATCATGCTCTACCAACCGGACATCCGCGTTTGACCGGATATGACCAAGCCATTGCGGCGCTTGGCCTTGAAATTGCTTGTTAATTGTTTAGGACTGAGAATGACCGGAAGCTTTTGCCTGAAGCTACTGCGATGACCGACAAGGTTCTGCTCGTCCTGCACCAGGAGCAATCGACGCCCGGCCGCGTCGGCTACGCGCTGCGCGAACGCGGCTACGAGCTCGATATCCGCCGCCCACGCTTCGGCGAGCCGCTGCCCGCCACGATGGCCGAGCATGCGGGCGCCGTGATCTTCGGCGGACCGCAGAGCGCCAACGATCCGGACGATTTCATCAAGGCCGAGACCGACTTCATCGGCGTGCCGCTGCGGGAAGGAAAGCCCTTCCTCGGAATCTGTCTCGGCGCGCAGATGCTGGCGAAGCACTTGGGCCAGCGCGTCGCGCCGCATCCTCTGGGAAAGGCGGAGGTCGGCTACTATCCGATCCGCCCGACCGCGGCGGGCCGCGCGATCTGCGACTGGCCGACCCACATGTATCAGTGGCATCGCGAGGGCTTCGACCTGCCGCGCGGCGTCGAGCTGCTCGCCGAAGGCGACATGTTCCCGATCCAGGCGTTTCGCGCCGGCTCCGGCTTTGCGATCCAGTTTCATGCTGAGGTGACGCACGCGATGATGTGCCGCTGGACCACGCGCGGACACGCGCGCATGGAGCAGCCGGGCGCAAAGCAGCGCCACGAGCATTTCGCCGACCGGCCGGTCTACGACCACGGCATCCGCGCGTGGCTCGCGAGTTTCCTCGACCACTGGCTCGCGGTCGGCCAGCCGCGGCAACATCTGCAGGCGGCGGAGTAGCGATTCGCCGCTGGAGGCTTGACGCCTATACGGCGAAGCCGTACATTTCGATGCATACAGCCATCGAGACATCCGGTTATCTGAACGACGCGGCCGCGGCTGGAATGTCTGACGACGAGCGGACGAACGTCGTTGTCGCGATCGGCGAGAATCCGATGTTGGGCGTGCTGATGCCTGGGACTGGCGGCGCTCGAAAGATTCGGTTCGCAGGCCGAGGGAAAGGAAAGTCGGGCGGTTATCGCGTGGTGACCTACTATGCGGCGTCGGACGTACCGGTCTTCTTGCTCGCGGTCATCAACAAGGGTGAACGAGCAAACCTGTCGAAGTCCGAGCAAAATGCATTGAGGACCGAGCTGTCCGGTATCGCTGAAGACTATCGCAAGGGCCTTCGAAGGATATTGGAAACGAGGAGACGATGAGTTCACTCGGCAAACGTTTGATCGCCGCCGCAAAGGAAGCGAGGCAAATCGCGCGCGGGAAGGCCCCGGCGTCAACTTATCGGATTCATGTTCCGACTGACATCGATGTGCAGTCGATCCGAAAGTCTCTTGGATTGAGCCAATCGGGATTCGCATCGATGTTCGGAATCGCACCGGGGACGCTGCGCGATTGGGAGCAGCATCGAAAGCAACCCGACGGTCCAGCGCGAGTCCTGTTGACGGTAATCAAGAACGAGCCCGAAGCGGTCCAGCGTGCTCTCAAGCGCGAGCCGGTCTAGGCTCAAGCCTTGTCTCCGCCCATGCGGTCGGCGCGCCAGAGCGCCGGGAATAGCCGCGTCCACAGCAACGTGATCACCAGCGTGCCGACGCCGCCGACCAGCACCGCCGGCACCGCGCCGATCCACGACGCCATCGCGCCGGCGCGGAATTCGCCGAGCTGATTGGACGCGCCGATGAAGAGGCCGTTCACCGCGGTGACGCGGCCGCGCAGCTCGTCCGGCGTGCCGAGTTGCACCAGCGTCATGCGAATGACCACGCTGATCATGTCGCACGCGCCGAGCAGCGCGAGCGCGAGCAGCGCCACGACGATATGCGCCGACGACGCGAATATGATGGCGGCAAGGCCGAACCCCGCGACCGCCGCGAACATCATCTTGCCGGAATGACGCTCGATCGGGCGGCGCGTCAGCACCAGCGCCATGGTGAGCGCGCCGACGCCGGGCGCGGCGCGCAGCAGCCCGAGCGCCCACGGTCCCTGGTCGAACACGTCGCGCGCGAACACCGGCAACAGCGCGGTGACACCGCCGAGCAGCACCACGAAGAGGTCGAGCGAGATCACGCCGAACACGACCGGGCTGCGCCGCATGAACGCGAAGCCGGCAAACAGCGCCTTCAAGGTCAGCGGCTCGCGTGCCGGCGGCGTGCGCTCCATATGGATCAGCAGCGTGAGCACCGCTGCGGCAGCGAACAGCGTGAGGCAGACCGCGTAGACCACGCTGGGTCCGAGCGCATAGAGAAAGCCGCCGAGCGCCGGGCCCGTGATGGTCGCTGCCTGGTTGGCGGTCGCCGAGCCGGCGACTGCGCTCGGCACCAGCGGCAGCGGCACCAGCCCCGGCACGATGATCTGCATCGCGGTCACCTCAAAGGCGCGCGCGATCCCGAGGATGAACGCGACGGCGAGGATCAGGTCGCGCGACGTGAAGCCGGTGATCAGGCCGACGAGCAGCGTCGCGGCCGCGACCGCCTCGACGATCTGGCAGAACAGCAGCACGCGGCGCCGGTCGTAGCGGTCGGTGACCTGGCCGACGATCAGGAACAGGAGCATCGCCGGGATGAACTGGATCAGCCCGATCAGCCCGAGGTCGAACGGGTTGCTGGTCAGCGCGTAGAGCTGCCAGGCGACCGCGACCACGAGCATCTGGTAGCTCGCCGTGACCGCCAGGCGCGCAAACCAGAACAGCACGAACGGCCGGTGGCGAAAGACGGAATCGGGTCGGAGGTGATCCATTTGCGGCGGGGCAGTTCTAGCCGCCTGGACGGGACTTGGGCGAGGGCCAAGCCCGCGCGCCAGGGCCGCCGCATGCGGCTCATGCGCAAAACGCCCGCCTTGGCGTGGCGGCGCGCACGATCATCCCGCCCGCCTTCGCTCTAGCGCGTCGAAGACGCGCGTAAAACGCGCTTTTGGGGCTACGGCGGCCAACCTCCGCCGACACTGCGTCTGCTGAAATTCAATGCACGAAACCGGGCTTGCCAACCGTAGCCGCGAAGCGGCGAAGGTTGGTGGAGCCAGGCGGGATCGAACCGCCGACCTCCTCATTGCGAACGAGGCGCTCTCCCAGCTGAGCTATGGCCCCTAGGGACGCGAAAACGCGCGAAAATACGCGGTTGCGCGGCTCTCCAGTGTGGGGCGTGATTTACGGCCGAGGGGGTGGGGTGTCAAGAAGTGTATCTGGCGCATGATCCCGAAAAGTGGGCCGCGGTTTTCGGAAAAGATCATGCACCACCAAGAACCTAGAGCGGGATGACGATTCGAGGAGAAGTGATCCCGCTCCAGGGCCCGGAAACCACGTTCCAAGGTGCGGCCGGGCCGCGTCTTGTTCCTGGCCGAGGGGGCGGCTACATCTCTGCCAACCTCGGAACGGGCTCTCCATGCGCGCTATTCTGGACGTGATCCTTCTCGCCTTGCAGATCTATGTCTGGCTGCTCATCGCGGCGGCCGTTCTGTCCTGGCTGATTGCCTTCAATGTCGTGAACACCCGCAACCAGTTCGTCGCGACCGTCGGCGAGTTCCTTTACCGGATCACCGAGCCGGCGCTGCGCCCGATCCGCAGCATGATGCCCAACCTCGGCGGCATCGACATCTCGCCCGTGATCCTGATCCTGCTCATCTTCCTGATCGAGCGGGTGATCATCTACTACATCTACCCCTATACGCCCTGAACGTGACCACGGCGGCGTGGAGCGTCACGCCGGACGGCGTGCTCATTGCCATCCGTCTCACCCCGAAGGGCGGCCGCGACGGCATCGACGGCGTCGCGACGCTGTCGGACGGACGCACGGTGCTGAAGGCGCGCGTGCGCGCCGCGCCGCGCGAAGGCGAGGCGAACGCCGCGTTGGGCCGCTTCCTCGCGAAGGCGCTCGGCGTCCCACCGCGCGACGTCGCGATCGTCGGCGGGGCAACGTCCCGCATCAAGCGCGTGAAGGTGACCGGCGACGCCGCGGCTTTGACCGCGGCGCTGGAGAAGATCGCGCGCGCGGGGTAAGGAAGCGTCCTCCGTCATTCCGGGGGATGCGCGAAGCGCATGAGCCGGAATCCATAACCACCGTCGGCTCTTGAATCGCACGGATCGTGGTTATGGATTTCGGGCTCGCCGCTGCGCGGCGCCCCGGAATGACCAGCTGTTGGAACAGACGCATGACGGCAAAGATCATCGACGGCAAGGCAATCGCCGCGGAGCTGCGCGCGAAGGTCGCCGCCGAAGTGCAGCGGCTCGGCCAGGCGCATGCGCTCGTGCCGGGGTTGGCGGTCGTGCTGGTCGGCGAGAATCCCGCGAGCGCCGTTTATGTGCGCTCGAAGGGAAAGCAGACCGTCGAAGCCGGCATGAAGTCGTTCGAGCATCGCCTGCCCGAGACGGCGTCCGAGAGCGAGCTGCTGGCGCTCGTGCAGACGCTCAACGCAGACCCGGCCGTCCACGGAATTCTTGTGCAGTTGCCGCTGCCAAAGCAGATCGACAGCCAGAAGGTGCTGAACGCGATCGATCCCGCCAAGGACGTCGACGGCTTTCACCCGGTCAACGCCGGGCGCCTCGCCACCGGCCTGCCCGCGCTGGTGCCATGCACGCCGCTCGGCTGCGTGATGCTGGCGAAGACCGTGCACGCCTCGCTCGAAGGCCAGGAAGCCGTGATCGTCGGGCGCTCCAACATCGTCGGCAAGCCGCTGATCCAGCTGCTGCTCAACGAGAACGCCACGGTGACGGTCGCGCATTCGCGCACGCGCGATCTCCCCGCCGTGTGCCGTCGCGCCGACCTCCTGTTCGCGGCGGTCGGCCGGCCCGAGATGGTGCGCGGCGACTGGGTCAAGCAAGGCGCGACCGTGATCGATGTCGGGATCAACCGCGTCCCAACACCGGACGGCAAGGGCCGCATCGTCGGCGATGTGGCGTTCGCCGAGGCCGCCGCGATCGCCGGCGCGATCACACCGGTGCCCGGCGGCGTCGGGCCGATGACGATCGCATGCCTGCTGGTCAACACGGTGCGCGCGGCTTGCGCGATCAACGGGCTGCCCGCGCCGGCGGTTTGACGCACGGGCGCACGCGAAAGATCACCACCGAGACAATTGCAGGAAGACAGCTTTCGCCGCGGCGGCGCCGGCTCAGTTCTGCCAGCCGAACGCCACCTTATCGAGGCTCTTGGCCCCGAAGCGCTCCGACGAGCGGGCGACCGCGCGGCCGCCAAGCGCCTTGTAGAAGCCGACCGCCGGATCGTTGTCGGTCAGCGCCCAGATCACCAGGCTCTTCAGGCCGCTCTGCGCGAGGTCGCGCCGGGCCGCGGTGAACAGGCGGCGGCCGAAGCCGAGGCCCTGGAATTCCGGGCAGAGATAGAGCTCGTAGATCTCGCCGTCATAGAACAGGCTGCGCGCGCGGTTGCGGCCATAGTTGGCATAACCCGCGACGCGATCGCCGAACTGCAGCAGCGCGACGCGGCTGCCCTTCGCGATTGCATTTTCCCACCAGCCCGGACCGCGCCGGCTGATCAGCTTCTCGAGCTCGGGGCCCGGGATGATACCGCGGTAGGAGGTACGCCAGGCCGCATCATGCGTCGACGCGACCGCTTCGGCATCAGCGGGCTTGGCGCGACGAATCTCGATGAGGACTGTGCTCATGTGGTGAATTCAACAAAGCCTGAGGCCCGAATTCAAGCCCTCTGTTAACGGACGGTTAACGATTTTATTGACGTGGCGCGCCCGCGCCACAGGCTCCGAACCGCCTGTCAATACTTGACAACCACAGCGAAAAGTGACCGCGCGAGCACCCGATTCAGTGCGGCTTCTGCACCCAGAATTGGTACATCGCGGCGAAAAGGCGCGGCTCCTCGCGCTCGATTGCATCCCAGGCGGCAAGGTCCGCGCGCGCGGCGTCGCCTGGATGACGCTGCGCATAGCGCATCGACCCTCTGGCGGCGCCTTCGAAGCCGAGGAACGCGAGCGCGTTCGTGTCGAGGAACGTACTGATTTGAGACAGCGTCAGCGCGTGCTCCTGCACGGGAAACAGCAGATCGCGGCAGGCGCTGGTCGCGAAGAAATCCGGCATCTCGGCAACCATGCGCTGCGGCGTCCCGACCGCGAAATTCATCAGCTCGCGCCGGCATTGGCGGATGCTTTCGGCGTCGGAGGCAAATTCGCGCCGCGCGACAAACTCGCGCACGGTGGCAACATCCTGCCGGCCGCGCGCGCTGTGGAGGGCGAGCCGCATCACGCCGCCCGGCCGCAGCAGCGACAGCAACACCTGCCATCCGGCGAACGGGTCGGCGAGATGATGCAGCACCCCGCTCGCGTCGATCATATCGAAAGTACGGTCGACTCCGCCTAAACGGAGCAGATCGGCTTGCGCAAATGCAATGTCGAGCCCGAGCAGGCGCGTCGCGCGCTGCGCATAGGCGAGTGCCGCGAAGCTCAGGTCGATCGCCAGGATGCGCAGCCCCGGAAAGCGCATCGCGACGGTCGCCGCATGCTGGCCGGTGCCGCAGCCCGCGATCAGCGCGTCGGCCGCGGCACGCTCGCCCGGACGGAAGCGCGAAAACCGCTCGGCGAGGTCGGCCTCGAGCGTGGCGGCGGGTCCCGGCGCGGCCGTCGTGACCCAGCGCGGAGAGGGGTTCTGCTCGTGCCGCTCGCGCACCTTGAGCGATACCGCCTCGGTGGTCGCCGTGAGCGAGGGGAGCGCGTCGCGCAGCGCCGCCTCCTCGCGCGGCTCGCGGATCTGCGTGTCGAGCAGAGGCGCCAGCGCCGATGGCCAGTGGCGCAGCAGCAGGCGCGCGGCGTCCGCCAGCGTGTCGAGCGGCTCGTAGGCGGCGATCGCCGGAAGGCATAGTGGGGCGATGTCCTTGTCCGCGTCGAGCGCGGTGACGACGGCGTTGCGCAGGACACGGACGCGTTCGATCTCGAGGTCGCCATGGCCGAAGGCATATTCGTTGAGGAAGCACTGCTGCGCGAGCGCGCACGCAAGCCCGAGAAAATCGCCGTTGTGATGTCCGGGGGGGCTTCGCCCCTCGGCGGCGTCGAGCAGCGCCAGCCGCGCGCTGGTCAGGAAGCGCTCGAGCGCGGCGTCGCGGACCGGCGCGGCGTTGAGCAGCGCGCGCAACAACGGATCGCGCACCACCGCGGTCTCGCCCGACGCGCCGAACAGCTCCGCCATTCCGAGCCGGCGCGGCCAGGCCGCGGCGGCGCGCTCGATGCATCCGTTGATGACGGGATTCTGGCGCACCACGCTCGCGCCGGCAGCGGCAAGATCAGCAGGCGGGCCCCATGGCTCGGTCAGCGCACGGTGGAGCGTGGCGGGGAGGAACGGGCGCGTCGGCAAGGCGCGCAGGCTGCGCGCGCAGGCGACGAAGAGCGCGCGGGTGTCGGCGTTCTCCTCCGCCTGGAGCATGCGCCAGACGAGATCGATTGTCTCGCCGGCGCGAGTTTCGGCGACGCCCGCCTCGCAGGCCCGCCGGATCACGCCCATCGCCTCGCCGAGCTCGCCCGCGGCGACCAGCGCGCCGCCGAGGTTGAGGTGAGCCTCGGCGAGGCCCGGATCGAAGCGCACGGCCTGCCGGAAATGCATGACGGCGTCGGCCGGACGGCCGAGCGCCAGCAGCAGCGTCCCGAGATTGTTGTGCGCCTGCGCGTGATCGCCCTTCAGCTGCAGCGCGCGCTGATATCCGGCGATCGCCGCGTCGTGCCGCCCCTGCTCGGCGTCGATATTGGCGATGTTGAACTGCGCCTCGACCGCGTCAGGGTGCAGCCGCAGCACGGCGCGATAGCCCTCGATCGCGCCTTTCGGATCGCCGCTTTCGCGCAACGCGTTGCCGAGATTGAGCCAGGCGGCGGCGTAGTCGGGCTTGAGCGCGATCGCGCGACGCAGATGCGCGATCGTGTCGTCGTGCCGGCCGACCATGCGCAGCGCGAGCGCGATGTTGTAGTGGCTCTCGGGATTCTGGGCGTCGATCGCAATCGAGCGTCCGATCAGATCGACGGCGTCGAGATTGTGCCGGGTCTGCAGCGCCAGCACGCCGAGATAGTGCAGGCTCGGCGCATGATTTTGATCCATCGTCAGCGCGTCGCGGTAGCTCTTCTCGGCCTCGCGCAGCTGCCCGGCCTGATGCTGCCGCGCGCCCGTCGCGAACAGATGCGCGGCGGGCGTATCAACCGGTCCTTGCGGTTTCCTGGTTTTCCGGCTCAAGGCCGCGTCCCCCGAAAGGCCGGATAGCTATCGGCCAAGGCGGGGGTGCTGGCAATGGGGGTGGAGACAGTAGGGTCAGACGCCTTCGGCTTCCTTGGCCCGCTCGGCGCGCTTGCGTTCGGTCGGGTCGAGCAGCCGCTTGCGCAGCCGGATCGACTTCGGCGTGATCTCGACCAGCTCGTCGTCCTGGATGTAGGCGAGCGCCTTTTCCAGCGACATCCTGATCGGCGGCGTCAGGCGCACCGCCTCGTCCTTCGAGGTGGTGCGGATGTTCGTGAGCTGCTTGCCCTTGAGCACGTTGATCTCGAGATCGTTGTCGCG
>Ga0105238_10005860_pt1 | contig 12174 bp, 6 predicted proteins | sample KBSC34metaG_FD_81526 | JGI IMG/M metagenome (GOLD analysis project Ga0105238, IMG submission 81526) | Corn rhizosphere microbial communities from Kellogg Biological Station, Michigan, USA - KBS C3-4 metaG | ecosystem: Host-associated > Plants > Roots > Rhizosphere > Soil | place: Michigan, USA... | reverse complement strand
TCTGCCAACTCCGCACTCCTTTCATCGCCGCTCTCATCCCAATTTCTGTTCCTTCGATGCACTGCCTGCCCCAAGTCCAGACCCTTAACGACGGATTACGGGCCCACCAAGGGAGCCCCGCTTCCGCACAGAAAGGATAATAAGATAACTGGGGAATCTCCGATGTCCACCAATCTTCCGCCGCCCGCTAAACTGATCAATGTTCGCGGCACGGAACTGCTGGCTAGCGATACTCGCGAACAGTATCGGCAAAAGCTTGCGCGAATCACGCTGGACTCCATGGTTCAGTTCGTGGGTCTATTGGATGCAAACGGCACCGTACTCGAGATCAATCAAGTTGCCTTGGATGGCGTAGGCATCACACTCTCCGACGTCGAAGGCAAGCCTTTTTGGACCACGTTCTGGTGGCAAGTCTCGGAGGAAATAAACCAGGGCCTCAAAGAGTCCATCCTGCGCGCCTCGCGGGGAGAATTCGTCCGCTGGGATACGGAAATCTACGGACGCGCCGGGGGCCGGGAGACGATCATCATCGATGCCTCGCTCATGCCTGTGAAGGATGAGCAAGGCAACGTCGTGTTCATCACCGCCGAAGGACGCGACATCACGGAGAAAAAGGCCCACGAACGCGAAATCGCGCGCCAGCGCGAGGAATTGGCGAAGCTGGATGTGCTCAAGACCCAGTTCTTTACCAATATCAGCCATGAATTCCGCACCCCGCTGACTCTGATGCTCGGGCCCCTGGAAGACGCGCTCGCCAACACACACGGTATTCTCCCTCCGGGCGCGGCGGCGGATCTTTCTGCCTCGCATCGCAACGCTCTGCGGCTGCTCAAGTTGGTTAACACCATGCTGGACTTTTCACGCATCGAGGCCGGGCGAGTGCAAGCTTCCTATCAACCTGCCGACCTCGGCGCGCTCACGGCGGATCTCGCCAGTAATTTCCGCTCGGTCTGCGAGAAAGCAGGCTTGCAGTTAATCGTGGATTGCCCCGCCCTCAACCCCGCAGACAGCACCCACGAGCCAGCCTATGTAGACCGCGATATGTGGGAGAAGATCGTGCTCAACCTGGTGAGCAACGCTTTCAAATTTACCCTTCAAGGCGAGATCGCGGTGCGCCTCGAAACTCTGGACGGCCGCGCGCGCCTGACGGTCCGCGATACCGGCGTGGGCATTCCCGCCGAGGAACTCCCCCATATTTTCGAGCGCTTCCATCGCATCGAACGCAGTCTTGGCCGCACCCACGAAGGCACCGGTATTGGTCTGGCGCTAGTGCAGGAGCTGGTTAAACTTCACGGCGGCACCATCTCCGCGGAAAGCACGGAGGGTCAGGGAAGCACTTTTACGGTCACCATCCCTCTGGGCAACGCTCATCTCAACCCGGAGCGTATCGGAGCCGTCTCTTCGCTGGCTTCAACTGCGGTCAGCTATGAGGCTTTCGTCGAAGAAGCCTTACGCTGGCTGCCTGTCGATTCGATACCTGAGCTTGACAGGCAGCCCTTGGCCGGCGAAGGGAAGCCCCGCGTTCTCTGGGCTGACGACAACGCCGACATGCGCGCCTATGTCAGCCGGCTACTCAGCGGCCGTTTCGATGTGCAGGCGGTGGCCGACGGCGAGGCGGCCCTGGATGCGGCGCGGGCTCATCCACCCGATCTGGTCCTTTCCGATGTGATGATGCCGAAGCTCGATGGATTCGGTCTGCTGCGCGCGCTGCGAGCCGATCCCGCCCTGCGTGAGATCCCTGTCATTTTGCTTTCCGCCCGGGCGGGGGAGGAGAGCCGCATAGAGGGCATCGAGGCCGGGGCAGACGACTATCTGGTGAAGCCCTTCAGTGCGCGGGAAATCGTCGCCCGGGTAGAGACACACCTGCGAGTATCGCAGATGAGGCGCAATGCGAAGATGGCGCTCCGCGAGAGCGAGAAGCTCTTCAGAACCTTCGCGAACACTGCTCCGGCGATATTGTGGATCACGGAATCCGACGCCACGTGCTCCTTTATATCGCAGAGCTGGTTCGATTACACCGGACAAACTGAACAAGGTGCGTTGGGTTTCGGCTGGCTTGAGGCAGTGCATCCGGAAGACCGCGGCAAGGCCCAGCGCATTCTGCGTGAGGCGTCCGACAAAGGTGAAGGGTTTTCGCTGGATTTTCGGGTGCGCCGGGCTGACGGCGAATTCCGCTGGGCCTTGACATCGGGCCGCCCGAGAGTCAACGCCGACGGCACCTTCGCCGGGTATGTCGGGTCCGTCATAGACATCCATGAACGGAAGCATGCAGCGCTGGCGTCCTCCCTGCTGAGCGCGATCGTCGAATCGTCCGACGACGCGATCATCAGTAAAGATCTGAACGGCGTGATCACAAGCTGGAACAAGGGTGCGGAACGACTGTTTGGCTACACCGCGGGCGAGGCGATTGGCAAGTCGGTCACCATGCTGATCCCCGCGGAAAGGCAGGACGAAGAGCCGGAGATCCTTGCGCGACTACGGCGCGGCGAGCGAATGGAACATTTCCAGACGGTTCGTGTGCGGAAGGATGGCTCGCGGATGAACGTTTCGCTGACCGTCTCGCCGGTGAGGGACGCCGAAGGTCGCATTATCGGGGCTTCCAAGGTGGCGCGCGATATCACGGAAAACGTGCGCCAGGAGGCAGCCTTGCAAGCCGCGAACGCGGCGCTTCAACGCGCCAATGCCGATCTGCAGCAGTTCGCCGACTCAGCTTCGCACGATCTCCAGGAACCGCTTCGCATGGTAGCGGCTTACAGCCAGCTGCTGCAAAAACAATTTGGCGGTCAGATGGGACCCATTGGTGACAAGTATATTAGCTACACTGTCGAAGGTGCGATGCGCCTGGAGCGCCTTTTGGAGGCCCTGCGAACGTACACGCAGCTATCCGCGTCGGAGGAAGAGCCTAGCGAAGATGTTGATGCGGGAGCGGTCCTGAAGACAGCGCTTTCCAATCTGAAGGTCGCCATCAAAGAGAGCGGCGCCTCCATTACATTTGCCGCGCTGCCGCATATCCGCATGTACGAGTTCCAGTTGGAACAGCTTTTTCAGAATCTGATCGCCAATGCGATTCGCTACCGCGGCGATGAGCCGCCACAAATCTCCATAGACGCTCAAAGGCAGGGCGACAAGTGGCAGTTTTCCGTTCAAGACAACGGAATCGGTATCGAACCCCAGTTCCAGAGGCAAGTCTTTGGAATGTTTAAGCGTCTCCACAGCAAAGCCGAATATCCCGGCACTGGCATGGGCTTGGCGATCTGCGAGCGGATCGTCGAACGCGCCGGAGGGCGGATTTGGGTTGACTCAGAACGCGGGAAAGGCTCTACATTTTACTTTACGGTTCCCTGCGGAAATGCCATCCGGAAAGATCCCGGGACGAAACTCTGAAGCACTGACCGAACAGCAATCCCCGAGTCTCAACACGACCACGTTACTCCCCTGCTGCGAAGCATAGGGCCGGGGGCAGTCTTTACGCCGTGTGAGAAAGATCTCTTTTCCACACGCTGCGCAACGCGCCGAGCGTGATAGGTAAAGCGCCGGCGAGGAGGAAGACCATATCGCCTACCATGCGGAGCCATTCCAGCTTGTGGAAGGTGCCGCCCATCAGAAATGTCAGGCGGCGCGCGTGCCAATAACCGTTGGCGATGGAATCCCAGAGCTGGATCACTCCTCCGGGGAAGAGATCCAGGATGACCATCAACGCGAGCCCTGCATTAGCACCCCAGAAGCCCCACCGGATGAACTTCTCCGTACCCTTCCAGGCAGTGTCGGATTGCATGGCCCTCAAGCAGAAGACCAGGACTGCCAGGGCCAACATTCCGAAGACACCGAACATCGCGGCGTGTGCGTGATTGGCGGTGAGCGTCGTACCCACTTCGAAGTAGGAAACGATCGGCAGGTTGATCAGGAAACCGAAGACCCCTGCGCCCACGAAATTCCAGACACCCACGGCCATAAGGAAATAGATGGACCACTTCTGACCGGAGGCCATGTCCGGAGCGCCCTCTGCCTTCCTCAGATTGATGAAATCCCAGGCATCCAGAGTCAAGAGCGTGAGGGGCACAACTTCCAAAGCCGAGAAGCACGACGCCAGCCCCATGTTTAGTGTGCCCTGGCCCGTGAAGTACCAATGGTGGCCTGTGCCGATGATCCCGCCAGTGAGATACAGGATGGCATCCAAGTAAATCAGGTGCGTGGCGGTCCTGGTGCTGACCACGCCCATCTGGTGAAACATGATGGCCACCAATACCGTCGCGAAAATCTCGAAGAATCCCTCTACCCACAGATGGATGATCCAGAAGCGCCAGTTGTCGATGACCGCAAAGTTGGTATCCGGGCCGTAAAAAAGAGCAGGCAGGTAGAACACAGGGATGGCCACGGCCGCATACAAAAAGAGGGAGGACAATTCGCGCGTGTCAGGTCTTTTGATGGCGGGCTGGAGCGCCCGAAACATCAGAAACAGCCAGAAGACGAGGCCCACTGCCAGCAAGAGTTGCCAGAAGCGCCCCAGATCGAGATACTCGGAACCTTGATGTCCGAACCAGAACCAGACCTTCCCCAGTTTGTCGTTGATGCCGAGGGACTCACCTGCCAGACTGCCGACAACCACCACCACCAGAGCCGCAAGAAGTGCGTAGACGCCAATTCTTTGGTGTCTGGGTTCCCTGCCGCCGACCCACGTTGCCAGGAACAGACCGCCGCCCACCCAGGCCGTGGCGATCCAAAAGATAGCGAGTTGCAGATGCCAGGTGCGCGCCAGGTTGTAGGGCAGCCAGCGGGCGATGTCGAACCCGTAGAAAGCCCCCGACTCCACGCGATAGTGGGCGAGCAGGCCTCCCAGAAATGCTTGCGCCAGGAACAGCAGAGCTACGATGCCGAAGAACCATCCCGTCGCCCACTGGCTGGGCGTGAGCTTCAAAGCAGAAGAAGACATCTTGGAACTGGACAACGCAGAGTGCATCATATAAGCGCTACCGCTCTCGCCCTTCCAGCCCAAGTAGTCGAATTTGCCGACGACGAAGAGAATCAAACCAATTCCTGACAGGAGGGTGATGAGACTCAAGGCGCTCCAGACATAAGCCTCGGTGGACGGACGGTTGCCCGCCGCCGGCTCGTAGGGCCAGTTGTTGGTGTACGAATAATCCTTCCCAGGGCGATTCGCCGTTGCGGCCCATGCCGACCACGCGAAGTAGGCGGTCAGAGCGTCACGCTCCGCCGGATTCTGAATATAGTTGACTGGTAGCCCGGGCGCGGCGTCTTTCCTGGTGAAGTATTCGCTCCATTCAGGAAGCTGCGTGCGGTAGGAAGCTACTTCGCTTGGCGAGAACCGGAGAGTCCGCGAAGCTGCTTCGTAGCGGTTTTCCTTAAGCACCGTGATGGTCTGGGCAGATGTGGCACTCCGCTCGTCGGGCGAAAGCTGCGCGAAGAGTCTGCCGTACTTCGTGGACGCGATCGTATCGCGAGTTATTTCGCTGAGCCTGTGCAGGTACTCAGCGCTGTAGTCAGGACCCAGATAAGCTCCATGACCCCACAGGCTCCCGTGTTCCATGAGACCGTACTTGAGGAAAACCTCTTGGCCCTTTTGGATGTCAGCTCCGCTAAACACTGCGCTCCCGTTGCCATCCGTGACCTGATCGGGGATGGGAGGAGCATTCGTGTAGGTCAGGACCGTGACAAAAGATAGAACCGAAAAGCCACCGATCATCACAAGAATGGCCGAGTGTCTCCACCACGGAGAGATACTCGTAGCTTCGGTGGTTGTGGCGATCATGATAGGCCTCTTTCAATTCCTGGACCCCAGGCTTGCAATCCTTCTGAACAGAGGATCGCATGGCGCGATCGCGCAAGAATCCAGTGACGCTATTGTACTGCGGCGGACTCGCCAGGTAAACGACAGCCATATGCGGAAAGCAAGGTTCGTATTCCGGCAAGCCTTCGAAAATCAATTTGATGGCGTACAAACTCGGCCAAAACGGCGAGCCGGAAGGCACGTTTCCATAGTAAGGGTGCTGAAAAGTCGAACGTCTCGCCTGGCGTTGCGCTAGGCCCCAGCAAACGGAAAATCCTTCCCAAACGATAATCCGGCTCCCGGAGATTTTGCTACGCGGTCGAAGACGGGAACCCAAACGCGCCTCTTTCTGTGAATCGTAGCCTGCTTAAGCTTTTTCCAGAAGGTCACATTGCGCATTCAGGTTGCTTCCGTAAATCTGTCTCTCCGCACGGCCCGCTGCCGATCCGGAAGAAGGTTCTGTGGATAACGCTCTCACATAGATTTACGTTACGCCGACTCATCCGCGATCAGATCGCAGTTTCCAAGCTTTGTTGTTCACTGGCTTTCGTGCTGTTCGTCGTTTCTTTTGAGCGGCACTTCACTCAAATATCGGCGATGTTCTTGCCAACACCTCGTCCATGAGCGCCCGTGGAATGTTTTCGAGCTTCCTGCCGCCGCGCGCGGCGAGATCTAGAGTATGGGGCTGGTCGCAGCGGACAATGCCCGTCGTTTTGGTTCCGGCTCCTGTCAGCGGCACGGCGAAACCTGCGGTCCGCGCGAAATTTCCACCGCTCGTGATCGGGAGAACTACGGGGAGCTTTGTGATCCGGTTGAACGCTTCCGGCGACACGATCAGCACAGGACGCCGGCCTTTTTGCTCGTGTCCTAACGTCGGATCGAGACTAACGAGCCAGATCTCACCGCGCTTCATCAAATAATCTCGCCGCCCACGGGCCTGCTATCGAGCCATTCCTGCTGTTCCTTCTTCGATCTTCCTCGGGCACGCGGCGCTTTGGGATCGCATTTGGCGAGCAACTCCTTCAGGGTGTAGCGCTGGCGCTGCCGCGGCTCCACGATAATCCGGCCCCTTTCAACCGCGATGCCGACCGTGGCGCCCGGCTGCAAATGCAGGATATCGAGCAGCGCAGGCGGGACAGCCAGCATCACCGAGCCGCCGACCTTGCGAAGATTAGTAGTGTGCACGGCGTTTCCCCTTGAGTTATATTTTAGTATAACATCACCAGTCGCAATCTCTCCGCGAGAACGCGGCGGCGCCGTATAGCAATGACCCACGTAGCGAGCGCACTGCCGGGTATGGTACAAATCCCCAGGGAGACCTTTAATGAAAATTGATTTCGTGAAAACACTAGGTTGTGCGTTGTTGGCCGCGCTTACCGTCAGCGTGTCGGCGCCGGCTCAGGCCCAAGCCACCGCTCCGAAGCTCTACAACAACGCCAAACAAAAACTTCTGGATGGCAAGACCCTCTCCAGCTATACGGTCGGCAAGCCCGACGCCGCACTCTACTGTGAAGTCGCCAAGCACTACGACTTCGTGTGGTTTGAGATGCAGCATAGCACTATGACCTGGGCCGACATTGAGAAAATGATCGCGGCATGTCCGCACTCCGTCGCCACGCCGATGGTGCGAATCGCTGACGAACTGGAAAGCTCGATTCAGCACGCCACCGATATTGGCCTCCTGGGAATTATCATGCCGACGGTCGATACGGTCGAAAAGGCGCAAGCCGCCGTTCGCTACGCGAAGTATCCGCCGGAGGGCCGGCGCAGCATGGGCGGAGGGCAGGCGCCGAGAATCTGGTTCGGCGAGGGCCGGGATGCCACGATGCAATACCGCACCACCGTCAATGACAACATGCTGGTCATCGCCATGATCGAAACGCCCATAGGTGTCGCCAACGCGTATGAGATCGCGAGCGTCCCCGGCATCGATGGCGTATTGATTGCAAATACGGACCTGGCCAATTTTTCCGGCTGGTTCGATCGCGAATCGGGACCGTATCAGGGGATGCTAAAACTCATCCACGATGCGACCAGGCGCGCCGGGAAATACTTGGGCGCCACGGGCCCCGTACCTCCGACGCCATTCCCCAGATCAGACTTCAATTTCTACCAGGGCGGCCCGTCAATCGACGGATGGATGCCCCCGAACGCTCGCCCGGCTGCCGCTCCGGCGAAGCCTTAGACGGCGACCCCGACTACGCCTCCTCGCGTTGCGTTCCGAGGTAGCGGCTAGCCAATGCTGATTCAGTGACCGCGGCGGCGAGCACGAATAACATCACGTACCACCACAGGGATTCGGGAGTCTTACTGGCCGTTGTCGGGCTTATTAGCTGGCCCGGCGCCGCGGCTTCTTGTGACGATTTGCCGCCATTCCCTTGCCAGAGTGCCAAGACATCGTCCGGGATCACATCCAAGTTGGATTCTTTCGGATCGGGGTTGACACCGACTTCGTCCTGCCGCCCGTCGGCCAGTCGGAGCTGGTAATAGCCGGCCTCGGTGAGCTGGAACGATTGCGCGGACGCGGCCTCGCCCAGCGTGAGCGGACGTTTGCCCTGAGGGTCGGTGACCTCGACACCTTGCGTCCGTTCCTTGGCATTGCGCAGTTCCAGGTAAGCGTCCACAACGCGTGCGCCGCCCTGGCGTTCGCTGCCCGCAAGGTAACGCGCAGTCTGCTCGATGAAAGGCACGAAGGCGGGAGCCAACGGAAAATCGTTGGTGAGGTTGTCTAGCCCCGACGTGAGCAGCATCACGCGGCCTTCGCCAAGGCGCTTTTCAAGCAACAGCGGCGTCTGATCGCCTAAACGGACGATCACGCGTGCGTCGCCTGGTTCCACATCCAGGGCGTAGAAAAACTTCACGCCGGGCCAGCCGCCCGCTTTGGCGACGGCGGGATACGAGGAATCACTCGACCCCACTCCCATATAGCGATCGGCAACGCGGTTGTAGTCGCGAGTGGCGATGATATGGGCGCCGAAGATGGGAATCTGCGAGCGGGCGCCGGCGGAGGTGCCAGCGGCTATGAAGAGACTGCCGCCCGAGCGCACGTACTGCGTGAGCGAATTTTCCAAGAGCGAAGGCAGCGTGTTGACATCGGCAAGGAGGATGAACGCGTAGTTAGACGGCTTACGGTCAGCCGCTTCGGTGACGTTGATCGATTCGAGTATGAAAGCGGATTGCGCGGCTGCCGAGAGCGCGGCTCCGATGTAGAGCGGCGAGCGGTTGTCGCCGTAATTATGGATCAGCAAAACTTTTTGCGGATCGGAGCGCTCGACGGCAAAGCGGCGCAGATCGTCCGCTATGAAGCCATCGGCGGAGTCGATCTTGACCTCGCAGCGGCTGAAGCCGTAAGGGACTTCGAGCGCGGGGAAGTCGACGGTGGCGCGTCCGTTTGCCGGAACCGCAACGGTCTTGGTCGCGGTGGTCTTGCCGTTCACAACCAGCGACACACCGCGCTGCGCGGCTGGGGTGCCGTAGCCTGCGATCACTGCTTGCACGTGAACCGGCTTGGCGTCTTTGCCCCACACTTGTCCCGGCGCGTCAACGGATTCGACCGTCCAATTCGGCTGGGCCTTGGTCACCACGGCATGCGTGACCAGTTTGACGTTAGCCGGCAGCGTCAGATCGGCGAAGGTGGCGGCCAGTTGAGTGTGTTGCATGTCGCTGAACAGATGCAGCTCGATAGGAGTGTGAACCGACTCGGCCAGGCCGCGCACTGCCCGCGCCAGTTCACCGAAGTTACCATGGCCATCGCCGGCCTGAATGGCCTGGACTGCGGCACGCAGCGCCGATTGGTCGGCGATAGGCTGCGTCATGAGCCGCAGTTGCGATCCGAACGCCGCCACCTGCGCGCGAGCGGCGCCCTTTCCGGCCAGCACATTCATGGCTGCGTCTTTGGCATCGGCCAAGCGAGTACCAGCGCGCATGCTGAAAGAGTTGTCGACTACCAGCAGCACCAACCGGTTGCTCGCGAGGGCGGCCACGTTGCGGCTTATGAACGGATTGGCAAAGGCGAGAATCAACAGCGCCAGCAACAACAGCCGCAGCGAGAGCAGTAAGATATGATCCAACCGCTTGTGCTTGGTCGAACTTACGACCCGCGATTCGTAAAGCATCAGCGAGGGCACCGGCTTGGGCGGGCGCTTATGCCGCTTCAGTAGATGCAGGTAGAGCGGAAGCGCTAGGCCGGCCAGACCGGCAAGAAACCAGGGCGCGAAGAGGCCCATCTAAACGATCCCCCACTTCCGCCGCAGCCACCATTCGGAAAAACGCAGAAGCACCAGGACCAAGAACACCAGCGGCAGGTTCCACAGATCTTTGGTCTCGCGGACCGTCACACCGGCTTCCGAAAAAGGAATGCTGCTCGCGAGTTTGCCCAGGTCGGCGGGCTGCCAATATCTTCCGCCGGTTTGATTGGCGAGGCGTTCCAGCAGGTCGCGATTTTGTTCCGTGTGAAAATTCTCGGCGACGCCATCCATACGCTGAAAGGTGAGTACATCGCGTCCCAGCTCGCTGACCTTACCGGTCTTGGGATCCGCGCGCTGCGCCGTTACCTCGGTCAAATACGAACCCGTCCTGGGAGCGGACCAAGCCGCTTGGAACCGGCCGGGATTATCCGGCACCGGTGTCATCTCGACCCGGGCGCTGACGCCGCTGGGGCCCAGAATATGAGCTTCTACTCTGGCGTCGGGTGCGGGGTTGTACTGTGGATCGCGAACCTCGGCGGCGATCGTCACAGCGCCGCTATCGAGCAGCATCTGCGCAGGTACCGCAGCGGAGACGTGGCCCGGCGTATCGGAAACCAGCCAGCGCAGGAGCTGCTGCCAGAATAGATCGTGCGCGGTGTCGCCGAGTGGCGAGCTCATCTGCCAGCGCCAACTGCCTCCGGTGGCCATGATCGCGCTGCGGCCGCGGCCGAAGTTCTCAGTGATGAGCAAGGGCAGTTTGCGGCCTTCGGGCGTAATCATGTTGGCGAGAACCTCCGCCCCGGGCTTGGGAACGCCCGGATCCTGATAATCCATCAGGTAGGGCAAGCTCTTCCATTTGGCAAAATTAGCAGCAGGGTCATCCACTACGCGGGTAATGATGCTGTCGACGCCCGCAGGCGCCAGCTCGGCGGTGGTGTGGGTGGTGCCATCCCTGGGATCGGCCTCCCGATGGAAAGTGGGCGACTGTCCGGGCAGCGTGGTGGGCATCAGATCGATAAGCTTGGTCGCGTTCCAGCCGCCATCCGCCATCGCGAACTGACCGCCCAGCAGCAGCAGGCCGCCGCCGCGGCGATCCACGAACTGGTGGATCAATTCCTGCTGGGCGGGAGTGAAGTAGCCGGCTTCCACCGACCCGATCATCAAGCCTTGGTAGGCAAAAAGATCTTCGGGTGTGGACGGGAATCCGCTGGCCAATTCCTTGGGATCGGCGATTCCCTGGCGGTAGATTTTGTTTTCGCTGGTGCGAACCATGGAGACGATCTGCACCATGCGGTCGTCTTCTTCGGCCTGGCGGATAAATTTGTACTCCCAGCGCGGTTCACCTTCTATATAGAGGATGCGGCGCGCCTCGGAGCTGACATTCACCACGCGCGTCAAAGTGTTATTGGCGGTGTTTTCTTCGCCTGTGAGTGGAGCTGCCGCGATTTGCAGTGTTCTCGCGCCAGCGCCGCCGATATCGAACATCAAAGTCTCGCTCTGCAGATTGCCATCCGCGCCGAGCGTGATGGTGCGGGCGGCGAGGGCCTTGGGCTGTCCGGTACTGACATCGCGCACCATCAGATTGAGCTTTGCGCCCGCGTATCCGCGCTGCTGCAAAGTGATCTTGGCGGCGAGCCGCGAGTCGGCCAACGCGCGCGGAGCAACCACGACATCCTCCAGTTCCACATCATGCGCGGAGCGCTCATGTCCGAAGCCCACGGTATGAACCGGAATGCGGCGGGCGCGCAGCGCGCTGATCGCGTCCGCGCTTATGCCTCCGGCGTTATCGTCGCCGTCGCTGAGCAGCACCACAGCGCCGATGGGGAGATCGGAAGTTTCCTCGCTCAACTGCTTGAGGCTGTCGCCGATGCGCGTCGCGGGCGCGCCCGGCTGCAGATTCTTGAGGCTGTCGATGCGCGCGGGCACGTCGTCGAGACGATAGAGACGGGTTTGAAACGAGCGGTTGAGACTGGCGAGCAGTCCGCCTTGCAGCACCTTCACGGCCTGGGCCTCGCGGGTCGAGCCGTCCTCGGATATTCCCATGCTGCGCGAGTCGTCGACCAGCACGGCGATGATGTTCTGCTGCGGCTTTAATTCGGCGACCGTGATCGCCGGCTGCCACAGCAGCACAAGTACGATCGCAGCCATAAGCGCTTGCAGGCCCCAGATGATCCAGGCCCGCCAACCATGCAGCAGCGGCGC
>Ga0105238_10005859_pt1 | contig 12175 bp, 7 predicted proteins | sample KBSC34metaG_FD_81526 | JGI IMG/M metagenome (GOLD analysis project Ga0105238, IMG submission 81526) | Corn rhizosphere microbial communities from Kellogg Biological Station, Michigan, USA - KBS C3-4 metaG | ecosystem: Host-associated > Plants > Roots > Rhizosphere > Soil | place: Michigan, USA... | reverse complement strand
GTTTGACCATGCGATCCCACTCTTCCAATGCTGCCAAACGATATGGTCTACTGACGGGAACGATTATTTGTCTGGTTAGCAGTATGCTGAGCACGACGTTTGCGACGCGCGCATCGCAGACGCAGAATCCCCCGCCCGCACCGAAAGACTTCGGGCAGTTGCTGCCCGGCAACTCAAACCATCAAGAGATGAACGGAGGTGACACGCACGTATTCCGTGTCCCGCTGCTGCAGAACCGGTATCTTCGGACCATCGTGATGCAGGAGGGCATAGACGTCAGTGTCTCTTTCTTCGCGCCCGGCACCGAGTTGGCTGCAGTTATGGGTACGAGTCCCGCGTTAATTCAAATGGACAGCCCAAACGGTTATCAAGGTCGAGAGTCGGTCTCGCTCGTGGCGCCCGCGTCAGGTGAGTACCTGTTAGTGGTGCGCTCGGATGACAAAGGTGCACGGCCCGGTAAGTACAAAGTCGAGCTTGAGTCCCTGCGCGAGCCCACCGAAGCAGACTTGCAACGCATCAAGGCCGAGAGTGCCTACCTGGAAGGGAAGAAGCTCCGAAAAATCGGTACTGAAACATCGAGCAAAGATGCGGTCGCGAAATTCACAGAGGCTCTCGGTCTATGGAGGTTACTGGGAGATCGCTACAGCGAGGCGTGGACACTCTATGTCCTCGGCGACACAAACCATCTGGCGCGCGGCCGGCTTGATCCAGCACGCGACAACCTTACCGCCGCACTCGACTTTATGAATCAGGCGCTGGCTATCTTCCGCGAGCTGAACGATCTCGTAGGCCAGGCGATGGTGAACAACGACACCGGCGCGGCTATACGCGACCTCGACAACCCACGTAATGCGTTGCCTTACTACGAGCGGGCCTTAGAACTCTACGAACGTACGAATGATGATTGGGGCAAAGCGCAAATACAGAACAATATCGGCATCGCATTCGCACGGCTCGGTGAGTTTCGTGAAGCGCTCAGCCATTTCGAGCAGACACTGCTGATGTGGCAGGCCGTGCACGACCGCAACATGGAGGCGAACGCATACAACAATATTGGTGGAGCACTCGAGAATTTGGGCAACGCCACACAGGCGCTCGCAAAATACCAGCAGGCGCTGAACATCTGGCAAGAGATCGGTAGCGATAGGCTTGCCTCCGCCTATAACAACGTCGCGTCGGTCAACCACGGGTTCGGAGATATTCAGACAGCGCTCGACAACTACGAGCACGCGCTTGCTCTGCACCGGGAGAAGAAGAACGCTGCCGGCGAGGCCAATGTACTGAACAATATCGGGATGGCCCACGCCGACATGGGTGATACGGAGAGAGCGCTCGAATACTTTCAGCAGTCTCTGGCTATCTGGAAAAGTCTCAACCAGAAGCGAGGTCAAGCTACTTCTCTAGACAAAATAGGCTACGCCTATTACTTACTCCGCCGGTACGACGAGGCCTCGAGCCCTTACGAAGAGGCACGCAGGCTCTATGGAGAGGCTGGCGACAAGCAGGGCGAGTCTGCCGTTCTCACTCATTTGGGCATGCTCTATGCAGTTACAAACAACATAACCAGCGCGCTGGACAGCTACGATAAAGCAAAGAAGATTCAGCAAGACAGCGGATTGAAACTAGGTCTTGCCATCACGCTAAACCAGCTAGCAAATGCTTACGCGTTGGTACCGAATCCGGAACGGGCGGTGGCTACTTTTCGCGATGCGCTCACTCTCTGGACCGAGTTAGGTGAGGAGAGCGGGCGTGCGAAGACGCTCTACGATCTCGCGAGCGTAGAGAATACGCGTGGCAACCTGAAGGCTGCGCGCGATGCGATCGGGCAGGCAATAAGGATCGTCGAATCGCTGCGTGCCAGAACAGCCAACCAGCAACTGAGGACCACACTGCTCGCGTCCAAATACGACTATTACAAATTAGAAATAGACGTGAAGATGCGCCTTAGTGAGTCTACCTCGGACGCGTTTGTTGAAGCCGCTTTCGAAACAAGCGAACACGGCCGCGCTCGCGGTCTCGCCGATCTCCTCTCCGAAGAAAGAGCGGACATCCGTTTTGGAGTCAGGCCTGACTTGTTGGCTGAGGAGGCTGAGATTAAGAGGAATTTGAGGGTCGTATCCGATAGGTTGCTGCTGCTGCGCGCGTCAAGCGTACGGGCTTCGGACCGCGCGCGAGTTTCCACCGAGATCGAGACGCTCAAAAAAGAGTTCGATTCATTAACTGTCCGTTACGACGGAGTGCTGGCGCGCATCCGGCGCGTAAGTTCCCGCTACGCCGAACTGACACAGCCCGCCCCACCGCAAGCATCAAAGCTCAGGGAGTTGCTCGACTCCGACACCGTGTTGCTGGAATATGCTCTTGCCGACGAGCGCAGCTACCTCTGGGTGGTCACGCGCTCCGGGATCGAAGGGCATCGTTTGCGTGGTCGCAAGGAGATTGAGCGAGCGGCGGAAGAGTTCAGAGATCTTATTGCGTCTTATGGCTCGATAAAGCCAGGCGAGAACGATAAGCAATACTTGACTCGTCTCAAAGAGTTCTCGCAACAATATGCACGGCGCGCTGCCGAGTTGAGTCAGTTAATACTTGGACCAGTCGCTGGACGCATTGGGTCGAAGCGCCTCGTCATCGTCGCCGATGGATCGTTACAATTCATCCCCTTCGAGGCCTTATTTGAACCTGGCGGTAGTGATGCCCGTCAGCCGCTTGGCATAACAAACGAGGTGGTTTATCTGCCGTCCGTCTCAACACTCGCGCTTATAAGATCCCTGCCGCGCGGACGGCCCGCAAGCAAAAACGTCGCGGTCTTCGCCGATCCGGTTTTCGGCCTCGATGACGATCGTGTAGCTGCTGCCCACAGGCGAACCCCGCCCGGATCACAAGAATCGGTGAAGCTCGTGGCTCTCAAACGCGCACTGAGGGATTTTGATCTGACTACAGGTGATGCGTCTCTGGAACGACTGGTCTACACGAGGGATGAAGCCAATGCGATCATGTCCGTCGTGCCTGCCGGCTCGGGAATGAAAGCGACGGGCTTTAGTGCCAGCCGTTCAAATGCGACTAGTCCGGCAGTGGGTGGCTACAAGATCGTGCATTTCGCGACGCATGCGTTGCTCGATGACAAGCGACCGGAACTGTCTGGGCTAGTAATGTCGCTGGTTGACGAGCGCGGCCGCCCACAAGACGGATTTCTACGGCTTGGCGACATATATAATCTGAAACTACCTGTTGACATGGTGGTCCTGAGCGCGTGCCGAACCGGTATCGGCAGAGAAGTCAGTGGCGAGGGACTCATTGGCCTGACGCGTGGCTTCATGTATGCCGGCGCTAGTAAAGTCGTTGCCACTCTCTGGAAGGTGGACGACGAGGCAACAGCAACGTTTATGAAGAGTTTCTATTTGCACATGTTGAAAGAGGGAATGCCGGCCTCTGCCGCCCTAAGGCTCGCGAGGTCCGAGGTTATGCAGGCGAGAGCTGAGTGGCGCTCGCCGTACTTCTGGGCCGGCTTTGTCCTGCAGGGCGACTGGCGTCGCTCGCAATTGGGGCAATCGCCTGTTAAGAGCAACCAATCTTCTGGAGTTCGTTGATGAACGCTTCACCCATTGACGAAAATGCAAAGAGCCTGACGCAGGAGAGGTTTGATGACCTGCTTAAGTGGCTCAACACTGACCGCGACCGCGCCGGACAGATTTACGAGGAGATTCGTAATTCGCTTATCAAGGGCTTTTGCGCTCACGGCTGTACGGTGCCGGATGAGCTAGCAGACGAGACCATAAACCGAGTTGCCATCAAACTGCCGGAGTTCGCAGGCGATTACGTCGGCGCGCCGGTGCGATATTTTCGCCGGGTTGCCCATTACGTCCACCTGGAACATATAAAGCGACGAAAACATTTGGTAGATCTGCCTGACGACATGCAAGTATTCGACGCTACTGAAGACGTTGAGCAGGAGTTCGGTTGTCTCGAACAGTGCATGGACCACCTCCGCCCCAGTAGCCGCGCCCTCGTCATTCAGTATTACCAGGGCGAAAAGGGAATCAAGATACAGTTAAGGAAGCAAATGGCGACACATCTCAAGACGGAATTGCCCCAGTTGAGGCTGAAGGCACACCGGATCAGGATGACGCTGAAGGAGTGCATCACGGACTGCTTAAAGCAGAAGGCCGCCTGAGCGTTATGAAATATTCTGTCGAAGAAGAACTGCTACTCAAAAGATTTCTGCTGGGCGAGCTGTCTCAAAGTGAGGAGAGCGAAGTCGAAGAGAGGTTGTTTGCGGATCCGGAATATTTTAGCCAGTTCCGTGCAGCTGAGGACGAACTGATAGACGAATACCTCTATGGCGATCTTGACGGAAGCGAGCGGGAACGATTCGAAAAATATTTTGTTACCACACCAGAGCGCCGCGAGTCGCTTAGAGTGGCGAGAGCGCTACAACAATACATTGTTAAAAATGGCTCGAGTGCAGCGACGGAGTATGCCGGTGAAGTTCCAGCGCCGGCACTCTTGGCGAAAAGAAGCATTCTCGACATTCTTGGTCTAAGAAGTAACGCGCTGAGGTTCTCGATGGCGGCAGCAGTGATCGTGATCGTTGCGGGAGTTGTGTGGCTCGTGGTGCGCATGGGGCAGAACAACTCCGGCCCCTCAATTACCCACATCACCAGTGTGCAACCCTCACCAGAACAGCCCGCCCAGGTCCAGCCGGGCCAGAATAATCAAAACCTGAGTGTTGAGCCTTCCAACGCAAACCGGAAGGGAGAGACAGGAAAAGAAAGCAGCGCCGGGAATCCTCGACCACCGCAGCACCCCACTGCGCGATACTCATTTTTAATTTTGCCTATCCGCCAGGTTAGAGGTGAAGGTGGTGTCAATAAGATTACAGTTCCGGCCGACGCAGGCATAGTAAATTTGAAAGTTCCTTTGATAGAAGAAGGCTACGACAGCTATCGAGTAGTACTACAAACGAATTCGGAAAAGCCGGTTAAGTCCTGGTCTAATCTAAAACCCATCAACGAAGACACAGGCCAAATCATTTCTGTTGATATTCCTGCCCAATCGCTGAGACAACAAAAGTATCGCCTGGTCCTCAGCGGAGTCTCCAACAATGGAAATCCCCAAATAATTAATACATTTGATTTCCAAGTAACGACTCCTGGTCTCTGAGATTTCTCTGTCGCACAGAGAAGGGCGCTCCAGCCTGACGACAACTGAAATATTTCTTTCGCATTCGACATATACGGGTGAGCACTAAATGTATAGCGGTAGCGCTGCTCGCAGGACGGCCACCGCTTTCAAAGATCCTGATGCGAGAGGCAAGGGCGGATGACATTTCTCAGTCGCTTCGTGACGAAATATCTGAACCCGCTTGAGGTCGAGGCTGAGATTAATGCCCTGGTAGAGGAGTTCTCCGACTTGTGCCGCCTGGAGGCGCTTCCCTTTCTAAGTCATGGTTACGAGGGCGAGCGCGTAGAAGCGCGCGGTCAGCATCCGACGCGCGTTCTGCGCGTGACGGCTCCAGACAGCACAACTACGAAACCAGCCGTTCTCCTGATGCGCTCGCATCATGCGCGCGAGTGGATCAACCCGCTAGCCATTATCGAGGTCGCGCGGCAATTGGTTGAAAACTTCAAACCCGGCGATACCGACGCGAGGGTTCAGGAAATCACGCGAATACTCGAACGCGTTGAGTTCCTCATCATCCCTGAGAGCAATCCTGATGGCGCGCGTCTGAGCTTCTTCGACGAGGGACGCAGAATGTGGCGCAAAAACCTGCGCCCGCCGGAGGTCGCCGGGGGCTGCGCGGGCGTGGACTGTAACCGAAACTTCCCCAATTTTTTCGGCGAAGCGGGCTCGTCTGGCGTGCCGTGTGCGGAAACCTATCGCGGACCCTCCGCACTCTCGGAGCCGGAGGCCGCGAACATTGCGGCACTCGTCCAGCGCGAACGCAACATCATCTTCGCCGTAGACAGTCACTCCTTCGGGCAGGCCATCTTTCGCCCTTCGCTGGCAGGAGGTGAGTTCGTCGGGCCCGAGCCGTTGTCGGCGGAAGACGACGCGACCTATCGACATCTCGAGGACCGGATGAACGCCGGCATTGTCACTGTTCAGGGCACACAGTACACGACGGGAAGCACCAGCAACCACGCGGGCACGACCGACGAATTTCTCTTCTTCAGCCATCACATTTTTGGCTTCGACCTCGAGTGCGGTCGCGACTTTCAGCCCCCCGTCGAAGAGGCCGTGACGGCCGCCCTCGAAGTGGCGGAGGCAGTCAAGATGCTGGGAATGTGCGCCGCAGGTGAGACCGGCCTCGACATTGCTGCTCTGCTTGCGCGACGACAGCAGGAGCCGCCCACTGATGAGAATACTGCCGCTGGTCCAATACTGGCCGCGAAGTCATTGGAGGTTGAGGCGCTTCCTCCAGAGGACTGGCGCAGGTTCAAGGTGCGGTGCGAAGCGCTGCCGGATACGCCGATCTCTGAACAGGTCCGCGTGCTTGATGACCGGGGACTTGATCGCGTCGGCGGCGCGCGTGAACGTGTCTTCCGGTTCATCGCAAGCACCTCAGATTTGGAGTCGCTCGCTGACATGGGTTACGAGCCAGTCGTTGAATGCGATCTTTATGGTGACGACAGTGAGGAGTGAGTCCTTCGACGCGAGAAGAGTTATTTACACACAACCCCACCGATTCGGGGTAGATAAAGGAGAGTCAAACGAATGACGCAAAACACAACCGAGGATACAAACGCGGATACAACTGCGAGTTTCAAAATTCACCTCCTCGATTTGGGAAGGGGAAGCAGTCATCAATACGGCGACTGCGTCCTCTGCCAGTTCGGAAACATCTCGGTACTCATTGACGGCGGTCACAGCAACGACGCCGAAATCATCCTCCCGCAGCTCCAGCAGGTGCTCAACCAGTCGCCGGTCCAGGTGAGTCTAATCATTACGACGCACCCACACGACGATCACATCGGCTGCCTGCCGAAGCTTGTGGCGGACGGCCAGTTGACCGCCGACTGGGCACTCTTAACCGACCCGCAGTATCGCTGGGGTAATCCCGGCGACACCGACGCGCGTTTCGCCCTGCAGCCCGGTCGCATGCGCAGCGTGGCGGAAGCTGTTCTTGAACACGATCGCTCCGATATGCCCGACGACGAGCTGACGCCGTTCATAGACAACCTCGGAAATCTGGAGACGCGCTACCGGATGATGATTGACCGGCTCCGTAATCAGGGGACCAGGGTCGTCCTCCACGGCGAAGACGAGACTGAGCTTCTCGCTGCCTTCACAGGCATCGGGTTGAAGGTCATTGGGCCAACGCGAGAGCACCTGGAGGAATGCGCACGATTGGTGCGCGAGAGCTCGGACGATTCGTTCGAAGAACTCGATCAGCTTTTTGCTGTCGATTCGCCGGTAGACGTAGCAACTATCTACCGGAGCATGGTCGCCGCCCCAACCGACGCCGTCCCAAGGAATCGAGGAGCGATGAATCTTCAGAGCATTGTCACGAGTTTTAGGTTCAACGGGCAACGTGTTCTCTTCGGCGGCGACATGCAATTCTCCGATCCGCAAGTTGATAGCCAATTGCTTCACGACGGTGTCACGCGAATGCGCCAGGACATCAGCGCGGATGCGCCATACGCTTTCGTCAAGCTGTCGCACCATGGGAGCGACAACGGATTCTCCGCAGAGATTCTTGGGGAACTCGGCGACACGAAGCTTTACGGCATCTGTCTCGGTGATGCTCGCGGCCATCACCCGCATCCGGATATCCTCGAACTGCTTAACGAAAATCGTCAACGGATAGACTGGGTGCGCACGGACCGCAACGGACTCGTGACAATCACGATCCGCGCGGACGGCGCTCTGCCCCCACAGTTGACGCACGGGAACATCGACGATGCGACCCCGAACACGGTCGATGACACAGACTTTTTCATATCCGAAACCCTGGCGCCTACAGACAGCCTGGGCACCAATGGCAACAAGACGTTTGTCGAGACATCGGGCTCCGCTGCGGCCGAAATTTTCGCGCGCGTCCCACCTAATGCAGCGCGCGTCAGCATTAGCGTCGATCTCACGCCCGGATCGTCGAAGGTTACGACAGACGCGGGCGGCGTTCCCGATCTCGTCTCAGTCGGCGAGGCGCGTATTTTGAGTGCCACTGAAGAAGTGACCGACGCGCCGCAACTCGGCCCCTCGCGCAATGTGCTCCTCACACAACTTAACCGCACAAGAGAGCGCGGCTGGCTTCCATTTTTCAATGAGGCTTCGAACCAGTTCAGTTTTCCTGTTGCACTACTGCTCGCCATCGCCTCACGCGAAAGCAACATTCAGAACATCCTCGGTGACGGCGGTCATGGCCGCGGCATCATGCAGATTGACGACCGCTCGTTTCCAGACTTCGCGAACTCCGGTCGATGGAAAGACCCGAGACTAAATATTCTGATGGGCGCCAGAGTCCTTAGCGGCAAGCAACGCTTTCTGTCGCAGAGGGGCGTCGATGGGGATTTGCTGAGGCGTGGAAGTGTGGCGGCTTACAACAGTGGCGAAGGTAACGTACTGCGAGCCATCAGGAGGGGCTTGAGCGTCGATACCTTTACTGCCCACCGAAACTACTCCGCCGACGTGTTGGCGCGCGCGGCGGTATTCGCGGAGTTACTCTAATGAGAAACATCATGCGCAAGCTTCGTCTCCTTTACCTCCTGACGTTCCTGCTCCTCTGGTCGGCTGCCGCGCGCGATGGCCGCGCGCAGAAGCTCGCCGTCAGCCCGGAGGACAAGACTCTGGTCATCAACGGCACCCTTGCCTCCGGAACGACCAGCTTCACGCGCCACTTCACCGTCACGCTCGTGGGTGGCACCGGTGCGGAAGCCAAACAGATCCAGATCAGGCGCTCCGACCTGCAGGGATCGAACGGCGAGATCCTGGATCGCGGAAATCTGAGTGTAGCCGCCATCGCGCTGAAACCAAATCAGACGATGGACGCGGCGCTGACAGTCAACAATGTCACGCACGCAGGCACATATACAGCGACGATAAAGTTATGGCTGCCCGAACAAACAGAGGCGGACGCCGAAGTCATCAACCTAACCCTGAACGTCGCCCCCAGGGTAGTCGTGAGTCCCCCAACCGGAGCGTCGGCACAGGTCGCACATTGCGGGCTGTTGCCGTGTTTCTTGTCGGGCTGGCTCCCACAGAACCTCATCGGAAATAAGCGAGGACTACTTCTCGACAACCAGACGCCCAGTGACGTGGTCATCGAGGACCAGTACGTCGTCCTGCGCGGAGAGAGAACGGGGCGCATCCTCACTGCCGCGGAGGTCCGCCCGAGCGTCGCCTCCCGGATTCTCCCCGCCAGTCGTTCTGTACCCGTCGACCTCGAGGTAGTCGATCGAGACACGATTCCGCCGGACAACTACATCGGCACGTTGCGTCTTGGGTTGAAGGGCGTAGAGAGTCCAACTGTGGTCGGCTTTACGCTCAACGTTCGCACAGCTCCCTGGGCGCCGCTCGTTATCCTTCTGCTCGGCGTTGTCGCTGGGCGCCTCATCCAGAAGATGTCTACACCGGAGGCACTCTTACAGGTCAAGCTGTTGAAACGGCTGTTTCGCATTCAGGACTCAATGCTGCAGTTGCGGTCGGGGCGCGATCGGCAAATCCTGCTGGGCCGTCTCGAGGATCTCAAGGCACGGATTGACTCAGGCAGCGAGACTGAACAAGTTCTGACACAGGAGCTCGACAAGTTGGAAATTGCGGTCCGCCTCCTGCGCAGGCTCGAGATGTTGGAGGACGACGCTGCGCAGATTACAGACGTGACCTTGCGTACTCAGATTTTGACGAAGATTGACACCGCTGCTCAGACGCTTCTCCAGGGTAACGCCACCGAGTGCGCGCGACTCATCACCGAAATCGAGGTCAGCCTGCGGGAGGCGCAAACGAATGCGGCTGATGCGGCTGATGCGGCCGAGGTGGTCCGCGTCGAGAGTGCCCTCGCTTCCGCGCGCGAAGCCAGGATCACAGGGCAGGAAGCTGACAAGGTCTTCAATGTGACACCCGCAAGGATACCGGGGCGGCCAGAGCGTCTCCTGGCGACGCTGGCCGGCTCTGACCTGATGAGTGCAGGCGCGCGCTTCTGGGTGTTGCGACCGATCTTCTTTCTGCTTCTTCTGTTGCTGCTGACGTTCATGGGGCTGAAGAGTCTTTACATCGACAACGGCACGAGCTTTGGTGTTGGTGGGTTGTATGATTACCTCGGCCTTTTCCTTTGGGGCCTCAGCGCCGACGTGGTCCAACGCACTTTGCAGAACGTGTCGCTGCCAAAAACCTAGCCCGCAGTCCCCATGTTGCACAGAGAAATCTCAGAATCTCAGAACGGCTTTGCACTAAAAGTGCAGTTTTAGCCTGCGAAGCAGGCGCGAGCATAAAGCCTGGGGCGCAAGCCCCAGGATCAGAATTAAGCGAATTACGAGCCCATGAAATGGGCGACAGTTCGCCGCCATCAAAATCATTAGACTTTTGTCTCGCTTCGGGCCATCGCCCGCATTCGCGGGCTCGAAAAATCTGTGGTGCATTGATCCTGGGGCTTGCGCCCCAGGCTTTATGCTCGCGCCTGCTTCGCAGGCTAAAACTGCACTTTAGTGCAAAGCCATGTCTAACTTCTGGGACAAACAGATCGAACGAGCAGATCTCCTCGCAACAGAGTCGAGCGGATCGAAAGAGTTATTGACGTTTTACGCTCAACTTCTTCGTGCACAGGCACAGATCTACGACTCATTTCGCAGCCGCAGAGACTGGTTGCCCTCCGGCGACCTGGAGACTGACTTGCCCGTTGTTTGCTCATTGACGACTGGGTTACTCGAGAGTGTTGCCCAACATGGCCCAATATCACTCGCCTCGGAAGCACAGGGCCTTCTCACCCAGTCCGATGCCCTGACGTACAAACTCCTGGATTATTGGCGCAGTCCTGCAGACACGGAGTTCTTCGCCAAGGCGCTTCTGCAACCTTACGCCCGCTGGCTCGCTGAAACCCAGGCCACTCCCATCGGAAGAGAGCTTGCCGGCGGTGAACGTGCGTGTCCTTTTTGTGGTGGACGGCCGCAACTCAGCTTTCTTCAGGCAAAAGAAAGCTCCAGCGAAAGCGGCAATCGTGACCTGCTGTGTTCGACCTGCCTTTCCTCGTGGGAATTCCGCCGTGTGGTATGCGCCAACTGCGGCGAAGAGCGACCGGCCAAGCTCGGTTATTTCCACTCACCCGAATTCGATCACATCCGGATCGAAGCGTGTGATTCCTGCCAACACTACCAGAAGGGAATAGATCTCACTCGTTTGGGCCTGGCCGTGCCGCTGGTGGATGAGATTTACGCGGCGCCGCTCGACCTCTGGGCCCGCGAACACGGGTATACCAAGATTGAGTTGAACCTCGTCGGCGTATGATCGTGAGAAAAACGACAAATTCGAGACAAACCTACTTCACACAACTGGTCTAAATGATAACCTGAAGTCCCCTTCCGAAAACTCGACCAAACATATCGGAGGCTTTAATGGAAGTCTCGAGACGAACCTTCATCAAGACAACCTTGATTGGAGGGGCGGGTGTAAGTGTGTTCGGCTTCAGTCTTGGGCCGGTTTACGCGCAAACGCAGGGTCTGAAGATTGAGCGTACAACGGAGACCCGCAGTATCTGTCCTTATTGCTCGGTAAGCTGCGGTGTGATTATTCACACGCTCGGCGACAAAGCAAAGAACGCGGTACCGCAGGTTGTCCACGTCGAAGGCGATCCCGATGCGCCAATCAATCGTGGCACCTTGTGTCCAAAAGGCGCCTCGCTCGAGCAGGAAATCGTTAACGAGCGGCGCCTAACGAAACCGCAGGTGCGACGTCCGGGGTCTGCTCAGTGGGACGACATCTCGTGGGACCAGGCAATCGAAGAGATTGCTCGCTGGACCAAGAAGACGCGCGATGCCACGTTCATCGAGAAAGATCAGAATGGATACACGGTCAATCGTTTGGAAACAATCGGCTGGATCGGCGGCTGCACCGACACAAATGAACTGAATTTTCTCGCCGTAAAAACCATGCGCAGCATGGGGCTCTGCTATTTCGAAACGCAGGCCCGGGTTTGACACGGTCCGACGGTCTCCAGTTTGGGGCCCACATTCGGACGCGGCGCAATGAC
>Ga0105238_10005857_pt1 | contig 12176 bp, 4 predicted proteins | sample KBSC34metaG_FD_81526 | JGI IMG/M metagenome (GOLD analysis project Ga0105238, IMG submission 81526) | Corn rhizosphere microbial communities from Kellogg Biological Station, Michigan, USA - KBS C3-4 metaG | ecosystem: Host-associated > Plants > Roots > Rhizosphere > Soil | place: Michigan, USA... | reverse complement strand
AGCTCGCTGCGGATTCGGAGTTGGACTGCTGCCGCCGATCACCGGCTGCGAATGGCAGAGAAGACAGCTGTTGCCATTGAAAGCGGGCCCAAGTCCGAGCAACGGCTCGCCAGTGAGCGTGCCTTTTACCGAAACTGTGTCACCAAAAAGGACTAGCCCATCAAACCAAAACGTGTTCTGGTCAGGGGGAAGCCCGAAAATCGGGTTTCCTGCTCCGTTAGGGGGTTGCGGGCCTTGACGCACACCGGGATCGACCGCCGCGGGCGTGCTTTGCGCCTGTGCTTTCAGGTTGAGCGAAAGCAGCATTGCCGCCGCCGTTAGACAACAGAACAGCACTCGAAGCAGTGGATTTTGCAAAGCTCCGTGAATGTGGGGAACCTTCATAACATTTCGTCCTTTCAATCTATGTTCGTTAGGGCCGTTGCAGAAACGCTCTGCAAGTTTGGGTGAGTTGGTGTTGTGCGCACTTCCCAGCGGAGCTGTTTGGCAACAGCGAAATCGGCCAAGGCAGCAACTCACATTGTGAGTTGGATTTTTGAATGAAGGTTGAAAGGCACTGAAAAAAAAGTTTGCCGGAATTCCAAAACGGCACGGGGCGCGAGTATCAGAATGGGAATGTGCAATGTTTCAAATTGAAATCGATTGCCTCTGCGTAGATTTACGCGCGCAGATAGAGGACAAACCTACGCGGTGGAAGCGCGTGGACAAGAATGAAAGAAATCGCCGCACACCCCGTAGCGCGGCGGTACGCAGTGAAGTCAGGGCTTGGCCGGCGCTGGCGGATTCGCGCTGCTGCTCTCCTCGGGAATTGTGAGCGAAGCGTTAGCTGTTCCAATCAGCCCGGTTACGTTGTCGCGAACGCCCAGCCGCAAAAGATAATCTCCGGGCTGTAAGGCGAGGGCATCGCGGCAGGGAAAAAAGCCCTTCATGATCTTGGCGTATGCATCAGCATTCAATGCTCCGCCCATCTTCTGTGCTTCCGTGGCGACCGGCTTATCAGGATTCTTCTTAGTGAACACGCGGACGGCGCACTCCATATTCACTGCCTGCAGACCGTCGTTACTGGCTTCAAAACTCAGCGCGTGCGGATCAACATGGTAATTAACAATCACTTTATTCTGCGTTTTTGCCGATGGCGGCATCACCAGCGCTTGAAAGGGAAGCGCCGTTGATACGGGAATGTTCAGGCTCAGGGCATCGTCAAATTCTTCATCCTGGCGTTTGGGATTGAGCTTGGCGAACGTCGCGGTATCCACGGCAAAGTAACCGATGCGGTAACGCAGCTTCACGCCGCTGCGCTTTAACTTGACCTGAATATTGCGGAAGCCTCCATTCCAATCTTTGTTTTCGGGGTAGTAGCCCAGCGTGTAATAGGTGGAACCGTCAGTAATGCTGTCGCGGACAGCGCCATCAAGATCGTTGCGATTATAAAAAGCGCGTCCTCCAGTGCGCTCTGCAAGATCGTTCATGGTGCTGTGGGACGCCATCCGGTCGTCTGCTTCGCGGTCCATCTGGCTTGCCATGCCTCCACGCAATGTCGAGCCGGCCATGGAGTTGCCGTATTGATCGCCATTATTGGCCACGTTGAAAAGACCACTGCCGGCAAGACCGCGGGCGTCCAGCGGATAGATGGCCACCTGGGAATCGCTGAGCAGGTTTCCCGTGCGCGCAATCTCAGGCAAGTAGGCGCGGCTGTTGAGTGAAGCGCGACCGGAAACATTGGCCAACATCACGTCAAAAGGGAATGATTCCGAAATCCAAATCAGGTTCTTCCGTCCCGGATAACCAGAGAGCGTTCGCGAAAGCGAGTTCAGTGCCGCAAGAGTCATTTGGACGCGCTGGTCCGTTGTGTCCACGGTCATCTGGTCCTGAAACGCCCTGATCTGTCCCGCCATTTGCGGCGGCAAAGACTGGGCCACGCCGGGCAGAATAGGAGCGATGGGCGATCCATCGGCTGAAACGGTCAGCAGGGGAGAATTTTTTCCTTTGAAGCTGCGTACAACATCCTTGAGCGTCGCGGGATCCGTGGTGAAATCCTGCAACAGATGGATTCTGTCGCTTAAAAGATAGACGGCAATAGGTTCATTGGCCGGCAGCGTTTCCAGAAATTTGATCATCGCCTGCCGCATGGAAACCTGGTTCAAGCGGCTTGTATTGAGGGCGTCCATAAGGAGGACGTTCAACGCGCGTCCGGGCTGGAAATGCGGCAGGTTGTCCACAACATTCATGCCATTGGCGGGAGCCTGCGGCGGCGCCGTTGCCACGGAATCGTCAGGATGCTGGAAGCTGAAGATTCGCACCTTCTGCTCCTTGCCATCTTCCACCACGGTGAAATCTTCCTGCTTCAAATCAGTGACGGGCACGCCTTTTCCATCGCGCGCCACCACGTCCACCACCACCAGGCGCGACTTGACCTTAAGCACCGCGGAAGTTTCATACGTGGGCTGCTGGGCATGAGCGGCGGCAGGCGTGTCTTTTGAAGTGCCCGCCGGCGCAGGCGCGTTCTGCTGTGCGAAACACGATACGGCGAACGCCATTGTTGCCGTTAGAGTCAACATCAATACTTTGTTTGACATGCGGATACTCCCAGGCCCGTTCCTGTGAACGCTTATCTTCGTGGGCCAATGCTTTAGTTTGCCGGGGGTTGGCGAATCGATCTTAGCAATTTTGCCGCTGATTTTGTAGCTAATTTTGCAGAGAGTTTGTTAGCGAATTTCAACGTCAAGCTCAACTGTGAAGTGGTACATGTTGAAGCGCGACCAAAGGGCAATACCTTTCGCGCCAGCGGCCAGATTTTTCTGTTTATTTGTTTGCGAACTAGTTACTAGCATTAGCAGAAAAAATTATTTATTTGCAGAAGACAGCAGCTACTCTGCTCATGTATAACATTCCCTAAGATTTCTGAGTAGCTGCGGCGCACTGGTTCCTGAGAAAGTTCTTCCGGAAGACCCAGATCCTTACCATTATGGGAGAGAACTATGAAGGCTGTCCTCCGGACGGTGTTGTTTCTTTTTGTGACATATGCGTCGCAAGCACAAATCAAGCCTAATTGCGATGTAGATTGCGGTCCGGCACCGACACCAACTCCCACAGACTCTGGGGGGACCACAACCACACCGAACTCATTTACGTCCCTCAGTGGACAATCAGACCAGCGCGGCTTTGGTAATGTCCGCTCGGCGGTTGCGCAAACGGGCGGCGCAGTAACCGTTCAAGGCAGCCAGAGTTATACCTACACAGTGCCGATCTTTTCAGTGCCGGGAAGAGCTGGGTCCAATTTAAATCTCAACCTCTATTACAACAGCCATGTCTGGATACAAGGCTCGGCCGGAATGATGATGGGAATCGATCGGGACACGCCGAGCCCCGGGTTTCAGCTTAACTTTGGATTCCTGGAATGGAACCCTGCCCCCGGTACGCCTAACGGGGTTCTTTCCACTGCAGATGGCACAAAGCATACACTGTCAATTTTAATCAGCGATCTGGTGCAGGATCCCACCACCGGCCTTACCAGTTGCATCAATCAGGTGTGCCAATACGCCAGCGACGACTCCAGCTACTACTTTGTTTCACGGCCCCTGGGAACCAAGTCAGGCCTGCCTTGCACCGGCCCGACCAACTGCCCGGCCCCCGACGTTACGGTAACTGACAAGAATGGAACAACTTCTCTTTACGAGTCTTTCGCGGTAGTGACAAATGATGGTCCTGACGAATTTGTAATGCGACCCTACAAAATCACAGACCGAAACGGGAATTTCATAACCATTAGCTATGTAGACGTGAACAGCATAAATGTCAGTAGTGTCACCGATACCCTTGGACGCGTCACCAACTTTGTCTACAATGCCGACGGAACGCTGCAATGCGTTACTGACGGAGGGCCAACATGCAGCACGAGCACTGGTCCTCTAGGCAAAATCCCGCTCGGCCCTGGGCGCGAATACACGTTCAACTGGAACACGAGCCAACCCATCAACTTCAATTTTGCCGGGCAGACGACAGCGCTGGTGGGCGCGACGCTCTATAACGTCGCAAGCGGATTCACGCTGCCCATGTTAAGCAGTGTTTGCCGCCCGGACACGACTTGCGTGAAGTTCAATTATGGGAATTGGGGTATCGTCAACGATATTCAGGAGTTCGGTTCCGACGGTACTACCGTGCGGTATGAATTGAGTTATGATTTTCCGCTTGCGTCGGCCGGACAGTTGACCGCCAACCCAACTTATACGAACGAGACAGAAACCACGAACGGCAAAACCGTCACATGGAATACCTCAATTTCCATCGATACCACCACGGGACTGCTTGCTTCTTCCACCATCACCGATCCGCATGGACTCTCAACCACAACCTTCTTTTCGCACAACGGCCCCCCAGACTGGCACGACGGTCTACCTACTGAAATCGATATGGACAGCCTGCGCATCGATCCGTGTTTGCTGGGACCATGCCCTACGTTACTTAAACGTAATTTGACCTGGACCAGCGATCCCAGCCCCAGCTACCCGCCTGACAGCACTGCGGCCGCCGTCAATCGCGCAAACCCTCACCCATCCACCATTGTCACGACCTTGGAAGACGGTTCGCAAAAACAGGTTTCTTATGGCTATGATGTGGCTTCCGGCAACGTCACGGACCTGCAGGAAACGGATTTCGGAGCAACGGCACCTGGACCGCTCTTGCGCGAAACAGTAACTTCCTATCAGACTGTGGGCTTTCACATCCTGGGGATGCCCAAGGATGTGCAGGTGAAAGATGGAGTTGGCAAAGTAGTCTCGCACAGTGTCATGGCCTATGACGAAACTGCCACACAGAGTGTTCCCACATCGGTTACTGGCCATGACGACGTCGCATATCCTGCCGGCAATACCTTTCCTCGCGGCAATCTCACAAGTGTAATCGCTTACCCCAATGCGGCGAGCACAAGTGGGGGAATTAGTACGACATACGCCTATGACATGCTGGGAAACCGAGTCAGCCAGATACAGGGTGGTATCAAAACGGCTCTGAACTTCTCCTCGATCACGGATTACGCTTATCCTGACTCCGTTGTACAGGACCCGCAGGGCGCAACTCCATTGGCGACTTCATTTACTTACAACAGTCGTGGACAAGTATTAACCCAGACGGATTGGAATAGCCAGGTCACGCAATTTGGATACGACGGAGCTGGGCGGCCATCAACGGTGAAGACACCAGACAATGTCACCGTCACCACGCAGTATGATGACGCGTCGGCAAACCCGGCCATCCAGACATTCAATTCCGTGAATCCTGCATCGGTAGCAGTGCATACGACTGACTTTTTGGGTCGTGCAGTATCGGACCAGATCATGAGCGGTACAACCGCGGTCAGCACCACCACCTATGATGACGATCAAAAGGGGACGGTGAAGGTAAGCAATCCTTTTGGACCGGGTGAGACCCCAATCTACCAGACTTCGACTTACGATTTGTTCGGACGGACAACCTCAATGCTGCCTCCTGCAATAACTGCAGGGCAGGCACAGCAACCCTACAGTATTCAGTTGCACGGGAATACAAAAGTGATTACTGATCCCGCGAACCACCAGCGCAGAGAAATTGTTAACGGATTGGGGCAGATGGTCGAAGTCGATCTGCCGGGAACAACGGGGGGCGCGGCAGCAACTGGTTCCGGAAATGTATCCGGGACGGAGCTTAGCGTTCCCAGTACCTCTGCGTCCAATGGGGCAACCGCAGGAACGGCCTCGGTCACAATCGGCGGCACCGGTGACCGTTCAACCACGGTCATTACGCAAGTAGCAACTCCGACTAAAATCACAGTGACCATTGGCGGGCAGGATGGAACAAATACTACAACATCCACTTTATGCACCGGGGGACCGCCAAGCCGACTGCCGCTAACCTGCCGAACCACCACCCAGAACAATCTTGACAGCGGCAATATGCAATTTTCTGTCAACGCTGGCGGGACAGTAATTACCTCACAACAGGTGCCGTATAGCAGCGGTTCCACCACGGCAACCCTGGCACAAGCTTTGGCCGGCGCTCTGCCCGCGAATAGCTTTGTAACTGTGAGCTACGGAGGCGCAAGCAGCTTTACGGTGACAACCACAGCCACGGGCAGTGCCACCAGCACGACCTCGGTGAGCATGTCCATAGTGAGCTCCTGTGTGGATTCTTCATCCGACACGTCTACAGTTTCCTGCATGCAAGGGTGGACAGCCAGCCAATCCGTGGTCGCGGGCGTCGATCAGACGACCGCTCCCAATAGCGATACGGGACAGGTAACAGTCAGTATCACCGCAAACAATACGACCTATACCAAGCAGTCGAACTATACAGGCGCGAGCACTCCCGCATCTATTGCCCTGGATTTGTATAACCAGTTCAACGGCGACACAGGTTTCAGCCAGTTGGTACGCGCCACCCAGCCGGGGACGGGCGGGATCGCTACAAATGCAATCGGTTTCACCACAATTGCCACGGGCGCCGCAACAAATTACGGGCTTTCAGTAAGCTCAGTCACTACGGACAGCAACTTCACGGCAGGAAGCACTTCGTTCCCGATCTCTGATTCCGGCTCAACATTTACTCCGGGCCAGAATGGCACGCTCTATGACAGCGGCACAGTAACTCTGAGTGTGAGCGGCTTCAGCGCAGGAACCCCGCCCAGCAAGCAGGTCACTTACGGGCAGGGATCCAACGCTCCCGGAATTGCAGCGCAGCTTGCGTCACTAGTTCACAATGATCCCTTGTTCCCGGTGGATGCGACGGTTCCTCCAGGGTCGTCCGCAATTTCATTTACGGCGAGATTCCCAGGTGTTTCAGGGAATAGTTATGTGGTAACGATCAATGGAGTTTCGTCTCTTGCCGCTTCCTTCCCAACCCCATCATTTGCCAGTCCGGCAACGCAGGCGGCGTTGGGTAATGGCGCCGACCCCACATATTCTCTGGATAGCGGCGTGGCAGTAGCGACACATTACACGTACGATCCCCGCGGCATGGCGCTGCAGATCACCAACGGGCCCCAGACCCAGAGTTATGCCTACGATGGGCTGGGAAGGCTGACTTCCATGGCAACTCCGGAAACCAACGGGCCGGTGCAATATACCTACATGGACTTCGGCGCAATCCATGAAAGAATTGACCCGAGAACGCTGCCCGGCACATCCACGCCCGTCAAGGCAACTTACGGTTACGATACGCTGGGCCGAGTGAAAACAACAACCTACAATGACAGCGTCACGCCCGCCGTCAATTACACGTACGATCCCCCGGCGTCCGCACACAATACCGGAGGACGGCTTTCCAGCATAAGCAATGCCGTTGAAACCAAGGCTTACCAATATGACTTGATGGGGCGCACTCTTCAGTGCCTGGAAACCATCGGAACCAACAGCTACACGGTGGGCTACTCATACGCTCCTGACGGCGCTCTGAGCTCCCTCACCTACCCATCGCAGAAGGTGGTGAACTTTTCTTATGATCCTCTCGATCGCCTGACCCAGGTCATGCTTGGATCAACCCAGAAGATTTTTTCCATCAGCCCGTCTGATTACACTGCGGCGGGGATGCCCGTGAAACTTTCTTACGGCAATAACATCGTGGGGCAATTCGGCTACAATGCGCAATTGCAACTTTCGTCCATTCAGTATGGAGCGGCTGCCCCTGCCGCGCCTCTGTTGTCGCTGAACTATCTATACGGCGATGGCCTCGATAACGGACAGATTCAGGGAATCACCGATAATGTAGTGGCTGAGCGCAGCACCAGCTACAAGTATGATCCTCTCGGTCAGTTGGTCATGGCGCAGACAACCGACCTGGCCAAGCCGAACACCTGGAAGCTGGCCTTCAATTATGACCAGTACGGCAACCGGCTAAATGAGATTCCACAGGCGGGCGCGGGCGCTATGCCTGGAAATTCGGTCACGGTCAGCACTTCCAGCAACCACATCAGCAGCTCTGGTGTTACATACGATAACGCCGGCAACACGGTGGCTGACGGAGTGAACTATTACACGTTCGATGCGGAGAACCGCCTTGTCGCAACCAGTCCGGTTGTGGGCCTGGGCGGCCCAGCGGCAAACTTCAGCTACGGCCCTGACGGCGCGCGGGTCAATAACAACGGAACCTATGTGATCTATGCCGGTGGTCAACCCATAGCGGAATATGCCAATGGTGCGGCTTCAGGCAGTCCCACCGCCGAGTACATCAATGTAAACGGCAACCAAGTGGCCAGTATTGTGGGCGGAGCGCAGCTTCAATTTTGCCGACCATCTTTCCACCCGCGTCAGCGCCGACCTTAATGGCGTCCCAAACCGGACCTATGGACACTTCCCCTTCGGCGAAACCTGGTATCAAACGGGTACAAGCAACAAGTGGGACTTCACCAGCTACGAACGAGACTTGAATAGTTCCGGCCTGGATTATGCGAATGCGCGCTTCTATTCCAGCCGCCTGGGCCGGTTCATTTCACTGGACCAGGTGCTGGGGAGCAATCGGTTCGCCTACGTCGGCAACGATCCCGTCAATCTGGTCGACCCCACGGGAATGGACGCAGCTTGCACTAACGACCCCTTCACCCACTCGCCAATGCCATTGTGCGGTCCTGACCAGGCAGGGAGCGCGGTTGGTTCCAACTGCGGCGCTAACTTTGGCAATGACGGGTTTTCCATCAATTTCACTTCAAACTGCTCCTCCTTCTCCATCAATCTGGGCAATTTCGGCGGAGTACCCTTTGGCGATCTTGGCCAGACGATCCACAACACCTTGGCCACGATCATCAACATTGACACCTGTCCAGAGGGAGAGTTTGAGTGTCCAGAGGGCGGGCGGCCGCTGTTCGGAACGCCGTCATGTGGTCCATTTTGTGTAATGGATGCTACCGTGAGTGCTGGCCCTGCCAATAGCAAACAAACATACTGCTCGACACAGGCTCGCTACGCAGCCGAGAACGATCTTAGCTACGGATTTGCCAACGCGGTTTATGATCGGTTCCACATGCTCGATCACCGATTCGGCCCTTCCCCAGATATGACGGACGCGGCAATAAGCTACGGTAGGAGCAAGACTTACGAGGGAATCATCGAAGCACGAAAAGCAAAGGAACTAGCGATAGCGAGACAAGGTCATCGTGCGACCCGATACATAAAAACCGGTGCTGAGATATTGGGGGCTCTTGCAAAAGTGGTTGACCTGGGATTCGCCGCGAATGCATACGACGAGCGATATGCCGCATGCATGAACTATATGAATGGAACGGAATAGGAACTAAAATTCTTTTGTTGAAGAAGTGAAACACCCTAAAAGTGCATTCAGGAAATGACAAATATGGCAGGAAAGGGAAGCTAAAATATCAACGGTGTCGGTGACGATAACGTCCAGCAGCTATCGAGTTGGAACTGCGAGACCAACCCGAGCTAACAGAGCGCGGCAATGGAATCTCAAGTCGATTGTCCTTCCTATTTTGGCTGTACAGCTAGGCTATTACTCCAGGGACGCTGGAACCCCGTGCATCCGATGCTCCACGTTCTCGTTAGCCGTCTTTTCGCTGGCGATCTCTGTTGCCGTACTGCGCGGTTGGCGCGAAACTGTTGAGAGGTACTTTGGAGTGAAATTGCAGTACGATGGAAAGAGCCCTTCTTTTTTAGTCGCCCCTCGCTGGTCGAGAACTTCATGGCAGGCTCGAGCCCCGCTCACCATCCTTCGCAATTGGGTCGCAATCGTGTCAAAATGACATTTGAATATTCAACTTGATAAGGACATTTGGAGGGACCATTTGCATCTCAAACCAGATCCCGACGCTGTGGAATTTCTCCGGAAGTTCGGATTGATGTTTCTCTGGGTTATATTCGGTGCACTTTATTTCATGAGATACCGTTTTACTTGGCCTCCCTCAAGCCGTAGGCCTTCCTCAAAACGTAAGCATTCCGACGAACCCAAACGCGACGAGTGAGAGGACGGGTGGCCCATTCCTTCCCGCCTCTTCTGTACAGGCGGGCATACAAAGACTGTCCATGCCTAAAGGATGGGGAGGGGGGAGTCACCTTTGATTTCTGCAACACATCCTCTCATGCCAGCACAGCAAAAGCTGCCAGTCATCGAGAAACCCAAGATCGCTTTGCGCTAAAGAGCCTGCCCCAAGGCACCAAAAGTCGGCCTAGTCGAAGAGTTCCGGCGTCGGGACACGAAGCAAGATCATTCCGGCTTCGCGACAAACTGATACCCGAGCCCTCGAACCGTTATAAGGTGCTTTGGTTTGGTGGGATCGTTTTCAATGTAGCGGCGCAAGCGGACAATGAAATTATCAATCGCGCGCGTATCGGTATCTTCCTTCAGGTCCCATACCCGCTCCAGAATTTCTTTGCGCGCCACCGGACGGCCGCCATTGCGGATGAGATAGCGGAGCAACTCCGTTTCCATCAGGGTGAGTTGGAAGACCTGTTTGCCATTGTGCAACTGCAATTTCTGGAAATCGACTTTCTTTCCGGCGAAGCTGAACTCGTCCGTGGCGGCTGGTGGGCTAGATTCACTCACGTTTTGCAGCCAGTGCTTGCGTCGCAGTAGGCTGCCAATGCGGGCCACAAGAATATCCAGATTAAAAGGCTTGGGCAGATAGTCGTCGGCGCCGGACTCAAACCCTTTCAATACGTCTTCAGGGCGTCCGCGGGCCGTGAGAATCAGGATCGGAGCAAAATTTTGCCGCTGGCGCAGCTCCTGGGCTACGACGAATCCGTCCTTGCCGGGCAGCATCACGTCCAGCAGTACCAGATCATAAGGCTGGTTTTTGACCAGCATGCGGTCCAACGCATCTTCACCGTCGCCCGCAATTTCCACGGAATGGCCTTCCGCCTCAAGGTTAAAGCGTAGTCCTTCGGCAATGTGGGATTCGTCTTCCACCACCAGGATACGGCTCATACGTGATACACCCTCGGCAGGCGAAGAGTGAATGTGCTGCCGCGGCCTTCGCCGTCGCTTTCCGCAAATGCTTCTCCGCCGTGGCGGCGCGCGATGGAACGCACGATGAACAGCCCGAGGCCCGTTCCTTTCACCTGGCCTGTGGCCTGGGTATGCACACGATAAAAGCGCCTGAAGATGCGCTTGAGTTCGCGCCGCGGTATGCCAATGCCGTTGTCATGCACGCGCAGAATCACGGTGTCAATATTTGGCGTGGTTACCTCCACGGTGATAGAAGGTTGTTGGCCGCAATATTTCACGGCGTTCTCAATCAGATTGGCTACCGCGGTCCGCAATTCGTCAGGATTGCCCAGCAGCGTGATCGGCTCCGGCGGTGTGCCGCTAAAGCGCAGCGTCTCTGCGGAAAGATGGTGGCGAAGCCGGGCGAGCTCCAAAGTTTCTTCCACGATGGCAGTGAAGTCAACGTCCTTCCAGCGATCGCGCGAACGGCGCTGCCGGATCTCTCCGGCGCGCAACACCTGTTCCACCGTGCTCATGAGGCGGTCAGTATCATCCAGCATCAGGCGATAAAAATCGCGCCGCTGATCGTCGGTCAGGGTTCGGCGCTCCAGGGTTTGCAGGTAAAGGCGGATGGAGGTAATCGGCGTCTTCAGTTCATGCGTAACAGCGTTCAGGAAGCTGTCCTGTTGTTCGCTGCGGCGGATTTCACGGACAAGAAAGATCGTGTACAGCACCAGCCCGGCAATGATCAGGCTGAAGAAGATGATGCCCATCACCATCGGCACCACGTTGCGCCAGTTATGTACCAGCCATACGATGTTGAGGTAAATGGCCAGTCCCACCAGGCATGAGCCCAGCGTGATAAAGAATGCGATTGTCCTGGCGCTGCTTCGGATGCGCATGGTCGCTGAAGAAATTGTAAAGGAAGAGCCAGGGAATCAGCCGCAGATTTGCACAGACGTCCGCAGATCAGCCGTAAGTTGAGTCTCCGAAAATTAAGGGCGGTACGTTGCCGCACCGCCCTCAGATCAAACTTCGTGCTTCCTTTATGGTTAATCTCTAGTCGTCGCCTGAAGCCGTTGCGGAAAATGTTTCCAGTGGCACCTTGGCCGGCTTGAGCTTTACTGCCTCTTTGAGCTTGGGCGCTTTCACGTCCCAAATAAGGCCCATGGCGCGCAGGGCGCAGATGCTGTACCAGTTCAGGTCGATTTCATACCATGCCAAACCGTGACGTGCCGCCTGCGGATGAGCATGATGATTGTTGTGCCAGCCTT
>Ga0105238_10005852_pt1 | contig 12179 bp, 8 predicted proteins | sample KBSC34metaG_FD_81526 | JGI IMG/M metagenome (GOLD analysis project Ga0105238, IMG submission 81526) | Corn rhizosphere microbial communities from Kellogg Biological Station, Michigan, USA - KBS C3-4 metaG | ecosystem: Host-associated > Plants > Roots > Rhizosphere > Soil | place: Michigan, USA... | reverse complement strand
GCGATCTCGAACTTTCTCCCTATACCGTTCCGCACGATGCCCGCGAGCCGGTCCAGTACGTGGCCAGCGATGGTGATCGTCGCCTGGGCGTGTTGACCGATGCCGGCCAGCCGACCGCGCATTTGGTGCAAGCCCTCGATGCCTGCGATGCGCTGCTGCTGGAATGCAATCACGACCGCGACATGCTGGATCGCTCGCCCTATCCCGCCTTCCTCAAGCGCCGCATCGGCGGCGACTACGGCCATCTGGCCAACGACGCCAGCGCCGAGATCCTGCGGCTGCTCGACAAAAGCCGGCTCAAGCGCGTCATCGGCGCTCACCTGAGCCAGCAGAACAACACGCCCGAACTGGCCCGCGCGGCCATCGAAAGCGTACTCGGCACCACTTTTGGCGAGATCGGCATCGCCTGTCAGGAAGAAGGCTTCGCCTGGCTGGACGTCTGATCGCAAAACGCGAGTGGTTCAGCCCTTTGTCAGGCTGTCTGTGTCTTGGGTGCGTTGCGTCAGAAACAATTTGTTTCTCTTTTTCTTCAGCTTGAAGGGCCTTGATTTGATCCCGGTCCGCTGTTCCGTCTCGTCTGCTGCGATATTGTGTCTTCGATAAGAAATGCGGCTTCTGCGGGCTTGTCAGTTCGTTGTCAGTGGGTGCACCAGGATTGAATGCGCCGATGCGTTCCTGGGCCGTTCTGAGCGGTTTGCGCTGGATCAAACGAGGGCAATGTCCGGGAGATCTGAAGTGAAGGCTGCTTCACGTGCCACGTGAAGAGAAAAGACAGTGATATGAAGTTTCGGACTGGAACGCCCCGGCAAAAACAAAATGACAACAAAACTCGGGACGAAAAAAAAACCGGTCTTGCGACCGGTTTTTTCCGAAAATAATCCGAAGATTACTTGGCCGGAGCGGCTTCAGCCGGCTTTGCATCAGCGGCCGGAGCGGCAGCGTCAGCAGGCTTCGCATCAGCAGCCGGAGCAGCGGCGTCAGCCGGCTTGGCAGCGTCAGCAGCAGGAGCGGCGTCAGCCGGCTTTGCATCAGCAGCCGGAGCAGCAGCGGCCGGAGCTTCAGCAGCAGGAGCAGCAGCAGGTGCCGGTGCTTCTTCCTTCTTGCCGCAAGCAGCCAGGGCAACAGCCAACAACGAAGCGATCAACAGAGTCTTTTTCATGAATATTCCTTCAATATTTAAAAATTGTGCGATGAATAATTACCGGTAATTATCGCTCTACTGGGAGGCTTTCGCCGCGGGTAAGACCTCACGGTCGGGCTTCGGTTCTTGCTTCTTTTTTACTGCCGAAACAACGCCTGACAACGAAAACTTTCCAGCCCATCATTATAGCTATTTTTTTCCGGAATCACATCGCCACTATGGGAATTCGTAAGAATTTGTAAGAACTTACATCCCTTTTCAGCGGCCCGGAAAGTCTTGGCGCAAGCCGCTCTCCGGGATTTTCTAAAGTAATTTCGAGAAGTGTCCGCAATAAATTTCATTAATCTCGAATGATGTCGAGCCAGCCACTTTCATGCCATTGGTGCAATGCTTCCAGCAGGTCTTCGGAGGCCAGGTCGAGGTCGGATTTCTCCAGCACACGCGAGTCTGCCAATCGCGCCAGGATCGCCTTGTCGCCGCGATTGACCTGGAAGGATTCGCCATTGATGAAGACGTGAGAGCCACGGTACAGCATGCGCGTCTTGCGATGCAGCGCCAGACCGCGTTTCTTCGCGCCCTGGAAAAAGCGAGCAAAAGATAATTCCTCGGTCCGTGCTTCGAAGAAAACGCTGGGTTTGGGCTCTGACAGATGCTCGCCCAGGAAGATGGTGATGTCATCGTCGGTGAAGCGGATCTTGTTGAGCTCGTCGCGGATGCGCGCCACCATGTCCAGCGGCAACTCGGCCGGCTTGGCGGTGGCTTTCAGGTCAGGATCTTCATAGCGGCCGGACAGGTCGATGGTATCCATCATGAATTCCAGGAAGGATTCGCCCAGTTCCTGGTAGGCCGGCGAGCGGAAGCCGACCGAATAGGTCATGCATTCGCCGATGGCCACGCCGTCATGCGCGTATTGCGGCGGCAGGTAGAGCATGTCGCCCGGTTCGAGTACGAATTCCTGTTCGGCTTCGAAGTTGCTGAGGATCTTCAGCGGCACGCCTTCTTCCAGCGTCAGGTCGTCTTGCGCGCTGATGCGCCAGCGGCGTTGTCCGTGGGCCTGCAGCAGGAAGACGTCATAGGAATCGAAATGCGGACCGACGCCGCCGCCATCGGTGGCGTAGCTGATCATCAGGTCGTCCAGGCGTGCATCGGGCACGAAGCGGAACTGGCGCAGCAGGGCATCGGCGGCCGGATGGTGCAGGTTCACGCCCTGCACCAGCAGGGTCCAGGCCTTTTGCTTCAGGGGCGGCAGCTTGTTGAAGGGGCCGTGCTGCATGTCCCAGCCATCGGTGCGATGGGTGATGAGGCGCGATTCGACATCATCGCGGCGGGCCAGGTCGAACAGTTCCTGGCGCGGCAGCGGTGCGGTGAAACCGGGGATGGCGTTGCGGATCAGGAGCGGCTTCTTGTGCCAGTAGTCACGCAGGAATTGGGCGGGCGTGATGCCGCCGAGCAGATCGAGTTTTTTCATGGTCGCCATTATAGAGGTGCCAGCGCAGCCGTACGCCATTGGCGGCGACCAAGTTTGATGCAGGTATAATCGCGGAGTCGAGATACCGTTTTTGAAAGCGTCCTTGCCTCGCGGGAATGGCAAGGGGATGGTTCTTAGGCCCCAACCCGGGTGGCAGGTGTCCCGCGCGACGCTTCCGCAGCAGCTGCCGCTCCCGCACCACTATCGATACAAAGGACCCTTACGATGAAGATCGCGAAGAATACCGTCGTTTCCGTCAACTACAAGCTGTCGGATGCCCAGAACAACCTGATCGAGCAAAGCAGCGAGCCGATGGTCTACCTGCACGGCGGCTATCACAACACCCTGCCCAAGATCGAAGAAGCGCTGGACGGCAAGGAAGTCGGCTACAGCGCCACCATCCAGGTCGAGCCGGAAGATGCCTTCGGCGAATACGATTCCGAGCTGGTCAAGATCGAGCCGGTCGAGCGCCTGCCGCAACCGCTGGAAGTGGGCATGCAGTTCGAAGGTTCGCCCGATGACGACAGCGAAGAGTCGGTCATCTTCACCGTCACCGAAGTGGCGGACGGCAAGGCCGTGCTCGATGGCAACCACCCGCTGGCCGGCATCGCGCTGCGCTTTGAACTGGCGGTCACCGAAGTGCGCGCTGCCTCCGAAGAAGAAGTGGCCCACGGTCACGTCCACGGTGCCCACGGCCACCATCATCACCACGATGATGAAGATGAAGGCGACGCCGGCGACCACTTCCGCAGCCAGCCGCTGAACTGATCGCTGAATTCTGATCGCAGCGCCGCAAGCCGATCCCGGAAATCGGGATTTTCCTTCCGGCGACCATGCAAAAACGCCCGCAGATGCGCTCTGCGGGCGTTTTTCTTCATTTAAACCGTAAAAATCCGTTTACCGGCAAGGGTCTGGTACCTGGCATCGGGCAGCTAGCGCCGTTCTCCATCGGCATCGGCCACCGCAAACAGCTGTGGCAGATGGTCATCCACCACCACCTTGAGCCAGCGCTCACCCACGCCCACACTGCCCAGGTTGCCGGTCCAGAGGATATGGGCGGGTGCCTTGTTCTTGCCGCCCTGGGCATGTACCACCAGCACCCGCCCCTGGAACTTGCCGGCAAGCTCGGAGAACAGCTTGCGTGTCTCGGCAAAGCCATCGCGCTGGGTGCGGAAGAAGGAACGCTTGGGCGGCGGTCCGAAGGGATTGCCATCACTGAAGAAGACGATGGCCGCGCTCTTCTTCAAGGCGGCAAAGGCGAACAGGTGCTGCAGCCAGTTGCGGTTGGCGATGAGGCGGTCCTCGAACTCATTGTTGCGGCCGCCATCGAGCAGGAAGTGATTGTTGGCCGCCGGCAGGTTCACGGTGGCAAAGAGCACGTTGCCGATTTCCCAGCGGGTGTTCTCGGCATAGCTGCGGAACTTGGGCGTGAGCGACTGGCGCAGCATCGGCAGCCGGCTCGCGCCCAGCGAGAATTCGCTGGCATAGAAGATCTCGCGCATGCGGGCCAGGCGTTCGATGGCGTCCGAGCGGTTCTCGCGGTCGCGGCAGGTGATCCAGTCGCTGCCAGCCAGCGACACGAAGATGCCGTTCTGTGCCTGCGAGAGCATCTCGTGGCGCTCGGCATAGAGCGCGTCATCACAGCTTTCGGAGGGAGATTTGATGCCATTGACCACCACGAAGGCCAGGTTGTCGGCATCGGTCTCGGTCAGGGCCTGGCGCAGCGCCTGGTCGCCCTTGACGCCGGGCGCGGCATGGTTGATCACGCCGAACGAGAAATCCTGCCCGGCGGCCCGCGCCGCACCGCCCGCCATCAGGATGGCAGCGGTGAAGCAGGTACACAGCAGGATGCGTCGGATCGGGCGGATCGGCATGCAGTCTCTCTGCGGTTCAAAGGGCGGCACGAAGCCGGCGTCCCCGTGGTGTTGTTATTGTCCCCGGCTCAGGGCCTTCAACTGGTAGAGCGCATCCAGCGCCTGGCGCGGCGTCAGGGCATCGGGATCGATGCCGTCCAGCGATTGCAGCAGCGCCTGGGCCAGCGGATCGGGTTCGACCGCGCTGGCGGGATTGCGTTCATGGTCCACTTCTTCAGTTTCCGCTTGCGTTTCCATGAAGGAAGGGGCGCTGAACAGGTCGAACTGCGGCGTCGGCTGCATGGACTGGCTTTCCAGCGCCGACAGATGCTTGCGCGCCGCGCGGATCACCGGGGCCGGCACCCCCGCCAGCTGCGCCACCTGCAGCCCGTAGCTCTGCGAGGCCGGGCCGCTCTGCACGGCATGCAGGAACACGATGCTGTCCTTGTGCTCCACGGCCGACAGGTGCACGTTGGCGGCCGTCGGGTGGATCTCGGGCAGTTGCGTCAGTTCGAAGTAGTGGGTCGCAAACAGCGTGAAGCTGCGCGTCACGTCGATGAGATGCTTGGCAATCGCCCAGGCCAGGGCCAGGCCGTCGAAGGTCGAGGTGCCGCGTCCGACCTCATCCATCAGCACCAGCGAATGTTCGGTGGCGTTGTTGAGGATGGACGCCGATTCGGTCATCTCCACCATGAAGGTGGAGCGGCCCCCGGCCAGGTCATCGGCAGCGCCGATGCGGGTGAAGATGCGGTCGATCGGTCCGATCACCGCGCTGGTGGCGGGCACGAAGCTACCCACGTAGGCCAGCAGCGTGATCAGCGCCACCTGGCGCATGAAGGTCGATTTACCACCCATGTTGGGACCGGTGATGAGCAGCAGCTTGCGCTCGGCGGCGAGCTGGCAGTCATTGGCGATGAAGCGTTCGATCTGGTTTTCCACCACCGGATGGCGGCCTTGCTCGATCTGGATGCAGGGCTCATCGACCAGTTGCGGCGCGCACCAGTTGTTGCGCACGGCATGGTCGGCCAGGGCCACCAGGGTGTCGAGCTGGGCCAGGGCGTGGGCGATGGATTGCAGGCGCACGATATGCGCGCCCATGTCATTGAGGAGCTGTTCGTAGAGGAATTTTTCGCGCGACAGTGAACGTTCCTGCGCCGAGAGCGCCTTGTCCTCGAAGGCTTTCAGCTCGGGGATGATGTAGCGTTCGGCATTCTTCAGGGTCTGGCGGCGGCGATAGTCCTCCGGCACCTTGTCGGTCTGGCCGTGGGTGACCTCGATGTAGAAGCCATGTACCTTGTTGTATTCCACCCGCAGGTTGGCGATGCCGGTGCGTTCGCGCTCGCGCGCTTCCAGTTCCAGCAGGTACTGGCCCGCGTTTTCCGACAGGCCGCGCAGTTCATCGAGTTCAGCGTCGTAGCCGCGCGCGATCACGCCGCCGTCGCGCACCATGGCGGCGGGCTCCAGCATGATGGCGCGTTCCAGCAGGTCCAGACATTCCACGGGCGTGGCCAGGTCTTCGTGCAACTTGCCCAGCAGCGGTGCTTCAGCGTCGCGGCCGCACATCTCCACGTAAGCACGCAATGAACCCAGCTGCTGCAGGCCGCTGCGCAAGCCCGCCAGGTCGCGCGGACGGGCCGAGAGCAGGGCGATGCGGGTGGTGATGCGTTCGATGTCGGGCACGGCCGCCAGCGTGGCCGACAGGCCCGAGCAGGCATCCGTGCGCATCAGTGCATTGATGGCGGCATGGCGTTCGCGCGCGACTTGCTGGTCGCGCAGGGCGTGATGCAGCCAGTGGCGCAGCAGGCGCGAGCCCATCGCGGTACGGCAGTGGTCCAGCGTGGAGAACAGCGTCGGGGCCAAAGCATTGGCATCCTGCGAGCGGATGGTTTCGGTCAGTTCCAGGTTGCGGCGGGTGGCGGCATCCAGGCCGATGAATTCATTTTCGGATTCGACGGTGAGCGTGCGCACGTGCTGCAGGCCGCGTCCCTGAGTCGATTGCGCATAGCGCAGCAGGGCACCGGCGGCACAGATGGCCGGGCCCAGGCCATCGGCACCGAAGCCGTGCAGGGTGGCCACGCCCAGTTGATCGAGCAGGGCCTTCTCGCTGCTGGGCTGGTCGAAATGCCAGTCCGGCACTGTCACGGCGCGGTTGGGCAGGAGCGGCTCGCACTGCTCCAGTTGACCATCGGCCACCAGCACCTCGGCGGCCGAGATGCGTTCCAGTTCCTGCTTCACGCGGCCATCGAGCAAGCTGCTCTCGACCGTGAATTCCATCATCTTCAGCGCGCCGCTGGCCATGGACAGCCAGGCCAGGCCGACCTGCATCTGCTTGCGCGACTTGGAGGGCAGCAGCTGCATGGCCAGCAGGCAGCGCTCGGATTTCTCGGGCAAGAGGTCGGAATCGGTCAGGGTGCCGGGCGTGACGACCCGCACCACCTTGCGCTCCACCGGGCCCTTGCTGGTGGCCGGGTCGCCGATCTGTTCGCAGATCGCCACCGATTCACCGAGCTTGATCAGGCGCGCCAGGTATTGCTCCACCGAATGGAAGGGGACACCTGCCATCTTGATCGGGTTGCCGTTGGAGGAGCCGCGCTGGGTGAGGGTGACGCCCATCAGGCGCGAGGCTTTTTCGGCATCCTCGAAGAAAAGTTCATAGAAATCGCCCATGCGGTAGAACACCAGCGTGTTGGGATGGTCGGCCTTGATGCGCAGGTATTGCTGCATCATTGGCGTGTGAGCGGCGAGGTCTTTGGTCATGAGTCTGGGTGGCGATGCGGGGATCGCTTCTTGCAAGTTCGGGAATGCAGGGCCGCGCGGGCGGGCCACGGTGTCATCAGGCCACGGCGGGCGGCGGGAAGTCAGCCTGGCGGCCGCGCCGGGCGGGCCGCCATAAATCAAAAATGCGGACCGTGGTCCGCATGCTTGAGGCGGGATTGTACGCGCATTGGGGCTGTGCAGCCAAGGGCGGCACCGGGCATCGCCCTGAAGCGGGGCAAAGCTCCGGGAGAATGTCCAGAAAGTTCGATTGGTTTGGCTGCGCAGTCAAAACTGAGCCCCAAAAAAAACAGGCGGCCACCGAAGTGGCCGCCTGCCCAGTCCGCAGGGGGGAGACGGACTGTGGGGGGGGCTTGTCGATCAGTGCGCCGAGGTCGTGTCGGCCACCCGTGTCGGTTTCGGTGCCAGCCACACCGCCAGCGCTGCCAGCGAGAAGGACACCGCCGCCATCATGAAGATGTGGTTGGTGGCCAGCATCACGGCCTGGTTCTGCACTGTCTGCGCCAGCGAGCCCGTGGCCTGCTCGGCACTCATGCCCGAGGCCATCATGGCATTGACCGCATCGCCACTGCGGTCGACCAGGCCGGACAGTTCGGCGTGGAAGTAGGTGGCGTCGTTTTCCCAGCTGGTATTGACGATGGAGGTCGCAATCGCCCCGGCCATGGTGCGGCAGAAGCTCATCAGGCCGGCCGCCGATGCGGTCTCTTCCTCGTTCACGCTGGAGAGCGCCAGGCCGGTGAGCGGCACGAAGAACAGCGGCAGTCCGATCCCCTGCAGGAACAAGGGCCAGCCGATCTGGAAGAACGACATGTCGGTGTTGTTGAAGGCCCGCAGGAAGGTGATGAAGCCCAGCCACGTCACGCCGATGCAGACCAGCTTGCGCGCATCGACGGTGGTGGACATCTTGGCCACCATGGGTGCGGTCAACACGGCCAGGATGCCGGTCAGCGCCGAGATGCAACCCGACCAGGTGGCGGTGTAGCCCATGTAGCCCTGCAGCCAGAGGGGTGTCAACACCACCGAGCCGAAGAAGGCACCGAAGGCCAGGCAGATGGTGGTCACGCTGGCGGTGAAGCCGCGATGGCGGAACACCCGCAGATCCACGATGGGATTGTGCTCGGTCAGCTCCCAGATCAGGAAGGCAATGAAGAACACCACGGCGGTCACGGCCAGCAGCACGATCTCGGTGGAGGCGAACCAGTCCTTCTCCTTGCCTTCATCGAGCATCAACTGCAGGGCGGCCACCCAGACCACCATCAGGATCAGCCCGACGCGGTCGATGGGCAGCTTGCTGGTCTTGGTCTCGAAGCGCTTGAGCATGCGCCAGCCGAGATAGCCGCAGATCAGCGCCACCGGCACGTTGATCCAGAAGATGTAGGGCCAGCTGTACTGGTCGCACAGCACCCCGCCCAGGATCGGGCCGGCAATCGGTGCCACCAGCGTGGTCATGGCCCACAGGCCCACGGCGGCCGGCGCTTTTTCCTTGGGGAAGATGCGCAGCAGCAGGGTTTGTGACAGCGGCATCAGCGGACCGCCGGCCAGGCCCTGCATGACGCGGAAGGCGATCAGCATGCCCAGCGAATTGGCCAGGCCGCACAGGGCCGAGAACAGCCCGAACATGACCATCGACAGGATGAACACGCGCACCGTGCCGAAGCGATTGGCCAGCCAGCCGGTCAGGGGCACGGTGATGGCTTCGGCCACCGCATAGGAGGTGATGACGTAGGTGCCCTGGCTGGTCGAGGCGCCCAGCGCCCCGGCGATGGTCGAGACCGAGACGTTGGCAATGGTGGTGTCGAGCACCGCGATGAAGTTGGCGGCGGCCAGCAGGATGCCGGCGCCCACCAGCTGGCCGCCGGTCAGCGGGGCCTCGAAGAGGCCGGGCTGGGCGGCAGGCTTGGGGGCGGGCAGGTCGCCCGCCGCTGCGCTTGTTGTGGATGACATGATGAGTCTTTCCTTGTGCTCGCCGGCTTACAGCGCGCCGGCCCGGGTCTCGGTGCTGGCCGACTTGGGCTGAGCGTCACCGGCCTGCATCTGGCCGCGCGTATCGATCTCCACCACCATCGACAGGCCCACCGACAACGGACGCTGCGCCAGTTCCTTGGGATCCAGCGAGATGCGCACCGGCAGGCGCTGCACCACCTTGATCCAGTTGCCGGTGGCGTTCTGCGCCGGGATCACCGCAAAGGCCGAACCGGTACCACCGGAGAGACCCGTGACCACGCCGTGGTATTCCACCGAGCCGCCATAAATGTCCGCCTTCATGGTCACCGGCTGTCCGATGCGCACCTTGGTCAGTTGTCCTTCCTTGAAGTTGGCATCCACGTGCATCTGCTGCAGCGGCACCACCGACAGCAGGCTGGCACCACTCTGCACGCGCTGGCCGACCTGCACCTGGCGGCGGGCGATGACGCCATCCACCGGGGCGCGCAGCACGGTGCGTTCGAGATCCAGCTTGGCCTGATCCAGCTTGGCGCGGGCCAGGACCACTTCCGGGTTGTCGTCCACGGTGGTATTGGCCGTCAGTACGGTACTGGCCTTTTGCGCACCCTGGGTCGCCTTGATGTTGGCGCGGGACTGCACTTCGGCAGCTTCAGCGGCTTTCAGGTTGGCCTGGGCGGTCAGCAGGGCAGTGCGCGCATTGCTCAATTCTTCACCTGACACCGAACCCGACTTGGCCAGCGCCTCGCGGCGCTGCAGGTCGATCTCCGCGCGCTTCATATCGGCCTGCGCCGACAGCAACTGGGCACTGGCACGCTTCTGCTCGGCCTCACGGGCCAGCACCTGGGCGGCCAGGCCGGCATCGTTGGCGAAGTAGCCCTTGACCTTGCGCTCGGTGCGGTCCAGGTCGGCGGCGGCCTGGTCCACGGCCAGCTTGGCATCGGCATCATCGATGCGCACCAGCACGTCGCCCTTCTTGACGGCCTGGGTATCGACCACGTCAACGGCAGCCACGATGCCATTGATGGCCGGGGTGACGGTGGCCACTTCGGTGGCGGTGTAGGCATTGTCGGTCTCGACGTAGCGCGAACCGATCAGGTACCAGTAGGTGCCATAGCCGATGGCGGCGATGGCGACCACGCCACCGAAGATGGCAAAGAGCTTCTTGCGCTTTTGCGCAGCGGCGGCCTTGGTGGCCGCTTCATTGCGCTGACGGTTTTCTTCGGCCAGGGTATGGGCCGCTTGGGAATCGCTGTGGGACATGATGTTCAACCTTTCGCTTGCTGTTCGGTGTGGGGCGCGGTGGCGCTGTCTTGGCTCTTGCTGTCGTCGGCAGCGCGGTAGCCGCCACCCAGGGCGCGCACCAGCGCGACATCCAGGGTGAACAGGCGCGAGCGCAGGTCGGAGAGCTGGCGCAGGTTGCTGATGAGCGTGTCCTGCGCATTGAGCACGTCGAGGTAGGTGTTGAGGCCGCCGTTGTAGCGGTTGCTGACGATGCGATAGGCCTCTTCGGCTGCGTCGGCTGCAGCTTGTACGTCCTGCAGTCGTCCGGCCAGGGCCTTCTCGCTCACGCCGACGTCGGCCACATCCTGCAGGGCCTGTGTGACGGCCTGGTCATAGTTGGCCACGGCTTCGTCATAGCTGGCGCTGGCCGAGCGGAACTGACCGCGCAGGCGGCCGCCATTGAAGATGGGCAGCGAGATCGCCGGGCCGAAGCTGCCGATGTCGGAGCCGCTGCGGGTGAGCATGTCGATGCCCAGCGACTGGAAGCCAAAGTAGGCCGACAGGTTCACATTCGGATAGAAGGCCGCACGCGCAACCTTGATCTGCTTGCCCGCCGCTTCGGCACGCAGGCGCGCGGCCACGATGTCGGGACGACGGCCCAGCAGTTCCACCGGCAGTTGCGCGGGCAGGCCGAAGGGCTTGGACAGATCGATCTGCGGACGCGCCAGCTGCAGGCCGCGATCCGGACCTGCCCCGGCCAGTGCGGCCAGCTTGTTGCGTTGCAGGGCGATGGATTCGTCGGTGGCTTTGAGGTCGGCCTGGGCAATGGCGCGGCGCGCTTCCATCTGCTTGACCGAGCCACGCGTCTCCAGCCCGTTGGTGAAGCGCTGGTTGAACAGGTCCAGGGTTTCTTCACGCACCTTGAGCGCGGCTTCATTGGTATCGCGCTGGGCGTAGAGCTGGGCCAGGTCGGCGTAGGCCGAGGCAATCGAGGTGGCCAGGGTGATGCGCGCCTGGGCGGCATCGGCCCGGCTGGCTTCCAGTTCGGAGGTGGCCGCCGCCAGCGCGGCGCGGTTCTTGCCCCAGAAATCGATTTCGTAGCTGAAGTCCAGCGTGGCGCGGGTTTCGTTGTTGTAGCCCTTGGGCACGAAGTCCGGTGGCACGCCATTGTTGTAGGACTGCTTCATGCGGTCCAGCGAGGCATTGCCGCTCACCTGCGGATAGAGTGCCGCACCTTGCTGCTGGGCCGTGCCCTCGGCCTTCATCAGGCGGGCCTTGGCCACGGCCATGGAGGGCGCGCTTTGCAGGGCTTCGGCGATGAGGCCGTTGAGTTGGGCGTCACCGTAGACCGTCCACCATTGGTCGCTCGGCCAGGCGGTCTGCACGGCCGTGGCGGCCAGGGTCTGGCTGCTCTGGTATTGGTCGATGGACTTGGGTTCAGCGCGCGCACCGAGATCGGTGAAGGAAGCACAGCCGGCCATGAGCGCCGCTGTCAGCACGGCCGCCGAGACCGCCGCCGTCCGCCGCCACGGCAGGGTAGGCCGCTCGGACCGCAGCGCCGGATAGGGCGCGCGCTGGTCGGGGAGAGATGAGTTCTTGTTCATTTGCGTGGAGAGTGGAGTGAACGACTGAATCAGAAAATCAGGTGTTTATTAACTGTACAGTTCAGTATAGTATTGGCTTTCATGAAGTGTCAAGGCGCTTTGCGATAAATTGCTCGTCTTTTCGCGGCATTGCCGCAACAGGTTTTTTTGGCCGCGATTTGAGGGTAATCAGG
>Ga0105238_10005851_pt1 | contig 12179 bp, 12 predicted proteins | sample KBSC34metaG_FD_81526 | JGI IMG/M metagenome (GOLD analysis project Ga0105238, IMG submission 81526) | Corn rhizosphere microbial communities from Kellogg Biological Station, Michigan, USA - KBS C3-4 metaG | ecosystem: Host-associated > Plants > Roots > Rhizosphere > Soil | place: Michigan, USA... | reverse complement strand
TCCAGCCCGTTGGGCGTCGCGTCTTCGACCGCCTTGCGGATGGGCTGGGTCTTGTAGTTGATCACCGCGTCCAGCCCGACCTCATCTTTGAGCCAGGCGGCCTTTTCGTCGGAGCCGGTGGAGCCCACGACACAGCAGCCCTTGATCTTGGCGATCTGGGCGGCGACCGAGCCCACCGCTCCGGCGGCGGTGGAGACGAACACCTGCTCGCCGTCCTTCAGCTGGCCGATGTGCAGCAGGCCGCCATAGGCGGTGAAGCCGGTGCCGCCCAGGGCGTGCATGTGGACGGTCAGCGGCAGGTCCGGGTCGGGGTTGAGCTTGGTCAGGCCCTTGCCGTCGCTGGTGAGGTATTCGCGGAAGCCGTTGCGGTGGGTGACCACGTCGCCGACGGCGAAGGCGTCGGTCTTCGACTGCACGACGCGGCCCAGCGCGCCGCCCATCATGGCTTCGTCCAGCGGCTGGCCGGCGGTGAGGCGCGGGCGCATGGCCGGGTCGACCGACATGAGCAGGTTCTGGATCAGCACCTCGCCGTCGGCTGCGTCGGGCACGTCACGCTCGACGACCGCGAAGTTGGCGGCGGTGGGCGCCGCGGTCGGGCGACTGACCAGATGGATCTCACGGCTCTTGGGCATGGGCGTTTCCTGTTCCGCCCATCCCTAGCGTGTCATCCCGGTTTCAGGAAACCGGGATGACAGGGCTGGAGGCCTCAGCCCACCGACAGGCGGACGTCGGCGCCCTTGCGGGTCAGGTGGGAGTACGGGCAGACGACGTGGGCCTTGGCGACCAGGCCGTCGGCGACGTCCTTGGCCAGGCCCGGGATCACGACCTTGAGGGCGATGTCCAGCTCGAACCCGCCGCCGTCCGCGCGCGGGCCGATGCCGACGTTGGCCGTGACCGTGGTCTCGGCCGGGATCGCCACCTTGGCCTGGCCGGCGACGTACTTCAGCGCGCCCAGGAAGCAGGCGGAATAGCCGGCCGCGAACAGCTGCTCGGGATTGGTGCCCGCCCCGCCGGCGCCGCCCAGTTCCTTGACGGTGTCGAGAACGACGTCGAGCCGTCCGTCGGACGACTTGGCGGACCCGGTGCGGCCGCCCGTGGCGGTGGCTTCGGCGGTGTAGAGAACGGTCATGGGGAGATCCTTGATGGACTGGCGATAATTATTATCGCGATAATCACTAATTAGGCAACAGCCACGACCGGGTCAAGGGGTTTCATTATCGCGGCAGGTAATTTCTGCGAGCGCCTATCCGGCGCAGCCCTCCGGCTTGCGCTTGGCGGCGGCCAGCTCCTTCTTCGCCTTGGCGATGTCGGCGGTGAACTCCGGGACATCGTGCAGGCGTGCGACCATGGCGGCTCCCAGCACCCGGCCGGCGTCGACGTCGGACTGGAAGTGGACGCCGCAGATCACCCGGCTCTGGCCGGAATCCCGGGCCAGCGCGAGGGCCTCGCTGGCCTTCGCAGGATCGGCCTCGGCCAGGATCAGCCCCCAGGACCAGGCGGTCATGGAATGGCCCGAGGGGTAGGAGGCGTTGGTGCGCATCCAGTCCTCGCGCGGCACGCAGATCGGCAGGGTGTTGCCAAGCGGCGGGCGCTTGCGGTCGTAGAAGTCCTTGGCCGGCGTCCCCACCGTGCGCACGTCGAGCTCCAGCTTGTGCAGCATCTTCCAGAGCGTCGGCGTCTGCTTGTCGTCGACCGACACGCCGATGGCGCAGGAGAAGCGCTTGATCGCCCCGCCCTGCCACAGGTCGTTGTCCTGGATCGCGGTCTTCCAGCGGGCCGAGCCCTCCAGGGACCGGGTCTGCTCGAAGATCGCCTGGTCGGCCTTGCCCTCGGCGGAGTCGCGGCCGGGCGGCGGCCCGATGATCGTCTTGCCGTCCAGCGGCGAGGTCTTGAAGTAGCCGACGGTCCTGGCCGGCGACGGGCCCATCGAGGCGTCCTTGGGCGCCTGGGCCAGCGCCGTCGCACCGGCCAGCAGCACGGCGGCCGCGCCGCCCGCCGTCAAAAACCACATCCTCACAACCAACGACCTCACGCCTTCATCCAACTGTCACAATTGAAGAGGCTGAAGGCCGCAGGCGCAAGGCGGCTCGCGGATTTGCCGCCCCGGCGTGGATCGGCTAGAAGCGGCGACCTCGCGCGCGAGCCCCTCGTCTGCTGAACCGCAGGTCGGGCCCGCCCCGCTCCAGATTTCGAAGGTTCCTTATGGCCGACACCCAACAGATGCCGCCCGGTCAGCTCTCCGGCAACGTGCTCTTCTATTCCAAGCCCGAGCCGCTGGCGAAGGAACTGCACTCCAAGATCGGCGTGAAGCGCATGGACGGGCCGTTCGGCTTCGCCAAGGCCGGCCACGCCATCCCGCTGACGGTGGGCGAATTCCCGCTGGCCATGATCACCGGCCCGATCATCTTCGTGGGCGACGAGAAGCTGCCGATCGCCGTGATGGGCCTGAACGCCGGCGAGAACATGTTCGTGAAGGACGACGGCACGTTCGAGAGCGGCATCTACATCCCCGCCTACGTGCGCCGCTATCCGTTCGTGTTCGCCAACGACGACCAGAACAAGCAGATGGTGCTGTGCATCGACCGCGCCGCCGAGTTCATCGTCGACAAGGGCTTCGACATGCCCTTCTTCGAGGCGAACGGCGAGCCGACCGAGTACACCAAGAACTGCATCGAGTTCTGCAACAACTTCGAGATCGAGCGCCAGCGCACGATGAGCTTCGTGCAGCTGATCAAGGACCTGGACCTCTTCGAGTCCAAGGAAGCCTTCTTCACCCCGGCCAACCCGGACGGCACGCAAGGCGAACCCCAGAAGATCGCGGAATATTTCGGCGTCTCCGAGGAGAAGCTGAACAAGCTGCCGGCCGACAAGTTCGTCGAGCTGCGCGACAACGGCGCGCTGGGCCAGATCTACGCCCACCTGCACAGCCTGGTCGGCTGGGACCGCCTGATCGCTCTGGCCATGACCAAGGCGGCGACGGAAACGCCGGTGGCGCTGAACAGCTAGGAGCCATTCCTCCCCTTCGGGGGAGATGGCCCACCCACCGCAGAGCGGTGGGCAGTGTTTGGAAAGCGCCGGGTCGCTCTCTGCGACCCGGGGAGCGCCGGAGGGGGTCTGCTCAGAACGCGGGCCCCTTTCGATGCGGCGGCAGGTGCGGTCTTTGCCGTCCGGGAGGACCCCCTCAGTCAGCTTCGCTGACAGCTCCCCCAACGGGGGAGCAATTGGCGATTACCGACTGAACACACTCCGCGTCAGGCACGAGAACACCAGCCGGCCCGCCTCATCCAGCAGGTCGTGCTGGGCGATGACGATGCCCTTGCCTTCGCCGACCGGGTCCTTGGCCATCACGGTCATGCGGCCGCGCAGCAGCTCGCCGGCCGGCGGGTTCCTCACCCAGCGTAGGGCGTCGACGCCTAGGCGCTTGGTCTGCGGCCAGTCGGTGGCGGCGATCGCGTCGAGCCGGGCCCAGATGGCGTAGACCATGGCGTCGGGGGCGCCGCGGTCCGGCGTCCAACCAGGCGTGAAGGCCTGGATGAAGGCCGCCAGGGCCGCGGTGTCCACGCCGATGGCGCCCAGGGACACCACCTGGCCGATCTCGATGTCGTCGAACGTGGCGGGCACGCAGGTCTCCGTTCGCGGTTGGGCGGCCATTTCAGGGCTGTGTCGGACCGCCTGTCGAGCCCCGCCTTTCACGCGAGACGCCCATGCGCCATATAGCGGCGGTAACTTCGGGGCGGTTTTGAGCGAACTGGTGCTGGCGCGGCATCGATAGGCCGCGCGCGGGCCAGGTTTGCGAGGTTGATGATGCGGATCCTTCTGGGCGCGCTGTGCGCCCTCCTCCTGCCGAGCCTGGCGCTCGCCCAGCCGGTGAACACCGGCCACCTGACGGCGGAGCTGGTCGCCGGAACGCGAGGGATCGCGCCCGGCCAGACGATCCACATCGCGCTCTCGCAGAAGATCCAGAAGGGCTGGCACACCTATTGGCGCAACGCCGGCGACAGCGGCGAGGCGACCAAGATCAAGTGGACCTTGCCGGCCAGCTGGACCGCCTCCGAGTTCACCTGGCCGACCCCGCACCGGCTGCCGGTGGGGCCGCTGGTGAACTACGGCTACGAGAACGAGGTCCTCCTGCCGATGGACCTGACGGCGCCGGCGGCCGCCAAGGCCGGCGAGACGGTGACCCTGACGGCCGCCGCCCAGTTCCTGGTGTGCGCGGAGATCTGCGTGCCGGAGAACGGGACGCTGACACTTTCCCTGCCGGTGACCGCGGGACCGGCGCCGGCCGATCCAAAATGGGGGCCGGCGATCGACAAGACGCTGGCCGACGCGCCCAAACCGGCCGGCCTCGCCGCCGCGTTCGAGAAGCAGGGTGCGGTGGTGAAGCTGGCGATCACCGGGCCGGCGCTGAAGGGCGCGGATCTTTCCGGCGCCTATTTCTACCCCTACTCCGGCACGGTCATCGACCATGCCAGGCCGCAGCCGCTGGACCGCGGGCCGGACGGCGTGACCGTCAGCCTGACGCCCGGCTACGACTTCCAGGCGCCAAAGCCGCCGGCCGAGCTGGCGGGTGTGCTGGCGCTGGGCGGCAAGGCCTATGAGGTCGCCGCGACGCCGGGGCCGATCCCGCCGGGCGCCGGCGGCCTGGGCCCGCCGGCCGCGAAGGTCGCCGCCCCGGCGGGCGCCGACCAGCTGGGCTTCGTCTCGGCGGCGCTGTTCGCCCTAGTCGGCGGCCTGATCCTGAACCTGATGCCCTGCGTCTTCCCGGTGCTGGCCATGAAGGCCGCCTCCCTGGCGGGGCACAGCGGCCACGAGGCCGAGGCGCGCGGGCAGGGCCTGGCGTTCGGCGCCGGGTCGCTGCTGACCTTCCTGGGCCTGGCGGGCCTGCTGATCGCCCTGCGGACCGCCGGCGACGCCATCGGCTGGGGCTTCCAGCTGCAGAACCCGGTCGTGGTGGCCTCGCTGGCGCTGCTGATGCTGGCGGTGGCGCTGAACCTCTCCGGCCTCTTCGAGGTGGGCACGTCCCTGCAAGGCGTCGGCACGGGCCTGGCGTCGCGGGGCGGCCTTGCCGGCGCCTTCTTCACTGGCGTCCTGGCCGTCGTCGTGGCCGCCCCCTGCACCGCGCCCTTCATGGGTCCGGCGCTGGGCTGGGCGCTGACCCAGCCGCCGGCCGCGGCGCTGGTGGTGTTCGCCTTCCTCGGCATCGGCTTCGCCTTGCCGTTCGTGCTGGTGGCCTTCGTGCCGGGCCTGCTGAGCCGCCTGCCGCGCCCCGGCCCCTGGATGGAGACCTTCAAGAAGGCCCTGGCCTTCCCGATGTACGGGGCGGTCGTGTGGCTGGTCTGGGTGCTGACGGTGCAGACCGGGTCCGACACCGTGCCGCGCATCCTGGGCGCCGCCGTGCTGCTGGCCTTCGCCGGCTGGCTGTTCGGCGCGGCGCAGAAGCGCGCGATCATCGGCAAGAACGCGATCCCGCTGGGTGCGACCGCCGCCGCCTTCGCCGCCGTCGCCGTGGTGGGTGGGGCCTTCTGGCCGCACTACGCCGAGGCCTCGGCCACCGAGAGCTCGGGCGCCGCGCACCTGGAGTACGAGGCCTACAGCCCCGACAGGCTGGCGTCGCTGCAGGCCGAGGGCCGGCCGGTGCTGGTGAACTACACCGCCGCCTGGTGCGTGAGCTGCCAGGTGAACGACCGCGTGGCGCTGTCGACCCAGGCGGTGAAGGACGCGCTGGTCCGCGACAACGCCGTCTACCTGAAGGCCGACTGGACCAAGCGCGATCCGGCGATCGCCGCGGAGCTGGCCCGGTTCGGCCGGGCGGGCGTTCCGCTCTATCTCGTGTATGGCGCGAAGGGGGGCGAACCCGCTATCCTGCCGGCCATCCTGACCGAAGGCCTGGTGGTGAAGGCGCTGGACAAGGCCGCCCACGCCAGCTGAGCCGGGCCCAGTTGAGCCGGAAGGAGCTTCGATGATGCTCGACCGCAGACTTCTGATCGCCCTCGCCGCGGCCGCCGCGGTCGCCGGCCCCGCCGCCGCCGCGCCGGTTCTGAACCAGCCCGCGCCCGCCTTCCAGGCCAAGGACGCCGACGGCAGGACCGTCTCGCTGGCCGAGTTCCGCGGCAAGACCGTGGTGCTGGAGTGGACCAACAACGGCTGTCCCTATGTGGGCAAGCACTACGGCTCCGGGAACATGCAGCGCCTGCAGAAGGAGGCGACGGCGGACGGGGTGGTGTGGCTGTCGATCATCTCCTCGGCGCCCGGCTTTCAGGGCTACCTGACCGGCCCGCAGGCCAAGCAGTGGAAGGCCAAGGTGGGCGCATCCTCCACCGACGTGCTGCTGGACCCCAAGGGCGTCGTCGGCCGGGCCTACGAGGCCAAGGCCACGCCGCACATGTTCGTCATCGATAGGACCGGACGCCTCGTCTACATGGGCGGCATCGACGACCAGCCGACCGCCGATCCGGACAGTCTGAAGGGCGCGAAGAACTACGTCACCGCCGCCCTCGCCGACGTGAAGGCCGGCCGCGCGGTGGCCGAACCGGTGACGCGGCCCTATGGCTGCAGCGTGAAGTACTCGTCCGCCGATTGACATCACCCGCTCATCCCGGCGAATGCCGGGACCCAGATGGAATGGCGCGGAGGTTGGCTCGATCGGCGCGGCGCCGATCCGACCCGACACTTCGCTTGTCGATCTGGGTCCCGGCATTCGCCGGGATGAGCGGCATGGATTGCAGACCCAAGAGGTTTCCTTGAGCGATGTTGACGCCGCCTGGGCGGCCCTTTCCAAGGCCGCCGACACGGCGCGCGACCGCCGCATCGACGGCCTCTTCGCCGCCGAGCCGGACCGGCTGGAGCGCCTGACGCTCAGCGCCGCCGGGCTGGAGTTGGACCTGTCGAAACAGCCCTGGTCCAAGGGCGATATGGACACCATGCTGGACCTCGCGCGGGCCTCCGGCGTCGAGGCGGCGCGGGCGCGGCTGTTCGCCGGCGAGATCGTCAACGCCTCGGAGGGCCGGCCCGCCCTGCACATGGCGCTCCGCGCCCCCGACGGCGCGGACTGGAAGGCCGACGGCCAGCCGGTCTCGGGCGAGGTGGAGGCGGTCCGCAACGCCATGCGCGCCTTCGCCGACGCGGTGGGCTCCGGCGCCAAGCGCGGCTGCACGGGCAAGCCCTTCCGCGCGATCGTGCACATCGGCATCGGCGGCTCCGACCTGGGCCCGCGGCTGATCTGGGAGGCGCTGAAGCCGCTGGACCCCACGATCAGCCTGCATTTCGCCGCCAACGTCGACCCGGCCGAACTGGCCCAGGCGCTGGTCGGCCTCGACCCGGCCGAGACCATGGTGGTCACGGTCTCCAAGACCTTCACCACGCTGGAGACCCTGACCAACGCCGAGGCCGCGCGCGCCTGGCTGCGCGCCAGCCTGGGGACCGCCTCGGACAGCCACCTCGTGGCGGTCTCCGCCGCGCCGGACAAGGCCCAGGCGTTCGGCGTGCCGGCCGACCAGGTGTTCGGCTTCTGGGACTGGGTGGGCGGCCGCTACTCGATCTGGTCGTCGGTGGGCCTCTCCTGCGCCGTGGCCCTCGGCTACGACGTCTTCGCCCGCCTGCTCAGCGGCGCCGCGACGATGGACGAGCATTTCCGCACCGCTCCGCTGGAGACCAACGCCTCGGTGCTGCTGGCCCTGGCCCATGTCTTCAACCGCAACGGCCTGGGCCGCCCGATCCGCGCGGTCGTGCCCTACGCCCAGCGTCTGCGCCTGTTCGCGGCCTTCCTGCAGCAGCTGGAGATGGAGTCGAACGGCAAGCGGGTGACCGCCGTCGGCGCGCCGGCCCCGCACGCGACGGCGGCCAGCGTGTTCGGCGACGCCGGCACCAACGGCCAGCACGCCTTCTTCCAGCTCCTGCACCAGGGGACCGACGTGGTGCCGGTGGACTTCGTCGCCGTACGCCAGGGCTCGGAAGGCGATCCGGCGGCGCAGACGAAGCTGCTGGCCAATGTCATCGCCCAGGCCGAGGCGCTGATGGTGGGCCGCGGCGAGGCCGATGTCCGCGCCGAGCTGACCGCGGCCGGCAAGAGCGCCGCCGAGATCGACGCCCTGGCCCCGCAGCGCACCTTCCCCGGCAATCGCCCGACCAGCTTCATCCTGCTGGACCGGCTGGACCCCGAGCGGCTGGGCGCCCTGATCGCCCTTTACGAGCACAAGACCTTCGTGGAGGGCGTGCTCTGGGGGATCAACAGCTTCGACCAGTGGGGCGTGGAGCTGGGCAAGACCCTGGCGATGCGGGTGCTGGGCGAGCTGACCGGCGGCCCGGCCGGGGCGCACGATCCGTCGACCGCGGCCCTGATCCGGCGGCTGAAGTCCTGAGGCCGGCGCGCGCAAACCGGGCCGCTTGCTTGCGGCGGGAGGCGCGGGCCATCTTCCGCCCATGACGCTCGCCACCTCGGCCGGCGCGGTCCGCCGCGACGCCCGCGACCACATCGTCGACGCCCTGATCGCCGAGCGGGCGCCGAAGCTGGCCGCCTCGCCGGCCTGGCCGCTGCTGCGCCCGCTGCTCTATGCGCTGCTGGGCTATGGCGAGGCGCGGCGGATGGCCGACGCGATCGCGCCGCTGTCCGGCCGGGCCGCGCTGGACCACGTGGCCGAGCTGCTGTCGCTGCAGGTGGCGGTCGCCGGCCTCGACCGGGCGCCGGGTAAGGGCCGCTGCATCGTCGTCTGCAACCACCCGACCGGCATCGCCGACGGGGTGGCGGTGTTCGACGCCCTGAAGGGCCAGCGCCCCGACCTCTGCTTCTACGCCAATTCCGACGCCCACCGGGTCGCGCCGGCCTTCTCGGAGGTGCTGATCCCCGTGGAATGGGTGGAGGCCAAGCGCACCCGCGAGCGGACCCGCCTGACCCTGGCCCGCACCAAGGACGTGCTGGAGGCCGAGCGGTGCCTGGTGATCTTCCCGGCCGGACGCTTGGCGCGCCGGGCGCCGGACGGCGTGCTCAGCGACCCCGAGTGGATGCCCACGGCCGTGTCGTTGGCCCGCCGGTGCGAGGCGCCGGTGCTGCCGATCCATCTGACCGGGCCGTGGTCCGCGCTGTTCCATCTGTTCGACGGCGTCTCGACGGAGCTGCGCGACATCACCCTCTTCCACGAGCTGCTGAACAAGCGGGGCCGCGCCTTCGCCCTGACCATCGGCCCGCTGATCCCGCCCGGCGCGCTGGAGGGCGATCCGGCGGACGTGACGGCGCGGCTGAAGGCCTATGTCGAGCGCGGGCTGCCGGCCGACCCGGATCGGCCGTTCGCATGAGCCTCCTGCTGGCGGACGAGGCGGCGACCCAGCGGCTGGGCGCGGCGGTGGCGCAGCGGCTGCGGCCGGGCGAGGCGGTGTGCCTGTCGGGGCCGCTGGGCGCCGGCAAGTCGACGCTCGCGCGGGCGCTGGTGCGGGCCCTGACCACGCCCGACGAGGAGGTGCCGTCCCCCACCTTCACCCTGGTGCAGTTCTACGAAGGCGCGCGCCTGAACATCGCCCATTTCGACCTCTAACGGCTCTCCAGCCCCGACGAGGCCTATGAGATCGGCCTCGACGAGGCGCTGGACGAGGGCTGCGCGGTGATCGAGTGGCCGGAGCGGCTGGAGGGCCGCCTGCCTGCCGACCGACTCGATATAGAGATCTCGCCGGTTGAAAACGGCGATTCGCGGCGGGCGCGGCTGACCCCGCATGGCGCCTGGGAAGGACGTGGACTTGAGCTCTGAGCGTGAAGCCCGGATTGCCGACTTCCTGAGCGCCGCCGGCTTCGGCGACGCGCGGCGCGAGCCGTTGAGCGGCGACGCCTCCACGCGCCGTTACGAGCGCCTGCATCCGGTGAGCGGGCCCAGCCTGATCTTCATGGACCAGCCACCGGCCCTGGAGAGCGTGGTCTGTCCGCCGGGCGCCAGCGATGCCGAGCGGATGGCGCTGGGCTACAACGCCGCCGCGCGGCTGGCCGCCGGCTCAGTGGCGGCGTTCATCGCCACGGCGGCCTGGCTGCGCAAACGCGGCCTCTCGGCGCCGGTGATCCTGGCGCACGATGTGGACGCGGGCCTGGCGGTGCTGGAGGACCTCGGCGACGGCCTCTTCGCCACCCTCATCGCCGGGGGCACGCCCGAGGCGCCGCTCTACAAGGCCGCCGTCGACGCCCAGGTGGTGATGCAGTCCGCCACCCCGCCGGACGTGCTCCGCGCCGAGGGCGTCAGCTGGCCGCTGCTCACCTATGACACCCTGGCGCTCAAGGTCGCCACGGACACCTTCCTGGAATGGTGGCCCAAGTTCGCGGGCCTGGCCCCGTTCGGCGAGGCGGCCACCGCCGAGTGGGACGCGCTGTGGGCGCCGGTCTGGGTGCGCGGCGAGGCCGGCGCCGGGGTCTTCACCCACCGCGACTACCACGCCCAGAACCTGCTCTGGCTGCCCGACCGCGCGGGCGTGGCGCGGGTGGGCATGCTGGACTTCCAGGATGCGCTGAAGGCCCACCCGGCCTGGGACCTGACCCACCTGCTGCAGGACGCTCGCCGCGACGTCTCCGCCGAGCTGGAGGCGGCCATGCTGGACCGCTTCCTGGCGGCCCGGTCCGGGATGGACGCCGAGGCCTTCCGGGCCGATTACCGGGCGCTGGCCGCCTCCAACGCCGCACGCATCCTGGGCCGCGTCTTTGCGCGCCAGGCGCTGCTGGGCCGCCCGCAGTATCGTGAGTTCATGCCCCGCACCTGGCGCTACCTGGAACGCAACCTCGAGGACCCGGCGATGACCGGCCTGAAGGCCTGGTTCGACCGCCACGTTCCGGCGGAGGCGCGGGCGTGAGCGATGGACCCACGACGGCGATGGTGATGGCGGCGGGCCTCGGCACGCGCATGCGGCCGCTCACCGACCACATGCCCAAGGCCCTGGTGCAGGTCGCCGGCAAGCCGCTGATCGCCTACGTCATCGACCCGCTGATCGAGGCGGGCGTCTAGCGGGTGGTGGTCAACGTCCATGCCCACGCCGACCAGTTGACGGCGTATCTGCGCGGGCGGCGTGACGCCGAGTTCCTGGTGTCGGACGAGCGCGAAGGGTTGCTGGAGACCGGCGGCGGCGTGAAGCACGCGCGCGCCCTGCTGGGCGACGATCCGATCTTCGTCTGCAACAGCGACTACGTCTGGCGCAAGCCGGGGGCTCCGGCGCTCGAGGCCTTCGTCGAGGCCTGGGACCCGGCCCGGATGGACGCCCTGGTTCTCGTCATCCCCAAGGACCGCACCGTGGGCTTCGACGGCAGCCCGGGCGACTTCTACCAGGACGACGCCGGCCGCCTGACCCACCGCGGCGCGCGGGCGCAGGCGCCGCTGCACGCCCTCGGCATCGAGATCCTCGACCCGCGGCCGGTCTATGCGGATCCGCGGCCGAAGTTCAGCCTGCGCGACATCTGGTTCCGGTCCGCCGACCAGGGCCGGCTGTTCGGCCTGCAGCTGGACGGCCTGTGGATGCAGGTGGGCGACCCGGCGGCCCGGGCGGCGGTGGAAGCCAGGCTGACATGACCGCCTTCTTCGAGCAGCCGGGCTCGCGCTGGTTCAACATCCCGGCGCACCGGCCGTTCGCGGAAGACCTGGCCCAGGGCCTCTACGACGCTCTGCACCCGCTGGGCCCGGAGGCATTGGCCGACGCCGTGGTGCTGGTCCCCACCCGCCGCGGCGCCCGCGCCCTGGCCGACGCCTTCGTGAAGGCCGCTGGCGGCCGGGCGGTGCTGCCGCCGCAGATGCGGCCGCTGGGCGATCTGGAGGCGGGCGAGCCGCCGTTCGAGCCGGGCGACCTGGCCCTGGACCTGCCGGCCGCGATCGACCCGCTGCGGCGGCGCTTCGAGCTGACCCGGATGGTGGCCGAACTCGCCGAGCACGTGCCCGGCGGGGTCGGCAGCGCCGGCGCCGCGCTCGACCTCGCCGACGCCCTGGGGTCCTTCCTGGACGGCCTGCAGATCGAAGAGGTCGATGTCGGCGACGCGCTCGCGGGCCTCGCCCCCGGCGAACTCGCCGAGCACTGGGAGGTCTCCCGCAAGTTCCTCGACAAGGCGCTCGCGGCCTGGCCCGCACGGCTCGCCGCCCTGGGCGTGGTCGATGTGAGCGAGCGGCGGGTGCGCCTGCTGCGCCGCCTGGCCCAGGTCTGGACCGACGCGCCGCCGAAGGGGGTGCTGGTCG
>Ga0105238_10005850_pt1 | contig 12179 bp, 9 predicted proteins | sample KBSC34metaG_FD_81526 | JGI IMG/M metagenome (GOLD analysis project Ga0105238, IMG submission 81526) | Corn rhizosphere microbial communities from Kellogg Biological Station, Michigan, USA - KBS C3-4 metaG | ecosystem: Host-associated > Plants > Roots > Rhizosphere > Soil | place: Michigan, USA... | reverse complement strand
CGGCGGTGCGAGAGCTCTGCGCGTCCCCCTGGTGGCGCGAGGCCGGATTGCCGCCCTGGCGCACGCGCTTCGGCCTGCACACCGACCGCGTGCTGGTCGGCAACTTCGGGGCCCCCGACCGCCTCAGCTACACGGCCATGGGAGACGGCGTGAACCTGGCCGCGCGGCTCGAGGGCCTGAACAAGGTCTACGGGACGACCATCCTGGTCTCTGGCGAAGTCCGGCGCCGCGCGGGGGATGCGTTCGTGTTCCGCCGCCTGGATCGAGTGGCGGTCAAGGGGAAGTCATGCCCCGTCGAGGTCCACGAGCTGATCGGGCCCGCGGGCGATCCCACGACCGAGGCGCAGCGCCCGGCCATCGCCGTCCACGAGGCGGCGCTGGCCGCCGCGTTCGCGCGCAGGTTCACGGACGCGCTCCGGCTTCTGCGGGTGGGCGCCGACGAAGACGCCCGCGCCACCGGCCGCGGGGAGCCACCCGATCACGGCGATCACGCGACGAGGCTGCTGGTGGCGCGCTGTCGCGCGTGGCTCGCCAGCCCTCCGCCGGCGGACTGGGACGGAACCTGGGTCGCGCCGACGAAGTGAACGCGATCGCACTCCGCAGGATGTCGAAGACATCGTCGGCGGACCTCGGGCCTCGGGGAGGACCTCCGACGGAGGAGCTCTGATTCCGAAGCCCGAGGCCCGAAGCCCGAGGTCCGAGGCCCTTTCCGGCGCCCTGCTGGCGTCGCTCGGGCAGTAACCCGCGCCGCCGGCCGACGTACCAGCCCACATGCACGAGTCGCGCGTTCACTGGCCCGAGGCGTTGATGGAGGCGCTGGGGCTCGGTCTGTTCATGGTGTCCGCGGGCGTCTTCGGCACCTTGCTCGAGGCTCCTGCCTCGCCGCTGCACGCGGCGCTGCCGAGCGCCTTCGGCCGCCGCGCGCTGATGGGCGTCGCCATGGGACTGACGGCCATCGGTCTCGTCCATTCGCCGTGGGGGCGCCGCTCGGGCGCTCACATCAATCCAGCGTTCACGCTCACGTTCCTGAGACTTGGTCGGGTGCGCGCGCGCGACGCCGCGCTCTACATGGCGGCGCAGTTCGCGGGCGGCCTGGCGGGCGCCCTGGCCGTCGCGGCGCTGCTCGGCGACGCGTTCGTGGCGCCGCCCGTCGCCGCGGTCGCGACGCTGCCCGGACCGGGCGGCGCCGCCGTCGCGTTCGGGTGCGAGCTCGCGATCTCGTTCGCGCTCGTGCTCCTGGTGCTGACGCTCGGGTGCTCGCCGCGGCTGGCTCGCCACACGGGCCTCTTCGTGGGCGCGACTCTCTTCCTGTACATCACGTTCGAAGCGCCGTTCTCGGGGATGAGCATGAACCCCGCCCGTACGCTGGCGTCCGCCGTCGCGGGCGGCGTCTGGCAGGACCTCTGGATCTACTTCACCGCGCCGCTCGTCGGCATGCTGCTCGCCTCCCAGGTCCACCTGATCCACGTCCGCCACGCGCGCAGACTGCCTTCCGGCTGCGCCAAGCTGGCCCACACCTTCCCTTGCATCTTCTGCGGAGACGAACCGGCTCCGCCTCCCATCCCGGCGGTCAGAACGAGCTGAAGAAGCGCCACACCTCGCAAGGCATCTGCAACGACTGTCTCCCGGCTCGACCGCCGCCCCCGACGACGGCGCGCATGGACAAGCGGCGCTCGCGAGCGCTAGAAACGGCGGCCATGCTCACCCACACGGTGCTGTTCTGGGGCCACGACGATCTGACTGACGAGCAGCGCGCCGACTTCGCGGCGGGGCTGGCGACCTTGCCGGGCATCCCGACGGTGAGCGCCGGCTCGGTGGGCAGACCCGCGCCCACCGACCGCAGCGTGGTGGACCGGTCATACACGTTCGCCCTGTCGCTGCGGTTCGCGGATCTGGCCGCCCACGACGCCTATCAGGTCCACCCGATTCACGACGCGTTTCACGAGCGCTGCTCGAAGTACTGGAAGCGCGTGGTCGTCTACGACTTCGACGACCTCTAGGCCCTAGCCACCGGTCTCGAAGCCGGGGTACAGCGTCATGCCGCCGTCGACGTAGATCGTCGCGCCGTTGATGTAATCGGAGTCGTCGGAGGCGAGCCAGACGGCAGCGCGACCGATCTCGACGGGCTCGCCGATGCGTTTGTAGGGGATGAGCCGCATCAGGTCGTTGTAGGCCTCGCGCGAGTCCCACGCCTCCATGTTGATCGGCGTGCGGACAGCCCCCGGCGCGATGCTGTTCACGCGGATGCGATCGGGCGCGACCTCTTGCGCGATCGACTTCATCATCATCATGACGCCGCCCTTCGACGCCGCGTAGTTCACGTGGCCCGCCCACGGGATCACGTCGTGAACCGAGCTGACGCACAGGATCTTGCCGGCGGCGCTCGAGACGTCCCGGCGGACGCCCTGCCGCTTGAAGACGCGCACCGCTTCGCGGGCGCACAGGAACTGGCCCTTCAGGTTCACGTTCATCACCAGGTCCCACGCCTCGACGGTCAGGTCCTCGAAGCGCGCGTCTTTCTGCAGGCCCGCGTTGTTGACCACGATGTCCAGCGTCCCGAACGCGTCGAGAGCGCGCGCGAACATGGCTTTCACGTCCGCCTCGTTGCCGACATCGGCCCGGATGGGGAGCGCCTGGGCACCGCAGCGCCGGATCTCGTCGGCGACCTTGATGGCCTCCTCCTCGCGTGACACGTAGTTCACCACCACGTCGGCGCCGGCGTGACCGAGCGCGAGCGCGATGGCCCGGCCGATCCCCGAGTTGGCGCCGGTGACGATGGCGCGCTGGCCTACCAGGGTCTTGACGATCGGGCAGGCCGGCGCGGCGGCGTCAGGCAGGGTCTGTTCTGAGAAGTAGTCGCGGTCGATCGTGATCGGTGGTGTCGGTTTCATCGGGTCCCTCCGGAGGGCTTACGGTGCCTGCGGACCTCGGTTACAGGCCGAGGGACGAGGACGGGGACGGGGACGAGGACGGGGCGGAAGCGAGGGCGCTCGTCTCAGCCAGGACATCGCGCTCGAGGCGGATGAGCTCGCCCAGCGACCATGCCTGGAACGGACAGCCCCCCGGCGTGTGGGGAGCTTCGGCGTCCGTCACCTCGGAGACGTGACCGAGGCCGGCTTCGCCCAGGTGAGCCAGCAGGGGCTCGACGAACCGCTGCCGCGCGGCCCGCCGCACGGCCGCCGTCGCGCCGTGCACGCGCAGGTAGGCCTCGACGAAGGGGCCCATCAGCCACGGCCAAACGGTGCCTTGGTGGTAAGCGCCGTCGCGCTCCCCGACGCCGCCGCCGTAGCGCTGACAGTAGCCGGGCTCGCCGGGCGCCAGCGACCGCAGGCCGAGCGGCGTCAGCAGCGCTCGCTCGACGGTCTCGACCACGCGACGCGCGCGATCGCCCGACAGCAGGGCGAGCGGCAGACCTCCCACCGCCAGGATCTGGTTGGGCCGCAAGCTGCGATCGACCTCCCCCGCCCGGTGGTCGACGTCGACGACGTCGTGAAGGCGGCCACTCGATTCCTCCCAGAACCGGCGAGCGAAGCTCTCGCGCCCTAGGGCCAGGCGCTCGGCCCAGCGCTCCGCCGAAGCCGTCCCCAGCGCCGCCCCCACCGCCAGCGCGTTCAGCCACAGGGCCTGGATCTCGACGGGCTTGCCGATACGAGGCGTGATCTCGCGCCCGCCGACGCGTGCGTCCATCCACGTCAGCTGCTGGCCCGGGACGCCGGCGGCGAGCAACCCGTCGTCGGTGCCCCGAATTCCATAGCGCGTCCCCTTGGCGTAGCCCGTCAGAATCGCTTCCACCGCGGCGATCAGGCGGCGGCGCGCATCTCCGCCCAGGCTGGCACCGGCGGCGCGGACGGTCTCGCCGACCGCCACCACGTACCACAGCGACGCGTCCACCGAGTTGTATTCGGGCTCGGTGCTGCCGTCCGGGAAGAAGTTCGGCAGCATCCCCTGCGAGACCAGACCGGCCCAGGCCGAGAGCACCTCCACGGCCTCGGCGATCCGGCCGGTGGCCAGGCACAGCCCGCGCACCGCGATGAAGGTGTCGCGGCCCCAATCGCCGAACCAGGGGTAACCCGCGACGATCGTGCGGCCTCCGCCGCGCGCCACCAGGTACTGGTCGGCCGCGCGGTCGAGGGGCGTTCCCAGCTTCGCGCGCCGCTCGCGCTCGAAGGTACGTGCCGCCGCCAGCGCGTCGCGCGCCGGAACGATGGCCGGATCGCGGACCGCGCGCTGGCACGTGAACACCAGGGCGGCTTCGCCGTCGCCGAGCTCGAAGGTCCACTCGCCCGGCGATCCGAGGTCCTCCACGAAATCGAGTCCCCGCCGCCGCTCCTCGTCGTAGACGAAGCCGCGGTACCAGTGAGCCTGGTGGCGATAGGCGCCGCTCGAGGACGCGACGATGGTCGGACCGGCGGTGGCTCCTTGCCCGTACGGCCGGAAGCGGAAGTGGCCGCCGTCGATCTCGTGATCGAACGAGAACGCCGGGTTTTCATGGCCGAGGGCGTGAAAGTCGCGCGCCGCGAAGAACGGCCGCACCGTCAGCTTGGTCCAGGCCAGGTCCGGGGCGGGCCGCGGCGCGCGCGAGCCAGCCAGCAGCTTCCAGGACAGGAATACCTGCGGAGCGCCCGCGCGCATCAAGATCTCGTGTTTGACGCGCGTGCCGTCGGGCAGCCGGAAGATCCAGGTCGGCCACGGATCGAGAGCGAAGCTCTCGACGTAGCGCTCGCCGTGGCCGGCGGTCACGTCGGGCGCGTACCGCTGCGTGGACAGGAACCAGCGCCCGCCGGGGGTCTCGACCGAGACGTCGGCGCCGCTCACCAGCATCATGCGGCCCGCGGGTGGGGTCGTCGCCGCGACGAGCAGCCCGTGATAGCGGCGGGTGCGCAGCCCCGAGACCGTCCCCGACGCGAAGCCGCCGAGCCCGTCGGTCTCGAGCCACTCGCGCTGGCGCGCCCGCTCGACTCGGTCGTCGCTTTCACGCTGAAGCTCGAGCGCGCTCATGGCGAGACCTCCTTCGCGGCGGCCGCCGAGGGGCGAGCCACCCGGCCGGCCGGGCGGGCCGCCTCTCGCGCGCGGGCCAGATCCTCGATGAACCGGATGGCGAGCGCCGTCCAGCCCGTCTGGTGGCTGGCGCCCACGCCCCGTCCCGTCTCGCCGTGAAAGTATTCGTGGAACAGCACCAGCTCGCGCCAGTGCGGATCCTCGGCGAACCGGCCGTCGCCGCCGTGACAGGGCCGATGCCCGCCCGGCCCCGCCAGGAAGATCCGCGCGAGCCGCGCCGAGATCTCGCGGGCCACCTCGGCCAGGTTCAACCAGACGCCCGAGCCCACCGGGCACTCGACCTTCAGGCTGTCCCCGTAGAAGTGGTGATAGCGCTCGAGCGCCTCGACCAGCAGGTAGTTGACCGGCATCCAGATCGGCCCGCGCCAGTTGGAGTTCCCCCCGAACAGGCCCGTGTTCGACTCGCCCGGGACGTAGTCGACCCGGAACTCCTCGCCCCCATGAAAGTAGCGGTAGGGCTCGCGCTCGTGGACCTTCGAGACCGAGCGGATGCCGTAGGGGGACAAGAACTCCGTCTCGTCCAGCATGTAGCGCAGCACCTTGACCAGGCGTTCGCGCGACGGAATGGCCAGCAGCACGTGGCCGCGGTGAGCGTGGTGGGCTCCGTTTGGCTCGCCCTCCGCGGCGCCCTCACCCACTCCCAGGCTCACCCGACCCGCCAGGTCGCGCCGGTTCTCGAGGAACCAGCGCATGCGGCGCCGGAACGCGGGCAACCGATCGATGACGTCGTCCTCCAGGATCTCGACCGCGATGAGCGGCAACAGGCCCACCAGGGACCGCACGCGCAGCGGGACCTCCTGCCCGGCCACGTGCAACCGATCATAGAAGAACCCGTCCTGCTCGTCCCACAGCCCGGTGCCGCCGAGCGCGTTCATCGCGTCGGTGATGTGCACGAAGTGCTCGAAGAACTTCGAGGCCATGTCCTCGTAGGACGGCTCGGTCTTCGCGAGCTCGAGCGACATCGACAGCATCGTCGCGCAGAAGAAGGCCATCCAGGCCGTCCCGTCGGCCTGCTCGAGGTGCCCCCCCGTCGGCAGCGGCCGCGAGCGATCGAACACGCCGATGTTGTCGAGCCCGAGAAACCCGCCCGAGAAGAGGTTGCGCCCCTCGGCGTCTTTCCGGTTCACCCACCAGGTGAAGTTGAGGAGCATCTTCTTGAAGATGCGGGCCAGGAACACGCGATCGCGGCGGCCTTCGGCGTCGACGGCGATCTTGTAAACGCGCCAGGCCGCCCACGCGTGCACCGGCGGGTTCACGTCTCCGAAGGCGAACTCGTAGGCGGGGAGCTGCCCGTTCGGGTGCATGTACCACTCGCGCGTCATGAGGAGGAGCTGCTCCTTGGCGAAGTGGGGATCGATGCGGGCGAACGGAATCATGTGGAACGCCAGGTCCCAGGCGGCGAACCACGGGTACTCCCACTTGTCCGGCATGGACAGGACGTCCCGGTTGTAGAGGTGCCCCCACTCCGTGTTGCGGCCGCCGCGGCGGTCTCCCGGCGGGCTCGGGTGAGCGGGATCTCCGTCGAGCCAGGCGCGGACGTCGTAGTGATAGAACTGCTTCGACCACAGCAGGCCCGCATAGGCCTGGCGCACGGCGAGGCGCTCGTCCGCCGCCAGCGGGCCGCTGCGGGACGCATAGAAGGCGTCCGCCTCGGCGCGACGGGCGCCGAAGATCGCCTCGAAGTCGGCGAGGGGCCGCGCGCCAGCCCCGATCTCGGCGGTCGCTGTCAAGCGCAGGCGCAGCCGCACCTCGCCGCCGGCGGGAACCATCAAGCGATGCAGCGCCGCGGCCTTCGTGCCCTGGCGCTCCGGGTTCACGCGGTCTCGCGCCCCCTCGATGACGTAGGCGTGGAAGGCGTCTTTCACGTAGGGCGTGGTGTTGGGCGCGCCGAACAGTCGCTCGTTGTTGGTGTCGTTCTCCGTGAAGATGAGCTCGGGGCGCGCACCGTGAGCCGGATCGGCGTCGACGGCCAGCCGGTAATCCCCGAGCGAAGGATGCCGGACGTCGACGGCGAGGCCCTGGCCGCCGTCAAGACCGACCGCGCTCAGGGACGGCCGGTCACCGTAGCCTTCCCCGTCGCGGCCCCAGGCCCACGTGTTACGGAACCAGAGGGTCGGCAGAACCGCGACCGGCGCCGCCTCCGGACCGCGGTTGGCAATGGTGATGGCGATGAGCAGATCGTCGGGCGAGGCCTTCGCGTACTCGGCCGTGACGTCGAAGTAGCGTCCGTCGTCGAAGGCGCCCGTGTCGGCCAGCTCGAGCTCGGGGTCACTCTTGCCGCGACGACGGTTCTCCTCGACCAGCGTGGCGTAAGGAAAGGCGCGCTGCGGATACTTGTAGAGCGCGCGCATGTAGGAATGCGTCGGCGTCGAGTCGAGGTAGAAGTATTGCTCCTTCACGTCCTCGCCGTGGTTGCCCTCCGGGCCGGTCAGGCCGAACAGCCGCTCCTTCAAGATCGGATCGGCGCCGTTCCACAGGGCGAGCGCGAAGCAAAGGCGCCCCTGCCGATCGCAGATCCCCAGCAGCCCGTCCTCTCCCCACCGGTAGGCGCGGCTGCGCGCGTGATCATGCGGAAAGTAGTCCCAGCACGTCCCGTCGGCGGAGTAGTCCTCGCGCACGGTGCCCCACTGTCGCTCGGCCAGGTAAGGCCCGAATCGCTTCCAGTTGCGCTCCCGCCGCTCGTCTTCGGCCAAGCGTTCGAGCTCGGCGGTCATTGCATGTCGATCGTGAGTCTTCATGGCGTTCGTACGCTTCCTGAGGTTCGGGGTTACAAGAGGGGGGCGACCTGCCCTCTCCCTAACCCTCCCCCACTTTCGTGGGGGAGGGGACCGGATCACAATCGTGGCCGGCCACGCCCACGGCCACGTCGACGACTCCGATCACGCGGAGCGCCTGTCGCTAGAGAACGACGCCGGTCAGCAGGCCGTCCGCGAGCCACGTCGACATCCAGGCGTGGGCCTGGGCGATGGCGGCTTCCTCGCTCTGCTTCGCCAGCAACGACTCGCAGACGACCCCGAAGGTCGTCCCCGCGGCGGCGAGCTCCAGGGCCGCGCGCTCGGCGTCCGAGATCAGTCTGTGATACACGGCGGTCCCCTCGCGCCACACCACCAGCGACTCGACCGAGGCGCTCGCTTCTCCGCCTCCGACCTCGCCCCCTTGGTCACCGAGCGCATCCCACAGCCAGGGGCCGCCGGCCGGGACCGCCACCAGACGGTGGGCTTCGATCAACCGCAGCGGCAGCTCTCCGAAGCGCTCGGGCGGCCAGCGCCGGACGTCGTCGAAGGTCAGCGTCGTTTGGTCGGCCAGATCGAAGACGTCGGTGCGGGCCCACTCGAGCGCCGCCAGACCCGCGACGACCGACGGAGACCGCCGCCGCGCCGCCAACCAGGCCGGCAGACGCTGACCGACATGGCGCAACGACGGGTGGCGTGAGGGCTGCTCGCCGATGTAGGCCGACGCCAGCTCGCCGAAGCCATCGGCGCCGAGCAGCTTTGCCAGACGCGGGAACTGGGACTCCAGCGCCTCGGCGATACGGGCGCGGTACATGAAGGCATACACCGCCAGCCGCTCGCCGGCGGTCGCGCGGCTGTCACCGACGATCAGGGCGTCGGTCTCTTCCGTGACCTCGCCGCCCCTGATCATCGCCATCACCGCCGCCTGCGCCGACGCGAGCGAGGGTGCGGGGGCGCCCGCCTCGGGTTCACGCCGCACGATCGCGCTCCTGGCTTGCGTCCAGCGCGACCCGCGCCCAGTGAGCCGCCCGGTCCAGCTCGCGCTCGAGCTCCTCGAAGGCGGGGACCTGGGCGTCCCACTCGATCATGGTCGCGCGCGCGCCGAGGCGCTCGATGGCCTCCGCGTACAGCTGCCAGACCTCCGGGCGCACGTAGCCGTCGTGCGTGTCGATCAACAGGGCGCCCTCCTCGGTGTGCCCGGCCAGATGGATCTGGCCGACCCGCTCGGCGGGCATCGCCGCCAGGTACGCGTGCGGATCGAAGCCGTGGTTGTGGGCACTGACGAAAACGTTGTTCACGTCGAGCAGGATCCCGCAGTCGGCCCGCCGCGCGAGCTCGGCCAGGAACTCGTGCTCCTCCATGTCGGCGTGCCGGAACCGCAGGTAGCTCGAGGGGTTCTCGAGCAGGATGCGCCGGCCGAGCCGGTCTTGCACCGCCTCCACCCGCCGCGCGACGTGGGCCAGCGCCTCCTCGGTGTATGGCACCGGCAGCAGGTCGTGCGCGTTGACGCCGTGAGCGGTCCCCCAGCACAGATGGTCGGAGATCCAGGCCGGCTCGACGTCGCGCGCGAGCGCCACCAGGTCCGCCAGGTAGCGCTCGTCCAGCGGGTCGCTCGAGGCGATCGACAGGGACACGCCGTGCAACACGACCGGATAGTCGCGACGAACCTCCTCCAGGACGCGCCGCGGGTTGCCCCCCGCGACCATGAAGTTCTCCGAGATCACCTCGAACCAGCCGACGTCGGGCTTGGTCTCGATGACGTGCCGGTAATGCTCGCGCCGCAGGCCGAGCCCTCGGCCCAGATCGGGGAACATCGGATGCGCCTCCTGAGGAAACATGTCTGGCCTACGCCGCTGGGCGCCTCCGGTTACAAAGAAAGCGACGGCGGCGCGCGAAGGTCATTTGTCCCCCGACTTGTCGTGCGCCGCCCCGCCCCCGCCGGTCACTTGACGATCTTGCCGCCCTTCGCCAGACAGTTGTCCTTCGAAGTGACCGTGTTCCCCTGCCCCTTGCACCCGTTCTTGCCGGCGCAGGCGTGGCCGTTGCCGTGGCACGATCCCGTGCCCTTGCACGAGTTGATTCCGCTGCACGTGACCTCGTCCCCCTTCTTGTCCGCCGCCGAAGCGACGCTCGCCGAACCCGCCGCGAACATCCCGGCCACCGAAGCGGCAATCATCATTCCCTTGATGCTCATTTGATCTCTCCTGTTTTTGGTTTTCGTTTTCGTTGAACTCGAAGCCGCCTCTCGGCCCGGTCCGTTTTCACCGACTCCTACGTGACCCTCTCGCCGCGGTTACGTCGATCGCACACTTTTTTTTTCGCGACGCCCGCGCGAGCGCGCCGGTCCGGTCATCGGTGTAACCAGGCCGGCCTCGTCGCGTAGAGGACGGCACACGGTGCGAACGAGCTCAATCGAACGAAAACGGGACAGAAGAGAAGGAGAAGAGATCATGAAGGTCGATCTGAAGACGAGGAAGACGAGGGTGATCGCCGCCATCGGGCTCGGCCTGGCGTGGGCCCACATCGCGCACGCCGAGCCGGCCATCACCACCCGCAAGGCCCTGACCCTGGACGGCGCCCGCGCGCTGATCGCGGCGGCCCAGAAGGTCGCCCACGAGCGCCACACCACCGGCGCCGTGGCGGTCGTCGACGAGGGCGGCAACCTGATCGCGCTCGATCGGATCGACGGGACGTTCGCCGCCGCGTCGAACATCGCGATCGGCAAGGCGCGCACCGCCGCTCAGTTCAAGAAGCCAACCCGCTTCTTCGAGGACGTCATCGCCAAGGGTCGCACCGCCATGACGGCGCTCCCCGACTTCACGCCGCTCGGCGGGGGCCTGCCGCTGACCCTGGACGGCCAGGTGGTGGGCGCCGTCGGTGTCAGCGGCGCGGCCAGCGCCAAGGAAGACGAGGACCTCGCCGCCGTGGCCGCCGCCGCGCTGCCCGCGGGCCCGACCGCCGGCGTACGCCTCATCGACAAGCAGCGCGTGAGCGCCGCCTTCCAGAAGGGCGAACCGCTGGTCGAGACGGCGGACTACAAGGTCCACGCCAGCCATCGCAACGCCGCCGGAAAGTCCGAGGTCCACACCGACGAGACGGACATCCTTTACATGCTGTCCGGATCGGCCACCCTGGTCACCGGCGGCACCGTCGTCGATCCCGTCACCGTCGAGCCTGGCGAGATCCGGGGCAGCGCCATCAAGGGGGGCGAGCGCCGGCAGCTGGCTGCGGGCGACGTCGTGATCGTGCCCAAGGGGACGCCGCACTGGTTCCAGACCGTCTCCGGCCCCATCGACTACTACGCGGTCAAGGTGCGCTAGCCATGCTGCCCACACTTCTTGCCACCACCGCCACCCTGTTCGCCGCCGCGCTGGCCCCGGCGCGCGCGCCCGCCGATCCGCCGCTCGGCCGCCCCGACGCGATCGTCGACCTGGCCACCCCCGAGGGCGCCGCGCTGGTCGGCGCCACCTGGCGCGTGCACGATGCCGATCTGGTCGCAGTTGACGGCCGCGCGCCCGGTCCCGACCTGAAGCCGAGCGGCAAGAAGCTGCGCACACGCGACATCGCGCCGCACGCCGAGAGCGCCGCCTTCGACGACAGCCGGTGGCCCATCGTTTCGCTCGCGGCGCCCGCCCTGCCCGCCCTCGAGCAACGGCGCGGCACGGGGCGCGTGTCGTTCGTCTGGTACCGCGTGGCCGTCACCGTGCCGCCCCTCATCGGCGGACAGGATCCGACCGGCGCGACGCTCGCGTTCGAGACGGTGCTCGACGACTACGCCGAGATCTGGGTCGACGGCAAGCTTCCGGTCGCCCTCGGGCAACCCGGCGGCAACGTCGTGAAGGGCTTCGGCGCGCCCAACCGCGTGATCCTGGGCCGCGACGTGCGCCCCGGACAGAGGTTCCAGATCGCCATCTTCACCATGAACGGGCCCATCTCGGCCAGCCCGCCCAACTTCATCTGGATCAAGTCCGCCACGCTCGACGTCTACCGCCACCCGGTGGGCGCGGTGGCCGACGAAGGCGGCTCGATCCTCCGTGCCTCTCCGGCGCTGGACGAGATCCTTCCGCGCGATGCGCGCCTCGAGAAGCTGGCCGACGGCTTCCTCTTCACGGAGGGGCCGGTGTGGCACCCCGACGGCTACCTGCTGTTCTCCGATCCCAACGCCAACGCCATCTACCGCTGGACGCCCGACGGAGGCCTGTCCGTGTTCCGGACCAAGAGCGGCTACAAGGGGCTGGACGTGGGCGCCTACCACCAGCCCGGCTCCAACGGGCTGGCCCTCGATCCCGCGGGGCGGCTGACCATCAACGAGCACGGCAACCGCCGGGTGACCCGCCTCGAGAAGAATGGGGTCCTGACCGTCCTGGCCGATCGATTCGAAGGCAAGCG
>Ga0105238_10005844_pt1 | contig 12184 bp, 10 predicted proteins | sample KBSC34metaG_FD_81526 | JGI IMG/M metagenome (GOLD analysis project Ga0105238, IMG submission 81526) | Corn rhizosphere microbial communities from Kellogg Biological Station, Michigan, USA - KBS C3-4 metaG | ecosystem: Host-associated > Plants > Roots > Rhizosphere > Soil | place: Michigan, USA... | reverse complement strand
CGTTTCAGTGTAAGTGTGAAGGCGCGGCGGTCAGCGCCGCGCCCGCGCGCCGTATGTCAGGCCGCACGCAGCGGCATGTTGACCTGGCCCGGCTTGCGGTTCGGCGCCATGCCGTTCGCGGCAAGCGTCTCGTCGGCGGTCTCGTACTGCACGCCGATACGGTAGATCTCACGCGCTTCCTTGCCGCTCGCGATCTCGCGTCCCAGTTCGCGCGCCACGCGCACGCACTGCTCGATCTGCTGCACCGACGTGAAGCGGTTGCCGTGCTGATCGATGATCGTGTCCTCGATGCCGCAGCGCGGATGCAGGCCCATCGACATCGCCATCATGTTGAACGGCAGGACGTTCTTCAGCAACGACTCGGCCGTGAGCGTGCAGCCGTCCGGCGCACGATGGACGAAGTTGAAGAAGTTGAACGGGTTCGGGCCGTCGAAGCCGCCGCCGATGCCGATCCACGTCAGATTCAGCGGCCCCTTGTAGACGCCCTTGCGCACGAGGCGTTCGAGCGTTTCCAGCGCGTGGATGCCGGTGAGCTGGAAGTGCGGCTGGACGTTCGCGGCCTGCAGGCGGCGCAGATGCTCCTCGACCCATGCCGGGCCGGCGGGAACGGTCATTTCGCTGTAGGCGGCCATGAACGCGGGATTCGACAGCGAGGTGCCTTCCAGATACTCCGGATACAGCAGCTCCATGATGTTCATCTGCGTCGTGTTGATCGCGACGGTCACCTGGTCGGGCTTGGGATCGAGCTCGGCGAGCATGTGGCGCGTATCGTCGGACAGCCACTTGGCGGCCTGACCGTCGTCTTCCGGCGCGAACGAGATGGAGCCGCCGACCTGAATGATCATGTCCGGCACGGCGGCGCGCACGCCCGCGATCAGCTCGTTGAACTTCGACAGGCGCTTGGAGCCCTTGCCGTCCAGCTCGCGCACGTGCAGATGCAGGACGGTGGCGCCGGCGTTATAGCAGTCGACGGCTTTCTGGACCTGTTCGTCCATCGTCACCGGAATGTCTTCCGGGAAGTCGGCGGGCATCCATTCGGGGCCATAGGGCGCGACCGTGATGACGACCTTGTCCTGGTTTTCGGGGTGAAGCGAATCGTCGAGGAATTGCATGTTTTGCTCCAGCTTGAAATTGAATTCGATTAGAGGTGTGCGCCGCGCGGTATCAATACGGCACGTCGCCGATGATTCCGGCACGTTCCATCTTTCGATGGCAAGGCGGGTAGTCCATGACCGCGTAATGCTGCGTGCTGCGGTTGTCCCAGATCGCGACGCTGTTCTTCTTCCAGCGCCAGCGAACCTGGTATTCGGGGATGTATGCCTGGCTGATCAGGTAGCTCAGCAACTGACCCGCGCCGGGATTGGCGTCCTGCCCGAAGCGCACGCGCGCCGGCGTGTGATAGTTCGTGAAGTGCGTGGTGAAGGCGTTCACGAACAGCGTTTTCTCCTGCGTATCGGGATGCGTACGCACGACGGGATGCTCCGCGTCCGGGAACTGGGCTTTCAGGGCGAGCCGCTTTTCGATCGGCATGGCGGCCCCGAAGCTGGCTTCGATGCTGTGGCGCGCCCGCAAATCGGCGATTTGCGCCTTGACGTGCTCGGGCAGGTTCTCATAGGCGAGGACCATGTTGGCCCAGATCGTGTCGCCGCCGACTGGAGGCGTCTCGACGCAACGCAGCACGCAGCCGAACGGCGGCGCGGCACGCCATGTGGCGTCCGTGTGCCAGGCGTTTTCGTAGCGATCGTTGGGCTGGTCGGGGTTCTTGTAGATTCGCACCAGACCCGGATGCTCCGGATCGCTGCCGGCGACGGGGTGATCTTCCAGTTCGTCGAAGCGGCGGGCGAACGCGACGTGCTCGGCACGGGTAATGTCCTGATCCCGCAGGAACAGCACGCGATGCTTGAGCAGCGTCGCGCGGATTTCCGCGAACAGGCCGTCGTCGTGCACCGCATCGGCGATGCTGACGCCGCTCAGTTCCGCCCCGATGGCGCAGGTGATTTGGTCGACGCGCATAGTTTTCTCCTTACACGACGAAAATGGATGAACCGGTGGTCTTGCGCGACTCGAGATCGCGATGCGCCTGGGCCGCATCCTGCAACGCATAGCGCTGGTTGATCTCGATGCGGATGCGCCCGCTCGCCACGTGGTCGAAAAGCTCGCCTGCGAGCGCGCTTTTCTCGGCCGGATCGGCGATGTAGTCGGCGAGCGCCGGGCGCGTCAGATAGAGCGAGCCTTTCATCGCGAGCAATTGCGGATTGAACGGAGGAATCGGACCCGACGCGGTGCCGACGCAGACCATGAGCCCCCGGCGGCGCAGCGAGTCGAGCGACGATTCGAATGTGCTCTTCCCGACGCTGTCGAACACGACATTCACGCCGACGCCGTCCGTCAGTTCACGCACGCGTTTCGCGACATCCTCATGGCTGTAGTTGATGACGTGCTCACAACCGTGCGCGCGGGCGATCTGCGCCTTTTCGTCGCTCGACACCGTGCCGATGACCGTAATCCCCAGGAGACGCGCCCACTGCGACACGATCAGGCCGACACCGCCGGCCGCGGCATGCAGCAGGATCGAATCGCCCGGTTTGAACGCGTGGATGCGGCGCATCAGGTACGACGCGGTCAGGCCGCGCATGGTCATCGCGGCGGCCGTCGCGCATTCGATTCCGTCCGGCAAGCGGATGAGGGCCGCCGCGGGCACGAGGCGTTCGGTGCTGTAGGCGCCGAACGTGTTGATGAAACCGGTGTAGGTCACGCGGTCGCCCACGCGCACCTGATCGACGCCCGCTCCGACGGCCTCCACCACGCCCGCCGCTTCCACGCCCATGCCGGCGGGCAGGGGGACCGGATACAGGCCGCTGCGGAAGTACGTATCGGCGAAGTTCAGGCCGACGGCCTCGTGACGCAGCCTGACCTGGCCGGGGCCGGGCGTTTCGACCGGGACTTCTTCCCATCGCAGGACTTCGGGGCCGCCCGTTTCGTGAAAGCGGATCGCATGTGCCATTTGTTTCTCCATTCATGCACGCGAGCTAACCGGCTCGCAGTGGATAAAGAGCCGATGCACGGCGTCTTTACGCAAATTCGGTGGGTGTGTGAACTGATACGCATCGTAGTGCAGGGTGGTTTTCTGCAACCCTCTCGCGTAGGGAGGGGTCGCCCCCCAAAGCGCTACGGAGCCTTCTCAAGCGCTTTTCACGCTCGCCTTCGATAGGCGGCCCGCGCCTCGTCGAATAGAGCGACGCGCTGCCAGGTTTGTCGAACGCCGTGGCCCCTCCCACCGCGAGAGGGGCTTGAATCGCGTTCGTTTCGTATTCTTGCTGCAATCCTTCACACACTGTCCCGATGCCGTCGGGTTGGCCCGCAACGCTGCATCGGCAGCCAGTCGAACGATGCGTCTGTGAAGGGGCCCCTTAACCGATTGCCCGGCCCTGGCCCACATTCTTCCGCCCATCGGCACGTGCAAGCGAAAAAAATATGGATACCTTATGAAGCGATGTGCAACCAGTGCGGCCGTGCTGCTGGCTTTTTCCGGCGCCGCAAACGCGCAAGGCTCGATGACGCTGTACGGCGTGGTCGATTCCGGGCTGCTTTACCAAAGCACGGCGGCGGCATCGTTCGCCCCGAATGCCCCCAATCTCGGCAAGGTGTATCGGTTCAAGGACGGCGGCATCTATTCGAGCGGCTGGGGCCTCAAGGGCACCGAGGACATCGGCGGCGGCTATCGCGTCAACTACAAGCTGCAGAGTTCATTCGACAGCGGCACGGGCAGATTCGGCCTGAGCGACACACCGGGCGTGACCGCCCAGTTCAACCAGTACGCGACGCTCGGCGTATCCGGGCCTTTCGGCAAGCTCGACGCGGGCCGCCAGATCGTCCCGATGATCTGGGCGATGTACGACACGGACGTGCGCGGCGCGCAGTACTTCGGCAGCATCCTGACCGCGTGGCTCGGCATGAACCAGGCCGCGGGCTGGCCCGGCACGAGCACGAATGGCGCGATCGGCGCGCTGTACGACAGCAACGCGCTCGTCTACGAATCGCCGAAGTTCTATGGCGCGTCCCTCGCGCTGGAGTACGCGCCTGGCGGTGTGCCCGGGCATTTCCAGGGCGGCACGCGCGAGTCGGCCGTGCTCAAGTATTCGAACTACGGACTGAACCTCGCCATGGCGTATTACAACGGGCATGACGCCAACCCGTTTCCCGCCACGTATCCCGCCACCCCGGCGATTCCGGCGACAGGGCAAGCGAACAACCGATTTTTCTACGCTGGCGCCCAATACACGTTTTACGGTTTCTCGGTGTCCGGCTCATACGGCCATGGCAAGAATCCGGCAAACAGCAGCCGTGCCGATATCGATATGTATTCAGCTGGTCTCGGCTATCGATTCACCCCCGCTTTCAAAGTGACGTCCGGTTTCTATTACCTGAAGGACAACAACAACTCGACGAATCATTCGAGCGAGTTTGCGGTGGGCGCGGAATACAACTTGTCCAAGCGCACGCTCGCTTATGCGCAGGTCGGTCATGTCGACAACCACGGAACGATGAATCAGACGATCGTATATGGACAGCCTGTCGCGCCCGGCGAATCGACCACGGCAGCGATGATCGGCGTTCGCCATAACTTCTGACTCGCGGCCGAACATCCCTTGAACAATAAATGGAACAGTCCATGAAGAGCATCAAGTCACTCAGTTCAGGTTGTGCAGCGTTGGTCGTCCTCGCGTCCATCGCAGGCATCTTTCACGCCGGCGCCAGCGTCGCGGCGGCGAGCGCGCCTGCGGTTGCGTCGAGCGCGAGCGCGCCTGTCGCCACGCGCAAGGACAATCGCGCGCTGCGCAAGCTCGTCTACGCGGAATTCGCGAAAGACAAAAGCATCGACGCCGGCGATATCGGCGTCGGCGTGAAGAGCGGCGCCGTGACGCTGACCGGCACGGTCAGCGACGCCGCGCAGAGCGAGAAGGTCGCCGCGCTGACGAAGGGTGTTCCCGGCGTCGTATCGGTGACGAACAAATTGACCATCAGACGGAATTTCGCGCAGTAGTCCATGCAGCGTGCAGAGCAGGGCGGTGCCGTTGCGCGCCGCCTGGCATCAAGGAAACTCAAGTGAATCACGACATGTTCGAACCTTCTCAGTCGGCGTATGCGTACCCGCTGCTCATCAAGCATCTCCTGCACACACCGCTCGCCCACGCGCCGGATCAGGAGATCGTGTATCGCGGCGAGACACGCCTGACTTACCGCGCGATGCAGGAGCGCATCGCGCGCCTCGCCAACGGGCTTGGCCGGCACGGCGCGGTCATGGGCAGCACCGTCGCGGTGATGGACTGGGACAGCCATCGCTACCTCGAATGCTACTTCGCCATTCCGATGATGGGCGCCGTGCTGCAGACGGTCAACGTGCGGCTCTCGCCGGCGGAGATCGCCTACACGATCAATCATGCGGGCGCGCAGATCCTGCTCGTCCATTCGGACTTCCTGCCCGTCGTCGAATCGATCAGGGATCAGCTCGAATCGGTGCGCACCTTCATTCTGATCGACGACGAAGTTAGCGCAGCCAGCGCGCACGCGATCCCGTTCGCGGACGAGTACGAAAACATGCTCGCCAGAAGCGAGCCGGCATACGACTTCCCGGACTTCGACGAGAACACGCGTGCCACCACGTTCTATACGACGGGCACGACGGGCTTGCCCAAGGGCGTCTACTTCTCGCACCGCCAGCTCGTGCTGCACACGATCACAGGCATGGCGGCGCTCGCGAGCTCGGTTTCGGGACAGCGCTTTCATCGCGGCGACGTGTACATGCCGATCACGCCGATGTTCCACGTCCACGCGTGGGGCATGCCCTACATCGCGACCGTGCTGGGCGTGAAGCAGGTCTATCCCGGCCGCTATGTGCCGGAGCGGCTCGTCGGGCTGGTGCGCGACGAGGGCGTCACGTTCTCGCATTGCGTCGGCACCATCCTGCACATGCTGCTCAATTGCGAAGAGGCGAAGACCGTCGATCTGAGCAGATGGAAAGTGGTCATCGGCGGGGGCGCACTGCCTCACGGCCTTGCGCGCGCCGCGCTCGATCGCGGCATCGATGTCTTCGCGGGCTATGGCATGTCCGAGAGCTGCCCTTTGATGAGCCTCGCGCAGTTGCAGCCCGGCAGCGAGACGCTCGGCCTCGACGAGCAGGTGCCGCTGCGCTGCAAGACGGGTCTGCCGCTGCCGCTCGTCGACCTGCGCATCGTGAACGAGGAAGGGATCGACGTCGCGCACGACGGGCGCGCGAGCGGCGAGGTCGTCGTGCGCGCGCCGTGGCTCACGCAAGGCTATCTGAAGGATGCCGCCGCGTCGGCCCAGCTTTGGGAGGGCGGCTATCTGCATACGCAGGACATCGCGAACATCGATCCGAACGGATATCTGCAGATCACCGACCGCATCAAGGACGTGATCAAGTCCGGCGGAGAGTGGGTGTCATCGCTCGAAATCGAGAGCCTGATCTCGCTGCATCCGGGCGTCTCCGAAGTGGCCGTGATCGGCGTGAAGGACGAGAAGTGGGGCGAGCGGCCCGTGGCGCTGATGGTCCCCAAGCCGGAGTTCACGCCGGCCGTGACGGAGGCGGAGATCAGGAATCACGTGCTGACGTTCAGCGAAACAGGGCGGATTTCGAAGTACGCCGTGCCGCAAGTCGTGCGGATCGTCGAATGCCTCGAAAAGACGAGCGTCGGCAAATTGAACAAGAAGCGGCTGCGCGAAGCGTTCGCGTGATCGTTCGAAGGAAAGAAAAAGCATGAGCATGACCGGATACAACATGGCGACGATCGAAAACTTCGTCGGCCGGGAGCTTGGCGTGTCGGAGTGGGTCGTCGTCGACCAGGCACGCATCGAAGCATTCGCACACTGCACCGGCGACACGCAGTGGATTCACATGAACGAGGAGCGCGCGAAACGCGAGGGCCCGTTCGGCGGCACGATTGCGCACGGCTATCTGACGCTTTCGCTGCTGGCGACGCTCGCGATCGAAGTGGGCCTCATCCCGGCGGACGCCTCGGCTGCGCTGAATTACGGGCTGGACAAAGTGCGCTTCATGACACCGGTACGGTCCGGCAGCCGCGTCAGAAGCCGCGTCGTGCTGATCGGAGTCGAAAGGAAGGGCGGCGGGCGCATCGTCGTCAAGGCGGACAACGAGTTGCAGGTGGAAGGCGAGGACAAGCCCGCGCTGATCGCGCAGACGCTCGCGATGATCGTGGCGTGAAGCGTGACAAGAAAGAGAGTACGGAGACGGACATGGCAGCAAACATGAGCAGCGACGACAACGACATCACGGCTCGCGCAACCGACGGCATGCTCGGGCCCAACCCGTTCGTCGGGCTGCGCGCCACGGATATGTTCGAAGCCGCCGGGCAGATCTGCACGCAGGCGATGCTTCATCCCGCACTGCTGCTGGAGCAGACCGCGGCGCTCGCGCGCGATCTGACGTCGGCGGCGAGCGGCAACGGCACCCCCTCGCCACCGCCGGGCGACAAACGCTTCGCCGATCCGGCATGGCGCGAGCAGTCGCTCTACCGCACGACGCTCCAGGGTTATCTGGCCTGGCGCAATGCGCTTGCGGGATTCGTCGAGCGTTCGGCGCTGGACGACCGGAGCAAGGAGCGCGCGCAGTTCGTCGCGTCGCTCGTGACGGACGCGCTTGCGCCGACCAACACGCTGCCGGGCAATCCCGCGGCGCTTCGCAAGTTCGTGGAGTCGGGCGGCGCGAGCGTCGTCGCCGGCCTGAAGAACATGCTGGCCGATACGCTCGGCAACAACGGCATGCCGTCCCAGGTCGACAAGCGCGCGTTTCAGGTCGGCAAGAATCTCGCCACTTCCGCCGGCGCCGTCGTGTTTCGCAACGAAGTACTCGAGCTCATCCAATACACGCCGGCGACGCCGAACGTCCATGCGCGCGCGCAACTGATCGTGCCGCCGCAGATCAACAAGTTCTACATCTTCGATCTGTCGGCGAACAAGAGCATCGTCGAGTATCTGGTGAAGAGCGAGTTTCAGGTATTCGCCGTGAGCTGGCGTAATCCGGCCGGGAAACATCGCGACTGGGACATGAACACATATGTCGCCGCGCTCATCGAGGCCATCGAGGCGGTGCGCGACATCACCGGCAACCCGGACGTGAACCTGCACGGCGCATGTTCCGGCGCGATGACGATCTCGGCGCTGCTCGGCCATCTGGCGAGCCGCGGCGACAAGACGGTGCATGCGGCCACGCTGATGGTGGCCGTGCTCGACAGTAGCTCGCCGTCGCAACTCGGGCTCTTCACCACGCCCGAGACCGTCGAAATCGCCAAGCAGAACAGCAAGGCGAAGGGCGTGCTGGCCGGCGAGGACATGGGTCGCGTGTTCGCATGGATGCGGCCCAACGATCTGGTATGGAATTTCTGGATCAACAACTATCTGCTCGGCGAGGCGCCGCCCGCCTTCGACGTTCTCTACTGGAACAACGACGCGACGCGTCTGCCGGCAAAGCTGCACGGCCAACTGCTCGACATCTTCACGCGCAATATGCTGAGCACGCCGGGGGCGCTGGACGTCCTCGGCACGCCGATCGACTTGTCAGCGGTCACGTGCGACACCTACGTCATGGCGGGCATGACCGATCACATCACGCCGTGGAAAGGCGTCTACAACACGGCGCGCGCGTTCGGCGGCAACACGCGCTATGTGCTGAGTTCGAGCGGCCATATCCAGAGCCTGATCAATCCGCCGGGCAATGCGAAGGCAAGGTTCTTCCGTAATGCCGAACTGCCGGAGGACGCCGACGCATGGCTTGCCGGTGCCCAGCCCGAGACGGGTTCGTGGTGGAACGACTGGCGCGAGTGGCTCGCAGAGCGCTCGGGCGAATTGCGCGCGGCGCCCAAAACACTTGGCAACAAGCGGCATAAACGCCTTGCCGATGCGCCGGGAACGTATGTCATCGAGGCTTGATACACGGGGCTTCAATCGATGTGAATCACGGTCTCGTCAGACGCAAAGTTGTGATCGCAGAAAGGCGGATCGAAAAAAGTGCCGCGCGTTGGCGCGGCCTTACGCCGACATTCACATGGACAAGAACGATGAAAAGTGTGCGCACAATGGATATACAGACCGTCGCGCTCGACGGTCAACTGCTTCGCGTCGGCATCTGGCGGGGCAGTAACGCCTCGCCGCCCCTCCTCATCTTCAATGGCATCGGCGCCAATCTGGAACTGGTCCAGCCATTCGCCGACGCGCTCGGCGACGTGGAAGTCGTGATCTTCGATGTTCCCGGTGTGGGCGGATCGTCCACGCCGCTCGCGCCGTATCGCTTCTCCACGCTGGCCGTGCTGGCCGACAAGCTGCTCGCGAAGCTCGGCTATGCCGGACCGGTCGATGTCCTCGGCGTGTCCTGGGGCGGTGCGCTCGCGCAGCAGTTCGCGTATCTGTATCCGTACCGTTGCCGGCGGCTCGTGCTTGCCGCCACATCGCCGGGCGTCATCATGGTGCCGGGGAGGCTCTCGGTGCTTTCCAAGCTGATCGGCGCGCGCCGTTACCGGGACCCGGATTATCTGCGCGAGATCGGCGCGGAGATCTACGGCGGCGCGTACCGGCGCGACCCCGAACTCTTGGCCGAACACGGGCGTCACATCCAGGCGCCGGGCGGGCGCGGCTACGTGTATCAGTTACTTGCCACATGCGGATGGAGCAGCCTGCTCTGGCTCGGTTCGCTGCGCCAGCCGACACTCGTCATGCACGGTGACGACGATCCCATCGTTCCTCTCGTCAACGCGAAGATTCTTGCGCGCTGCATCCGTCAGGCGAGGCTGCACGTTATCGAGGACGGTCATCTGTTTCTCATCACGCGAACGAGCGAAGTCGGCCCTCTGGTGCGTGACTTTCTCATGCAGCAGTAGGAACGATTTGAAGCCTGCGAAAATCCACAAGCCGAAGGGCTGCCCATGAAACGTGTCAGTACGATTCCGGCGTCGATGGAGCGCAACTCCAACGGCGCCGCACCTGCTTTGTCGATCGACGTCTTTTTCGATTTCGTTTGCCCGTGGTGCCTGATCGGCAGCCGCCAACTGAAGGCCGCGATGAGCCGGTTCGCCGATTTGCGCGCCGACGTCAAGGTCGGCGTGAGATGGCGTTCATGCGAGCTTTTGCCCGAGACGCCTGCGGGCGGCGTCGATTACCAGGCGTTCTATCTTGCGCGCCTCGGCAGCGCGGAGAATGTCGCCGCCCGGCGGCGGCAGGTCAGGGAGGCGGGCAAGTCGGCAGGTATCGACTTCCGCTTCGAGCGCATCGGCGTGTTGCCGAATACCGCGGTCGCACATGCTCTTGTTGCTTTCGCGGGGGACGCGGGCACCGGGGCGTTGCAGGCGGATCTGATCGAAAGCCTGTTCACCGCCTATTTCATGGAGGGCGAGGATATCGGCGACCTGGCCGTGCTGGAGGAGCGCGCAGTCGAATGCGGCATGGAGCGTGGTAGCGTGCGCGAGCATCTGGCAGGCTGGTACGGCCGGTTCCATCGGGCGATGGACCGGCGATCGCAGAAGCCGTCTCACCCAATCCGCGGTGTGCCGTTGTTTGTGTTCGACGAGTCGTTTGCGGTGTCCGGCGCGGCATCGGCCGAAACGCTGCTCGACGCAATGCTTCGTTCGGTTCGGGATCGAAGGCAGTGGGCCTGACGCATCGGGATGCCGCGTTCGGTCCGGGCCCGCATGCGATCCGCATGTTCATATAGCCCGGTTGGCGGTAGCTTCGGGCGTTGACCCGCGCGATGTTCTGCGTCGGGGGACCGCGCCCGGATCGTCACGATGTAGCCGCTCGTTCAGAACTGGTCCTCGTCGAGCGCGAACACGCCTTGATCGCTCTTCGTGCTGACGATCGACGCTTCGAGCGCAACGGCCTGCGGCAGCAGATGGTCGGCGAAGAAATGCGCCGTCGCGATCTTTGCGCCGTAAAACGCGGGATCGTCGGCGTGTTTCGAATGCGCCACGAGCAGTGCGCGCGCCATCTGCCAGCCCGACAGCACGATACCTGCGAGCTTCAGATACGACACGCCGCCGGCGAACACCGCTCTAGGGTCGTCTTTCGCGCTACGCAGGATGAACTCGATGGTGCTCGCAAGTGCAGCGCGTCCGGCCGCGAGGCGCCGTTGCATCGCATCGAATGCCGCGCCGTCATGCCGTCCGAGCGCGGCAAGCGTCTCGTCGATCTGAGCGAGAATCATGCGGGCCGTCGCGCCGCCGTCGCGAATCGTCTTGCGGCCGATCAGGTCATTCGCCTGGATCGCGGTCGTGCCTTCGTAGATCGTCAGGATGCGCGCATCGCGGTAATGCTGCGCCGCGCCCGTCTCCTCGATGAAACCCATGCCTCCGTGCACCTGCACGCCGAGGCTCGTGACGTCGATCGACATCTCCGTGCTCCATCCCTTCACGACGGGCACGAGGTATTCGTAGATGGCGGAATGCCGCGCGCGCGTTTCGGCGTCGATCGCGTGATGTGCGATGTCCGAGTGCGCCGCCGCGACATAGGCAAGCGCGCGGGCGCCTTCGGTCAGTGCGCGCATCGTCGCGAGCATGCGGCGCACATCCGGATGATGGATGATGGCGACGGCATGTTTCGCGGAACCGTCGACGGGACGGCTCTGCACGCGATCCTTCGCATAGGCGGCCGCCTGCTGGCAGGCGCGATCGGAGACCGCGATACCCTGCACGCCGACCGCGAATCGCGCGGCGTTCATCATGATGAACATGTATTCGACGCCGCGATTTTCCTCACCGATCAGATAGCCTGCTGCGCCGCCATGATCGCCGTATTGCAGCACGGCAGTCGGGCTCGCCTTGATGCCGAGCTTGTGTTCGATCGATACGCAATGCACGTCGTTGCGCTCGCCGAGCGAGCCGTCCGCATTCACCATGAACTTCGGCACGAGGAAGAGCGAGATGCCCTTGACACCCTCGGGCGCGCCCGGCGTGCGCGCGAGCACGAGATGGACGATGTTGTCCGCCATGTCATGCTCGCCGTATGTGATGAAGATCTTCGTGCCGAAGACCTTGTATGTGCCGTCGCCCTGCGGTTCGGCGCGTGCGCGCACCAGTGCGAGGTCGGAGCCCGCCTGCGGCTCGGTGAGGTTCATGGTGCCAGTCCATTCCCCCGAAATGAGCTTGGGCAGATAACGCTG
>Ga0105238_10005841_pt1 | contig 12185 bp, 6 predicted proteins | sample KBSC34metaG_FD_81526 | JGI IMG/M metagenome (GOLD analysis project Ga0105238, IMG submission 81526) | Corn rhizosphere microbial communities from Kellogg Biological Station, Michigan, USA - KBS C3-4 metaG | ecosystem: Host-associated > Plants > Roots > Rhizosphere > Soil | place: Michigan, USA... | reverse complement strand
GCCGGCCGACGTTTACCTTGTACGGCAATGTCGTGCGGGCGACGCATGGCGAAACGCGCAGCGAGCCGCTGGGCGGCGGCGATGCGACGCGCACGTTCCAGAGCTTCGCCCTGAAGTCGCCGCCACTGACTTATGTCTCCGCAGCGACGCCGAGCGGTGTCGCCTCGACCCTGAACGTGCGCGTCAACAAGTTGCTGTGGAAGGAAGATCCCGATCTCGCCACGGCCGCATCGGATGCGCGCGTCTACCTCACCACGCGCGACGACAGCGAGGTGACGACGATCCGCTTCGGCGATGGCGTGCACGGCGCGCGCCTGCCGACCGGTCCTGACAACATCACCTCGGCGTACCGCAGCGGCATCGGCGCCGCCGGCAATGTACGCGCGGGACAAGTCACGCTCGCAGCCGACAAGCCGCTTGGCGTCAAAGGCGTACTGAACCCGATCCGCGCCTCCGGCGGTGCGGATGCCGACAGTCTGGAGCAGGCGAGGGTCAACGCACCGCTCACGGTTACCGCGCTCGATCGCCTTGTATCGGTGCAGGATTACGCGGACTTCGCGCGTTGCTTTGCCGGCATCGGAAAGTCGGCCGCGACGATCCTGCGCGATGGCTCGCAGTCGATCGTGCACGTGACGATCGCCGGGATCGACGACGAGCCAATCGACCAGAGTTCAGACCTGTTCGTGAACCTGGTCGCCGCGCTGCGCGCGTTCGGCGATCCGCATCAGCGCGTGCGCGTGCAGGTGCGTGAAGCATTGTCGCTGCTGCTGCACGCGCGCGTGACGATCGGTGCGGACTACCGCTGGGAAGACGTGCAGCCGCGCATCCGCCAGGCGCTGCTCGACCGCTTCGGCTTTGCGGCACGCGAACTCGGCCAACCGGTGTTTCGCAGCGACGTGCTCGCGACGATCGAAGGCGTGCGCGGCGCCGAGCACGTATCCGATCTGGAGCTGCGGGTGCTCGATTCGGCCTCGCTGATTGCCGGACTCGATCCGGCCGAGACGGTCGCGCCCCCGAGCGGCAAAGGTGAAGGTGAAAGCGTCGGCGCGATCTTCGTGCAAGCCGGCGGCCAGCGCGTCGCACCCGGATGGATCGACGTTGCGCCAGCTGCCGTGACGGGCGTCGGCACGTACACGCCGGCGCAGATCGCCTACCTGCCGCCGGACGTGGTCGACAATCTGATCCTGGAGCTCGCGCCATGACCGTGCCTGCGGCGTCGATCGATCGTCTTTACGAATGGCTGCCCACGTTCCATCGCAGTCGCGATGCGCAGCAAGGCTATCCGCTGCGTGCATTGCTGCGCGTGATCGGCGAGCAAGTCGATGTGCTCGAAGACGACATCGCACAGCTCTACAGCGACTGGTTCATCGAAACCTGCGCGGATTGGGTGGTTCCCTACATCGGCGATCTGATCGGTTATCGCCCCGTGCACGAAGCCGGACTCGCCGGCGATCCGCGCACGGCAGAAGGTCGTCTGCGCAACAGCTGGCTGATTCCGCGTCGCGAAGTGGCGAACACGATTGCGATGCGTCGGCGCAAGGGCACCTTGCATGTGCTCGAGCAACTCGCGCGCGATGTCGCCGGATGGCCGGCGATCGCGATCGAATACTATCGACACCTGGGCTGGGCGCAGAACCTGAATCATCTGCACCTCGAGCGCGCGCGCACGGCGCGGATCGGCGGCGCACCCGAGCGTGACGACGAGGTGTGGCCAGGCGATCCGCGCGGCCACACCATCGACGTGCGGCGCGTCGATTCGCATCGTCGGCGTGGACGCTACAACATCCCGAGCATCGGCCTCGATGTCTATCGTCTGAAGTCCTATCCGGTGACGTCGACGCCGGCGTACTGCATCGAAGACGCCGGCGCGCATTGTTATACCTTCAGCGTGTTCGGCAACGATGCACCGCTGTTCGCACAAGTCTTCGATTGCGCTGCGTGCAGCACGAACTACGGCGGCCCGAACTTGAATAGCAAGAACTCCGGCGTGCCGATGCCGCTGCGCCGCACACGCTTGCAGGAGATCGAACAGCGTCATCCGCCGATGGCGAAGACGTCCGGCGCCTACTATGGCGAGCACAAGGCGCTGGCGATCCGTGCGCCGGGTTGGCCGGGCAAGAATTCCGTGCAGCCGATTCCGGCCGAGGCGATCGTCGTCGCGGATCTTGCGGATTGGACTTATGTCGCGAAATCCGGCACGGTCGCCGTCGATCCCGAGCGCGGGCGTCTCGCATTCCCGCCGGGGCAGCCGCCGCGCCAGGGCGTGCGCGTCGACTACCACTACGGTTTCAGCGCCGACATCGGCGGCGGCGAGTACGCACGACCGTTAATAGAGCCATCGCTGCGCGACCAATCGCAATTCGATGCGCGCGATTTCCTCGACGCTGCACTGGTGCTGAAACGCCTGCAGGACAACGGCGAAGTACTCAGCGCATACCTGCGCACGCGCATGAATGCGGCGACACTGCTCGCAATCGACGCGTGGGTGCCGGCGAGCGCGCCTCCGGTTGAGCTGGTCGAGCTGCTGGTCGCGGCGTTCGAGGCCGAACTCGCCGACGGCGACCTCTACGTCGCTTCGCGCTTCACCGGCCTCGTGCTCAGCGACGAGATGGTGCGCTTGCTCGCGCACAAGGACGAGCCGTCGAGTGTCGCACGCCTGAATCGCCTGCTGTTCGAAGCGACGTACGGCGGCGCGATCGCGTGTCGTTATCGCTACTACGCGGTGGGCGAGGGTGGCTACGAATATCTCGCGCAGGCGCTCCAACAATGGCAAAACGACCAGCCGCGCTATGCAGTAGTCGAGTTCACGCAGAGCGGCGTGCACACCGAGCCGGTCACGATCCAATTGCAACAGGCACAAACCCTGCAGCTACGCGCGGCCGAACGCACACGGCCGGTGCTGCGCATGCTCGACTACATGGCCGATCGTGCCGATTCTTTTCGCGTGGCAGGCAAGGCGGGCAGCCGCCTCGTGCTCGATGGATTGTTGATCGGCGGGCGCGGCATTCAGGTGCGTGGACCGGAAGCTGGCGACGAGTCGAACGGTGGGGATCTGTGCGAGATCGTGATCCGTCATTGCACGCTGGTTCCGGGCTGGACCCTGCAATGCGACTGCGAGCCCAAGCGCCCGGGCGAGCCGAGCATCGAGCTGAGCGATAGCGGAGCCCGCGTGAAGATCGAGCACAGCATCCTCGGCTCGATCCAAGTCACGCACGAGAACGCGCGGGTCGAACCGAACACAATCGTGATCAGCGACAGCATTGTCGACGCCACCCACAGCGGTCGCATTGCGCTCGGCGCCGGAGAAGGTCGTGCCGCGTTCGTGAATCTCAGCGTGATCCGCACGACCGTGCTCGGTGCGCTGAGCACGCACGCGATCGTGCTCGCGGAGAACTCGATCTTCACCGGCTGCGTCGAAGTCGCGCGTCGGCAGACCGGCTGCATGCGTTTCTGCTACGCGCCGCCGGATTCGCGTACGCCGCGTCGTTATCACTGCCAGCCGGATCTGGCACGTGCGGCGGACCTTGCGGCACTGCCGGACGACGCGACCGATGCGCAGAAAAAAGCAGTCGACGATGCGGCCTGCCTGCGCGTGAGGCCGGTATTCACCAGTACGCGCTACGGCAATCCGGCTTATGCACAACTCGGACATTGCTGCGCGACCGAGATCGTGCGCGGTGCCGACGATCAATCCGAGATGGGCGCATTCCACGATCTGTTCCAGCCGCAGCGCGCCGCGAATCTTCGCGCGCGCCTCGACGAATACACACCAGTCGGCATGCAGGCCGGCATCTTCTACGCAACCTGATGGCAAGCGAAGCAGCAACGGAGACACGAGCATGAAAGGCGATTTCTCACGCATCCGCTTCAATGCGACCAACCATTTCAGTCGCGTGCTCCAGCAGCAGGGACGCGTCATGCTCGATGCAGACGCCAACGAGCAGACCGAAATCCTGCTGCACTATTTGCGCACGTTCGTACGCGATCTGATCGGCGAGTATGGCGGACCGATCGAGCAGGGCGGCTTCGATCTGCAGGTCGTCGACGGCAAATTGATGATCGGCGCCGGCCGATACTACGTGCATGGCATCTTGTGCGAAAGCAATGGCGCCGACTACGCCGCGCAGCCCGACTACGTGCTTGCGAAGAAGGCGAATGGCGAGGTTGACGACGCGCTGGTCAAGTTCCTCGGCACGAAAGGTCCGAACGACCAGCGCTTTTGGGTCTACCTCGATGTGTGGGAGCGTCACCTGACCAGTGTCGAAGTGCCTACGCTGCGCGAGGTAGCACTTGGCGGCCCGGATACCTGTACCCGCACGCAGGTGATCTGGCAGGTCAAGTCGCGCGGGCTGAGCGAGATCGTCAGCGCGCTCGAAGCGCGCGACGCGGCGTTGCTGAAGCGCATCAAGGCCGCGCAGGACGCCGGCGGCGACGCGAGTGCATTGATCGCGCGCGAGAAACGCGTCAAGGCCGCACTGACGCAACTGCGCGAAGATCCACAGAACGCATGCGCTGCACCAATCGAGGATCTGATCGATGGCAAAGGCGGCATGACCGCGCGTCTCGAGAAGAGCGTGCAGCCGAAGACGCCGTGCATCATCGCACCCGATGCACGCTATCGCGGCGCGGAGAACCAGCTGTATCGCGTCGAGATCCATCAAGGCGGCGACGCGCAGCACGCGACATTCAAATGGTCGCGCGACAACGGCAGCATCGTGACGAGTTGGCTCGGCGGCAAGGGCGACACGTTGCAGGTGGCGGATGCGCGCGGCTTCTGCGCGGGTGCCTGGGCCGAGTTGTCCGATGACGCTCGCGATCTGCGCGGCGATCCCGGAGTACTCGTGCAGATCAGCAAGGTCGAAGACGACACCCTGACGCTCGCCGCCGATTCGGTGGCTGCTGCCGGCACGATCAGCCGCGACCCGAAACTGCATTCGAAGGTACGTTGCTGGGACCAGCGAGGCGCCGGTCTCGCAGGCGGAGTACCGTTGCTCGTGGCCGCACAGAAATGGCGCGACCTCGAAGACGGCATTCAGGTGCAGTTCGACCCGGACGGCGAATATCGCAGCGGTGACTACTGGTTGATCCCGGCGCGTGTCGCGGCCGGTGTCGATGGCGGCATCGACTGGCCCGACAATGCCACACGGCCGCCGCGTCGCGTCGAGCATCACTACGCGCCGCTCGGCGTGGTCGAGTGGTCGTCGCAGGAGAGAAATGCCGTGATCGAAGTGAAGTCGTGCTTGTGCACCCTGCGTCCGTTGACGCCATGCCAGGTAGTGCGTGCGCGCGTTGTACCCCCGGAAGGAGTGGTGGTCGCACCGGCGGTGGTTAAATCCAAGCCGAAGCCGAAACCGAAACCGCCCAAGAACGGCTAGGCACGACGCGAGGTCATTCATGGCAGTCGAGGCACGCGCAGCGGCAACCCGCGTTGCAACAGTGGCGTCGTCGTCGGCGCAGCAAGCGCGTTCGCGTCTTGCGACGAATGAAGAACCGACCAGCGCTTCGACCAGTTGCATCGACTTGACCGAGGTGCGTGCGACGACGACATCGCCGTCGCACAAGCCCGTGGGTGCGCCAACAATACGTGGCCGATCCGCGGATGTCGGATCATCGAGCGTGCTGCGCGAGATGGGCGCGCGCTTCGGCGCGGATTTCTCCGCAGTGCGCATCCATCGTGACGAGCGTGCCGACCATGCCGGCGCCTGGGCGCTTACGCAAGGCGAGGGGATTCATCTCTCGCCTGCGCTCGGTGCGCTCGATGGTGTGCGTGCGCGCCATGTACTTGCGCATGAACTCGGTCACGTGATCCAGCAACGCGCAGGCGCGCGCGGCGCGACACCGTTGTCGGAAGATCGCGCGGAAGCATTGGCCGACCAGGCGGCGCTCGCGATTGTGCGCGGGACCGCGATGCCGCGCCTCGGCGCCGCGCGGCCGCAGGCGGTGCAGCACAAGAAGAAGCCGGCGCCGCCCGGCGGCGCGATCCTGTATGTCGGCATGAACAACTTCGCGCCCGAAGTCGCCAAGCTCGATGCACACTACGCGAATGTCGACATCAGCCTCACCAAGGTCACGGTCAGCGACACCGAGTCGAAGTTCGCTTCCGGCAGCAAGACATTCGACCTGACTGTGGACGCGGATTGCGATGCGTTCTGCGCGACCTTGTCGACCGACAAGAAGGTCATAACCGGCAGCGCGGCCTTGCTCAAGAAGCAAAGGAATGCCGATCGCGACGATCTAGCGCACGTGATGCGCGTCTACGCGACGACGCAGGACGATGGTGCCGATCGCATGTCACGCGTCGTGCTGTCCGGTCACAGCTACGGCACCAAGGTATACAACAGCGACGAGATCACGCACACCTCGAAGGGCGCGATCTTGTTCGAAGCGCTCGTCACGCTCGCCGGCTTGTTCCCGCGGGCTGCGGCTCAGACGCGTCATTTGATCGTGCTCGCGTGCCTCGCCGGAGAAGAGGACACGGTCAACGAGTTCTATAGAAAAGCGTTCCCGAGCCTGGTGTCGTTCCAAGGTTGGACCAGCCTGTGCCCGACCGGGGCCGGTGCCGCATCCACGCTGTCCGACTGGCTCGACGTGACCGACAAGGACCCGAAAAAGACGCTGGCGAAGCTGCCGAAGGGTCAGTCGAATTGGATCAGCGGCAACTACCAGGAAGAAGGCGCGCAGAGCGATGCCGACCTGCTCAGCAGTCTGCATGCCGACGACGCGACGTTCCAGAAATATTTCGATGGCGACTCGGTCGATGCCGACAGTCATGTCGGTCCGTTGTTCGAGTATTACCGGCGCTCGCGCAATGCGTCGAATCGCTCGACCATCACGGGCACTGATCACGCGTATGCGCAGAAAGCGGCGGACCAGTCGTTTCGACTGCGCTTCTGGCCGGGCATGGTTTCGCATTTCCAGAGCACGAACAAGACCGCGCTCGACGCGGCCAAGGTGCCCGACGTGTCGAAGATGACGCGCAAGAAGGCGCTCATCGCGATCCAGGCGTTCTTGACGTCCGCAGGCAGCGGCGCGGATTTCAATGCCGCTGCGCTGTTGCTGAAAGGCTTGCGTGATCTCGATGCGACGATCCTGCACGACGACTGGCTAGAACCGTGATGCACGCCCGCACTTAGGCAGCGCGCAGGGACAACGACGCATGTTCGAAGCTTCCCGCAAATCGCAAGCCGCTGGCACGCCGGTCGTCGCCCGACGCGTGCTGCTGCCGCCGCGGGCGACAGCTTCCTGTAGCGCAGCGACGGGGGGTTCGCATTTCGTCGGCGTCGCGGCCGTGACGCTGCCGATCCAGCGCAAGGCTGCGATCGATACGCCGGGCGATTCGTTCGAACGCGAAGCCGACGATGTCGCCGAGCGCGTGATGCGCATGGCGGAGCCGTCGTCGATCGGCGCGTCGCCGATGGCCGTGCAGCGCAAGTGCGCGGCTTGTGAAGACGACGATCAGAAAAAGATCCGCACCCAGCGCGCGTCTGATGCGGGCGTCAGCAGTGCCCGCGCCGAGGTCGCGCAACGTGCAACCTCGCGCGGCGGCGTGCCATTGCCGCAAGCGGTGCGCGCGTATTTCGAGCCGCGCTTCGGTCACGACTTCAGCCAGGTGCGTCTGCACGCCGACGGCGAAGCCGCAAGTGCGGCGCGCGCGATCCAGGCGCGCGCGTACACGCTCGGCCGACATATCGTGTTCGGTTCCGGGCATTACGCGCCGAACACGAACGAAGGACGCCACCTGCTCGCGCACGAACTGACGCATGTCGTGCAGCAGCGTGGGGCGGGGATGCAGCGTGGCCCGCGTTCCGTCGTGCAGCGCAAAGACGACAAGAAGACTGCGCCCGACAAGGAACCGCCGAAAGATGCACCGAAGGAAAAGCCGAAAAAAAAGACCGACATGCAAAATTGCGCCACGGACTACACGATCGAAAGCTGGGAAGCGGACACGTGCTGCGTGAATCGCGGATTTCCTGACCCCGGTGCAACGTCGAAGAAAGCGGGCGCCGAATGTTGCAATACGTTTCCGAGATTCGTCGACGATTTCGCAGCCGCGCACGGCTTCGACGGCGCTGCGTCGTGCCGGAAGCGCGAGTTTCTGAACCATCGGGCGCGCGTGACGCCCTCGGGCAAGTCGCCAGTGACGGTCGATGTCCTTTGCGTGGATACCCGAGCATCAAGGAGTGCGCATTATATTGAGTTGGGTTTCAACGCTGCGCAGAAAGCGTATGGAAGCACTTCCGTTTTGGACAAGGACGCAAAGGTTTGCATCAGCGACAAGGAAGAAACCAAGACCTGCGGCCTGGTCACCGATTGCAACGACACCGTAAAACCGAAGGAATCGCAGTGCCTGGCACCCGAGTGCACGAAGTCCGCTCCTGCCAAGGAAAAGAAAGAAGCGCCGGCGAAGTAGCGAGGAAGTTACCGAATGCAGACCGCACGAAAGCAGCAGACGTTGTTAGCGCCATCCAGGGAACGCGTCTCGCTGGCGCGAGTTCGCGACGCAGAAGGTTCTTCATGGATTGCTGCGCGCTCGCTTCAGCGCAAGGCCAGCGTGAGCCCGCCAAATGATCCGCTCGAGGCCGAGGCCGACGCCGTTGCCGACCGTGTGCTGCGCATGGGCGATCCGTCGTTGATGCGCTCGACGCCGGCTTTGATCCAGCGCAAATGCAGCGCATGCGAAGACGAGGACAGGACGCGCATCCAGACCAAGCGCACGACGTCTGACGCTGCGCATCCGGCGCCCGACACGGCAGATGCCGTGAACGCGACGAAGCGTGGCGGCATGCCGCTGCCGGCAGTCACGCGCGCTTATTTCGAGCCGCGCTTCGGGTATGATTTCAGTCATGTGCGCGTGCATGCCGACGCCGAGGCGGACAGCGCTGCGCGCTCGATCCAGGCGCGTGCGTACACGCTAGGTCGCGACATCGTGTTCGGTGGGGGACACTACGCGCCGAACACTCATGCTGGACGCCACCTGCTTGCGCACGAGTTGGCACATGTGGTGCAGCAGGGCGGCGATGCGCAACGCGTGCAGCGCAAGCTGATCATCGACGAAAAGAAATCGGACGATCCGACGACGGCAGTCGCCACGATCAAGCCGCTGCTGGCGGCGTTGTGTCCCGATTTTGAAGTGCTGTCCGGCGGATTGGTGTGGCCGAAGAAGGGCACCGATGCCGCCGGCTACAAGTTCAGCAAAATCGCTGCCGGCAAGCAACCGCTCGGTTGCTGTTGCTTAAGCACGATGACCGCGGCACCGGACGAATGGCGCATTGTCGTTACGAGCAAGGACGCGCCGTCCACCTTTCCTCCCGAAATGGGTCCGCCCGACGGGCGCTCGGTGCATTTTCCACCGACCTCCGGCGCGGGTGCGCCGGACCTGCGCTATTGGACCGCCGGACCGAAGCAGACCGTGACCAAGCAGAGTCCCGCGCAGGCGCTCGGACACGAGTTGTGTGGGCATGCAGCCCTGATGCAGATCAAGGCGCACCCGTCGAACGCAACGACTTCCCCCGATCGCGCGTTCAGCGATGAGCACGATCCGACCGTACGCGTCGAAGATGCCTTGGCGAAGGAGATGGGTGCGGCTGGCGATCGCGGCCTCGCCGCGGGCGGCACGCATCGCGGTGAATCGTTGCGCGTGTTCAGCGTCGGCCCGTATGGCGCCGATGCCGACGATCCATCCGCGTTCGCCGCGCAGGTCAAGACCGCGATCGACTTTCTCGACAAGAATACCGACCTGCTGGTGGACACGGTCGGCACGCGCGATACGAAGGACACCAAGACGAGCGTGAGCCTGGATCGCGCGACCAAGGTTCAGGCGCAAGTTGCGAAGAGCATCGCAAAGTCCACCGTCGACGTGCAGACGACTGCTGCGGCGAAGGAGACACTCACGCGCGTGCAGCCGGCCACCGATGGCGGCGTCGGCGCGCAACCGATCGTCGAGCTGCGCATGGCGATACGGCCGGCGGGTCTGATCACGCCGGTCGGTGCGGCGCCGCCGGCGAAGCCGGTGCATGTCGATCCGCAATTTCCCGCCGTCGTCAAAGTGCTGAAGGCGCATACCGGGCCGAACGCCTGCCACGATCTGCTCGCCGATCAGGCCTGGCCGTGAACCGGCGAATGGCCGGATGCCGTCAACGCACGATTGGAGTAGATTGGTCACACAGGTGAACTTGTGCAAAAGACTGCAACGACAGCACGCGCTTCTTCGGTTCCGGGTGTCATGCTGCCGGGGCGATCGCTGGCACATGCATCGCCGCCGAGTACCGCCTTGCAACGTGTGGCCGGGATGTCTGCGCCCGGGAACTTTGGCTTCGATCTCACGCATGTCGCCACGCGCTCGACACCGCAGTGCAAACTTGCTGTCGGCCCCGCGTCCGATCCGCTTGAACAGGAAGCCGATCGCGCCGCGGATCAGGTGATGCGCATGGCGGAGCCCGGGCTGTCCGGCGCGGGTGCGCGAATCCAGCGCAAGTGTGCCGCGTGCGAGGACGAGGAACGCGCGCCGATCCAGGCGAAAGGCGTTGCATCACGCTCAAGTGGCGCGCCCGTGATGAATACGCGTATCGCTGCGAGTACGGCGGCGCGCAGCGGTACGCCGATGCCGGCGGCGCTACGCTCCTATTTCGAGCCGCGTTTCCGTCACGATTTCAGCGGTGTGCGCATTCACACCGATACGCAAGCGGCGAATGCGGCAAGGTCCGTGCAGGCGCGCGCGTACACGCTCGGTCACAGCATCGTGTTCGGTTCCGGCGAATACGCGCCGACGACACCGTCCGGTCGGCATCTGCTCGCGCATGAGCTGGCGCACGTCGTTCAACAGGGTGCTGCGTCCCGGCAGGGCCGGAATGCGCATGAAGTCAATGTGGAACCAAATCTTTCCTCGCATTTTTCTGGTGACGGACAACACGCACCGGTAGCGCAGTCGACTGGCGTACACATCGCACGAAAACCCTGTCTGGAGGGATCGAAGTCGTGTCCTGCACAGATTGACGGAGCCAACGACCAGACAGCCACCGGTGAATCGAAACTGGATACCAACAACAAGGCGCTGCAAGCGGCAGGCGAAACGACCTGGGAATTCTCGCAGTATTTTCGTAAATTCGTGGAGCGCTCCAACCCATCGCTCATCAACGTACCCAGTGCATGGCTGGTGGCCAAGGGTTCGCCGTGGCCGGCGTTTACCGGGGATTGTCCCGCGGATCTTGTCAGTCGCGATAGCAAGACTGCGCCGATGGCTACCGGCCAGAGGGATTCAAAGGGGATTCCCGACCAATGCATTTTCGCCTCGGTGCAAGAGGAAGCAGGCGCGAAAATATTCCTCGACGACGCAACTCAGAAGACGATCGGCAGCATGCCGCGCGAAGATTGGGAACATGAGGCGACAATGATCAGTTCGCACGAACTGGCGCACATTCCGGTTCGTCGCGAACTCCAAGGCAAGCGCAATCGGGGCGAGATAAGCACCGATCAGTTCCTGGTCGACATAGGGCCGCTGAACGAAGCCGCCGGCGTTCTCGCCGAGCTGCCGCTGATTTACGAATTCGAGAAGCAGAAGGATCCGCAAAACGGCACGGTCCAAGGCGTTGCGCAGGTTCGCAGCAAAGTTCAGGGAGCCGCAAAGCCGCCGGGTAGTTCCTACACGATCCAGGGTCTCATGCAACGGGCCTGCTGTACGCTTCCGTGCAAGAACGTCAAGGAGCGGATGGAAACGCTGATCGATCGAGCCAACCTGACCTGGACCACGGAACAGGAGCGCGTTATCTTCGACGCGTTCGCGAAGGGATCGTTCTGCGAGGGGAAGGCCAATATCTCGCCGCCCAAGCCTGCCCACAACGCGCCGTACTTCAATCCGAGACTGGGTCCGCCCGCCTAGCTTTCGGTCGGGCCGAAATTCGAACGTCGGGGGCTCGCCAGATCGGCCACACCCGCGCCTTGCTTTGAGCGCCGCTTCGTCGGCCAAACTGCCACTCGTCAAACCTACTTTTCTGCCGAAGGCGGTTGGCTGGCGGACTTCCCCAGGCGCTTCAGCAAACGACCCAGATGACGCCGCTCGGTGCCGATCAAACGCGCCGCCGCCGTGATGTTGCCGCCGGTACGCTGCATCACGTCCGACAGGAAACGCCGCTCGAACTGGTGGATGGCTTGCGATTTCGCGCTGTGGTAGTCGAGCGCCTCGGCGCTGT
>Ga0105238_10005838_pt1 | contig 12187 bp, 8 predicted proteins | sample KBSC34metaG_FD_81526 | JGI IMG/M metagenome (GOLD analysis project Ga0105238, IMG submission 81526) | Corn rhizosphere microbial communities from Kellogg Biological Station, Michigan, USA - KBS C3-4 metaG | ecosystem: Host-associated > Plants > Roots > Rhizosphere > Soil | place: Michigan, USA... | reverse complement strand
GCTTCGTGAATGCAGAGCCATTTGAGAACCCAGTTGTTGTATTCACACAGACGCGATTCGGCGCTGGCCTCGGGAGTGTTGGAACTAATGGGAGTGACCCAGTACTCGGCTTCGGCGTTGGGATCGAGCGGTGGGGCGGAGTGGAAGCCGCCAACGGAATAGATTCCGCGTTCGAACTCCGGAGTCGGAATCACCTTGAGGTTGTCACGCGATTTCAGGGTGACTATTTTCTTGTCGATGATGAACTGACGGATGCCGGCGAGGTCCTCTTTGGCGGTTTCGAGCAGAGCGTTGCGGTTGGGGTGATCGTCGGCTATCTTTTGCAGAACTTCACTGATGATTTTGTCTTCGCGTTCCTGCTGAGACAGGGACGCGTGATCGTCGTGGTCGGGGTAGTACTGCTTGTGTAGCGGAAGTGCGATCTGCAGCATCTCCGACCGCGTTTTGCTGAATTCGGATTCCGCCGTGGATAGTAGTTGCTCAGGAGTGATGTCGGTCTCCATGACCAGGCGGAACTTCTGATCGTAGAACCGCTTGCCGAGGCGCCAGGTGCGATCGGTTTTGTGCTTCGCCAGATCGGATTTCAGCCACTGGTTGAAAGACTTGAGGGCCGCAATGGCGGGCGGGGCAGCCTTGTCGAAACGGGACTTCAGTGCAGGAGTCTTTGCAACGGCGGCTGCGATTGTGTCCTGAATCAGACTGATATTGCCTTCGTTTTCTTCGGCGGCGACCTTGATGAATATCGGGTCGGCGTCGACGAGTACGCTCTGTGCCTGCTCGAGGAAATGTGGAGTTGCGGCGACGCGGGAGAGCACATCGCCGAGACGCACATCCTCGGACGCGTAATCGCTTGTCATGGGCTGGAAGAGAGCGGAGCCCAGGAGTTCAACGTAGACGGTGGGGTTGTGGCGGTAGTTCTGGATCTGATCGAGCTCGAGAAGATTGAGCGCGATCTGGTCGTCGATGAGTCGCCAGTCGGCAGCGTCTTCTGCACTGAGAGATGCGACGGGAGTTTCGGTATGGAAGCGACCGCGCCATTTCGTGTAGAGCTCCCGCTGAGCTGCGAAGCCCGCAGGGCTGACATCGTCGAGAAGGGAATCGAGAGCAAGGTCTTTGCCCGTTTTCGGATTCCGGTAGTGGTGGTATCCGGCTTGTGAGGCGCTTGACGGCGATTGCGCGAGCGTCTCGTGGATGAATTGCTCGGCCAGACCGGCGAACTTCCCGTTGCTTTGTACGGGTGAAGAAGTGCTCTGGGCGAAGGCAAAGCTCGAGCACAGGGCAAGAACGGCAAATGCTGACTTACTCATTTGGGAACGCCTCCAAACAGCAAAAAACAATTATGCTCGCGACTAGATGTGCGCTATGGCTACTCATCTCCGTTGGGCCCACCACGGATGATCTTCATGGTCTCGGAATACGGTTTGGTCTGGTACTCGTTGGGCGGAATGCCTCCAGCCAGGTAGCGAACGAAATAGTCCCAGCGACGACGCATCATGTACTGTGAAGCGGCGCCATAACCGTGTGCTGCGTTAGGTATCAGGATGAGGTCGAAGTCCTTGTTGGCTTTGATGAGCGCATCGACGAGCAGGAGCGTGTTGTTGGGCGGAACGTTGTCGTCCATGGTGCCGTGCGCGAGGAGCAGATGGCCCTTCAGGTTTTTGGCAAAGTTCTGATTGGCCTGCGAATCGTAGTTGCTGGTGCCGTCGGGCTTCTTTTCTTCAATGCCGGCCCACTTCTCGGCCCAGTCGTCTTCGTAATCGCGCTGGTCGTGGTTGCCGCTCTCTGCGATGCCGACCTTGAAGAAGTCAGGGTAGTGCAGGAGAGCCGCGCCGGTTGCATTGCCTCCGCCGGAGTGGCCCCAGATTCCGATGCGATCGAGATCGATGAACGGATATTGCTTTGCCAATTCCTTCATGCCTGCGATCTGATCGGGAATGGTATTGTCACCGAGATCGCCATAGTAGGCCTCGTGGAAAGACTTTGAGCGGAACGGAGTGCCCATACCATCGATGCAGACAACAATGAATCCAAGCTCGGCAAGAGCCTGCATGTCTCCATGCGCAGCGCGGAACTCACGACCGCCGCAGGAGCCAATCTGCGGTCCGGGGTAGACGTAGTTGATGATCGGGTACTTCCTGGAGGCATCGAAATGTGTCGGCTTGAACATGAAGCCGTAGACGTCGGTTTTTCCGTCACGACCTTTCACAGTAATGGGTGTGAGTGGCTGCCAGCCCGCGGCGGTGAGTGGCGCGATGTCCTGCTTCGCCACGTCCATCAAGGTCTTTCCGTCGCGATTGCGGACTACCGTGATCTGCGGCTGCGTCGGGGTTGAGTAGGTGTCGGTGAAGAAGCGGCCGTGGTGCGAAACCTGGATGCGATGGGTGGCATTCTCTGGCGTGAGGAGTTTCAGGCCGGAGCCGTCGAACTTCACGCTGTAGTAGTGCTCGAAATAAGGATCGCGATCCTTTTCGCGTCCGACACCAACGAAGTAGACGGTGCGCGCCTTCTCATCGACATGCAGGACCTGGGTGACGTTGCCGGGTCCTCGAGTGATCTGGTTCTTCAGCTTGCCGGTGTTCAGGTCATAAAGGTAGAGATTGCCCCAGTCATCGCGTTCGCTGAACCAGAGAAACTCGTTCGACTCGGGAAGGTAATGCCAGTTGATCTTGCCATTGCCGCTCTCATAAAACTTGAGCACCTTTTCGGTCATGACTGCGCGAACCTCTCCGGTCTCAGCATCGGCTACGCGCAGCCATTCCTGCTTGTGGTCGCGCGAGGTGGACACGAAGGCGAGATGCTTGTCGTCTGGGCTCCACTCCGCATCGGCGAGGGTATCGCCGTCGCATGCGATGTCGTCGCACAGCGTAGAGCGGTGTTGGTCAGGCGGCATCTTGAGGCGGATCACCTTGCGCGAAGGCACGTCGATGATGACGCGCTCGATCATGGTTACTTCCTTGTCGCCCACCAGCGGGTACTTCCAGGCTTCGAGCTTCGGATGCGTGTTGCTGACGGGCACAAGGTACATTTCGCCCGTTTTGCGTTGGTCTTGTTGGAATGTGGCAATCTTCTTCGAGTCGGCCGACCATAGCAGGATGGCGGAGTCGGAGTGCTTCCATCCGGCATTGTCAGTGGCATAGCCAAAGTTCTCGATGCCATCGCTTGTGAGCTGTGTTTCCGCACCGGATTCGAGGTTGCGGACCCAGAGATTCCAGTCGCGGATGAAGGCACCTAGCTTTCGGTCAGGCGATAGCGTGAGAGGCGGGCGTGGTGCTTCGCCCTTTGCAGGCGGACCGCCGGAGATCAGCTTGCAGGAGTAACTGTTTGCGAATTCGCACTGCCAGGTGGCGCCGTGAGAAGTGAACGTGAGGGTGCGATCACTGTTGGTTAGAGAAATATCGGAGAGTTGGAGGTGCTTCGCATCGGAGCCCGTTTTTGATACAGACTTGAGAGCTGCGGCTAGCTTCTCCTGATTGAAGAGAGGAGATCGGGAGCCCTTCACCGGATCGATAGCGACATAGGTCATTCCCGTGCTGTCAACTTCGCGGTACCAGAACCGGTCATCGTCCAGCCACTGTGCGTTGACCTGTCCTTTATAGGCAAGGGGATTCACGTTGTAGGCCATGAACTTCTCGGCGTTGGCATAGTCAGCGTCGGTGTAGTGTCGTGGCTGCTGGGAAGAAAGATAAGCCGGAATGATCACGAGCGAAGCAAGGGCGACGCGAAGAGTTGCATTCATCTCAAAGGGTTCCTCGGCGCGAGTAAATGTCTACGACTGTGCTCTGCGCAATGTGCGATATTCTGCGATGTTGTACGTCGGCCATTCTAAATGGCTGTAGCGGCCGGCGAGAGATTCGATCGAGGCGGGGAGCGATGATGTCCCGCTTCAAAAGCGGAATGCTACCGGAGGGCGGCGCCGGTGTTGGCACGGATCGACGGGTTAGCAGCGGTGCCTGATATCGATATCGGAATGCTGCGACCTGCTGCCGAAGTCAGCTTCGCGGTGAGGCGAAAATCGAGTTCGCCTGGCAATGCAACATTGCCGTTGCCGCTTGCTGTTCCAATCGGCGGAACCTCTGCAGAGATGTCGCTCAGCCGAGTGTCTTGCGGCGGGGAGTTCACGGTGGCCTTAAGAACCCGGATGTCGGTGCCTCCGCTCGAGCCTGGGAGCGGGTTGAGCCCTTCGATCCTGGAGCCGAGATCAAATCCTGCGAGCCTCGTGTTGTCCACTTCCACCGGCCCAGTCATGGTAGCGGCCGTCGCAGGCCCGGTAATGATGATGTTCGCAGTCAGTGTGCCACCTTCAAGTGACGAGCCGCTCGGAAGGCGCATACCAACAGCCGGCAGCAATCGCCCTACTTCGTTAATCGGCAAAGCGGGCGCGGAAAGGTGCAGATTCAGCATCAGGCCTTCAGTAGAAGGCTTGAAAGTTCCCTTCACATGAAGGACGGAGGAGCCGGCGTGAATGGCGATATCCGCGACGTTGCCCTCGCGCGTGACGAGATTCTGTGAGATGGAGTAGTCGATGTCGACCGGCTCCTGAGCGGGGGAGCCTTTCGGGACGAGTTTCATTTGCGATGCCTTGAGCTTGCCGATGCTGCTCGCGTTGGCGCCATCAGACGTGAGATCCGCGTCGATGTCGCCGGACATTGAAATGCCCTTGCTTTGATCGACAATGCCTGCAGCCACGGGATTGAATTCTCGAACCTGTAGTTTGCCGTGAAAGGGAGTTTGCGAGACATCTTGCAAGGAGATCGGCCCCGCATCGCCAATTAGATTCAGGGTCCCGTTTCCAGGGAGTTTGGTAGACAGCTCGAAGGGAAATGATTTCGAAAACGAGAACTGCTTTGCGGTCAGATTAACTTCGCTGTACCCAAACGGCTTGGCAGATTGCGGAATGGAAGAAACCAAGGCGCTGCCGTTCACAATCTTGAGCACCTTGACGGTGAGATCGGGAACAGTCCTCAGCTCTGGCGGAAGCGCAGATTGCGAAGCTCCAGAACCCAGGCTGGAGAAGTTCCATTTACCTGTGGCGTGTTGAATGAGCTGAATGGAAGGAGTATCAAGGGTGAGCCCGGTGATGCGCACCTCGCGGTGCGAAAGCAAGGGAATGATCTCAATCCCAACTGCGAGCGCCTTCGCCTGTAGAAATGGAACGTCACTGAAAGCAGGGTCGTCTGAAATTACGACTTCGTCTGCGATCAGGCTGGCTTGCATAAGAGAGAACGAGAGCTTGCCCATGGTGACGGTACGCCCAAGGGAATTGGAAAGCTGTGTCTCTATGGTGGGCCTGAACGCATCCGCATTCAGAAAGAACGGCAGCAGAACAATGACGGCAAGGAAGACGCCGACTACCAACACGCCGACGAAGAACCACCGCTTGTCAATCAAGATCCGTTCCTCCGGAGACTGGAGTGATTGTATCGTCCCGCAGCGGGCGTTCGAGGATCAAGGAAGCCACTCGGAAGTCTCGATGGAGATTTGGACTACCAGGGAAGAGGCTTGCCGTGATGGAAGTAGCCGCCGCTAGGGCCGTGCGAAGGCAGAGTTGCGAGCAGCGCGCTTGTCTTGCCGCCTTCGCTCAGGTCCGGCGGTTCGTTGGATCTACCCAGTGCCGTCCTTGACCATCGGGTGAGGGGAGTTGACCTTGATGCCGGTGTCCGCCAGCTCAACTTGTCTTGCTATGTAGTGACAACAGCATCGAAGAGATAGGAGGTGAGTATGCCCGAGAAAGCAACTATGCAGCGCGCCAAAGAGGATCTGCGCGAAGGCAAGTCTCCTTCGACAGCAGCTGGGGAATTTGTTCGGGAGGAGATTGAGCATGTGCGAGAAGGAAAGCATGGAGCGCGATCGCCAAAGCAGGCGATTGCGATCGGCCTGAGCAAGGCCCGGCGAGCGGGAGTTCCCCTGAAGCCACCGGCTCGGGGAAAGGCAAGCGAATCGACACGTAACAAAGCGGAAAAGGACCTCGAGAAGGGACGCAATGATCCGAAGACCGAAGCGGAGGGCTCGAGCGCGCGTGGCCGAGCCCGGTTGAAAGCGATGCAGCGGGAGCCTAAAAGCACCGCCTCACATAAAGCATTGTCGGACCATGCAAAGGGAGCGGCGAGAAAGCGCAAAGCAAAGAGCTGAGCGTCAGAAATGAGCGATAATAGAGGAAACCTGCCATTCGTTTGCATGCCGTAACTCAAGGGCGTATCCTTTGCAACGAATAAGGTTGGAGCCTGAATGCGCCTTTCTGATTCCCCGGAACAGGACGCAGCGGCTACGGCTGGGACTGAACGGGCCGAGTTCGCTCAATCTGCGCTGGAGAACCTGTTTGATATTTCTCCTGACGCAATCGTTGTCACGGATGCCAGTGGCAATATCCGTGCGGCAAACCCGCGCGCAGTGGAATTGTTTGGTTACACTCAAGGCGAACTGACCGGAAAAACTGTCGAAGATCTGGTGCCGGAGCGGTTCCGCCGCAATCATCCTTCTCACCGCGAAAACTATCATGCCCATCCACGCGCTCGGCAGATGGGTGCGGCCTTGAACCTCTACGGGTTGCGAAAAGACGGTTCAGAGTTTCCCGTCGATATCATGCTTAAGCCTTTGGCTACGCCGCAGGGCATGGCCGTGCTCAGCATCATTCGCGACGTGACGGAGCAACGTGAGGCGCAGGACCTAGTCCGCCGCAAGGACCTGCAGCTTCGCTCACTACTGGATGGCGTGAGGGACTACGCAATCTATCTGCTCGATAAAGGCGGTTACATTACAACGTGGAACCCCGGCGCGGAGCGGATCAAGCAGTACACTCCCGACGAGATTATCGGAAAGCATTACTCGCGATTCTTCACGCAGGATGATATTGACCGAGATCGTCCGGCTGAACTCTTGAAACTGGCGGCACAACGCGGACGGGTGGAGCATGAGGGCTGGCGGGTTCGCAAGGATGGCACGCGATTCTGGGCGAATGTGGTGCTGACCGCGGTTCGGGATACTGCTTCCGGGGAGGTGACCGGATACGCGAAGGTGACGCGAGACTTCACGGATCGGAAGCGTGCCGAAGAAGCGGTGATGCTGCAACTGAGCCAGGCATTGCTTGCGAACATGGATGTGCGGAAGCTCCTGAGCGCAATTGCAGCGAGCCTGTCTGAAGTTCTTCCGCTGGATGCCGCGACGCTCGGCCTTTATGACGAGAAGTCCAGCACGTTAATGGTGCAATTCCTCGCCATCAACGAAGGGAGCCCTCAGCAATCGGATGTGCGTTTGCCGCTCGATGGCTCGCCAGCCGGAACGGCATTTAGAACGCGCGAGCCGCTGGTTCTCAATCGCATTCAGGATTCGGATCTTGCTGCGGGCGCGGCTCACCTTACAGGAATAGGAATGAAGTCGGGCTGCTGGGTGCCATTGATCCATCGCGAGGTTGCGGTGGGGGCACTTGCCGTGGCCAGTCGGCAAGAAGGCGCCTTCACCAATCGCGAGGTAGAAATGCTGGTCCAGGTGGCGGACCAGGTGGCGATGGCCGTGAGCAACGCAATGGTGTTCCGGCAGATCGCCGAGTTGCGGGATCGATTGAGGCAGGAGAAGCTATACCTCGAAGAGGAGATCAACCTCGAGAACCGATTCGAAGACATCGTGGGTGAGAGCGGCGGTTTGCGCCAGGTTCTGAAGCAGATAGAAACGGTAGCTCCAACGGATGCAACTGTGCTGATCCAGGGTGAGACCGGTACAGGCAAGGAACTGCTGGCTCGCGCCATTCACAGGCTTAGCGGGCGCAGCGAACGAACGTTTGTAAAGGTAAATTGTGCCGCGATCCCGGCGGGCCTGCTCGAGAGCGAACTTTTCGGACATGAAAAGGGGGCCTTCACGGGCGCGATTGCACGCAAGATGGGGCGCGTCGAGCTTGCCCATGAAGGCACTCTGTTTTTGGACGAGGTAGGAGAGTTGCCGCTTGATCTGCAGCCAAAGCTGTTGCGCGCGCTGCAGGAGAGAGAGATTGAGCGGCTCGGTGGAAACAGGCCGATTCCGGTGAACGTGCGCCTGATCGCGGCGACCAATCGCGATCTGGGGCAGATGGTAGCGGAGAAGCAGTTTCGCAGCGACCTCTTCTACAGGCTGAAGGTGTTTCCGATTTTCTCTCCTCCGCTCCGCGACAGAACGGGAGACATCCCTGTTCTAGTTCGGCACTTTGTTACAAGTCTCAGCCGGCGAATGGGCAAGAACATCACTTCCATCCCTGAGCAGACGATGCAGGCACTCTGCCGGTGGCCGTGGCCGGGAAACATACGCGAACTGGAAAACTTCCTCGAGCGATCTGTGATTCTCACGCGCGGATCTGAGCTGTACGTTCCGCTGGCCGAACTCGAGACGAAGGTGGCCGAAGAAGAGGAAGAACTGGAGCGGACCAATCCCACTCTGCACGCTGCCGAGCGTGAGCATATTCTTCGCGTGCTGAGGGAGACCGAGGGCCAGATCGGCGGAGCTGACGGCGCCGCTGCCCGTCTCGGGTTGAAACGTACTACGCTGAACTCGAAGCTGAAGAAACTTGGCATCGAGCGTGGCGACTATATATAGGAATCGCGGGCTAAGGATCGCTCCTGTCCTAAACAGGCAAACACAAGCCGATTCATCGGAAGTGATAAGCCTGCTTCTCGTTCGCATCCCCTATCGCGACTCCCTCTGGCGCTCGATCGGAGGAATCGTGCTCTCGTACGCAAAGTCGACCTCCAGACCTTGGAAAGTTCGAGGTAGGAAAGGGAGTCCGGGCACAACTCGTGTTCAACCTGCGAGGTGCTTCCGAAAGAAAGTAGCCACCTGTTCATTGAACTTTCTGTGAAATGCGACTCTGTCGAAGCCAGGTGGATCGACGCAAACAATCGTGCGGTTGGCCGACTTGGCTTCTTCAGAACAAGGGCAATCAAACGACAGATGAGTAGCGCCGGCAACCAGATGAAATTCGGGTTTTCCTGGGAGATTCCCTGCTACGGCAGACACTTCCTGAGGTCTTACTCCCATACCACCCAGTTCCGAACTCCACAGTTGAACTGGAACATGAACCTTCTCCAAACTCGACTTGTGCGGAAAGAAATCGACAGGGTCCGCGATGACATAGGCCGATATGCGTGGCTCGTATCCTGAAGCGTGGTGAGGAATCTGGTGATCGCGGATCTGAGCACACATGTGTACAACCGGAGGGCACTGGATCACCAATGTATTGAAGTCAGGCGTTCCTCCCGCTAGAACCAGCCCCGTGTAGCCGCCGCGAGAAAACCCGAAAAAGCCGATGTGACGCATATCGATATCGGCGCGAGCGAATGGATGATGTTCAAAGAAATCAATCGTTCGCTTGATATCGATGGGTCGAACGAAGAATGCTGACATATCGTCCGCTGATTTCCCGCCGATATCGAGTGTGGAATCCTGCGAGTGGTTGATAGCTACAACGGCAAAGCCGGCATCAGCCAGAAACTCGGCCGTATCGAAGTGGCTATATCTGTCCTCGAACATTCCATGAGAGATCACGACGAGCGGAAGTCTCTGGCGCGTGACCGGACAATTCTCAACCACATGCATCGTTGTTGGGATCCCGCTGCGGTCCACAACCCTTGCCTGTGCTGGAGTCGCACACGGTGTCCAAAGCTCCGCCAGAAGTCTCGGTCCACTGCCGTCGGCTGGGATCACGATGTGTCGAATACCTGATCCCTGAGCGGCCACTGGTAGCAACACGAGCACGATCAATCGCGAAATCCCAACCCAGTCGATACACCATCTCTCGAACCAACCAAGACCAATGATCATTGCTCTCCCAAACACAGCAAAAACTCTATTAGGCTCAACTTCGTTAGATTCTAGTGCAGCCTGTGCTCCACGCCTTGTGGCACAGTCAACGCCCACGCGTTTTGCGCGGCTTTATGTTCGTGACGACCCGGTGACGATGACTGTTGTGACGAGATCTCGTCTGGTGACGATATGTCGTCATCGTCACTTCGTCAGCTTGGCCTTCGTCACGAGTGATTCCTCTCACCTCTGATAAAAAATAAGCCTTTCAGAATCAGCCACAAACAACGCGGCTTTCGCTCGTCACACAAGTTTGGCACGCTGCATGCCTTATAGAGGGCAAGGCTGATGGGAGGCCTGAATACGTTGCGAATCACGATTCAAGATAAGGCCGAAACACTCGAGATGATGTTGGAAGGACGAGTAGCAGGTCCGTGGGCGAGTGAACTCGACCGAGTGTGGTTGGAAGCTGCTCCGCGGTTGCAATCGAAGAAACTCATCATCGATCTGCATAACGTCACTTACGCGGACGCGAACGGCAAGCAGGTGCTACGAGACATATACGCTCAGACGCATGCTGAGCTGGTTGCCACTACACCGTGGACGCAATTTCTGGCTGAAGAAGTTACTGCGAACAAGACAGCACTAGTGGAAGAGGGAGAATAACGATGCAAACGATGCGCGAAACGATCACTGGTTCCAAAGTTCAGCGGCCCGGCGAGTTCTTCAAGAAGCTCTCTCCTTCGGCCCTTCGCGACCTCGAGTCGATGGAATTCCCGACGTTGTATCAGCCGGGACAACTGCTCTTCTCAGAGAAGTCGATCCCTGCCGGCATCTTCATCGTCATCTCCGGCGAAGTGAAACTGTCGATCAATTCGAGCGACGGCAAGCGCCTGATTCTCTCGATCGCCAAGGCTGGTGAAGTGCTCGGCCTCTCGTCAGTGCTTTCGGGTATGCCCAGCGAGATGACGGCCGAGGTTCTGTATCCGACGCGCATCGCAGTAATCGAGCGCGATCAGTTTCTGAACTTTATGTCGCGGCATCCTGAGGTCTACCAGGTGGTCACACAGGAGCTCAGCCTGCAGTACAAGGTAGCTTGCGAGCAGCTTCGCACAGTTGCGCTGGCTGGTTCTGCACCGGAGAAACTGGCGCGGCTTCTGCTGGAGTGGAGCGAGAGCGGGCAGAAGACCGAGAACGGGATGCGCTTCCGGTTTTCTCTCACGCACGAAGAGATCGGCGAATTCATCGGCGCTTCGCGTGAGACCGTTACACGCACGCTGTCGACGTTCAAGAGCCGCCGGCTGGTTGCGTTCCACGGATCGATTCTTGAGATTCCGAGCAAGGTAGCGCTGCAGAACATTGCTGGGATGTAAGCAGGATCGGGCCTAGATAGACCACGTATTCATACGCCGCGATAGAGTAGTTGGGCCCGGGTTCGTGGCGCGAACTTATACAAAATACCCGAGCAAGTGCGCACGGAAGCCTTCACGCTAGAATGGCAGTCAACTATCCGCCATTCAACTCCCAGGAGGCTTCCATGCGCAGGGTTCTTCCGGTTCTGCTCTTCATCGCACTTGCGACCATCTCCACATCACATCTGATTGCACAGGGCGCGCCACCGCAGGGTGGGGCCGACCAGCCTTACACGATTGAGTACTACTACAAGGTGCAATGGGGGCATCAGCAGGAGTTCCTCGAACTCTTCCTCAAGAACCACTATCCGCTGCTGAAGAAGATCCAATCCACCGGCCGCATGCTCGCCGTCAAAATCGAGACGCCCGCCTACCACACCACCGAAGACGGCCGCTGGGACTATCGCGTCAGCATCACCTTCAAGAACTCGACGGTTGCAACTACAGCGAATCCCGATGAGGAAGCGCTGATCAAGCAGCTATGGCCGGATCAGGAGACGTACAAGCGCGAGGAGCAGCGGCGGTTCGAATTTCTGCTGTCGCACTGGGATTTGCCGGTTACAAATATTACGCCGAAGTAGCAGGGTTCCGGGATCTGTTATCAGTCATCAGTTGTCAATGGTCGTTGCGGGTCTGCCTGGGTTTTCCCGAAGGATTCGACAGGTCAAATGAAGCAGCAAGTCGTCGCAAATCGGCTTGGTTTATCACCTGTCCTTGCGAAGAACATGCACTCCGCCATATCAGATGGTCAGGTGTAAGATAGGTCCGCGTATTACGCGGTCACAATTGGGGTCACATCCGGCATCTTTGAAGTCTTGTGTCTGCTCGGAACGGGTGGAATGAGAGGGTGTCTCGTGCCCACGGCAGGGTCGGCGTAGAGAGACTGCGGTTCGCATGGAGCCAGTAGGTTGATGAAACGAGCGGCGTTTTTACTGTTGATGGTGGCGACGTACATGAAAGCGGCGCCGATGAAGGTTCACATTGTGACGGATGTTCCGTCACCGCAACCGGTGGGG
>Ga0105238_10005837_pt1 | contig 12187 bp, 10 predicted proteins | sample KBSC34metaG_FD_81526 | JGI IMG/M metagenome (GOLD analysis project Ga0105238, IMG submission 81526) | Corn rhizosphere microbial communities from Kellogg Biological Station, Michigan, USA - KBS C3-4 metaG | ecosystem: Host-associated > Plants > Roots > Rhizosphere > Soil | place: Michigan, USA... | reverse complement strand
GGCTCATTCCAGACCCGCCCTGAGGCAATCATGGATATGCAGGATGCCGACAGGCCTCTTCTCGCCGCTGTTGAGGACGAAGAGCCGCGTGATCTTCTTTTCGTTCATGAAGGCCAGGGCTTCGGCGGCCAGCTGATCAGGCCGGGCGATCTTGGGATTGCGCGTCATCACCGCGCGGGCCTTGCGGTCCAGGAAATTGTCGCCGTCAATGTGACGGGACAGGTCGCCATCGGTGATGATGCCGGCGAGATTTCCGTCGCCATCGAGTATGCCGACGCATCCGAAACGCCGTTCCGCCATCACCAGCAACACTTCGCGCATGCTGGCGTCGTCGCGCGCCAGCGGCAATTCCTCGCCCACATGCATCAGATCGGAAACGCGGATCAGGGCGCGGCCCAAAGAGCCGCCGGGATGGAAGTCGCGATACTGATCGGCATTGAAGCCCTTGCGCTCCATCAGCGCAACGGCCAAGGCGTCCCCCAACCCCAGCATCATGGTGGTAGAGGTGGTGGGCGCCAGGCCCATCGGGCAGGCTTCGGGCGCGCGGGGCAACAGAAGCTTCACATCGGCGGCCTGCATCAGGGTGGAATCCGGATTGCTGGCGATGCCGATCAAAGGAATGCCGAAACGCTTGGCATAGGTGATGAGATCCGAAAGTTCCGCCGTCTCTCCGCCCCAGGACAGCATCAAAAGAACATCCTGGCGGGTGATCGCCCCCAGATCGCCATGGCTGGCTTCGGCCGGATGGACGAAATGGGCCGGCGTGCCGGTCGAAGACAGGGTCGCGGCAACCTTGCGGGCGATGTGGCCGGACTTGCCCATGCCGCTGACGATGACGCGCCCGCGGGCGGCCATGATGGTGGCCACCGCGCGGGTGAATTCGCCGTCCAGGGCTTCGCCAAGCGTCCTCAGCGCATCGGCGGCATAGGTCAGGACGCGCCCGGCTGCGGCGAGATCCGAGGCTTGGCCCGAATCAGCGGACACAGCCTTCAATTTGGTTTTGATCGGGGCCATTTATCCCTTTGACTTTACAAAGAAAAATACGGAACCCCCGTTCCGTCTCAGACGGCGCAGCCCACAGGCAAATTCCATACCGAATTTGGCCCATCGCCCCCCGGGGTTCAAGTCGGCGGTCTGTAATGTCTGAAACGAGGTGCGCCGGATTTTGCGGCCTGGGCAGGAGCGTCGCGCGGAGCGGGCGCTAGCCCGTGAGCACGCGCGACGCCCCCAGGACGCAAAAGACCAGCACCTAATGGGCGAAAATGTCGACCTCTTCCCAGCCCGCCAGATCCAGCTCGGCTCTTGCAGGCAAGAAGTCAAAACACGCCTTGGCCAGCTGGGTGCGGTTTTCACGGGCCAGCATGGTGTCGAGCGTCGCTTTCAGCGCATGCAGATGCGCGACGTCGCTGGCGGCATAGGCAAGCTGCTTGTCGGTGAGCTGGGGCGCGCCCCAATCGGAGCTTTGCTGTTCCTTCGACAATTCGATGTTCAGCAATTCACGCACCAGATCCTTGAGGCCGTGCCGGTCGGTATAGGTGCGCACCAGTTTGGACGCGATCTTGGTGCAATAGACCGGCGCGCAGATCACGCCCAGATAGCGGCGGAACATGGCGACATCGAAGCGGGCGAAATGGAAGAGCTTGGTGACCGATGGATCGGCCAGGAGCCGCTTGAGATTGGGCGCCGCATATTCCCGGGCGGCGAATTGCACCGCATGGCAGACCCCATCGCCGGCCGACAATTGCGCCAGGCAGAGCCGGTCGCGGAAGGGGTTGAGCCCCAAGGTTTCGGTATCGATCGCCACCAGCTTGCCCAGATCCAGGCCGTCCGGCAGGTCGCCCTGATGCAAATGAATTTTCATGTATCTCCCCGTTTCGGCAGGGAGAATACGCATCCCCCTTCCCTAACGCCAGCCGCCTGCGATCCGCTATAGTGCGGGGACTATGCTCCAGGCTGCCCGCACGCTCTGGCAGGAAAACCGGGCCGGCGTTACCGGCTCGCTTCTGCTGCATCTGGCGATCGCGTTGATCGCCTTGTGGTGGGGCATGACCCATCCGGTGGCGCGCCAGCCGCCCCTGAAGGCGATGCTGGTCGACTTGGTGACGGCGCCCGCGATTGTTCCAGGGCCGCCGGGCGGGGCCGAAGCGCCCCAGCGGGTGCCCGTCCTAACCGCGCCCAAAGTGCAAGGCGTACGGCCCAAGGCCCAAACCCCGCCGCCGGATGAACTGGAATCCCGCATCGCCGCATTGGCGCAACTGCGTGCCCCCGACACCGCCCTGCCCGCGCCCGACAATGGCGCCAGTACCGGCACTGGAAATGGCGGCGGCTACTCCCTGGCGGATTTCGTGCGCGCGCAAATCCTCAGACGCTGGTGGCCGCAGCTGGAAGGCGGTGCATCCGGCAGCATGCCGGTAGCGATCCGGCTCAAAATGACGCGCGCCGGCGTGATCTCGGATGTCGAGATCGTGGATCAGAACCGTTTCACCAACGATAAATTATTCCGCAGCATGGCGATCTCCGCGCGCAATGCCGCGATGCTGGCATCGCCGATTTCATTGCCGCCCGGGAAATACGATGCGGTGATGAATATCGCGATCACGCTCGACCCAAAATCGGTACTGCGCTAGCGCGCCTTGGCACAGGCTTTCTTCCCCCGCATGGCGAAGCCATTGGCGGGGGAAGATGTCTCCCGAAGGCTTGCCTGAGGAAGACAGATGGGGGCAACAATCAAGGCAGATCCCGCGCGACGCGAAATCCGGCCAGACTGGAGTAATCATATTCGCCGCCGCTATTGGCCGCGCCATTGCGCGCCGCCGAGCGGATGAAGATCGGCACATTGTTCCACGAACCGCCGCGGATCACATGCTTGGTGCAGTCGCCACCTTTGCCCGGCGATGAATCTGACGACATCCAGGCGCTGCCATCCTTGGGTGCATCGACATAGCTGGGATGCCAGCAATCGGCAGTCCATTCCCAGGCATTCCCCAAAAGCCCGTAAAGGCCGAACGGGTTGACTCTGAAGGCATCGACCGGCGCAAGCACGCGATTATCCCATTGGCTGCCGCAGCCATTGCAATTGGCGTCGCCGCTGCCGATAGCATCGCCCCACCAGCGCGCGCCCGTGGTGCCGGCGCGGGCGGCATATTCCCACTCAGCCTCGCTGGGTAGCCGGTATGGTCCCGCGCGATTGGCGAGCGCGGGATGCTCCGCTTTCACTTGCCCATTCAGCCAGGCGATGAAAGCCAGGGCATCCCTCTGATCCAGGCAGACCGCCGGCCAATCGGGCGGCTCATTCTCTGACGGCGGATAGGCAAGCCCACGCCCGCCCAGATGCCAGCCCAGATTCAATGTCTTGTTGCAGGGCGCAGGCTGATAACGGGTGGCGGCCAGAAACGCCAAAAATTGCTGGCTGGTAATGTCGTATTTGCCCAGCGCGAAGGCCTTCACCTGGACCACATGCTGCGGGCCTTCGGAATCGAAACGCCCCGGCTCCGAGGCCGGACTGCCCATCAGGAATTTGCCCGCCGGAATCGCCACCATCTGGGGACAGCCGATGCATTCGACAAATTCGCGCGCGGATGCCGAACCGGGCGCCGGAGCATCGGCGGCAAAAGCCGGCGCCATCAGGAACAGCGGCAGGAGGGCGAGGATCAGACCGGGAAGGCGCATGGGCGTTTTGCGTCGGATGATATTCTGCATCTCCCCCGTACAAGCATATAGTGGGCTTCCGCCGACCTGACCAGCGTCCTGAAACCAGCTTCCGGAGACCGCCATGTCCGACGTCCGCCTGCCCGCTCTGGCTGAGTTGGAGAAGAAAGTCCTCTGGCTGGCAAGCTGGACCATCCACAATGCCAATCACCTTCGCGACAATGACGACGGGCTGAAAGTTGGCGGCCATCAGGCCTCGTCCGCCTCGCTCGCCACCATCCTGACAGCGCTTTATTTCGCGGTGCTGAAGCCCGAAGACCGGGTGGCGGTGAAGCCGCATGCCGGTCCCGCCTTTCATGCCATTCAGTATCTTTTGGGCCGCCAGAGCCGGGAGAAGCTGATCAATTTCCGCGGCTACAAAGGCGCGCAATCCTACCCCTCTCGCACCAAGGACGGCGAAATGGTGGACTTCTCCACCGGCTCGGTGGGGCTTGGCGTGGCCCAGACCCTCTTCGCCAGCCTGGTGCAAGACTATGTGCAGGCGCATGGCTGGGCCAAGGACCGCGCCACCGGCCGCATGATCGCCCTGATCGGCGATGCGGAAATGGATGAAGGCAATATTTTCGAGGCACTGCTGGAAGGCTGGAAACAGGGCGTCGAGAATCTGTGGTGGATCATCGATTACAATCGCCAGAGCCTGGACGCGATCGCGCGCGAAGGGTTGATCTCGCGGCTGGAGGCCCTGTTTCGCGCTTTCGGCTGGGAGGTGGTGGTCCTCAAATACGGCACCTTGCTGCAATCGGCCTTTGCCGAGCCGGGCGGCGAAAAGCTGCGTGCCTGGATCGATGCCTGCCCCAATTCGCTCTATTCGTCCTTGCTGTTTCAGGGCGGCGCGGCGTGGCGCAAGCGGCTGAATGACGAGCTGGGCGATCAAGGACCGGTGAGCGCGCTGATCGCAAAGCGCAACGACGATGAGCTGGCCAAGCTGATGTCCGATCTGGGCGGTCATGACATGCCGACCGTGCTCGACGCTTTCGAAAGCCGCGCCAACGACAAGCGCCCCACCGTCTTCATCGCCTATACGGTGAAGGGCTTCGGCCTGCCCTTGCAGGGCCACAAGGACAATCACGCCGGGCTGATGACCGAAACCCAGATGGCCGCATTCCGCGCCGCCAACGGCGTGCGCGAAGGCCATGAGTGGGACAAGTTTGAAGGCGCTGGGCTTCCTGAAGAGCAGATCGAGGATTTCCTCAAACAGGTGCCTTTCGCGCAGGACCCCAAGCGCAAGCTGAATGCGCCGATCGTCCCGATCCCGGAAGTCCTGCCGCAGCCGAAAACCGAAAGCCTGATGTCCACCCAGCAAGGCTTCGGCTTGATCCTGGCGGAGATTGCGCGCAGCGGCGAAGCCTTTGCCGACCGCATCGTCACCACTTCGCCCGATGTGACCGTCTCCACCAATCTCGGCGGCTGGGTCAATCGCCGCAAGCTGTTCGCGCGCCAGCAATCGAAAGACACATTCCGCGCCGAGAAAATCCCTTCGACTTATGTCTGGGATTTCGCGCCCGAAGGCCAGCATATGGAACTGGGCATCGCCGAGATGAATTTATTCATCCTGCTCTCCGCGCTCGGCCTGTCGCACCAGCTGTTCGGGACACGGCTGCTGCCGGTCGGCACGCTTTATGATCCCTTCATCGCCCGCGGATTGGATGCGCTGAATTATGCCTGCTATCAGGATTCCCGTTTCCTTTTGGTGGCGACACCGTCGGGCATCACTCTCTCCGGCGAAGGCGGCGCCCATCAGTCGATCGGAACGCCGTTGATCGGCATGGCGCAGGATGGCTTGGCCGCGTTCGAACCGGCCTTCGTCGACGAACTATCTGTGATGATGCGCTTCGCCTTCGACTATATGCAGCGCAGCGGCGATGCGGAGCCGGACGCCCGTTCCTGGTTGCGCGACGCCACCGGCGGATCGGTCTATTTGCGTCTCTCGACCCGCCCCTTGGAGCAGCCCCGCCGCGCCATGACGCCGGAACGGTCGCAGGCGATCGTGGATGGTGCCTATTGGCTGCGCGCGCCGGGACCCAATGCGGAAGCGATCATCGCCTACTCAGGGGCAGTCGCGCCCGAAGCCATCGCCGCCATCGGCCGGCTGGCCGAAGATCGCAAGGATATCGGTCTTCTGGCCGTGACCTCGGCCGACCGGCTGAATGCCGGATGGACCGCGGCGCAGCGGGCACGCGAAAGCGGCCTTGCCCATGCCACCAGCCATATCGAGCGGCTCCTGGCCCCTCTGCCCCGTCATTGCGGCATCGTCACGGTGCTGGACGGCCATCCCGCCACCTTGGGCTGGCTGGGCGCGGTCCTGGGCCACCACACCCGCTCGCTCGGGGTCGAGCATTTCGGCCAGACCGGCTCTTTGGCGGAGTTGTACCGGCATTACGGCATCGACTCCGATGGGATCGTGGCGGCCGTGGAAGCTATCGCTCCAGGCCGCCCCGTCCGTCATCTTCGCAGTCTCTGACCCCTAAGGATTAGGCCTTTTCGCCCGCCGCTTCGGCCACCATGCGATTGCCGGCGCGGTAGGCCAGGATCGGAATGATCAGCGCGAAGATCAGCACCACGCCCAGCGCGATGATGGCGGTCGAATACTCGCCGGTCTTTTCATGGATATAGGCCATGAGAAGCGGCGACGGGATCGCGGCGAAGCCCCAGCCCAGCAGGATGAAGCCGTAGATTCCGCCCACATATTTGGAGCCGAAGAAATCCGCCGTGAAGGACGGCATCACGCCGAAACCGCCGCCATAGCAAAGCTCGATGGCGCAGACCACGACGGTGAAGATCACCACATCGTGCACGGTGGGCAGATAGAGGAAGAGCGGAATCTGGCACGCGAAGATCAGGAAGTACGCCTGAGCACGGCCGATCTTGTCGGAGATCCAGGCCCAGACGATGCGTCCACCACCGTTGAAGATGCCGATGATGCCCACAATGGCCGCGGCGACGGCAGCGTCAACGCCCAGCTGCTGCTGGGCAAGCGGCGATGCCTGGCTCACGATCATGATGCCGGCCGAGGTGTTCAGCGACAGCATCGCCCACAGCATCCAGAAACGGCCGGTCGAAAGCGCTTCTTTGGGGGTATAATGGACGGCGCTGGCGTTCTTGGAGACTTTGCCGGTGGGCACCCAGCCTTCCGGTACCCAATTCTGGGGCGGATTGATGAAAATCTGCGAGCTGACGATCACGATCGCGCCATAGACCAGGCCGAAATACATCAGCGTGTTGGGCACGCCGGACGAGATGATCAGTTTGGAGGCGATCGGGCCCATGATCAGGGCGGCGACGCCGAAGCCCATCACATTTACGCCGGTCATCAGGCCGCGCTTGTCGGGAAACCATTTGGTGATCATCGCCACCGGGCAGATATAGCCCAGCCCCATGCCCAAGCCGCTGAAGAGGCCATAGCCGAGATAGACGCCCGGCAGCCAATGATGATCGACGGACCAGGATGCGATCAAAAAGCCCAGGCCGTAAATCACGCCCGCGAAGGTGGTGACGATGCGGGGACCGACCTTGTCCTGCCACCAGCCACCGATCACGGTGCCGATACCCAGGCACGCCATCGCCATGTTGAAGGTGAGCGTGACTTGAATCTGGCTCCAGCCTTCGCTGGCCATCAAGGGTTTGACGAACACGCTCCAGGCATAGACCGAGCCGAGGCACATCTGTACCAGCAATGCGGGGCCCGCAATGAGCCAGCGGTTCCTTAAAGATTCACCACTCATATATCGTCACTCCCTGGGATTCTGCTTGTTGTTGGCGCGTTGGCGCTTTTTGAAGAGATAGACCGGCACAATGCAGAGTGAACCCAGGACGGTCCAAAGCATCTGGTACCAGTAGAAGAAGGGAATGCCGAAAAATTCGGGCGTGGTGCGATTGAAAAACGGTACCCACAGCAGCGCCACGAATGGCACGACGATCCAGAGATAGACCGGATGAAAATTCCGCCCCATAGCTTCCCTTAGGACAATAAAATGCCGCCTGATGCGGCGGCGTTTGTGAACCTAACGTAAGAATCATCACATCCGCAATCGCGGATCATGCGACGTTTCCGCCGCGTAAGTCTCTAGAGATAATCCTCCGCCATCGTTTCGTCCCGCACCGGGGGATTCGCGATCGCACGGACAAGGAAGCTGACAACATAGGCAACGATGATGTTGAGCAGCAGCGCGATCAGGGCGGCGTAGCAGGGAATCGTGAAACCGAACAGGTCCAGCGAATAGACCGCCCCCCTGAACTGCAGGGCGACCGCCATCCAGGTGCCCGTCACCATGCCCGCCAGCCAGCCCAGGAGCAGCCCGGGGGCGTTCAACTGGCGCGGCGTATAGAGCGCCAACATCACCGAAGGCAGGGTCTGGCAGATCCAGATGCCGCCCAGAAGCTGGAGGTTGATCGCGTAGGAGCTTTGCAGCGCCACGACAAAGAACAGGGCCGCCAATTTGGTCACCAACGACATGATCTTGGCCACCCGGGATTCGGTGGCGGGGGTGCAATCGGGCGCGATGAATTCTTTATAGATGTTGCGGGTGAAGAGGTTGCCGCAGGAGATGGCCATGATTGCCGCGGGCACCAGCGCGCCTACGCCGATGGCGGCGAAGGCGAGCCCGGCGAACCATGGCGAGAAGGAATGGAGGAACAAAGCCGGAATAGCGAAATTGTTGCCGAAGATCCGATATCCTTCGGCATATTCCGGCATCCCTTTGACGCCAGCCGCAACCGCCATCACCCCCAAAAGCGCGATCAGGGCCAGCGCAAAGGTGAAGCTGGGAAGCAGGAAGGCATTGCGCTTGAGCACGCTGCGGCTCGATGACGAGAACACGCCGGTGATGGAATGGGGATAAAGCCACAAGGCCAGGGCCGAACCCAGCGCCAGCGAAGCAAAAGAGAATTGCGGCCCCAGATTGTTCGCCGTCCCATGGCCCAAAAGCAGGGTGGACGGATTGGCGGCGGCGAAGATCTTGCCATAGCCGCCCAGCTCGATTGGGATCACGACCACCGCCGCCAGCACCGCGACATAGACCAGGATGCCTTTTGCCACCGAGATGATGGCGGTGCCGTGCAAGCCGCTATGATAGGTGTAGATCGCCAGCACCAGGAAGGCGACCAACAGCGGCAGATCGTGGAAAGCTCCAATCCCGGGAAGATTGAGCGTGAAATTAAGGCCCATGCCCGCGAACACGATCTGCATGCCCATCAACTGCAGCGCGATATAGGGGACGGTGGCAACGATGCCGGTCGCGGCGACCGCAAGGGCAAGCCCCCGGCTGCCGAAGCGCCCGCGCACGAAATCCGCAGCCGTGACATAGCCATGCTTGTGCGCCACCGACCAAAGGCGGGGCATCACCACGAACAGCACCGGATACATCAGGATGGTGAAAGGCACCGCAAAAAAGCCCGTCGCGCCCGCGCCGGCAACCAGAGCGGGAACGGCCACAAAGGTGTAGGCGGTGTAAATGTCACCGCCCAGAAGAAACCAGGCGATCAAAGTGCCGAAACTGCGTCCGCCCAGGCCCCATTGCCCCAGGTCGCTGAGATTCACCGTCTTCATCTTGGTCGCATAGAAACCAAGACCGGCGGTGGCGAAGAAGAGAAGCAGGAATACGGTCAGCGCGACGGGATTGGCGCTCATTTCCCCTTCCTCTCTTCATAAAGATAGACAGGAATGGTGCAGACCGTCCCCAGGAAGGTCCATACCGTCTGGTACCAGTAGAAGAAGGGAATGCCGAAGACCTGCGGTTCTATGCGGTTATAGAACGGCACCCAGAGCAAGGCGATAAAGGGAACGATCAGGAGGAGATAAACCGGGTGGAAGCCGTGCTTCTTGGTTTTCTCGTCCATGCCGTCGTCCCCACGCCAAGACGCGGCCAAGAATGGCGCGCGTCTTGGACCCTAACGTAGGAATTGTCGGGCCTGCAAATAGTTTCCGTAGGGAAAAGAGGGAACCTACTGCTTGGCGTAACGGACGATGTTCCGCTGCCCGACCTGAGCACTGTACACATTGCCCTTGTTGTCGGCCCAGATACCCTCGCCGCCGCTGGTGGCGCCGGCATCGGGGTTGGGATCGGTGTCAGGAATGAAGGCGGTGACGATCCCGTCCTTCACGCTGCCAATGCGAATGCCCCGCTTCCAGCCCGGGTGATAGCCATAGCCCATCGGCGACCGGGATTCGGAATCGGTCGAATAGAGGATGTCGTTCTTGTCGATATAGATCCCGCTCGGCCGGCCGAACTGGGTGTAGATCTTCAAGAGTTTGCCATCCTGGGTGAAGGACTGGATGCGGTTGTTCCAGCGGTCCCCGACATAAAGATTGCCTTTGGAGTCCATCGCCAGGGTATGCGGCACGTCGAACTGGCCGCCGCCGATCCCGTGTTCGCCCCATTGCTTGATGAAATCGCCCTTGGAATCGAACTTCATCACGCGGGCATTGTGTCCGGGGCCTGCTTCATGGCCATCGGCAATGAAGATGTTGCCGTTCGGCGCCACGAGGACCGAATTGGGCTCGTTGAAGGTCTTGGAATCATTTCCGGACGCGCCCGGCGTGCCCATGGTCCGGAGCAGCTTGCCGCTGGCATCGAATTCCAGAACGACATTGCCCTTCTTGGCCGCGGCATCGACATGACCGTCCGCGATCCACAGATGATCCTTCTTATCGATGAAGAGCGAGTGCGGGAACAGGATCATGCCCGCGCCGAAGGACTTGATGTAATTGCCCTTGGCGTCGAACTCGACAACCGGATTGACGGGGCTGCCGGCGCAATTGTTGGCGCCGCAGCGTTCCGCCACCCAGATATGCCCCTTACTGTCGACCGCCACGCTGGACGAAGAGCCGAATCTGCGCCCGTCCGGCAGCTTGAAGAAATGCTCGTCACTGACATAGGGGTTGGGCTGAATGTTCGGCGCGTTGCGCGGATCATTGGCGTTCGTTGACAGCACACCAGACGCCTGATTGGCCGCGTCCAGCGCCTTCAGATCGGCCGGCGGAAACATCGGAGGACGGGGAGCCCGTGCCTGCCCGCCCGCTGCCGGCGCAGCAGCTTGCGCCGTTTGAGCGGCCGGAGCCGCAGGCGCCGGAGCAGCCTGGGCGTGCCCGCCGGGAACTGGTGGAACGAAAGCCACGGCCTTCAGGAATTCCGTCCGCGAATCCATTTCTTTTTGTCCGGCGGGATAGCCATTGGACCTGAGGATGAAGGACAGGATTTCCGCATACTGACCCCGGCTGAGCTTGCCGGGATTGTCCTGCGGCATGGTGGTGCGGATACGCTCGAACAAATCACCAAGCGTCAGCCCGGCCCAGTTGGAGATGAATTCTCCTCCGACCAGGGCGGGGGCCTCACCGTTTCCGGTGAGGCCCGAGCCATGACAGGCCGCGCAATGGGCTGAGAACTGGTCAGCGCCCCTCTGCGCCTGGGCGTCGGTATAGGCGCCATTCAGCACAGACGCAGCGCCCTGCCCCCATGCCGCACCACCGGCGACGGCAAAGAGTGCAAGAGCGCTTGCAAGCACGGCAATTCTGTTACGCATGATGGTTGTCCGTATCCGATCGTTAGCCGTTGTCCGGGAGGGTGTAGGCAACATATTCGCCCGAATAATTGCCGCCCGAGATCGCCACCACGATGTACTGCTTGCCGTTGACCATATAGGTCATGGGCGAGCCCGACTGCGGCGCGGGCATCAGCACATTGCCGACTTCCTTGCCGGTCGCCTGATCATAGGCGCGCAGCATGGCGCCACGCGGATGTTCAGGCGTGGTGGTGATCTGAGGATCGCCCGCAACCACCAAAGTCTTGGTCAGCATATTGCCAATGCTGAGGGCGGCTTGGCCCGTGCGGGGAATATTGAGCCCCTTCAGCGCCGGATGGTTGCGGATATTGTCCGGCGTGTCGCCATGAGCGACCTGCCAGACGATTTCACCCTTGTCGACATTGATGGCGCTGATCGTGCCATAGGGCGGCTTCATCAGTGGCAAGCCTTGGACGGCGGCGCGGACCGCGTTGCCTCCCCTGGGGGCGGGCGGTGTAGCCCGCTTGGGAGCGGGCGACGCGTCGGCGCCTTCGCCGGCGCCAGCGGCATCGACCATCGTCACAGGCACACCCACCTGACCGACGACATAAGGCAGATCGGTGAAGCCCGGAGGTGGCGGCACGAGCCCCGTCAAGTTCTGGCAGCCATCACAGCCATAGGTAAAGACTGTGTGGGTCTCCGGATTGAAAGAGCCACCCGGCCAGTTGGTGCCGCCCGAAGCCGTGCCCGGAAGGAAGGTGCCGAGCTGCTGAGGGGTGGACACCACCGGCGGGGTGAAAATTGGGCCAAGCTTGAACTTCTTCGCCAATTCCACCGCCTCGGCGCGCAGCGCCGGGGTGAAGTCGATCAGCTGATCGACTGAGGTCCCCGTGCGCGTATAGGGCTTGGGCTTGGACGGAATGGGCTGGGTCGGCGAATACCATTCGCCGGGCACATTGCCCTTCTCCACCTTCGTCTCCGG